>Ga0299906_10001626_pt1 | contig 19133 bp, 20 predicted proteins | sample RVTome_14_FD_200259 | JGI IMG/M metagenome (GOLD analysis project Ga0299906, IMG submission 200259) | Soil microbial communities from uranium-contaminated site in the Upper Colorado River Basin, Wyoming, United States - RVT145D125 (version 2) ...
GCGTTTACGTTATCAGCGCTTGAGGAGTATGCTGGGCACTGACTCCTCAACGACAAAGCCTGACGGCTTCGAAGTATCGCTGCCGGCATCGCGATCGCTCCTCCTCCCGCCGGAGGCGGGGAGCTTGTCCGGGTTGTCGTGCCGCACGAGTCGTCCGACGAACGCATCTGGCGCTCCGCGCGGTCGATTCCGCCCCGCCGGGGGACGTGAACGCATGGAGGTGCCCATGAAGCCCACGCCGGACCCTAAATGGTCACCGCGCCCGGAGCCGCGCGGAACCCGCAGCGAGCGCTTTGCATCGATTCGCAACACGACGCGCTCGCTCGCCGCGCCGCTCTCGGCCGAGGACTGCGCGATCCAGTCGATGCCGGACGCGAGCCCGGTGAAATGGCATCTCGCCCACACCACCTGGTTCTTCGAGACCTTCGTGCTCGCGCCGCACCAGCCGGGCTACCGGCTTTTCGACGCGGCGTATCGCGTCCTCTTCAATTCCTACTACAACGCCGTCGGCGAGAAGCATCCGCGCCCGGAGCGCGGAATGCTCTCGCGCCCCGCGCTCGCGGAGGTGCTTGCGTACCGGCGCTACGTCGATGAGGCCATGCTCGATCTGATCGGCGGCGGGGAGCCGCCGGCGGACGTCGAGGCGCTGATCGAGCTTGGCCTGCACCACGAGCAGCAACATCAGGAGCTCACCCTGACGGACGTGAAGCACATGCTCTCGCGAAATCCACTGAAGCCCGCCTACGAGAAGCAGTGGACGCTGACCCCGATCCGGGCGTGCGACCGGCGCTGGATCGTCATCGAGCCGGGGCTGCGCGAGATCGGATATGAAGGACCGGGATTTTGCTTCGACAACGAGGCGCCCCGCCACCGGGTGTGGTTGAACGGTTTTCAGATCGCGACGCACCCGGTCACGCACGGCGACTTCATCGAGTTCATCGCCGATGGCGGCTACCGGCGCCCGGAGCTGTGGCTGTCCGACGGCTGGGACGCGGTCACCGCGCAGCGCTGGCAGGCGCCCCAGTACTGGGAGCAGCGTGACGGGTGCTGGTACACCTTCACGCTTCACGGGGAGATGCCGGTCGAGGCCAATACCCCGATCTGCCACCTGAGCTTTTTCGAGGCCGATGCCTTCGCGCGGTGGGCGAACGCGCGCCTGCCCACCGAGGCCGAGTGGGAGACGGCGGCAGCCGATGCCCCGCTTGCCGGGAATTTCCTGGAGAGCAAGGCATTGCATCCCCTTGCGCCGCGCGACGCGCCGACCGAGGGCGCGCTGGCGCAAGCGTTCGGCGACGCCTGGGAGTGGACGCGCAGCGACTATGGCCCTTACCCGGGCTTCAAGCCCGCGGCCGGTGCCGTCGGCGAGTACAACGGCAAGTTCATGTGCGGCCAGTACGTATTGCGCGGCGGATCGTGCGCCACCCCGGCGAGCCATATCCGCGCGACCTACCGCAATTTCTTCCCACCGGCGGCGCGCTGGCAGTTCTCGGGCCTGCGCCTCGCGCGAGATGCTGAATGACGGGGTGGGGCGGGACCGTGCGCGGCGGACCCCGTCGCGGATAGGCGCGCCGGGCTGTGAGTGTGCTCGCGCCTTCGGTCGAGGCAGCCCGGGCGAGTGAGGCCATGCCGGGCGAGAAGCTGTGCCCCAACTGCGGCAATATCCTGCGCGCGGAGGGCTTGCCGGACCCCGTCCCGGCCGGACGCCAACTCGGACGGGAGCTCCTCTTCTGGCTCGCGCTGGCGATGGTTCTCGCCTTTCTCCTGAATGCCGGCACCACGGGCGAACGGGTCGGCGGCCTGGGCGCGATCGCGCTTCTGATCTGGCTTGTGCGGCGCTCGCGGAGGCGCGCTGCTCCCGCCGGGGACAGCGCGACAGGACGCTACCGGTGCGACTATTGCCAGGGACGCTTCGAGGGAGAGGATCTGCGTGACATTTCCCCGCGCCGAGCGGAGTGGTGAAGACTCTGTCGGAAGGCCCGCGGTCGGCCTGCCGTCCCCGACCGGGCGGGCACGTAGCTCGTGCGCCCGGCCGCGGATGCTAGACTGCGCAGATTTTGCGGCACCTGCCGCGCGGAATCGGACATTCAATGGACGCAGAGCAGATCCGGGTGCGTGTGACCAATACCGGGCAAATGCTCGATGTCGTGGTGCTGAGCAAGCGGCCGGAGCGCATCGAGGTGGTGCTGGGCGAAGGCATCCACAACGTCAAGTGCGAGCTCACCCCCACGCGGAACGGGCGGGCCTATGCGGGGAGCGTGATGGGACGGGAGATCGTCTACGAGCGCAGCCGCGAAGAGGTTAAGGCCGACATCGAGCGGGTCAATCCGCGCCTGCGAAAACCCGGGCGGCGCTGAACGCGCCAAGCGGGGGCCTCATTCCACCGCGGCGTCGTCCGCGGCGAGCTTCTTCTTCGGGCGGCGCATGCTGCCCGGGACAAGGCGGTACCCGTAGAGCCGGCATTCCAGGGCGCCGTTGTAGAGGGGCGTTCGTGCGGAAGCCTGCAGGCGCACGAGTTTCGGCAGGCGTTGATCGGCCGAGAGTATGTAGGCCGTCCAGCCGGCAAAGCGCCGCTTGAGCGCGTCACCTAGCCTGGGATAGAAGAGCGCGAGCTGCTCCGGATCGTCCAGCCGCTCGCCATAAGGAGGATTCGTCACGAGGATGCCGGAGCCTGCGGGAGGTCCACCATCGAGTATGTCCATCTGCTTCACGTGCACCACATCGCTCAGCCCCGCCGCGCGCAGGTTCTGGCGCGCGAGCTCAAGTGTCGCGCCCGATTTGTCGCTTCCGTAAATCGGAAGGGGCCGCGCGGGCTGGCGCCTGGACAGCGCCTTTTCCCGGATCGTCCTCCACGTGCCCGCGTCGAAGTTCGCCAGGCGCTCGAAGCCGAACGCCCGGTCTGCCCCCGGTGCTGCCTGCAGCGCCATCATCGCCGCCTCGATGAGGAAGGTGCCGCTGCCGCACATCGGGTCGAAAAGCGGCACGGGCAGCGCCCAGCCCGCGAGCCTGATGATTCCCGCCGCGAGATTCTCCCTCAGCGGCGCATCGCCCGCGCTAATCCGCCATCCGCGCTTGAAGAGCGGCTCGCCCGAGGTGTCGAGATAGAAGGTCGCCTCGTTGCGCGTCAGGAACACGTGAATGCGAACGTCCGGTGAGCGGGTATCCACGTCCGGACGTTTTCCGCGGGACGCGCGGAAGGCGTCGCACACGGCGTCCTTCACGCGTAGCGTGACGAAGTCGAGGCTTCTGACCGGCGACCGGATGGCAGAGATGTCGACACGGATCGAGCGGCGCACGTCGAAGTGCCGAGGCCACGGGAGCGCGCGCGCCGCTTCATGAATATCGTGCTCGCTGGCGTATCGCGCGTGCCCGACCTGCCACATGACCCGGCTGGCAATGCGGCTCGCGAGGTTCGCGCGGTAGCAAAGGGCATGATCGCCCGCGAACGACGCGCCGCCGTCGACCGTCTGGATGCGCTGCGCCCCGAGCTCGTTTAGCTCGGCTGCCAGAACCTGCTCGAGGCCGCGCGGGCACGTCGCGAAAAACTGCTCCATGTGGACTCCGTGAGCGGTGAGCCGCAAGCGGTGAGCGGTAAGCGGTGAGCAGTGAGCGGTGAACAGTGAACAGCAACCGATCTGGTTCGATGCAAAGGTTTTGTTCTTACTGCTTACTGCTTACTGCTTACCAGCTCTACCCGGCGCGCTTGACCGGGTTTGAAAGCACCCCGATGTCCTTCTGCTCGATTTCGCAGAGAACCCCGTCCGCGAGGTCCGGTACGGTGGCATTGTCGGTCCCGAGCCAGAGGACATCGCCGGGCCAGAGCGTCATGTACTTCGAGATCCCGGCGATATAGTGCTGCGCGGTGAAGAGCATCCTGGCGGTCGAGTACTCGGAAACCACCTTGCCGTCCACGCGGATGGAGATCGTGAGATTCATGGGATCGAGGCCGGTTGCGATGAAGGGCCCCATGGGCTTGAAGGTGTCGCAGTTCTTCGCCCGCCAGAGTGTGCGGTCCGATTTCTGCCAGCCGCGCTCGCTGACATCGTTGCCGAGCGTGTAGCCCAGCACGCAGGAAAGCGCGTCCTTCTCGCTGAGATTGCGGGCTTGCTTCCCGATCACCGCGACGAGCTCGCCTTCGTACTGCACCGGCCCGGGCGAATCCGCGGGGATCACGATGGCCTCGCCGGTGGCGATAAGCGCGTTGGGAGAGCGATAGCCGACGTCGGCCTTTGCCGGCAGCTTGAGATTCGCGCCCGTGCGGCTGTTGGCCCACTCAACGTGCGCGGCGTAATTGAGCCCCGCGCAATAGAAGTTGTGGGGCATGCAGGGTGTCAGCGTCTTCAGCGCGGCAAGAGGATGCTTCTTCGCGGTTGCCTTGTAGCGCTCGAAGATGGAGCCCTCCAGCTCGGTCACCCGGTCGCCCTCGACCGCGCCGAAGAAAACCTTCCCGCCGCTCTCGAAACGTCCGAATCTCATTTGTCTTCTCCGAAAAGTCGTGAGTAGTAAGGGGTGAACCTAAAATGGCTTCACCACTGTGAGTATGACTACGCCGAGGAGGATCACCGTGGGAATTTCGTTGAACCAGCGGTACCACACGTGGCTCCGGGTGTTGCGGTCGTATCTGAAGTCCTTGAGCAGCTTGCCGCACCAGAGATGGTAGGCGATGAGCAGGGCGACCAGCACGAGCTTTGCGTGCAGCCACCCGCCGCTGAATCCGTAACCCAGCCAGAGCCAGAGGCCGAATACGAGGGTCAGCACGGCGCCGGGCGCCATGATGCCCACATAGAGCTTGCGTTCCATCACCTTGAAGCGCTCGCGGCTCGGGACGTCCTCGGCCATGGCGTGGTAGACGAAGAGTCTCGGCAGATAGAACAGGCCCGCGAACCACGCCACCACGAAGACGATGTGAAACGACTTTATCCACAGCATTACTGACATCCGCGAGTTGTAAGTCGTGAGTCGTGAGCGGACGAGCCCATTACGCTTCCGGTGGTCGGTTTTCCCGCTTACGGCTTACCGCTCACCGCTTACCGACTTTTTGCTCTTGCCGATTTTACTTCAGCAGGCGGCGGCGCGTGAGCACGAGCGCGACGTAGAAGCCTGCGACTGTGTAGGCGAGCAGGACCCCGACATGCAGCAGGATGCCGGCTGGAACCGACCCTTGCATGAGAGGCCGGGCGAGCGCCACCGCATGGGTGAGCGGGAGCGCCTGTGCTACGGCCTGGATGGCAGCGGGCAGCTGTTCCAGCGGAAAGAACACGCCGCTGAGCAGCATCATGGGCGTGATGACGAGCGTGAAGTAGTACATGAAGAAGTCGTAGCTCGGCGAGATCGCGGTCATGATGAGCCCCAGGGCGGAGAAGGCGAGTCCCGTCAGGAAAACGACGGGCAAGACCCACAATGCGAGCGGCGATTGCGCAAGGCCGAGGGCCGCTGCCACGACAAGCACGGCAGTACCGGAGAGCACGCTCTTGCTCGCTGCCCAGACGGCCTCGCCCATGACCACGTCGTCCAGCGTCACGGGCGCGTTGATGATCGCGTCCCACGTCTTCTGGACGTGCATTCGCGAGAAACCCGAGTACATCGCCTCGAACGATGCGCTCATCATGGTGCTCGAGCACACGATGCCGGAGGCCAGAAAGGCGATATAGGGCATGCCTCCCACATCGGACAGCATGGCGCCCAGGCCATAGCCGAGCCCGAGCATGTAGATCAGTGGATCCGCCAGGTTTCCCAGCATCGACGGCACGGCAAGCTTGCGCCAGACGAGCGAGTTGCGGCGCCATACGTGAAGATGGCGCAGGCTGAAGTCCGGCAGCGCCAGTTGCTTTGCATTCATGTCTGCGTGCTCCCTTCCAGATCAATTGCTTGAGAACCGGTAACAGAGTGAAAAGCGTAGACACGAAGGACACCAAGGACACGAAGGAAATTCAATATCGTCTCTCCTCTGTGTCCTTAGTGTCCTTTGTGTCTGCGCTTTGGCAATCGCTTGAGCAGGAGCGAACTCATTCTGATACGGGCTCTTGGTACGTTCCATTGACGGCCGTGACATCAGTCGCGCAGTTCGCGCCCGGTGAATTTGAGAAAGACGTCCTCGAGATTGGCGTGACGATGGAGGTAGCGAAGATCCTCGCGGGTCTCGAGGTCCTGCACCAGCGGCCCCGCATCGCGGGTATAGCAGAATACGGTCTCACCCGCGCGCTCGCAGCGATCGCTCCGGGCGCGGCCGAATTCCTGCGCCCAGCGCGCGGCGCCGTCACCGTAGACCTCGACCACCTGCGGCTCGATGTGCGCCCGGATGAGCTCGAGCGGCGCCCCCTGCGCGATGATACGCCCATGGTCCATGATCGCGACGCGGTGGCACAGGCGCTCGGCTTCCTCCATGAAGTGGGTTGTGAGAAGGATCGTCTTGCGTTGATGGAGCAGCCGCCTCAATCGCTCCCAGATGAGATGCCGCGCCTGCGGATCGAGGCCGGTCGTCGGCTCATCGAGGAAGATCAGGTCCGGATCGTTGACAAGCGCGCGGGCGAGCGTCAAGCGCCGCTTCATGCCGCCGGAGAGGGTGTGGATACGCGAGCCTGCGCGACCGTTCAGGCCGGCGAACTCGAGCAGTCCGGGAATGCGGGCGCGAATCTCGGCTTCCTTGAGGCCGAAATAGCGGCCGTAGACGAGGAGATTCTCCTCGACGGTGAAGTCGGGATCGATGTTGTCGCTCTGGGGCACGACCCCGATCCTTTGACGCGCTTCCCGGGCGCGCTCGGGGACGGGCAGGGAAAACACCTCGATCGATCCGCCGTCCGGTTCGATCAGCCCGAGGCAGAGCCTCAAGGTCGTGGTCTTGCCCGCGCCGTTCGGGCCGAGGAGACCGAAGCATTCGCCGGGATCCAGCTCCAGGTCCACGCCGGCCACGACTTCCAGAGGACCATAGGACTTGCGCAAGCCCCTCGCGCGTATCTGGCTCATGCAGAGGCGCCGGCTAGTGCCGTTCCAACTTGTTGTCCCGAATCCACGATAGCCATGTATCCATAACGCTCTCTTTGTCTGAACAAGTTGGAACGGTACTAGCGGTGGAAATACCGGATCACGATGTCGGCGAGCAAGCCCAGCCGGCCGTGAAAGAAATGCTCTCCGCCCGGCACCACCACGATCGGAAGCCCTTGCGGACGCGCCCACTCGAGCACGGCGGCGAGCGGCACCACGTCGTCGTTCTCGCCGTGAATGACGAGGGTGTCCGGCGGGACGCTATCGGCCTTGAACCGGTTCACGGCGGGCCCGACGAGCACCAGGCGCTGAGGCTGAATGCGCCGGGCGGCGAGCGTCTGGACATACGCGCCAAAGGAGAACCCGGCGAGCACCATCGGGAGGCCGCCGTACTGCTGTCTCAGATACGCAGCTACCGCGGCGAGGTCCTCTGCCTCTCCGCGGCCCTCGTCGAACGCGCCGGCCGACGCGCCCACGCCGCGAAAATTCGGGCGGGCGGCGACATGGCCGAGCGCAAAAAAAGTCTTGGCGAGCGTGGTTACCACCTTGTTGTCCTTCGTGCCGCCCTGCAGCGGATTGGGGTGTGCAATGAGCGCAATGCCGCGGCGCGCGTCTCCGGGGTCGTTGATGTCGGTCTCAATGCCGCCCGCCGGTCCCCCGATCACGACGCGCGTCAGCGACGCGGGCGGCAGCGGGCGGACAGGCACGGAAGACATGGTGAAGCGGTAAGCGGTGAGCGGTAAGCGGTAAGCGGTAAGCGGTGAGCGGTAAGCGGTAAGCGGTAAGCGGTAAGCGGTGAGCGGTGAGCGGTAAGCGGTGAGCAGTGAGCGGGAGCCATTGGTCGGGAAGACCCCGCTCGTTGCAGTTCACGCCTTACCGCTTACTGCTCACCGTTGTTAGATGCGCAGTCGCCCCACGATCCGGCCGTGCACCAGGTGCTCATTGATGATCTCGTCGATGTCATCGCGATCGACGTAGGTGTACCACACGGCCTCAGGGTAGATCACGAGCACCGGTCCCTCGTCGCAGCGGTCCAGGCACCCGGCCTGGTTGATCCGTACCTTGTCGCGTCCGGCAAGCCTCAAGGCCTTGACGCGATCTTTTGCGTAATCGCGCATCTCCCGCGACCCACAGTTATTGCAGCAGCGCTCGCCGCCCTCGCGCTGGTTGCAGCAGAAAAAGACGTGATGCTTGTAATACGTCATGTAACTCCCGGGGCACATCGCGAATTGAACGGCGCCCTGCGCCAGCCGCGTCCGTTCCAATTCGCAGTGAGGAATCCGCTTCGTGCGGTGACGCTCCTTGTAATTATAGGGGATGCCGGGCACGCCCCCGGCGCGAGCCGAGCTCGTAGAGCAGGAAACCGGCCGCGAGCAGCGGCCAGAGGTCGGACAGGGCACGGACGATTCCCGAGAAATTGAGAAAATGGCTCTGCCCGCCGGCGATCAAGCGCACCGAAACGCTCTGGTAAGGATTGTCCGGGGCAAGGTTGATCGCGATTGTGGCGACGACGATGCAAAGCGCCCCGAGCGCGAGCTGTCCCGCTCGCGGCAGGCGTGTCACGCCGTAGAGCATGACCCATCCCCCGAGCAGTCCGATAGTGACGCCAGGGGTGAACCACGCAAGCGGCGCGCCCGTCTTGTTGAGCGCGGCGGCCGATACCGCCTTGGCCACAAGGGCTGCGCCCGCGAGAAGCCCGATGAGAAGCGTGCGGCGCTCCCCGCCGCGCAGCAGCACCGAAACGAGCAGCCCGACGCCGAGCAGATTGAAGAACGCGACGGCCGCCTCCCCGCCGAGCGCGAGCGCCGGCGTATAGGTCGAATATGCCGGCAACTGCAGGCTTGCCCGCACCGCGCCCGCGCCGAAGAGCTGGGCGGTGGGGTGGAATTGCGTCATGGGCCAGAGGCAGACGATGACAAGGCCGACATCGGCCGCCATGCCTTCGCGAAAGAGCTGGCGCCTCACCGCGTGAACCTTGCCGCCCAGTATGCGCGTAGGGGCAAAGAGCGGCGCCGCCATCGCCCCGATGAGCGCGCCGACACCGTTCGTCAGGAGATCCACGTTGGAGGCGATGCGTCCGGGGAGAAAGAGCTGAACGGTCTCGAGAGCAAGGCTCGCGCCGGCGGCACATAGCGTTGCCGCCAGGACGCCGCGTCCTGCTCCCAGGCGCGCGCCCCAGCCGATCGAGAGCAGAAAGCCGAGCGGCGCATAGGCGGCAACGTTCACGAAGATGTCCTCGGAGGTGATGTAGCGTGGCCAGGGGGCGGCCAGAAATCCGGCGAGATCGGGTGGCGGCAGCCGCCAGCCGTGGAACGGCTGTGCGCTGGCGTACACGACGACGAGTAGATAAGCTAGGGCGAGGATCCAGGCAAGGCGCACGGCGTGCGCCGAAAAGCCTCCAGCGTGTGCCTCAGGAGACATGGTCCTCCTGCCTCGTGTTCTCGGAAGGGCGAGCGTGCCCGGGCGAACCCGGGGGCGCTCTCAGGCGAGCGCCGCGCTTGAATTCGCCTGCGATGGCCCCGGTGAGGACTGACACCCTGTGCAATTCTACGATATCTTCAACGGCGACGCCGACGGCATCTGCGCGCTGCAGCAGCTGCGGCTCGAGGAGCCGCGCGCGAGCGTACTGGTGACCGGCGTCAAGCGCGACATTCAGCTGCTCGCGCGCGTGGACGCCCGCTCCGGGGACGAGCTCACGGTGCTCGACATCTCGCTGCGCACCAATGCGAAGGACCTGGCCCGCCTGCTCGCGGGGGGCGCGCGCTGCCGCTACTTCGACCATCATGCCGCGGGAGACATTCCGAGGCACCCGAACCTGAAGGCGTTCATCGACACCGCGCCCGATGCCTGCACGAGCCTGATCGCCGACCGCTATCTCAACGGCCGTCATCGGCTGTGGGCGATTGTCGGCGCGTTCGGGGACAACATGGCGGGAGCCGCGCTGCGCGCTGCGGCCACCCTGCGCATCGACCCCGGTGACCTGGAGCGGTTGAAGCTCCTCGGGGAGGTGATGAACTACAACGCGTACGGCGAGACGACCGATGACCTGCATTACCATCCCGCCGATCTCTTCGAAGCGCTGCGCAGCTATCGCGATCCCCTCGATTTCATCAACGGCGAGCCGGTCTTTGACACGCTGCGCAACGCCTTGGCCGAAGACACGGAGCGTGCCGGGGCACTGGCGCCGGCCCTGCAGCGCCCGGGCTGCGCGCTCTATGTGCTGCCGGACGCAGCCTGGAGCCGGCGGATTCACGGACACTTCGGCAATCGGGCCGCTGGCGCGAACCCCGACCGGGCGAACGCGGTGCTCGTGAAAAAGGCCGGCGGCTACACAGTCAGCGTGCGCGCGCCCCAGCGGCGTCCGCAGGGCGCCGATGCCCTGTGCCGGAAGTTTGCGTCCGGCGGCGGGCGCGAAGCGGCAGCCGGCATCAACTTTCTTCCGGAGTCCGACTACCCGCGTTTCGTGTCCGAGTTCGAGACGGCGTTTGCCTGACCGGCAGGCTGCATCTCGTGAAACGTAAACCGTTAAACGTGAAACGGGGCTGGAAACCCGCGGCGATTTTCGGGTTCACGTTTCACGTTTTACGGTGTCAAGGCATGAAGCGGATTTCGGGGCTCAACGGGGATCATGCGCTTCGCCGGCGCCGGGCCGTGAGCAGAAACCCTTCGAGCAACGCGTAGGTGCAGCCCAGCAAACCCAGTGCGATCGCCGTTCCTGCGCCCCTTTGGGCGCAGTTGCCGGCGCAGGAATACTCGACGTACGCGGCATAGAGCGCATAGAACCAGGCGAGCGTCGCGAGCGCATGGAACACCATCGAGAACGCGCCGAACGTAGCCTGCGCCACCGCGTGCTGAGGAACCCGGGAGCGAAGCCGCCCGGTCAGGTACTGCCAGCAGCGCACGGGCACGCCGATCAAGGCCGCGATGCCTGCCATGACAGCGAGCGACACGACGATCGTATCGATCTTCATCGGGGTCTTGCCCTACACCCTGGAGGGCGCGGTCCGCGCCGTGCCCGGCCAGCGCCGCATGATCTGAAGCACATTGATCTCGATCGTGCCAAACGCCAGCAGCCAAAGCGCTGCGTCGTAGGCGCTGAACCAATCCGCTTGCCACAGCCACGCGAGCGCGACCGAAGCGAGGCCGCAATATAACGCGGCCGCGGCAGCGGTCATCCACGGGCGGTAGCGCGCGGCGGCGGCGGGAAACCGAAGTTGTGTCTCGAGCAGCGCCACCACCGCGATCCAGATGACGCTGTTGATCGCGTCGAGCCACTCCCCTTCGAGGGCATAACCCGCGGCGGCCACGGGAATCGCTGTTGCGGCAGCGAGGCGCACGCCGCGCATGACCGCGGCACGCCGCTGCGGCGCCGGCCTGCCGCCTGTCTCGAGCTCGAACAGGGCCAGCAAGACGAGCCAGGCGACGGAATCGACCCCTTCACTCAACGTCCCGGAATGGACGAAGACCGCGGTATTCCACGCGAGGAGCGCGAAAATAAGGGCCTTGAACCATGAGTATCCCCGCGCATCCATCACCGATCACGCATCACCGGTTTGAGCCGTACCACTGCGGCAGGAGCGAGCCCGCGATTATCCCGGCGATGCTCGCGAGAAGCCCTGCGAGTTGCGGAGGGAAGAGGCCTTCCGGCGCCGCGAACTCGAGCGGAACCCAGGTCGCGAGACCCAGCAGGATGGCAGCGAGCGCGCCCTGGCGCGTAGCGCGTTTCCAGTAAAGCCCTGCGACGAGCGGCACGAACGCCGCCACCAGGGTCACCTTGTAGGCTCCCACCACCATTTCATAAATGGTCGACTCGGAATGGAGCGCGAACAGCGTGACGCCTGCCGCAAACACCGCCACCGTGCCGCGCATGGTCCAGAGAAACTGCCGGTCGGTCATCGGCGCGGAGATGAGCTTCTTCAGTATGTTCTCGGTGAAGGTCACCGAGGGCGCGAGCAGCGTTCCACTGGCCGTGCTCATGACGGCGGAGAGCAGCGCCCCGAAGAAAACGATCTGCGCGGCGAGCGGCGTGTGGTTCAAGATCAGAGTGGGCAGGATACTCTGATGATCCTTCTCCATGAGCTCGCTTACCATCCTGGGGTCGATGAGGCTCGCCGAGTAGGCGAGGAAAATCGGAACGAAAGCGAAGAGAAAGTAGAATACGCCGCCCAGAACGGAGCCTGCGACCGCGATGCGCTCGGTGCGCGAGGACGTGACACGCTGGAAAACGTCCTGCTGCGGGATGGAGCCAAACATCAGCGTCACCCATGCGCCGATGAACGCAAGCACGTCGCGCGCTTCGAGCTTCGGCCAGAACTCGAACTTGCCCGCGGCATCCGCATGCGCGACGACCGTCGCGACTCCGCCTGCTTTTCCGGCAATCAGATAGGCGATATAGAAAAGGCCGAGCAGGATCACCACCATTTGCACGAAGTTCGTCCAGGCGACCGAGTACATGCCGCCCCAGAGCGTGTAGACGAGGACCACCGCCGCGCCGATCACGATTCCCTGGTCCATGCTGACCGCGTTCCCGGTGACGACGGAGAACACGAGCCCGGTCACGACGATCTGCGCCGAGAGCCAGCCGAGATAGGAGACGACGATGCAGAGACTGGTGAGAACCTCCGCAGCCGAGTCGTAACGCATTCGGTAGTAGTCGCCGATCGTGAGGAGATCCATGCGGTAGAGCTTCGCCGCGAAAAAAAGCCCGACCAGCACGAGGCACATGCTCGAGCCGAACGGGTCGGAAACGATCCCGCGCAGGCCTTCCTTGAGGAAGGTGGATGATATTCCGAGCACGGTCTCGGATCCGAACCAGGTGGCGAACACCGTCGCGGTGACGACGTAGAGCGGGAGCGAGCGTCCGGCCACGACGAAGTCCCTGGTATTGTGGACGCGCGTCGCGGCGATGAGGCCGATCGCGATGGAGGCGGCGAGGTAGAGAATGACGAAGGTGAGCAGCATCCGCAGCGCTTGCGATTCAGGCCCGGCGGGGCGGCGAAATTATAGCTGTTACGGGGAGAAGGCCGGCTCCGTTACAGCCAGCGCGCGAGCTGGAGCGCGATGATCACCGCGAGCCCGATCGCAATCGCAGCGAGGAGCCGGTTCCGGACCTGCTGCTGCCGCAGCCGCTGCGCCTCCCCTTCAGGGTCGGACTCCCGGGACTCGCGCAGCAGTGCCTGGTGCAGCAGGCGCGGCAGCTGCGGCAGGATCGCGCTCCAGTAGGGCGCTTCCTGCCTCACCCGCTCGACGAAACCGCGCCAGCCCACCTGCTCGGCCATCCATCGCTCAAGGAAGGGCTTCGCCGTCTCCCACAGATCGAGATCCGGATCGAGCTCCCGGCCGAGGCCCTCGATGTTGAGCAGGGTTTTCTCCAGCAGCACGAGCTGGGGCTGGACCTGGATGTTGAACCGGCGCGAGGTCTGGAAGAGCCGCAGCAGAAGGCGTCCGAACGAGATCTCCCGCAGCGGCCTGGCAAAGACCGGCTCGCACACGGCGCGGATCGCCGCCTCGAAGTCATCCACACGGGTGTCCTTCGGCGCCCAGCCCGATTCGATGTGCGCCTCCGCCACCCGCCGGTAGTCGCGCCGGAAGAAACCGAGGAAGTTCTGGGCAAGATAGTTCTTGTCGACCTCGGTGAGCGTGCCCATGATGCCGAAGTCGAGGGCGACGTAGCGCCCGTCCTGCGCGACGAGGATATTGCCCGGATGCATGTCGGCATGGAAGAAGCCGTCGCGGAAGACCTGGGTGAAGAAGATCTCCACGCCGGCGCGCGAGAGCCGCGGAATATCGATGCCTTTCGCGCGCAGCTCGGCAACCTGCGAGATCGGGGTGCCGTGCATGCGCTCCATCACCATGACCTCGCTCGTGCAATAGTCCCAATGGATCTCCGGCACGAGCAGCAACAGCGAGTCGGTGAAGTTGCGCCTCAACTGGCTCGCGTTGGATGCCTCGCGCAGGAGATCGAGCTCGACCTCCAGGTGCTTGGCGAACTCGTCGACCACGTCATGCGGCCGCAGCCGCTTGCCGTCCGACCAGAGCCACTCGACGAGAGAAGCGCCGGCATGAAGGAGCGCGAGGTCTTCCGCGATGACGGCCGAGATACCGGGGCGCAGCACCTTGACCGCAACCTCGGCGCCATCGTGCAACCGGCCGATATGCACCTGGGCGACGGAGGCGCTCGCCGCCGGCTCGCGCTCGAATTCCGCGAACACCTCCTCGACCGGCCTGCCGTAGACGCGATGCAGGATCGCCACGACTTCCGCAGCGGGAAATGGGGGAACGCGATCCTGCAGCTTTGCCAGCTCATCGGCCATGTCGGGAGGGAGGAGGTCTCGCCGCGTCGACAGGATCTGGCCAAACTTGACGAATATCGGCCCCAGCGCCTCCAGCGCCAGCCGCAGCCGCACCGCGCGGGGCTCGTCGAGCCGGCGCCGGAACGGAAGCGTGCTGAACAAGGAACGCAGGCCTCGCACCCGTTCATGCCCCAGGACGAGCTCGTCCAGGCCGTAGCGCAGGCTGATATGCGCGATCTTGATGAGGCGCGGCAAGCGCATCGCGAGATTCTAACTGCCGCGTCTCGCGAGCGGGAAGCGCGTACGCCTGCATTCTGGTTGGCCGCGTTCCGCCGCAATCGGTATTATTCGTGGTTCCTATGCCTGGACGATCGGCACTGCACAGGCTGTGCGTGGGCCTCGCCTGCGGCGTGGCGCTGGGCGCCGCAGAGAGCGCCACGGCGGAGCCGCGAGTCGCGGGCTGGATCGAGCGCGTCCGCCTGGGAGAGGAAAGCGTTGTTGTTACCGCCAAGCTCGACACGGGCGCGTTGACGTCATCGCTCCACGCTGCCGACGTGCGCTGGTTCAAACGTGACGGCGAGGACTGGGTCGCCTTCGAGGTGACCGATGAGGGCGGGCGCACGGTGCGGTTCGAACGCAAGGTGGTGCGCATAAGCCGCATCAAGCGTCAGGGCCAGGATTCGGACAAGCGCCCGACGGTCCAGATGGCGGTCTGCCTCGGGGGAGTCTACGGCGTGACGCAGGTCAATCTCACTGATCGCACCGGATTCAAGTACGAGTTTCTGGTAGGCCGCCGGTTCCTGGCGGACCGTTTCGTCGTGGACTCCGCGCGGATGAATCTCGTCGCTCCGGACTGTCCCGCCGCGAAGAAGCAATGAAGCGGGCCCATCTCTTTCTGCTCGCAGCATCGCTCACGGCGCTCGCCCTCGCCATCTTTCTCTACAAGTACTTCGTCTTCGGCTTTCCCCTCGCGCCCGAGGAGCGAACGGAGGTCTGGCGGGTGGAGGTCCGGCTGCAGTTCGAGGCCGAGGAGGGCCCGGTCAAGGCGGCGATGTTCATCCCCTCGCGCACGGGACGGTTGATCGTCGTCGACCAGAGTTTCGTCTCGCCCGGCTACGGTATTACGACCGAGCCGCAGCCCGGCGAGGGGATCAAGGCCGCCTACTCGATCCGGAACGCAGCGCGGCTGCAGGCGGTTTACTACCGGGCCGTGGTTCAGCCCTCGCGGGTGGCCGAACAGGACGCGCGAGACAGCACCCCGAAGCTCGCACCGCCCGATCTGCAGGGGCCGCGCCTCGCGGCGGCGCAGGCGGTTGTCGAATCCGCCAATCGGCAGTCCTCGGATGCGTCGACGCTCGCCGCGATCATCGTGAAGCAGCTCAAGACGGCGCGGCCCGAGGCAGAGGAGTCTTTCCTGCTCGGGCCGCAGCCGACTAATCGCCGGCTGGTTCGCGTGGCGGTGGAGCTTCTGCAGTTCGCGGGCGTGCCCGCGCGCATGGTGAACGGCATTGCTCTCGCGCCGGAACGGCGCAACGCGCAATTCACCCACTGGATCGAGTATTACGCCGAACATCGCTGGCACACTCTCCACACGGTCGACGCCGCGGCGCGCGAGAGGGCCCAGCAGTTCCTGCCGTGGTGGCGGGGGCGGGCGCCGTTCATAGAGCTCACGGGCGGCCGCGATCCCCTGCACAGCATCACGATCAGCCGCTCCTACGAGTACTCGCTGCGCACCGCGCTCGCCCAGCAGCGGCAGCTCGAGCGCAAGTTGATCGAGTTCTCTCTCTTCGGCTTGCCGCTGCAGGCGCAGTCGCTTTTCCGGACCGTGCTGGTGATTCCCATGGGGATCCTGCTGCTGGTCGTCCTGCGAAACGTGGTGGGGGTCAAGACCTTCGGGACCTTCATGCCGGTGCTGATCGCGCTCGCGTTCCGCCAGACGGGCCTGCTCTGGGGCTTGCTGTTCGTGACCATCGTGGTCGCGCTGGGGCTGGCGGTGCGTTTCTATCTCGAGCGCCTGAAGCTGCTGCTTGTGCCGAGGCTCGCGGCGGTGGTCATCGTGGTGATTCTTCTGCTCGCAATTCTGACGGTGCTCTCCTTCCGGCTCGGTTTCGAGCGCGGCCTCTCGATCGGGCTCTTCCCGATCGTGATCCTCACCATGACCATCGAGCGCATGACCGTGGTGTGGGAAGAGCGCGGTGCCGCGGAAGCATTTCAGCAGGCTGCGGGCAGCATTGCCGTCGGGGCGCTGTGCCATGTCGTCATGAATTTCCCCGTGGTGGAGCACCTTTTCTTCGTGTTCCCCGAACTGCTCCTGGTGGTGCTTGCCGCGACGCTTCTGCTCGGGCGCTACTCGGGCTACCGCCTGACCGAGCTCTACCGGTTCCGGGTGCTGGCGCGATGACAGGCTGGCTCGACATCTCCGCTCGCCTGCGCCGGGCCGGGATCCTCGGCATCAACGGACGCAACGCCGGCTATACGCTTCCCTACAATCGCCGCGACCGCTATCCGCTCGTCGACGACAAAGTGCTCACGAAAAAGCTTGCCGCGGAGGCGGGCGTCGCGGTGCCCGAGCTCTATGGGCTGATAGAAATCCAGCGCCAGGTCCGGGGCCTGAAGGAATTGCTCGACAAGCACTGGGATTTCGTCGTGAAACCGGCGCGCGGCAGCCAGGGCGACGGGATCATCGTGGTGACCGGGCGGTCCCGCTCGCTCTACAGGGTGGCCGACGGCAGCTTTCTCGACGACGAAGAACTCGCGTTTCACGTGTCCAACATCCTCTCCGGGATCTTCAGCCTGGGCGGGCAGACCGACACGGCCCTCATCGAGTATCGGGTGAACTTTGATCCGGTGTTCGAGGCGATTACCTATCGCGGCGTGCCGGACGTGCGCATCATCGTCTTCCTTGGCGTGCCCGTGATGGCCATGGTCCGCCTGCCCACGCGCCTCTCCGGTGGCAAGGCCAATCTGCACCAGGGCGCGATCGGGGCCGGGATCGACCTGGAGCGGGGCGTAACCCTCACCGCGGTGTGGGGCAACTCCATCGTCGACGAGCATCCGGACACCGGCAACCCCGTTGCCGGCGTCACCATTCCGCACTGGGATGCGCTGCTCGAGCTCGGCGCCCGCAGCTACGAGCTGACCGGTCTCGGCTACCAGGGCATCGATATCGTGCTCGACCGCGACAAGGGGCCCCTCATCCTTGAGCTCAACGCGCGCCCCGGGCTCGCCATACAGATGGCGAACCGGCAGGGTCTGCGGCCGCGTCTCGAGCAGGTCGAGCGCCACCACGCGGAACTCAAGAGCATCGCGGAACGGGTCGCGTTCGCAAAGGAGCGTTTCGCGGCGGGGCGCAGCTGAGCGCGGCGACCTGAGCCCGGAGCGCCGTGAATCGCTAAACGTGAAACGTATCTTGTCTCTCTCGGCGTCGCGGCGGTTCAATGATCCGTTTTCTTGGCGTTCTTGACGCCTTGGCGGTTCAGGATTTTATCCAGGCGCTTCTCAAGGCGCGCGACGTCGTCACGCAGCTCATCGACGTCACGGTTGAACTCCATGACTTCCGGCGCGCTCGCGATGAGCGGGTCTTCCTCGGTCCAGTAGCCAGCGAACGAGCGGCCCACGTGCTCGGCGGTGCGCCCTCCCCACCGGCGGACCGAGCGGCCGGTCTCGGCCATGCGGTGAGCGGCCACATCGCCGAAGAAACGGCTGAGATCCTCCTCGACGTCCCAGCGAAGCTGGCGGACGAGCTGGTTGATCGCCGCTGCAAACTCGGAATCGCCCACGACCTCGACCTCCCGCCATGCGTTCTCGTCGCGTGCAGCGAGCCGCAGCAGAAGGCCGGGCGTGAGCCGGAGCGTGACGGAGGCCCTCGTGCCCGCGGGCGCTACGGCGACCTCGCCATTCGATAGCACCGTGAGCGACAGGGCGAGAGGCAGGATCTCGAAGCATGCGGTCTTGCCCACGTGGGGCAGCAGCGCTTCGCGCGCCCAGCTCGCGCCGCGCAGGAGATGGTTGATCGAGGCTGCGGCGGCGGGCTCAACCAGCGGCACGGTGACAGGCTTCATTGCATCCACCGCGGCGCTCGAGTCAGAACCTGTAGCCGCGGTGCAAGGCCACCACGCCCGCCGCCAGATTGAAGTACTCGACCCGCTCGAAACCCGCCTCTTCCATCATCTGTTTAAGCTGCTGCTGGTCCGGATGCATGCGGATCGATTCGGCGAGGTAGCGGTAGGCGGCGGCGTCATTGGCAATGAGCTGGCCAAGCCGCGGCAGCACGTTGAAGGAGTAGGCGTCGTAGAGGGGCTTCAACGGCTCCCAGACCCGGGAAAATTCCAGCACCAGCGCGACGCCGCCGGGGCGAATGACCCGATGCATTTCGGCCAGCGCCGCATCCTTGTGGGTCACGTTGCGCAGCCCGAACGCGATGCTCACGCAGTCGAAGTATCCGGCCTGAAACGGAAGCCGCTCTGCGTCGCAGCGCACGGCGGGCACCATGAGGCCCGCGTCGAGCAGGCGGTCGCGCCCGCGGCGGAGCATGGACGCATTGATATCGGTGAGCACGACCTGGCCGCGGGCGCCCACGCGCTGCGCGAAGAGGCGTGACAGATCGGCCGTTCCGCCGGCGACATCGAGAACGCGGCCGCCCGGCGAAACGAGGCTCTGTGCCACCGCGAAGCGTTTCCACCACCGGTGCAGGCCGAGCGACATGAGGTCGTTCATGAGATCGTAGCGCGCGGCCACGGACTCGAAGACATCCGCGACGCGCTTCGATTTCTCGTCCTCGGGGACGCTTTGGTAGCCGAAGTCGGTTGGGTTTTTCATTGTGAGCGGTAAGCGGTGAGCGGTGAGGGGTAAGCGGTAAGCGGT
>Ga0299906_10001627_pt1 | contig 19125 bp, 13 predicted proteins | sample RVTome_14_FD_200259 | JGI IMG/M metagenome (GOLD analysis project Ga0299906, IMG submission 200259) | Soil microbial communities from uranium-contaminated site in the Upper Colorado River Basin, Wyoming, United States - RVT145D125 (version 2) ...
GTCGAGCCGCTCAGGCGCGGCCGTGGCGGCGGCGAGCCCGTCGCTCCAGGCGGTCAGCGCCGCGATCGGGAGCATGGCCGAGCGCAGCAGGAAGAACCTCGCCTCGAAGGTGCCGGAGTCGGCGGCGTCGCGGGATCTTCGGCTCATCGGCGGCGTGCAGGCGGCGGCGCGATGGGGGAGACGAGCAGGAGCTCGTCCCAGCAGGGCTCGTCGGGGCACGCCCCGGCGAGCAGCGCCAGGCCGATGCCGACGGCGCCGGTCAGCAAGCTGGGGTCTGGGTTCCAGGCCAGCTCGCCGGCGTCGGCCGCGCCCCAGCCGAGGAAGCCGCCGACGCCGACGCCCGGCCGCCTTTGCTCGAGCACGTGGCGGTACCAGCGCAGAGCCGCCTCGCGCAGCACGCCGTCGCCGGTAGCCTGGTACATGCGGTTGAAGAGGTGGGCGAGACCGGCGGCGCCGTGGCACAAGCAGGCGTCGCGAACTCCCATGGTGTCCTCCGGGCGCCGGGCGGAGTGGTGGGCGAAGGCCAGGGCCTCGGATTCCCAGCTCGCGTCGGCGGCCGCGCGCGCCGCCACCAGCAGCGTCGCGGCCACGCCCGGATCGCCGTAGCACCAGGCGGCCCGGGAGTATTTGACCTCCACGTTCGGCGCCACCGCCGTCGGGAAGATCGAGTCGCCTCCCGTCATCTTCTGCGCCAGGAGCCAGCCGACGGCGCCGCGCAGGAGCGCTCCGGCCTTGGCGGCGGCGACGCCGGCGGCCTCAATCCTCGCCAGCACGGCGATCACCCCGGGAACGCCGTGGGCCACGCCCAGGTTCTCGTTGCCCTCGGAGAAGAAGTCGCGGGTTTCGCCCGCCAGCTCGTCGGCGGCAGTGAACCAGCTCAGCCCCTCCGGGCGCTCCACGGCGACCTCGGCGAGCCGGTCCACCAGGAGCTCGAGACACTCCGTCGCCGCCGGCCGCGGCAGCCGTCGCAGCGCGTAGACCGCGAAGCCCACGAGGCCGCTCGTGAGGTCGTAGGGGCGCCGCCAGGGCGAATGGCCGAGGAGCCGGCGCAGAGCGTCGTCGATCTCGTGGTTGGGATCCTCGTCGTCCGCGACGTCGAGAAGGCTCTCCCGGAGGAGCTCCACCGCCCAGGCGACGCCGGTGAACCCGATATAGAGGTCCGGTACCGTCTCGGCGGAAGCGATCGTCGCGATCGCCTTCTCGATGCACTCCAAGCCGCGCTCGCCGAAGCCCTCGCCGGGCCGACACCGCTCGAGCTGAGCGTGGAAGAGCGCCTCGCCCGCCAGGCCTGAGGCGGCCGAGGCTCGAAAGCCGCGGGCACGGGGAGGCACGGCGGCGCCGAGCACGGCGGACGGGTCGGCCAGATCACGGGCGATCGCCACTGCCGATTCGACGGCGCGAGCCTGCTCTTCGCCCGCGAGGAGCGGCCGCCAGGTCCGCGGTGGTTGCGGGGAGGAGCTCACGTCTTCCAGACGACGTCAGGGAGATGAAAGCGGTCGAAGAGAGCCTCGGGACGTTCGCCGGGATACTTCCGAGCGGGGCTCAGACGTATCCCTGGAGCAGGCAGGACACTCCGCGGCCAACGCCCGAGGATCTCACCGTCACTCACGTTCTTGCCGACGGCAGGTTCACTGGCAGCAGACCGAGCACTGTTGGGTGCAAAGGCTACAGGCCCGCGTGAAGTTCGTGCATCCCACGGTCTGGCCTCCGTGTACCTCCGCGAGCTTGTTGTCGTCCAGATTCCGGAGGGTCTTCTTGTTCAGACACAGCTTCGAGATTTTCTTCTTTTCCATGGCTTTTCCTCCTCTGGTTTTCGCTTTCGTCGGTTCTACTTACAACGGGCACTCAGGGCCCGTCCTGCCCTCATTGAAACGATCCCTTGTTCTTCTCCGACGTTCGGGGGTTCAGCCCTGCATCAGAGACACGACTCGGATCACGCTCGTGATCCTAGCATGAGTCGGATCGCGTCGGCAAGGGCGAAAAGCGACCTTCAGACCTTCGCCCGATCGTCGCCGGTGAGACGAGAAGCAGCTCGTCCCACCTGGGCTCTTGCGGCGTGGCGGCGGCCAAGAGCGCCAGAGCGATGCCCGCCGCGCCCGTCAGGAACGAGGGCTCGGCGATCCACCCCATCTCGCCGGTCGCTTCCGGTCCCCAGGTGAGGAAGCCCGCGCAGCCCTGGCCGGGCCGCCGCAGGCCGAGAGCGTGCCGGAACCAGGCGACGGCGGCGTCGCGGAAGAGCGCCTCGCCGGTCGCCTGGTAGAAGCGGTTGTAGAGATGGCCGAGGCCGGCGGCGCCGTGGCAGAGGCAGGCGTCACGAACGCCCGCGGTTTCCGCGGGCCGGCGCGCCGCCGTACGGGCCAGGTCGAGCGCCTCGGCTTCCCAGGCGCTCTCGCCGGCGGCGTGCGCCGCCACGAGCAGCGCGGCGGCGACGCCCGGATCGCCATAGCACCACGCGGCGCGGGCTGCCTGCGGCTCGATCCCCGGCGCCACGGCATAGGGAAAGACCGAGTCGCTCCCGGGGGCGAGCTTCTGTGCCAGGGTCCAGCGCACCGCGCCGTCGAGGAGGCTCCTGGCCTTGGCCACGGCCACCCCGGAGCCGACGGTGCGCGCCAGCACCGCGATGACGCCGGGCACGCCGTGCGCCACGCCGAGGTTCTCGTGACCCTGCGGGTAGCGCTGGCGCGCCTCGGGTCCGATGTCCTCGGGGGAGCTGTGCCAGGTCAAGGTGCCGTCGCGCTCCACGGCGGTCTCGGCGAGCCGGTCGACCACCAGCTCGAGCAGCTCCTCCGCCGCCGGTTTCGGCAGGCGGGCGAGCGCGTAGAGGCCGTAACCCGCCAGCCCGCTCGTGAGGTCGAACTGCCGCCGCCACGGGGCGCTGCCGAGGTGGTCGCGCAGCGCCTCGTCGATCTCCTCGTTGAGGTCTTCGCCGCCGTCGAGGCGCTCCCGGAGGTGCTCCACGGTCCAGGCCACGCCGGTGAAGCCCGAGTAGAGGTCGGCCAGCGCCTCGCCGGAGGCCAGCAGATCGATCGCCCGTTCCAGGTGCAGCAGGCTCTTCTCGGCGAAGCCGTGGTCGGGGCGGGCGGCGTCGAGGTAGGCGAAGAAGAGCGCGTAGCCGGCCTCGCCACCCGACACCGAGGGCACGGCGAGCTCGGAGGCGCGGGCCGGGTCGCCGGAGCTCGGAGTCGGTGGCGGCAGGTCGGCGAGAGCTTCGCCGACGGCGCCGGCGGCGTCGAGCGCCCCGGCCGCGTCCTCGCCGTCCAGCAAGGCGCGCCAGGCGGGCTCGGGAGGAGGGGCAACCGTCATCGTCCCATCCCGCTCCTCGGTGAACCGGGACCGGCCCGCAGGCACGAGCCGAAGAGCGCCCCGGCGCGCGCCACCGACACCCGCGCCACCGCCCCCGACGGCAAGTGCGAGGCCTCGCCCGGCGTCTCCAGGCGCGCCTCGACGAAGACCATCTGCGAGGCGGCGTCGATCTCCGGCGCCTGGTGCTCCACGACGCCGGCGAGGGCGACGCCCAGGTCTTCGACCTCGACCCGCACCGGCGTCGCCACCGGCACCCGCGGGGCCTCCTCCGGCGGCACGGCGAAGCGCGCCAGCAGACCGCCGGAGCTGAGCAGGCGCACCACGGGCGTGCCCGGGCTCACCCGGGCGCCGGGATCGAGGTAGCGCTGCGCCACCGTCCCGGCAAACGGCGCCCGGATGCGGGCGCGCTCGAGCGTCGACTCGAGCTGGTCGATGCGCGCTTCCACCTGCGTGACCTCGGCCACGGCGGCTTCGAGCATCACCTCCGCGGTCTCGAGGCGGAACCGGGCCGCTTCCTCCTCCTCCTTGGAGAGCACACCCTCGAGCGCGAGCCGGCGCTGGTGCTCCTGCGCCGACTGGCTGGCGTCGATGGCGTGGCGGCGCTCCTGGGCCTCGGCGCTCGCCAGGTTCGCGCGCTCGATGGCGAGCTGGTGGCGCAGGGTCACGGTGTCGAGCGCCGCGATCTCCGCGCCGCGCTCCACCGCGTCGCCCACGCGCACGCGCATCTCCTTGACGACGCCTTCCATCTCCGCCGCCACGTCGACGGCCTCGCGCGCGATCACCACCCCGAGATAGCACTCGGGGCCACCCGCGCCCGCGCCGGGCAGCGCCGCCGGGGCGTCGCCGGGGACCGCGTCCGCGGCCGGCGCCGCGACCTCCTCCGGCGCCGGCCGCGCGCTCAGGGCCCAGTGGCCGCCGGCGGCCAGCAGAGCTCCCAAGGCGACCCAGAGCAGCTTCTCGAGCCAGGGCTTGGGCGTGCGCATGGAGTCACAGTATACGATTGACGAAGCTCGGCCCGTGCGGAGCGAGAGGAGGATCTCAGACCCGGTGACGCGCACGACCCTGGAGACGCCCGAGGAGGAAGCCCGGCTCGACGCCCGAGCCGCCACGCTGCTGCTCGGCTGGGCCGCGGCGAGCGCCGAGGAGACGGCCGCGGCCCTCGGCGACGCCGCCCGGGTGGTCCGCGGCGCGGAAGCGGCCCACGAGATCCTCGGCCGCGGCGACGTCGCCGTGCTCTGCCTCGGCGCCGGGCTCTCCGGCGAAGGCGCCCGGACGTTCCTCGACGAGGTCTACGCGCGGCATCCCGGTTACCAGGGCTGCAACGTGGTGCTGGCGGCCGGCCCGGATCCGGAGGTCTTCGCGGAGCTGGTGAGCGCGGATCGCGTCTATTACCTGACCCAGAAGCCGCCGCCGCCCGCGGAGGTCCTCCACATCCTGCGCAGCGCTGCCGAGCACGTCCACGCCCGGCGCTCGCGGCCGCCCGAGGACGAGGACGAGGAGCAGGCCCTGGCGATCCACCGCGTGTTGCAGATCACCGAGCGTCTGGCGCGTCAGGCGGGGCTCGCCGAGGCGGTGGCGCGGACGGAGGAGGCGATCTGCGAGCTGGTCGCCGCCGACCGCGCCGCGGTGCTCCTCTACGACCCGGAGACCGACACGCTGTGGAACCGCCGGCCGGAAGCCGGCGAGGAGCGCCGCGAGTCGGCCGCCGCCGGCCTGGTGAGCTACTCCGTGCGCACCCGCGCCGCCGTGCGCCTCGACCGGGTGGGCGCCGATCCGCGCTACGACGGCGAGGCGGACAACGACGGCGGGCCGGTGGACGAGCGTTTCCTGGCGGTGCCGGTGCTCGAACGTTCCACCGCCCGGGTCTACGCGGTGGCGGTGGCGCTGCGCGCCGCCGGCGAGCCCTCCTTCGACGGCGCCGACCAGCGCCAGCTCGAGGTCCTGGCCGAGCAGATCGCCCCCGTGCTGGGCAGGTTCCTGTTCCGACACGAGCTCGAGGAGCGCGCGGCGCGACGGCACGGCGTGCGCGGCACCGAGGCCGGGCGCATCTTTCGCGAGGAGGCGCTGGAGCACCACGCGCGCGGCGTGCCCGATCAGGGCCAGTTGCTGCAGCTCTCTCCGGGCTGGACCAGGTGGACCTATCCGCTGCTGCTGCTCCTCTTCGCCGCGGCGGCCGTCTTCGCGCTGGTGGGCTCGATCCACGAGTACGCCGGCGGTCCCGCGGTGGTTCGGCTCGAAGGCCAGACCGACGTCACCGCGCCGCTGGCCGGCACCGTGGTCTCGGTGGAGGTCGCCGCGGGACGGCGGGTCGCCGCGGGCGACCTCCTGGCGCGTCTCTACGGCGTGCAGGAGGCGGCCGAGCTCGACCGCGCCAGCCGTGAGTTCGAGCTCGGCCTCGCGGGCCGCCTGCGCAACCCGGCCGACCCGTCGGCCGAGCGCACTCTGGGGCCGCTGCGGGCGCAGAAGGTGCAGGCCGAGCGGCGGCTCGAGGAACGCTCGGTGCGCGCCCCCCACGACGGCACCGTGGGCGACGTGTGGATCCAGGCCGGGCAGCACCTGACGCCGGGGCAGGTGATCCTCTCGCTCGACGGCGGCGACCCCCGCCTCGGTATCGTGGCGCTGATCCCAGGCCACTATCGCCCGCTCCTGCGCCCCGGCATGCCGCTGCGTCTCGAGCTCGAGGGCTACGGTTACGCCTACCAGCAGTTGACGGTGGAATCGGTCGGCGACGAGGTGGTGGGCCCCGCCGAGGCGAGGCGCTTCCTCGGCCCCGGCATCGGCGACGCCGTGCCGCTGACCGGCTCCGTGGTGCTGGTGACCGCGCGCCTGCCGGCGCCGACCTTCGAGGCCGACGGCCGCGCCTACGCCTACCACCACGGCACCCCCGGCACCGCCGAGGTGCGGGTGCGCTCGGAGAAGATCCTCTTCGCCCTGGTACCGGCCCTGCGGGCGCTGTGGGGCCGAAATGGCTGAGACCGGCCCGCCGGAGATCGGTTCGCACCGGCTCGCCGAGCGCTTTCCCGCGCTGCGCAGGCTCACCGCCGGCCGCCGGCGCCGGATTCCCTACGTGCAGCAGACCGGCGTCAGCGACTGCGGCGCCGCCTGCCTGACGATGGTGCTCGACTACTTCGGCAAGCAGGTGCGCCTCGACGAGGTGCGCGAGGCGGCCGGCGTCAGCCGCGACGGCTCCGACGCCCTCGCCATCCTGCGGGCCGGGCGCTGGTTCGGGCTGCGCGGGCGCGGCGTCCAGGTGGCGGAGATCGACGACCTCCGGTTCGTTCCCCGGGCTTCGGTGCTGCACTGGAAGTTCAATCACTTCGTGGTCTTCGACGACCTGACGCCCAAGGGCGCCCTGGTGGTCGACCCGGCCGCCGGCCGCCGCCACCTGTCGCGCGAGGAGCTGCGCCGCGGCTTCACGGGCGTGGCCCTCACGTTCGAGCCCGGCGAGGCCTTCGAGCCGCAACGGGGCCGGCCGACCGGCATCGGGCGCTATCTGCGCGAGCTGGTGGCGCAGTCGCGGCTCGTCACGCGCCTGCTGGTCACCTCGGTGCTCTTGCAGGTGCTGGCGCTGGCCACGCCGCTCCTGACCGGGATCCTGGTCGACCGGGTGGTGCCGCGCGGCGACTACAGCCTGCTCCAGGTGTTGGCCGCCGGGCTCGCCGCCGTCGCCGCCTTCCACCTCCTTTCCTCACTGGTGCGCGCCCACTTGCTGCTCCAGCTTCGCACCCACCTCGACGCCAAGATCACTCTCGAGTTCCTCGAGCACCTGGTCGACCTGCCCTACGCCTACTTCCAGCAGCGCTCGGCGGGCGATCTGATGATGCGGCTCAACTCGAACGCCACGATCCGCGAGATCCTGACGTCGAATGCCCTCTCCGGCGTCCTCGACGGCGTCCTGGTGACGCTCTATCTGATCCTGCTCTGGGTCACTCACTGGCAGATGGGGCTGGTGGTGCTGGGGCTCGGCGCGCTGCGGGTGGCGCTGTTCCTGGCCACCCGGCGGCGCCAGCGCGACCTGATGTCGCAGTCGTTGCAGAAGCAGGCGGCGTCCCGCGGCTATCAGGTGGAGTTGCTGGCCGGCATCGAGACGTTGAAGGCCGCCGGGGCCGAGTCGCGGGCCGTGGAGCTGTGGTCGAACCTCTTCGTGGACGAGCTCAACGTGACCCTGGCCCGCGGCCGGCTCAACGCCGTCTTCGACTCGCTGATCTCGACCCTGAGCATCGGATCGCCCTTCGTGATCCTGATCTTCGGCGGCGTCCTGGTGCTGGGCGGCGAGCTCAGCCTCGGCACCATGCTCGCCGTCGCCGCCCTCGCCACCGGCTTCCTGACCCCGCTCTCCACCCTGGTGCAGACGGCCGTGCAGCTCCAGCTCCTGGGCAGCTACCTCGAGCGCATCGACGACGTGATGGAGACCCCCAGGGAACAGGACGAGCGCACCGTCGCCCCGGCCGGGCGGCTGCGCGGCCGCATCACCCTCGAGGACGTGAGCTTGCGCTACGGCGCCCTTTCGCCGCTGGTGGTGCGCGGCGTGAGCGTCGACGTGGCGCCCGGGCAGTTCGTGGCCATCGTCGGCCCTTCGGGCGCCGGCAAGACGTCGCTCGCCAACCTCCTCCTCGGCCTCTATCGTCCCACCGGCGGCCGCATCCTCTTCGACGGCGCGGACCTCGCGACGCTGGAGCTGCGCTCGCTGCGCCGCCAGCTCGGCATCGTCACCCAGCACCCCTACCTCTTCGGCGGCTCGATCCGCGCCAACGTCGCCCTCTCCGACCCGACCCTGCCGTTGCCGCGCATCGTGGAGGCGGCCAGGAAGTCGCGCATCCACGACGACGTCACGCGGATGCCGATGGGCTACGACACGGTGCTGGCCGACGGCGGCCTGTCGCTTTCCGGCGGCCAGCGCCAGCGCCTGGCGCTCGCCCGCGCCCTGGTGGGCCGCCCCTCGATCCTGCTCCTCGACGAGGCGACGTCGAGCCTCGACGCGGTGACCGAGCAGACCATCCAGAGGGAGCTCGACCAGCTCCGGTGCACCCGCATCGTGATCGCCCACCGCCTGAGCACGATCAGGGCCGCGGACCTCATCCTGGTGATGGAGCAGGGCGAGATCGTCGAGCGCGGCACCCACGAGGACCTGCTGGAGCACGGCGGCCGCTACGCCGAGCTGGTGGCGGCCCAGGTCGCCCCGAAGGGCGCCGCCTGAACCCTCACCCCCGGCCCCTCTCCCAGGGGGAGAGGGGAGCAAGACCTGGGGGATTGGAGCCCCTCTCCCCCTGGGAGAGGGGTTGGGGTGAGGGTTCCGGGCCTCTAGGACACCTGCCGGTAGCGGAAGCAGTCGACGAGGTGGTCGTTGACCAGGCCGACCGCCTGCATATGGGCGTAGCAGATCGTCGAGCCCACGAACTTGAAGCCGCGGCGCTTGAGCTCCTTGGACATGGCGTCGGACTCGGGCGTCGACGCCGGGAGCTCGGCGAGGCTCTTCCACGCGTTGCGGCGCGGCTTGCCGTCGACGAACTGCCAGATGAAGCGGTCGAAGCTGCCGAGCTCCTCCTGTAGGGCGAGGAAGGCCCTGGCGTTGTTGACCGCGCTCTCGACCTTGAGGCGGTTGCGCACGATCGAGGGGTCCTGGAGAAGCTTTTCGACGCGCGCCGGGCGAAAGCGCGCCACCCGCTCCGGATCGAAGCCGGCGAAGGCTTTGCGGTAGCCCTCGCGCTTGCGCAAGATGGTGATCCACGACAGGCCCGCCTGCGCGCCCTCGAGGATGAGGAACTCGAAGTGGCGGCGGTCGTCGTGCACGGGCACGCCCCACTCCTCGTCGTGGTAGGCGACGTAGAGGGGATCCTCGCCGGCCCACCCGCAACGCTTCGTCTTCTTCATACGCCGCCCACCATCCTGCACAATTGCGCCGCCAGCAGCGCCAGGTAGTTGCCGAGGGCATAGCCGATCAAGGCCATGAGGATCGACGCCGGCACCAGGCTCTCGCGGTGCGCCGCCGCCACCACCGGCGCCGAGGCCGCGCCGCCGATGTTGGCCGCCGAGGCGATCGCCGCGCTGTGGACGTCGACCCGGAAGAGCCAGGCGCCGAAGAGACAGAAAGCGCCGTGGACGAAGATCCAGATGAAGGCGCCGGCGAGGAACGCCGGGGCCTGGCCGATGCCCGCCAGCGACGCGCGGGCGCCGATGCCGGCCACGAAGACGTAGACCAGGGCCATCGCCAGGTTGTGCGAGCCGGAAAGCCGCCGCGCCGGCGTGAGCGAGAGGAGGATGCCGAAGGTGGTGATCAGCAAGATCTTCCAGGTGCCGGTCGACAGGATGGGCTCGATCTCGGGGATCCTCGGCGCCAGGGCCGCGGCGAGCCAGGTGGCGCCGGCGGCCAGGAAGGCGAGGTAGACGTAGTCGAGCATCTGCGGCACCTTCTCCTCCCGGGCCTCCTGCGCCGCCGCCGCCTCCATCTTCTCGAGCCGGTCGTCGGCCACCCGGGTCCAGCGGTTGAACTGGTCGGCGAAGGCCTTGGACGCGAGCAGCAGCGGCAGCCAGACGACGTAGACGGCGTTGTCGGCCAGCGCCGCCAGGCCGAAGAGCTCGGGCGGCGTCTCGAGGGCGCCCGCCACCGCCGCCATGTTGCCGGTGCCGCCGATCCAGCTCCCCGCCAGGGCGCCGAAGCCCTTCCAGGCGTCGGGCGCCAGCCAGCCGCGGACGACGAAGTAGCCCACCGGCGCGCCGAGCACGACGCCGGCGGTGCCGAGCAGCATCACCGCCACGCCCTTGCCCATCACCCGCACGGCGGCGCCGACGTCGATCGAGATCAGCATCAGGCAGATGAAGATCGGCAGGCCGAACTGGCGTAGGGCGTCGTAGACCGGCGAGGCCGCGGGGATCACGCCGGCGTTGTTGAGCGCCATCGGCGTGGCGTAGATCCAGATCAGCGGCACCAGGTAGCTGAAGAGCTTCCAGCCGGTGACCCTGGCGAGCCAGAACCAGAACGCCACCACGGCCACGAGCACGGCGAGCACCCCTTCCGGGGAGCTGATCAGGACGGACATCGTTGATTCGTTCACGGTGGGCGAAAGATATCACGCCCTGAAAAAGAAAGACCCCCCGGCCGGGAGCGGTAACTTCGATGGACTGCCGGACGAGCCGCTCTCGGGGGGGAATCCGAATCAGGTAGGCGAAGAAGGCTAGGAGGACGACTTCACCCCGATGGAAAGAACGAAGGCGGAAGCACCGGTCAATCCCGTTGATCTGATCAGCGCCGGCCTCGAGAAGTCCTGGGCGCCGTTACGGCCGGCTCGATGTCTCCGGCGCTTCCGCTCTGGCGAAAGGAGAAGCAAGTCCGGTGCCAGTTCCGCGAGGCCCTGTCCGGCATTCTCAGTCCGGCATTCTCATGACGTTCGCGTCCTGTGCCAATGACATGGGCGTCACTCCGCGTGGACGGGGGAGAGCATGCGTCCCGCAGCCTCTTCGTCAGGCGCGTAGAAATGGGGGCCGGCGGCTGGAATTCCTACAACGGCCGCGAGGTGCTACGCTTCAGGCGAGCCATGGCGAGAATCCTGGTCATCGACGACGATCCCGACATCCTCCTGATCATCGAGCACGCCCTGAGGCGGGCCGGCCACCACGTGGTGACGAGCAGCGACCCCACCCGGGTCGCCGCCCTGGCGCTCGAGCACCACGTGGACGCCGCGATCCTCGACGTGGTGATGCCCGACATGACGGGCTTCGACGCCCTCAAGACGTTGCGCGAGCAGCCCCGCACCGGCGGCCTGCCGATCCTCTTCCTGTCGGCGCGCGCGCAGTCGGAGGACCGGGTGCGCGGCCTGCGCGAAGGCGCCGACGACTACATGACCAAGCCCTTCGACGTCGAGGAGCTGGTGCTGCGCATCGAGCGTCTGGCGGGGCCGCGGGCCGCCGTGTCGGCGGCGGCGGCGCCGAGCATCCACTCGGCCAACCTGCAGCGCGCCCTCACCGAGCGCCACATCACCGGCCAGGTGTACCTGGGCCGCTATCAGGCCCTCGAGATCATCGGCGAAGGGGCCGCGGGGATGGTCTTCCGCGGCTGGGATCCGCGGCTGCGGCGACCGGTGGCGCTCAAGACCGTGATCCTCGAGAAGCTCGTCGACGACCAGGACCGCGCCGCCAGGATCTCGCAGCTCCTCCAGGAAGGCATCACCGCGGCGCGGCTGTCCCACCCCAACCTGGTCGCCGTCTACGACGCCGACGCCGACGCCGAGATCGCCTACGTGGCCATGGAGTTCGTCGAGGGCACCACCCTGGCCCGCCTGCTCAAGGACCGCGGCGCGTTGCCGAGCGCGCAGACGATCCTCCTCGGCCTCGGCATCGCCCGCGGGCTCGCGGCGGCCCACGGCCACAACATCGTCCACCACGACGTCAAGCCGGGCAACGTCCTGTTGGGCCGCGACGGCTCGATCAAGATCGGCGACTTCGGGATCGCCCACCTGGTCCAGGCGCTGGTGAGGGCCGACGAGAAGATCTTCGGCACGGTGGGCTACCTGCCGCCCGAGTCCCTGCGGGGCGAGGGCTACGACGAGCGCGGCGACCTGTTCGCGCTGGGCGCCGTGCTCTACGAGTGCGCCACCGGCCGGCGGGCGTTCGGCGGCTCGACCCTGGCGCTGCGGATTTACCAGACGATCGGCCACGAGGTGCCGCCGCCCCGCCAGCTCGTGCCGGAGGTGCCGGCCGCCCTCGACGAGCTGGTGATCGAGCTCCTGCGCAAGGACCCCGCGGCGCGGATCGGCACCGCCGCCGAGGTCGTGGAGCGGCTCACGGCGATGAGCGACCGGAGCGCGCGCTGGGAGGGGGACCTCGAAACCGCCGAGGACGCGGACGGATCGGCGAGCCCGAAGTCGAACCTCTACTCGTTCGCCGAGGTGTCCGACGCCCTGGCGCAAGCCGGCGGCGGCCCGCGGTGATCGCCGGAAGGAGGTGCCGTATGCTCGACGACGGAGGCGCGCCTCCGATCGGGACTGGGCGGAGTGGATCGGCTGGCCGCTCGAAGAAGCGGGCTACAGCGCCGGCCCGGACGTCACAGGCCGAGCGACGCCTTCAGCCGCTCGAACTCGGCGCTGAAGCCCTCCATCAGCTCCTGCGGCTCCGCCACCAGCTCGACGTCGCAGATGACGCCCACCATGAGCTCGCCCGAGAGGCTCAGGATCGAGATGCCAATGCCGATGTCGGCGCGCTGCGGCACCCAGAACATCATCGCCCGCATCCGGCGTCCGCCGAGGTAGATGGGCCACCACGGTCCCGGCACGTTGGAGATGACGCACGTACACTTGTTGGCCAGGTAGTCGATGAGCAGCCGGCTCACGGCGGCCGGCAGCGTCCCCAGCAGGAGGCGCACCGTGCCGTAGGTGAAGAGCGGCTCGGGGGAGCGCTTGACGGCGTCGAGCCGCCGCTTGGTGGCGGCCACCCGCTCGCGGATGTCCGCGAAGCCCACCGGCAGGTCGAGCATCACGGCGGCGAACTTGTTCTCCATCCGCGGCTCCTCGCCCAAGGGACGGACGTTGACCGGCATCGACACCCGGAGCTGCTTCAACGGCGCGCCGGTGCGCGCCGTCACGTAACGGTCGAAGGCGGCGGAGACGCAGGCCATGAGCACGTCGTTGAGGGTGGCGCCGGCGGCGTTCTTGACCGCCTTGATCACCTCGACGGGGATGGGATCGGTCCAGCCCACGCGTTTGCGTCCGGCGAGCGGGCTGCCGTGGACGGGGCTGCGGTCGGGACGCCACAGGAACTTCTGGGCGAGCAGGAAGGGACCCGCCAGCGCCGCCGCCACCACCTTCTCGAAGCCCGAGACCTTCGCCACCAGCGGCACCGGCCGGCCGACCTCCGGGTCCGGGTCCATGAGCGAGAAGAGGAGCGGCACCAGCGCCATGCCGTCGGCCATGACGTGGTGGATGCGGCAGTAGACGGCGCTCATGCCGTCGCGGTACTCGGGAACGATCTGGAACTGCCACAGCGGGCGGTCCCACGGCAGCGGCTCCGAGGCCAGGCGGCCCACGTAGTCCTGGAGCGCCCGGCGGGTCGACAGGGCCAGCGGGTCGCCTTCGAGCGGCGGCGCCAGGACGACGTGACGGTCGAGGTCGAAGTCCGGGTCTTCCTGCCAGTAGGCGCGTCGCCCCACGAAGACGATGCGGCGGGTGAAGCGGTCGAAGCGCCGGCCGCCGCCCGCGCGCATCACGCGCTCGGCCCACAGGTCGCGAAACGTCTCGCGGTCGAGGCGGTCGGTGGTGAAGACCGCGTTGATCACCATCAGGTTGGTGGACGAGTCCTGCAGCCACACGCCGTCGCGTCCCGCGACCGGCTGGCGGCGGAGGTCGTGCCTGGCGTCGGTCACGGAGCTCACTCCGCAACACTACCGCAGCGATCTTTGCACCCTCACCTGCTGCCCCCCGATAAAGGGGGATTCCCCGGCAGACGAAGTCTGCCGGGTGAAGCTCATTCCAGCTCGGAATCCGGGATCTCAGGGACCTCGCCCGGCGCGGCCGCCGCTTCGAGGCTCCGGAAGGTCGCCGAGCCCATGTCGCTGGTGTCCCACCAGCGGCCGCCGGGGCCGAAAAAGCGTTGCAGCCTTCGTGCCGACTGGCGGTCGAACGGCCGATTCCAGGTGCCGATGTCGTCGGTGATGCCGAGACCGAAGAGGTTGGCCTTCAGGCTGTGGCAGGTCACGCTGCAAGAGTCCGGCATGCCGCCCTGGGCCTGGTACGTGAGGTTCTTCTCCGGCGGGATCGCCTCGAAGGAGTGCGAGGCGATGTCGTAGAGCTCCGCCGAGGTGGCGATCTTCGGCATGTGGCAGCCCGAGCAGTACGACAGCCCCATGGTCCGCTCGGGGGCGAACGGGTGGTTGGTGTGCGCGCTGACCACGCGGCCGATCTCCTCGCGGTTGGCCTCGAAGTTGGCCACCTGCTGCAAGGTGATCTCCTCGAAGGGCCCGTGCGTGGCGTGGCACGCCAGGCACAGGCTGCCGTTCTCGTCGCGGGTGGGGATCCTCAGCCCGTCGTCGACGATCACGTCGCGTACCAGGTGCGGGTTGGAGGTGTTGCCGTGGACGGCGTGGCACTCGCTGCAGCGCACCGGGTGGAAGGGGAAGGCGGGCTTCTCGGAGGCCAGGAAGTCGAAGTACTGCTGGTAGTTCTCGCGCGAGTTGACGTCGTCGGGCCAGCGGACGCCGGCGTCGGTGAAGAAGTCCTCGAGCGGCTCGCCGCGGCCGGGATGCCAGCTACGGCCCGCGGCGTCGTCGAAGGGCCAGGCGTGGGTGCCGCCCGGCACCGACTCGACCCGCAGATGGCACTGGCCGCAGACCTCGTTGGCCTGGGTGGTCGCCAGGTCGTCGGGATTGACGATCCGGCGCGGATCGCCGCCGCCGATGATGTGCGCGGCGCCCGGTCCGTGGCACGACTCGCAGCCGATGTTGACGAGGTCGGTGATGCCGTCGCGGTTGTAGTCGAAGTAGCCCGGGTCGGCGGGATCGAAGAGCACGGCGATGAAGGAGTCGAAACGCCACTCGCCGGCGGCGGTCTGGGCGACCCCGCGCACGCCGGTGGCGTGGCAACCGATGCAGTTCTTCGAATAGGAGCCGTCGTTGCCCGCGGCGAGGCCGGCGGCCGTCGTGGCGGCGTTGAACCGCGGCTGGTTGTTGCCGTTGTACCAGTACTCGGGGTGGTAGGCCACGTAGCGGCGGCGGACCTCGTTGTACTGCACGGGGCTCACGTAGTTCTCGGCCGACACGCCGCCGACGCCGCCGCTCGCCACCGGCACCTCGAGCAGGTAGCGCTGCTTCCAGTCGCCGGTGCCGCCGTCGGTGGCGACGACCCGCATCTTGAGCTGGCCGATGGTCATGTAGTAGACGCCGCCTTCGACCGAGAGCTTCGGCGCGTTCGGCTTGTAGGGGTTGAAGGGCGAGGAGATGGCGTTGAAGTCGAGACCCTGCACGAAGTCGTCGACGCCGTTGTTGTCGTGGTCGGCCACCACGCCCCTGCCGGGCACCAGCGAGTGCTGCGTCAGCGGTCGCCGCAGGGCCTGCGCGTGCTTGGTGGTGCGCCAGCCGGCCTTTTCCGGATGGCAGGCGAGGCAGAACTCCGAGCCCACGTAGACGCCGTCATCCATCTCCTGCTTGGTGTAGATGCTCTGAAGGTCGACGAGAAGCTGGTTCTGCAAGCCCTGCTTGTGCAGGCTGACGCTCTCGAGCCCCGCCGGCGGATCCGCGCCGGCGCCCGGGACCGTCAGGAGCGCCAGGGCGACCAGAACGGCCGGGGTGATTCCGGCCACGTTGACGGTTTTCATGGGGATCTCTCCTTTCCTTGCCCTTCTGTTCATTCGCCGAGCCGTTCACTCGTCGAGGAATGTCGGGTCGCTGTTGGAGCCGTGGATGGCCCGGTGACAGCTATGGCAGGCCCGGAAGCGGGCCTGGGTGAAGTCGTGGAACGACCGGTCCGGCACGTTGGCGTGGCACTCGAGGCACAGGCTCAGCACGGTGCGGCGCACGAGCTGGCGCGGGTTCGAGGAGCCGTGGGGCTCGTGGCAGTCGAGGCAGCCGTCGACCTCGCGCGCGGCGTGGGGGAAGATGAACGGCCCCGCCTTGTCGGTGTGGCAACTGACGCAGACGCCGCCGTTGCCGAGCATGGTGAAGCGCCCCGCGTCGCCGCCGCCGTGTACCGCGTGGCAGCTCTCGCAGCCGGCGGCCTCGCTGCCCTCCCGGTGGACGAACGGACGCGCGAAGGTGGCCCGCACGTCGCCGTGGCAGTCGCCGCACAGGCGCCGGGCGTCGGCCACGAGCAGCGGCTCGGCCGCCGGCGCCGCGTGGCCCGACACGTGGCAGTCGAGGCAGGCGACGCCGTTGCGCTCGTGCCCCGGCGTGGCCTTGCGCATGGCCCCCGCCCGGTCGGGATGGCAGTCGAGGCAGGCCGCCGGCGCCGGCCAGCGGTTGATGCTCTCGGCGGTGAGCTCCTCGAGGTGGGTCTCCACCGGCCCGTGGCAACTGGCGCAGGAGCGGTCGAGCATCTCCTGGGAGCGCGCCGCCATCAGCTTGCCGTGGACGCCGGCGGTAAAGGCCTCGACGGCCTCGTCATGGCAGGCGGCGCAGAATTCGCGGCTGGTCTCCTCGTCCTGGGCGGCGACCGCCGCGGCCCCGGCGAGGATGAGGAACCCCAGGAGGGTGGAGAATCGGCGGCGCATCACTCGGTCCTCCAGGAGAACGCCACCCCGTAGCGGGTGACCTCGAAGTCGTCGCCCGCGGCCAGCGTCTCGTCGTACGACCAGACCTGGCCGAAGAGGGCGACCTCGGTGCGGTCGGTGACGGCGAAGCCGAGGCGCGCCCGCGCGTTCCACGACTCGAGCGGCCAGGTGTCGCCGTCGTCCTCGAGCCATTGGGCGCTGCCCGAAAGGCGCAGCCGGCCGCGCTCGGTGCGGCCGTAGACCGCGTAGGTCTTGAGCGAGAGGTCGTAGCGCGAGAGGCCGAGGCTGCCGTCCGGAAACACCAGGCCGGTCTCGGTCGTCAGGTCGGCGAGGTCGACGTCGACGCCGCAGTCGCTCTTGCCGTCTTCGGAGGTCCAGCCGGCGCCGAGCCCGAAGGCATCGGAGGAGCGGTCGAGCCCGCCCGCGGCGTTCGGGTCGGTGGCGCCCGGGTCGATGGCCGAGTTGTCGGCGTCCTCGAAACGCCCGCGCAGGCGCAATTGCCAGCCGCGGGCGAGGCTCGCGCGCAGCGTCGCGGTCAGGCGGTCGACGTTCTCGGGATCGGTGCGGAAGACGAAACGCTCGAAGCTGTCCTGCTCGTACTCGACGCTGGCCTTGAGCCGGCGTCCGAGGTGCCAGCCCACGCCCAGCACCACGCCCTCGGCGTCGCGCTCGACGGCGACCTGGGGCGCGTCGGTGGTGCGCCGGTAGTCGACGTCGCGGCCGGCGTCGGCGAGGCCGGCCCACACCGACCAGCGCTCGCGCCGGTGCTCGATCTCGACGCGGGTCGACGTGTCGGTCACGTCGAAGAGGGTGCGCTCGTCCAGCGGCTGGGGGATCTCGGTGAAATCGCCCTGGGCGTTGGTCAGGCGTAGGACCTGGGCGCCGAGCAGGGCCGCGTCCTGGGCGCGGTCGCGGTGGTCGCCACGCAGCCGCAGGATCCATTGCGGCGCCAGGCGCACCGCCACCGCCAGGTGGCCCGCCAGGGTGTCGAACGACGCCGAGCCCAGGAGGTCGTCGGCGAACTGCACGCGTCCGATCCGGTCCTCGTCGACGCCGAAGGTGGTCGAGGTCTCGCCGGTCACGTCGAGCTCCGCGGGGCTCCACAGGAGCGCGCCCGTCACCTCGACGCGGTCGTTGCCCCAGGCCGCGGCCAGGCGGCTGATCGGCAGGTCGTGGTCCTCGCGGCGGTCGTTGGCGGCGTCCACGAAGAAGTTGGGGTTGTCGCCGTCGAGGTTCAGCGGCTGCGCCGCGAACCAGTCGTTGCGGCGCTCGAGCTGGCCGAAGCTCTGCTCGAAGATCAGCTTCACCGGGAGAGTGCGCGTCTCGAGCCGCAGCGACGCCTCCCGGCGCGTCTCGTCGAGGTCGACGCCCAGGAGGTAGAGCGTCCGGAGCTCGCGGAAGGGCTGGGTGATCAGGCCGCCGCGCTCGACGTAGCGCAGGCCGAGGGAGAGGCGCGCGGGCTCCCAGCCGTCCCAGGTCAGCTCGGCGCGCCAGCGGGTGACGTCCCAGTCGTCCCGGCGCAGGCCGAGCTCGGTCTCGGCGAGCTGGAAGAACGACTCGGTGCGCCGGTACTCGAGCTCGAAGCGCCAGTCGCTGGGGGCCCTCCAGGTCACCTTGGCGGCCTGCGACGGCTCGGCGCCGCCGAAGCCCCAGCCGCGGAGCTCGAATTCGCTGCCGTTCTCGCCGCGGTGGCTCAGCTCCAGCGCTTCGAGGAGGAAACCCTCGTCGAGGTTGAGCTGCGACCGGAAGCTGGCGTTGCTGCCGTCCTCGCTCTGGGCGACCCAGGCGGCCGTGAGCGCCACGTTCCAGCCCTGCCCGGCCGCCGCGGCGGCCGTCAGCAACGCCGCGAGGCCGAGGCCCAGGGCTTGCGGTGCGGATTTTGCGTTCATCAGGCTTCTCGTTGAGCGGTTCGTCTTGGGGATGATGTTACAGGGGAGACTGACAAAGGCTCGCCGTTCAAAGGGCTAGTGGCAGGACTCCGGTCGGGGAGTAGCGGGCCTGCCCTTTCGGGTAGGTACCGTTCCCGGCGCCACGTTTCCGCGGCGAAGCCGCGGATCGGCAGGCACAGCCTGCCCTACAAGAGCCTGGCACATTCGGGGACGGACTTCTGCGCCGCAGCACTAGCTAGTGGTTTTCACCGCCGGAAAGTTTCTTTCCTACGGATTCGCCTGACAGGGCCTCCGGAGCCCTCCTATCCTCACTCGCGTCGCCACCGACGGCCCGCACGGCCCGGTGCGACGGACCGAGGACCACGGGCGCCGGACAGGAGTTTTCGCCAACCCGAAAGTTTCTTTCCTACGGATTCGCCAAACAGACCGCCAGAAGCGCTCCGTATCCTCGCTCGCGTCGCCACCGACGGCCGCCTGGGCCGAACCGAAAAGGAAGGAAGACCATGAGCGAGAGACCGAACCAGCACCGAGCACTCGGGACAGCCTCCGCGTCCACCACGAGGCGTTCCGAGCCCGTCGAGACGGCGGAAATCCTGGCGAATGACGTCCCGAACACACCGGCACGGCCGATGACCGCGAAATCGGGCGAATCGAAGCCCTCGGGAAGGGACGATGCGCGGGCGCGTCACGTCCCGAAGCCTTCCAGTCGTGACGATTCGCGGATCGGCCCCGTCTCGAAGCCTTC
>Ga0299906_10001629_pt1 | contig 19122 bp, 16 predicted proteins | sample RVTome_14_FD_200259 | JGI IMG/M metagenome (GOLD analysis project Ga0299906, IMG submission 200259) | Soil microbial communities from uranium-contaminated site in the Upper Colorado River Basin, Wyoming, United States - RVT145D125 (version 2) ...
CCGACCACGCGACGGTGTGCGGCTGGGAAGGCACGGCGGGCTATTACACCGTCGAGGCGGACGGGCAGGTTGCTGAAAATGCCGCCTGGACCTATCGCGCGCCGAAGCCGGAAGCCTCGAATATCAAGGATTTCGTGGCCTTTTACCCGATCGTAACGGTCGAGCGCTAGGAGCACAGCCTGCCTTGCCGCTGCCACAGACCGCTGATATACCCCAGCGACCGGTTTTGGCCGGCAGGGGGTCGATGACATCGGCACGCTGCCGGAACATCATGGAAGCGGGGATATGACAGCCACTCAGGATTTCAAGGTAGCCGACATCAAGCAGGCCGACTGGGGCCGCAAGGAAATCGCCATTGCCGAGACGGAGATGCCGGGCCTCATGGCGTTGCGCAGCGAGTTCGGCGCCAAGAAGCCGTTGAGGGGCGCGCGGATCGCCGGCTGTCTGCACATGACGATCCAGACCGCAGTGCTGATCGAAACCCTGATCGCGCTCGGCGCGGAGGTGCGCTGGTCGTCCTGCAACATCTTCTCGACCCAGGACCACGCAGCGGCGGCCATCGCGGCGACCGGCGTTCCCGTCTTTGCCTGGAAAGGCATGACGGAAGAGGAATTCTGGTGGTGCATCGAGATGACCATCGAAGGTCCGGACGGCTGGCGTCCGAACATGATCCTCGACGACGGCGGCGACCTGACCAAGCTGATGCACGACAAATACCCGAAGCTGCTGGCGGACGTGCGCGGCATCTCCGAGGAGACGACGACCGGCGTGCACCGCCTCTACGAAATGGCGAAGAAGGGTCAGCTCGCGGTCCCGGCGATCAACGTCAACGACTCCGTCACCAAGTCGAAATTCGACAATCTCTACGGCTGCCGCGAGAGCCTGGTCGACGGCATCAAGCGCGCGACCGACGTCATGCTCGCGGGCAAGGTCGCGGTGGTGTGTGGCTTCGGCGACGTCGGCAAGGGCTCGGCGGCGAGCCTGCGCAACCAGGGCGCCCGCGTCATGGTGACCGAGGTCGACCCGATCTGCGCGCTGCAGGCCGCGATGGAAGGCTATCAGGTCACGACGATGGACGACGCCGCGCCGCTCGGCGACATCTTCGTCACTGCAACCGGCAACATCGACGTCATCACGCTCGACCACATGCGCGAGATGCGCGACCGTGCGATCGTCTGCAACATCGGCCATTTCGATTCCGAGATCCAGATCGCCGCGTTGCGGAATTATAAATGGCACAACGTCAAGCCGCAGGTCGACGAGGTCGAGTTCCCGGACGGCAAGCGGCTGATCGTGCTGGCCGAGGGCCGGCTCGTGAACCTCGGCTGCGCGACCGGCCATCCAAGTTTCGTCATGTCGGCCTCTTTTACAAACCAGGTGCTGGCGCAGATCGAGCTGTGGAACAACGCGAAGAGTTACGAGAAGAAGGTCTACGTCCTGCCGAAGCATCTCGACGAGAAGGTGGCGTCGCTGCATCTCGGCCGGCTCGGCGTGAAGCTCACCAAGCTGTCGAAGGCGCAGGCCGACTACCTCGGCATCGAGGCCAAAGGTCCCTACAAGCCCGAACATTACCGGTATTGACCGCGGCCGCTTCCGCACCTCCCGCACTCGATGCTAGATATGCGGCCATGCGGCAGGGGCGGGACAGGAAGGCGCGTTTCGCGGTGATCGCCCGCGACGAGGAGGCGACGGCGCTGGTCGCCGCGGCGGTGGCTCGTGCGGCCCGCACCGGGGACGTGCTGGCCCTGGCGGGCGATCTCGGCAGCGGCAAGACCGCCTTCGCGCGCGGCTTCGTCCAGGCCCTCGCCGGACCGGCGGAGGAAGTCCCGAGCCCGACTTTCACCCTGGTGCAGAGCTATGCGGCGGGCGACGGCCGCACGATCCATCACTTCGATCTCTACCGCATCGACGATCCGGAGGACGTCTGGGAGCTCGGCATCGAGGAAGCCTTCGCCGACGGCGTTACGCTGATCGAATGGCCGGAGCGGCTCGGCCGCCTGCTGCCTGCGGACCGGCTGGACGTCCGTTTCGACATGGCGCCCGGCGGCGGCGCCTCGGAGCGGCGTATCACGTTCATCGCTGGGCCGTCCTGGAAAGACCGATTGGCGCGGCTGCGCACGGCGCTGGGAGCGGACGGCGATGGCTGAGCGGCCGCAGATCATCGACGGATTCCTTGCCCGGCACGGCTGGGCCGGCGCCGAGCGCCGGCCGCTCGCCGGCGACGCCTCCTTCCGGCACTACGTCCGGCTCGTCGGCAACGGCGGCAGCGCGATGCTGATGGACGCCCCGCCGCCGCAGGAAAACGTCCGGCCCTTCGTCCGCGCCGCGCGCCTGCTGCGGCAACTCGGCTTCAGCGCGCCGGATGTCTTCGCGGCCGACGAGGAGGCCGGGCTGCTGCTGCTCGAAGACCTGGGCGACGAGACCTACACGCGGGTGCTCACATCCGGCGGCGACGAGGCCGCGCTCTACGCGCTGGCGACCGACCTGCTGGTCGCGCTGCACCGCCGTTTCGAGAAACCGATGGCGGCGGCGCTGCCTTCCTATGACGACGAGCGGCTCCTGAACGAGGCGGCGCTGCTGGTCGACTGGTACCTGCCGGCGGTGCGCGGCGCGCCGACCCCGTCGGCGCTGCGCGAGGACTATCTTGACCGATGGCGCGAGACCTTCTCGACCGCGCGCGCGGTGATGGAGACCTTCGTCCTGCGCGACTATCACGTGGACAACCTGATGCTGCTGCCGGGCCGCGACGGGATCGCCGCCTGCGGCCTGCTCGACTTCCAGGATGCGGTGATCGGACCCGCCGCCTACGACCTGGTCTCGCTGCTCGAAGACGCGCGCCGCGACGTGCCGGCCGACCTCGCCGCGCGGATGATCGCGCGCTATCTCGACGCCTTCCCGGCGATCGACCGCGACGCTTTTCACGCTTCGTACGCTATCCTCGGCGCGCAGCGCAGCACCAAGATCGTCGGCATCTTCACCCGGCTCGACCGCCGCGACGGCAAGCCGATCTACCTCAAGCACATCGCGCGCGTCTGGCGCTGGCTCGAAGGCGATCTCGGCCATCCCGCGCTGGCGGATCTCCGGGCATGGTTCGATCGCGAGCTGCCGCCGGGAACGCGCGTCACCCCGACAGCGAAGGGGGCGGGATGACGATCGATACCGCGATGGTGCTCGCCGCCGGGCTCGGCGTCCGCATGCGCCCGCTGACCGACGACCGGCCGAAGCCGATGGTGGCGCTTGCCGGCCGGCCGCTGCTCGACTGGGCGCTCGACCGCGTCGCCGCGGCGGGGGTGCGGCGGACCGTCGTCAACACGCATTATTTCGCCGAGGTCATCCATCGTCATCTCGCCGGGCGGGACGGCATCGTTCTCTCGCACGAGCCGGAGCGGCTGGAGACCGGCGGCGGCGTGCGCCGCGCCTTGCCGCATTTGGGCGACCGTCCCTTTTTCGTCGTCAACAGCGACGCGATATGGACGGATGGGCCGGTGCCGGCGCTCGCGCGTCTCGCCGCCGCCTGGGACGACGCGCATATGGACGCGCTGCTGCTCCTGCAGCCGGTCGGTCGGGCGATCGGCTATTCGGGCGCGGGCGACTATCACCGCGATTCCGGCGGCCGTTTGCGCCGGCGCGAGAAGGGCGAACCCGCACCGTTTCTGTTCGCCGGCGTGCAGATACTTCACCCGCGGCTTTTCGACGGCGCTTCTGACGGCCCGTTTTCGCTCAACCTGTTGTACGATGCGGCGCAGGCGGCCGGCCGCCTGTTCGGCATCGAGCACGATGCCGCGTGGTATCATGTCGGCACCCCGGAAGATCTGGCGCGGACCGAAGAAGTTTGGGCAGGAGGCACGCAAGCGCGAACGTGACGGCTGAGAACGGCCTCTACACCATCCCGCCGGGCGCGGCCTTCGTCGACGCGCTGGCGGCTGGCGTGCTCGCCGAATGCGACGGCGCGCCGCTCACGCTCGCACGCTACACGATCCTGCTGCCGACGCGGCGCGCCTGCCGCGCCTTGCGCGAGGCCTTCCTCAGAGTAACCGGCGGCCGGCCGTTGCTGTTGCCCCGCATGCAGGCGATCGGCGATGTCGAGCCGGACATCGCGTCCTTCGGCGAAGCGCTCGGCATCGAGCGCGCCGACTTGCCGCCGGCGATCGCGGAGCCGCGGCGCCTGCTGCTGCTGGCCCGACTCGTCCTCGCATGGAATGCGACACGCGGCGCGGATGGGCGGGCGGAAATGACGCCCGATCACGCGGTGCGCCTCGCCGGCGAGCTGGCGCGGCTGATCGACCGGGTGCAGACGGAGCGCCTGTCCTTCGATGCGCTCGCGACGCTCGTGCCGCTCGAGCTGGCGCAACACTGGCAGGACACGCTCGATTTCCTGCGGCTGGTGACCCGGGATTGGCCGGCGGTGCTGGCGGCGGAAGGCTGCCTGGACCCGGCCCAGCGCCGCAATCTCTTGTTGCAAGGTCTTGCGGAGGCCTGGGAACGCAAGCCGCCGCCGGGCCCTGTGATCGCCGCAGGATCGACCGGCAGCGTGCCGGCGACGGCGGACTTGTTCGCCGTCGTTGCCCGCCTGCCGCAGGGCCGCGTCGTGCTTCCGGGCCTCGACCACCAGGCGGACACAGAGACTTGGGACGCGATCCGGCTCGACCAGACGCATCCGCAATACGGCATGGCCCGGCTGCTCGACCGGCTGGAGATCGACCGTGCGGTCGTGCGCGATTGGCCGCTTGCCGGCGATTTCCGACACGCCGCCGCCGAAGCCCGGACGGCGCTGCTCGCCGAGGCGCTGCGCCCGGCAGAGACGACCGACCGCTGGCAGGCGCTCGGCGGACTCGTAAAAGCCGCACGCAAAGCGCTGCGCAGCGCGGATGACGATGCTTTGCTGACCCGTATCGTCTGCGCCGGCGACAAGGAGGAGGGCGAGGTGATTGCCCTGCTGCTGCGCCACGCGCTGGAGACCGACGGCAAGACGGCGGCGCTGGTGACGCCGGACCGCCGCCTTGCGCGCCGCGTCGCTGCCTCGCTTGGCCGCTGGGGTATCGCAATCGACGATTCCGCCGGCATGCCGCTCGACAGGACGGCGCCGGGCGTCTTCTTCCGGCAGGTGGTCGAGGTGGTGGCGGAGGGCTTCGCGCCGGTCGCGCTGCTGTCGCTTGCCAAGCATCCGCTCGCGGCCGCGGGGATGGCGCCCGCAACGTTGCGCCGCGCCGCGCGCCTGCTCGAGCGCTGGGTGCTGCGCGGGCCGAAGCCGGCGGTCGGGATCGGCGGGCTGCGGCACACGGTGCAGGCGGCGATGACGGCGGATCGTGAGGCGGACCGCCCGGATGCCGACGCGGTTGCCGAAATGAATCGCCTGATCGATGCGCTGGCGGCGGCGCTGGAGCCGATGGCTGCGCTCTGGCGCGCGCCGACCGTCGCCTTTACCGCCCTTGTCGAGGCGCATATCCGCGGCGCCGAGGCCTTCGCCGCGAGCGCTGACGAGACGGGTCCGGTGCGGCTGTGGTCGGAAGAAGCCGGCGAAGCGCTTGCCGAATTCCTGAACGGGTTGCTGCGCGCCGGCGACGCGCTGCCGCCCATCCCGCCCGCGAGCTATCCCGACATGCTGGAGGCGCTGATGGCCGGCCAGGCGGTCCGCCCGCGCTATGGCCGGCATCCGCGGCTGAATATCTGGGGTCCGCTGGAAGCGCGGCTGCAGCAGGCCGACCTGGTCGTGCTGGGCGGCCTCAACGAGGGCGTCTGGCCCGGCGATCCGGCGCCCGACCCCTGGATGAGCCGGCCGATGCAGGGGAAATTCGGGCTGCCGCTGCCGGAACGGCGGATCGGTCTTGCCGCCCATGATTTCGTCCAGCTCGCCGCCGCTCGGGAGGTCGTCCTGACGCGGGCCGAGAAGACCGACGGCACGCCAACCGTGCCGTCGCGCTGGCTGCTGCGCCTGGAGACGGTGCTCAAAGGATGCGGCCTGGCGGACGACTTCGCGCCGGATACCGCCTGGCTCGGCCTGCAGCAGGGACTGCTCGCGGTCGACGGGCACCGTCCGGGCGAACCGCCCGCCCCGTGCCCGCCCGTCGCGGCGCGGCCGCGCCGCCTCTCGGTCACGCGGATCGAGACCTGGATGCGCGATCCCTACAGCATTTACGCGCGGGAGATCTTGCGCCTCCGTCCGCTCGATCCGCTCGAATCCGATCCCGGCGCTGCGGACCGCGGGACGATCATCCACGCGGCGCTCGACCGCTTCCTCCGCGCCTGCCCCGGCCCGCTGCCGGCGGACGCGCTCGACCGGCTGCTCGCGATCGGCCGCGAGGTGTTCGCCGAGACCATCGACCGGCCGGCGGTCCGCGCCTTCTGGTGGCCGCGCTTCGCGCGCATCGCGGCCTGGTTCGTCGACCGCGAGCGGGAAGCGCGCGCCACGATCGCGATCAGCCGGACGGAAGTATCCGGGCAATACGAGATTTTGGCGCCGGCGGGACCGTTCACGCTGTCGGCGCATGCCGATCGCATCGACCGGTCGGTCCATGGCCGCCTGTCGATCATCGATTACAAGACCGGCACCGTGCCGAGCGCCAAGCAGATTGAGGCCGGCTTCGCGCCGCAGCTTCCGCTCGAAGCGGTGATCGCCGAAGCCGGCGGGTTCGCGGACGTCGCCGCCGCGCCGGTCGAGCGGCTGGCGCATTGGCGCCTGTCCGGCGGCGCGCCACCGGGCGACGTTCTCGAGCTCGGCGACGACGTCGCAGGGCTGGCGGAAACAGCGCGCGACAAGCTCCTCCGCCTGATCGCGGCGTTCGACGATCCGGCGACGCCCTACGTCTCGACGCCGGAGCCGGACTGGCCGCCGGCCTATCCGGAATACGACCATCTGGCGCGGCTCCGCGAATGGCTCGGCGTGACCGGAGGCGACACATGACGCGGGATGCTCCGGCGCCGGCCGCTATCGATCCCGATGCCGTACAACGCCGGGCGTCCGATCCGGCGGCCAGCGTCTGGGTCGGCGCATCGGCGGGCAGCGGCAAGACCAAGGTGCTGACCGACCGGGTGCTGCGCCTGCTGTTGTCGGGGACTCCGCCGCACAAGCTCCTGTGTCTCACCTTCACCAAGGCGGCGGCGGCGGAAATGGCGAACCGCGTCAACCGAAGCCTCGGCGACTGGGCGACGGCGAGCGATGCGGAGCTTCGCGACAAGCTCGCGGCCTTGGCCGGAACGCCGCCCGACGATGCGAAGATCGCGGCGGCGCGGCGGCTGTTCGCCCAGGTTCTCGACGTGGCGGGCGGCTTGAAGATCCAGACGATCCACAGCTTCTGCGAATCGCTGCTCGGCCGCTTCCCGATCGAAGCGGGCGTTCCGCCGCATTTCCAGGTGATGGACGAGCGCAGCGCCGCCGAGCTGCTGATGGCGGCGCGCGACGATGCGCTGGCGGCCGCCTTCGCCGATGCCGAAAGCCGCGACGCGCTCGCGACGCTGACCGCGCATCTGCAGGAAGACCGTTTTTCCGAGCTGCTGCACGCCCTGCTGATGCAGCGCGGCCGCCTGCGCTGGCTCATCGGCGAGGATGGACCGGCCGCATCGGCGGCGGATGCCGTGTATACCGCGCTCGGTGCGGCGCCCGGCGTTACGCCGGAACATATCGTCGCCGAAGCTTGCCGCGATGGTGCGTTCGACGCCGGCGGGCTCAAAGCGGCCGCCGCGGCGCTGCTCGCCGGCACGAAAATCTATCGGCCGCGCGGCGAGTTGCTCGCCCGCTGGCTCGCCGAGGACGCTGCCGCGCGCGCCCGTCGGTTCGACCTGTACTGCCGCGTTTTCCTGACTAGCAAGCTCGAGGTCTACGCCAACCTCCTCGACAAATCGGCGGCGGCGCAGCATCCGGTGGCGGTGCCGGTCCTCGAGCGCGAGGCGGTGCGGTTGCTCGCCGTGCTCGAGCGGCGCCGGACGGTCGTCACGGCGCAGGCGACGGCGGCGCTGCTGCATCTCGGCGGCGCGATCCTGCGGGACTTTGCACGGGCGAAGGCGCTGCGTGTCCAGTTCGACTACGACGACCTGATCTACAAGGCGCGCGACCTGTTGCGCGGCGAGCGCGAGGGCCTCGCTGCCTGGGTGCTGTTCAAACTCGACGGCGGGCTCGACCATATCCTGATCGACGAGGCGCAGGACACCAACCCCGAGCAGTGGCAGGTGGTCGCTGCGCTGGCGGATGAGTTCTTCGCCGGCATGGGCGCGCGCGAGGCTGACCGGACGATCTTCGCGGTCGGCGACGTCAAGCAGTCGATATTCAGTTTCCAGCGTGCGGACCCCGATGCCTTCCGCCAATACCGCGAATTCTTCGAGGCGCGAACCAAAGGCGCGGCGAAAAGTTGGGAGACGGTCGATCTCGACATTTCCTTCCGCTCCGCGCCGTCGGTGCTGGCGGCGGTCGATGCGGTCTTCGCGCCGGGGCCGGCGCGCAAGGGCGTCGTCGCGGCGGACGAGGCCCTCCGGCATGAGCCCTTTCGCGCGGGGCAGGCCGGGCTGGTCGAGGTCTGGCCGCCGGTCGGGCCGGAGGAAGCGCCCGACGCCGAGTGGCAGCCGCCGACACGGCGGCGCGACCGTCTCGCGCCCGAGCTTCGGCTGGCGAAGCTCATCGCCGCGAAGCTCTCGGACTGGATCGGCCGGGACGCTCTGCCGTCGCACGGCCGGACGGTGCGGGCGGGCGACGTGATGATCCTGCTGCGTCGGCGCAGCGGCTTCATGGAGATGCTGGTGCGCGAGCTCAAGGCGGCGGGTATTCCGGTCGCCGGCGTCGACCGCATGGCGTTGACCGAGCAACTCGCGGTGATGGACCTGACGGCGCTTGCGCGGTTCCTGCTGCTGCCGGAGGACGACCTGACGCTTGCGATTGTCTTGAAGGGGCCGTTCGTCGGCTTCGACGATGACGATCTGTTCAAGCTTTGCCATGATCGCGGCGCGGCCTCGGTCTGGCGGCGGTTGGCGCAGCTGTCCGATGCAGATGAACGGTTCGCACGCGCGCATGCCTGGCTTTCCCGGCTGCTCGCCGGCGCCGACCGGCGGCCGCCCTTCGAGCTGTTCGCGCAGATGCTCGGCGGCGCAACGGCGGGGCCGGCCGCGACGGGCTGGCAGGCGCTGCTGTCGCGCCTCGGTCCGGAAGCGGAGGACCCGGTGGACGAGTTGCTCTCGTTGGCGCTGGCCTACGAGCGGTCGCACGCGCCGTCGCTGCAAGGCTTTCTGCACTGGCTCGATGCCGGGTCGGCGGAGATCAAGCGCGATCTGGAGCAGACCGGCCGCGACGAGGTCCGCGTCATGACCGTGCACGGCGCGAAGGGGCTGCAGGCGCCGATTGTCATCCTGCCCGATACCATGGCCGTGCCGCAGCACAGCGCCGCGATCGTCTGGCAGGACGACGTCCCGTTATGGCCGCCGGGCCGTGCCAACGAGAACGAGGCGTGCCGCGTGCTGCGCGAGGCCGCGAAGGAGCGGGACGAGGAGGAATACCGCCGGCTGCTCTATGTCGCCATGACGCGCGCTGAAGACCGTCTCCATGTCTGCGGCTGGCATGGGCCGCGAAGCCCGTCGGATCATTGCTGGTACAAGCTGATTCATCTCGGGATGTCCGCCGTCGCAGAGCCATGCGACTTCGATTTCACGGCCGAAATCGGCGCGGCGGGCTGGTCCGGGGAAGGGCTGCGCATGGCCAACCCGCAGACGGCCAGCCCCGATGCGGTTGCTACCGTGACGGTCGGCCGGACGGCGCCGGTCGAATCCCGGGACTGGATGCTCCGTCCGCCGAAGCCCGAACCGACACCACCCCGGCCGGTCGCGCCGTCGCGGCCGTCGGCGGCCGAGCCGGCTACGCTGTCGCCGCTCGGCCTGCCGACGGGCGATCGTTTCCACCGCGGCATCGTGATCCATCGGCTGCTGCAGCTGCTGCCCGAGCTGCCGGCGGCGGAACGCGCGAGGGCCTGCCAAGACGACCTCGCGCGCCCGGCGCATGCGCTCTCGCCGGACGAGCAGGCGGAGATCGCGGGCGAGGTGCTGGCGATCCTGACCGCGCCCGGCTTCGCGGACCTGTTCGGGCCGGACAGCCTGGCGGAAGTTCCGGTGACCGGTACGGTCGCCGGCCCGGACGGGCCCGAGGTCATCTCGGGCCAGATCGATCGGCTCTTGGTCCGGGATAGCGGTATTATGGTACTGGATTATAAAACCTCGCGGCCGGCGCCCGACTCCGCCCAACAGGTCGCACCGGCCTACCTTCGCCAAATGGCGGCCTACCGCACGGTCCTGCGGGAATTGTGGCCGGATCGCCCGGTTTCCTGCGCTTTGCTGTGGACCGCCGTTCCGCGCCTCATGGCACTCGACAACAGGTTGCTTGACCGGTACCCGGTGGCTACCTAGATTTCTTAAAAGGTGGTAAACGCAGCCGCGGACCATTGTCGACGGACGCGCTGTTCAGAGAGGAGCACTTCCGTATGAGTACCCCTGTCCGCGTTGGCGACGACGATTTCGAAGCCAGCGTGCTGAATTCCGATCGTCCGGTCCTGGTCGATTTCTGGGCGGAGTGGTGCGGCCCCTGCAAGTTGATTGCGCCCGCGCTGGAGGAGATTGCCGGCGACATGAACGGCAAGATCACGGTCGCCAAGCTGAACATCGACGACAACCCGCAGACGCCGGCGAAGTACGGCGTGCGCGGCATTCCCACGCTGATGGTTTTCAAGGGCGGCCAGGTTGCCGCCACCAAGATCGGCGCCCTGCCGAAGAGCCAGCTCGTGCAGTGGATCGAATCGGTCATCTGACGCCGACATCCATTCAAATGCGAAAGCCCCGTCCATAAAGGACGGGGCTTTTTCGTGCGCGTTAACCCGCTCAGCCCGCGGTGCGCATCGCCTCGGTATTCTCGTTGCGCGCCAGCACCGCGCCGGCGAGGTAAAGCGAGCCGCAGATCAGAATGCGCGCCGGCTTCTTCTCCTGGCGGACGATGTCGGCGACCGCTGCCTCGACGTCGAGCGCCGCCTTCGCGTTTGCAATGTCGACCTCATGCGCTGCTTCCGCGAGCTCGCTGCCGGAATAGCTGCCGTCGTGACCGGGGATCGCGACGCCCCGCAGCGACTTGACCGACGGGACGAGAGGCCGCAGGAAATTCTCAACCGGCTTGCGGCGCATCATGCCGACGACGAGATGGAGCGGCTTGTCCGTCCAGCGCGAGATCGTCTCCGCGAGCGCCTTGGCCGCCCCGGGGTTGTGGCCGCCGTCGAGCCACAGCTCCCATCTTTCGGGAACCAATGCAGCGAGTGGTCCCGTGGTGAGCGGCTGCATGCGCGCCGGCCATTCCGCGGCGGGCAGCCCGTCGAGGATCGCCTTGTCGCTGATCTCGAAGCCCTGCAGATGTTCAAGGCAGGCGACCGCCGTTCCCGCATTGAACAGCTGGTGGCGCCCTGCGAGGCCGGGCGCTGGAAGGTCGAGCTCGATTCTGACCGAGCGGTACCGGAATCCGGACCCGTGGGGACGGATGCGCCAATCGCGCCCGAAGGCGAAGGAGGGCGCGCCGGCATCCTCGGCCTGTTTGAGGATGACCTTCGACGCCTGGCTCATCTGCGGACCGATAACCGAGGGGACGTCGCGTTTTTGGATCGCGCCCTTCTCCGCCGCGATCTGGCGGATCGTGTCGCCGAGAAATTCCATGTGGTCCATCGAGACCGGCGTGATCACCGTCATCGCCGGCTGCTCGATGATGTTGGTCGCGTCGTAGCGCCCGCCCAGGCCGCATTCCAGCAGCAGCACGTCGGCGTGCGTGCGCGCATAGGCCAGCATCGCCGCGGCGGTCGTGATCTCGAAGAAAGTGATGACCTCGCCGGCGTTTGCCCGCTCGCATTCCTCGAACAGCGCGATCAGGTCGGTGTCGCTGATGAACCGGCCGGCGAGGCGAATGCGCTCGTTGAAGCGCACCAGATGCGGCGATGTATAGACATGCGCCTTAAGCCCGGCTGCCTCGAAGATTGCGCGCAGATACGCGATCACCGATCCCTTGCCGTTGGTGCCTGCGACGTGGATGACGGGCGGCAACTTGTCCTGCGGCCGCCCGAGCTTGTCGAGCAGGCTCAGGATGCGTCCCAGCGACAAGTCGATAATCTTCGGATGCAGCTGATGGAGCCGCATCAAGGCTGCTGTCAGCGATGGATCAGGCGCCCGGGGCGTTGTCGGGAAGGGCAACATGAGCATCATCCTCGGGCAGGCGCCGGCCGGGCGGCAGGCTCTCGGTCCGTGTGGGCGTCAGGAGATCCGGCGACGGGTCGCGCCGCAGCAGCAGTGACAGAATGCGGGCCAGCGTATCGCGCAATGCACCCCGCGTTACCACGATGTCGACCATGCCGTGCTCCAGCAAGTATTCGGCGCGCTGGAATCCTTCGGGCAGCGTCTCGCGCACCGTCTGTTCGATGACGCGCGCACCGGCGAAGCCGATCATCGCGCCGGTCTCGGCGATATGCAAATCGCCGAGCATCGCGAAGCTCGCGGTGACGCCGCCCGTCGTCGGATCGGCGAGCACGACGATATAGGGCAGTCCCGCTTCCTTTACCTCCTGCACGGCGATCACGGTGCGCGGCATCTGCATGAGCGATAGCGCGCCTTCCTGCATGCGCGCACCGCCTGACGCCGGAACGACGATCAGCGGCGCCAGCTGGGTAACCGCAAGCCGCGCGGCCGCGACGATGCCGTTCCCGACCGCCATGCCCATCGAGCCGCCCATGAAGCCGAAATCCAGCGCCGCGACCACCGCCGGAATACCGCCGATCGCGCCATGCGCGACGGCGATCGCGTCGTCCTCCTTGCTGCGGGCGCGCGCCTCGCGCAGCCGGTCGGCGTAACGCTTCTGATCCCGAAAACGCAACGGGTCCGGCGGCGCCTTCGGCAGCTCGATGCGCTGGTAGTCGCCGTCGTCGAACAGCAGCTTCAGGCGCTTCTCCGCGCTGATCCGCATGTGGTGATTGCAGTGCTGACAGACGTAGAGATTCGTCTCGAGCTCGCGGTGAAAGATCAGCTGGCTGCATTTCGGGCACTTGTCCCAGAGGTTCTCCGGGACGCTTTTGCGGTTCACCAGGGCGCGCAGCTTCGGGCGCACGAAGTTGGTGAGCCAGTTCATGCGCCGTGCGCTCCGTCGGCCAGCGTGCGTACGAAGCTCAGCACATCGTCGACGAGGCCGGGCGCGGGTTTGCCGCCTGCATCCAGCTTGGCCGCGATGCGGCTGACGATCGCGGAGCCGACGGCCGCGGCGTCTGCGGCCGCTGCGATCGTGCGCGCGTCCTCGGGCGTCTTGATGCCGAAGCCGACGGCGATCGGCAGGTCGGTGTGCCGTCGCAGGCGTGCGACCGCTTTCTTCACCTCGGCCGCGGGTACGCTTTTGGTTCCGGTGATGCCCATGATCGAAACGTAATAGACGAAGCCACCGGTGTTCGAGAGGACCGCCGGCAGGCGCTTGTCGTCGGTCGTCGGCGTCGCCAGACGGATCCAGCGGATGCCGGCGTCGATCGCCGGGCGGCACAGCTCGGCATCCTCCTCCGGCGGCAGGTCGACGATGATCAGCCCGTCGACGCCGGCAGCGGCCGCATCGCGGAGAAAGGCGTCGACGCCGTAGATGTAGATCGGATTGTAGTATCCCATCAGGATGATCGGCGTGTCGCCGTCGCGGGCGCGAAAATCGCGCACGATGTCGAGCGTCCGGCGCAGCGACGCGCCGGCGCGAAGCGCCCGCTGCGACGATGCCTGGATCGCCGGGCCGTCCGCCATCGGATCGCTGAACGGCATGCCGAGCTCGATCAGGTCGGCGCCCGCCGCCGGCAGCCCGAGGATCAGGCGCTTCGAGGTCTCGTGGTCGGGATCGCCCGCGGTCACGAAGGTGGCGAGTCCGCCTCGTTTCGCGGCGCGAAGCGCCGCAAAGCGCGCCTCGATGCGTCCGCTCATATCTTCATCCCGAGCGCGTCGGCCACCGTGAAGATGTCCTTGTCGCCGCGGCCGCACAGATTCATGCAGAGCAGGTGGTCGCGCGGCAGGCCGCCGGCGATCGTCGAGACGTAAGCCAGCGCATGCGCCGGCTCGAGCGCCGGGATGATGCCTTCGAGGCGGCTGCACAGCTGGAACGCGGCGAGCGCTTCTCGGTCGGTCGCGGAGACGTACTGTACGCGCTTCTGGTCGTGCAGCCAGGAATGCTCCGGGCCGATGCCGGGATAGTCGAGCCCAGCCGAGATCGAAAACGCTTCCTGTATCTGGCCGTCCGCGTCCTGCAGCAGGAAGGTGCGGTTGCCGTGCAGCACGCCGGGGCGGCCGCCGGTGATGGAAGCGGCGTGCTCGCCGGTCTCGATGCCCTTGCCGGCGGCTTCGACGCCGAACATGCGCACCGATGCATCGTCGAGGAAGGGATGGAACAGACCGATGGCGTTGGAGCCGCCGCCGATGCAGGCGACCAGCGTGTCTGGCAGGCGCCCTTCGGCCGCCGCCATCTGCTCGCGCACCTCGCGGCCGATCACCGACTGGAAGTCGCGCACCATGGCCGGGTAGGGATGCGGGCCCGCGGCCGTGCCGATCAGGTAATAGGTGTCCTCGACATTGGCGACCCAGTCGCGCAGCGCATCGTTCATCGCGTCCTTGAGCGTCGACCGCCCGCTGGTCACCGGCCGCACTTCCGCGCCCAGCAGGGTCATGCGGAAGACGTTGGGCCGCTGCCGCGCGACGTCGGTCGCGCCCATGTAGATCACGCAGGGCAGGTCGAACAGGGCGCAGACGGTGGCGACCGCGACGCCGTGCTGGCCGGCGCCGGTCTCGGCGATGATGCGCTTCTTGCCCATGCGGCGCGCGAGCAGGATCTGGCCAAGGCAGTTGTTGATCTTGTGCGAACCGGTGTGGTTCAGCTCGTCGCGCTTGAAGTAGATCTTCGCGCCGCCGAAATGCTCGGTCAGCCGGCGGGCGAAATAGAGCGGGCTCGGCCGTCCGGCATAAAAGGTCAGCAGGTCGTCGAGCTCGGCCTGGAAGGACGGGTCCCGCCGCGCGGCGCCGTAGGCGCGCTCCACCTCAAGGATCAGCGGCATCAGCGTCTCGGCCACGAAACGCCCGCCGAAGATCCCGAAATGTCCGCCTTCGTCGGGACCGGCGCGGTAGGAGTTGGGTTGGACCATCGTCTCTCCGGTCACACAAGTAGGCATCGCTTGGGCGGGAGGCAATGCGGTAATACTGCACGGCCCCCGGCTGAGTCCATAAGCGAAATTCCTAGCGTCGCTTCAAGAGGTTGCATGTCGGGCCCGGTTACAGCGCGGCGACGGCGGCGAGGAAAACCCTGATTTTCTCCAGGTTCTTGCGGCCGGGCGCGTCCTCGACGCCGGACGAGGTGTCGACGACCGTGGCGCCGGACGCCTGCACGGCCTCGGCCACGTTGTCGATATTGATGCCGCCCGCCAGCATCCAGGGCAGCGGCCAGGCGCGGCCGGCGAGCAGCCGCCAGTCGAAGGCGACTGCGTTGCCGCCGGGAAGCGCATTGGTCATTTCCTTGGGCGGCAGCGCGTCGAACATCAGCCAGTCGGCAGCTTCGAGATAGGCTTCCGCGCCGTCGATATCCGCCGCACCGCCGAAGCGGATCGCCTTCATGATGCGGCGCCCGGTACGCCGGCGCAGCGTCCGCACCCGCTCCGCGCTTTCCCGGCCGTGCAGCTGCAGCAGGTCGAGCGGCACGCGGGACAGGACATCGTCGATCAGCCGGTCGTCCGGATCGACGAACAGGCCAGTCCGCACGGCGCGCGTGCCGGCGATGGCGGCCAGCTCGGTCGCCTGCGCCGCCGTCACAGACCGCGGGCTCGGCGGATAGAACACCAGGCCGACGTGGCTCGCGCCGCATTCGACGGCCGTCGCCATCGCGGCGGGGTCGTTGATGCCGCAGATCTTGGCGGTGACGGTCATGCCGTGGCGAATTCCTCGGCGATGCGGCGCGCGGCCTCCGCCGGGTCCGATGCTGCGGTGATCGGCCGGCCGATGACGAGGTAGTTCGCCCCGTCGTTGAGCGCGGCCGCTGGGCTGGAGAAGCGCTTCTGATCCCCCGTCGCGCTCCACAGCGGGCGGATGCCCGGGACGATGAGCTTGAAGCCCTCGCCGCACGCCTTGCGGATGGCGAGTATCTCCTTGGGCGAGCAGACGACGCCGTCGAGCTTCGCATCCTTGGCGAGCTGGGCGAGACGGGTGGCCTGGGTCTCCGCCGGGTTGCGCTGGCCGACCGCGGCGAGGTCCGCGTCGTCGAGGCTGGTGAGTACGGTGACGCCGATGATCATCGGCATCGGCACGCCCGCTTCCTCCGCCGCCGCCGCGGCGGCCTCGCGCGCCGCCTTCATCATCGCCGGCCCGCCCGAGCAGTGGACGTCGAGGATGGCCGGCCCGAGCGGCACGACCGCACGCATCGCGCCCGCCACCGTGTTCGGGATGTCGTGAAGCTTGAGGTCGAGGAACAGCGGCTGCCCCGTCTCACGCACCGCGCGGACGCCGGCCGGCCCGTTCGCCATGAAGAATTCGAGCCCGAGCTTCACGCCGCCGACAAGGCCGTCCAGCTGCTCGCAAAGGCGCACGGCGTCGGCCGTGCTCGTGGTATCCAGGGCGGCGAGGATCGGGTTCGGCATGGGCGGCTCCGGCGGCTGCGACGTGGCCGATCCTTTACACCGTCGCCGGGGCCGGGAAAAGCCTTCTGGCTCTTGCTAGCCGGCCCTGCGCAGCCGGTCGAGCTCGGCGGCGGCGAGCGTGATGTGGTAAAGGCTGGAGGCGGGAAAGCCGGACACCAGCGGCGTCCCGTCCTCGCCGAGATGCTCGCGCCAGCCGCCGACCGGCGCGCCGTCGAAATGGCAGCGGAGCAGTGACTCGACTTGGCGCTCGAGCCGCTCGGCGCAGGCGGGGTCCCCGGTCGCCTCGACCCGGGCGACATGCGCCTTGACCGCTTCGGTTTGCGGCCAGAGGCGGCGGCTTCGAGTAAGGGCGGCGCCGTCGCAGTCGACGGTGTCGATCACGCCGCCGCTGGCCGGATCGGTGCCATGCGCGACGGCGAAGTCGTAGAGCGCCGCGGCAAGCGCCGCGTGGCGCGTATCGCCGCTCAGTTGCCGGTAGCGGTGCAGCAGCCAGGCCCATTCGTAGTGATGGCCGGGTTCCACGAGGCGTCCGTCGACGCCGGGGGCCGGGGACAGGTCGTCGGCGAAATATTCGCGGAGCGTGCCGCCGACGCAGAAGCGCTGCGACAGAAGCGTTCCGATCGCTTCCGCGCGATCGAGCCAGACGGCGTCGCCACTTGCCGCGTGCCATTCGAGCAGGGCCTCGAACAGATGCATGTGCGGGTTCTGGCGGCGCTGACCCGTCGTCGGGCGGCCCGCCGCGTCGATGCCTTCGCGATAGCCGCCCGCCGGATGCGCCATCGCGCTGTCCAGGTACCGCAGCGTCTCTTCGGCGAGCGTACGGGCGCCGGTGTCGCCGTCCAGCCGGAACCGCCAGGCGAGCGCGAACAGCACGAAGGCCTGGGCGTAAAGATCGCGGGTCTCGTCCAGCGGCTTGCCGTCGCGGGCGACGCGGAACCGCCATCCGCCGCCGGGGTGCCGACAGTGGGCGAGTAGGAAATCGTAACCTGCGCGGGCGCGATTAGCTGCTTCGGCCATGCGGCCCAACAGCGCCGCCTGGGCGAAGACATAGACTTGGCGCGCCTGCGCCATCGACCGCTTGCCATCTTGGACGACCGGGCGGCGGTCCGCGTCGAGCCGCTCGTGGAAGCCGCCGCATTCCCGGTCGCTGCCGTACTGCGCCCAGAAGGGCAGGGTTTCGCCGAAGAGCCGGTCCAGGAGCCGGCCGGCCGGGGCCGTGGCGTCCTGCCGCTGCCGGGTCATTGCCGGGCGGCGCCATTGTCGCCGGCCGAGCGGTCGGCGCCGTTGCCCGGCGCCGGCAAGGCCATGGTGATGGCTTCGCGCTCTGCCGACTCCGCGCGCCGTACCAGGTTGCCGAGCTCCCGCTCGAGCGTCTCCACGCGCCGCTCGGCGAGGCGGGCCCGCCGGCGGGCCCGTCCGCCGCTGCTTCCGGCGAGAAGGCCGCCGACGAGCAGGCCGAGCACGAGGGCGCACAGCACGGCCAAGCCCACCGGGACATTCGCCTGCCACGGCAACAGCCACGAGGCGAGCGTCATCGGCTCCCCGTTGGTCATCACGAAATCGATCGTGAAAATCACGATGACGAAGGAGAAGATCCAGAAAACGATCTTCATGCCGCGTGAAATCCTGGCCGGGGCAAGCCCGCCGATTGTCTGCCCGCGGGCACGCGCCGGATCAGGATGACGGCGAGCCTAAGTTCAGCATGTCGCGCAGTTGCTTGCCGGTCTTGAAGAAAGGCACCGCCTTGCGGGCGACGCGCACCGTCGCGCCGGTCCGCGGATTGCGCCCGACCCGCGAATCGCGGACCTTCACGGAAAACGCGCCGAAGCCGCGTAATTCTACCCTGTCTCCGTCCGCCAGCGCCGTCGAAATCTCGTCGAACACCGTCGACACGATCCGTTCGACGTCCCTTTGATACAAGTGCGGATTAAGTTCCGCGATTCTTTGTATGAGCTGTGATTTGGTCATCGGACCCATGTACCCCCGACATGCATTGTACCCGTTCGGGCAAACATATTCATGTACTTGCCAAATTTCGCCTCGAACGGATCGAAACCTGCCCCATTGAAGCGTGCCAGACCCATCGCAGGGCGTCAAGCAACAAGGCCGGCCGAGGCGTTAAGCAATCGCGATGGTTGTGCTGATTCGAGCCGACGCCGCCGCCTGCAAGCGCTTCGCTGCATTCCGGCAGCGAAGCGCTTCGGCGTGTCGGTTATCTTGGCACGAAATCCCTGCCGTCCGGCGGCTGCGGGACTATTTCTCGTCGTCGTCGGTTGACTTCTCCCGCTCTTCCTGCTGCTTGGAGCGCAGCGCGGCGCCGAGGATATCGCCCAGCGAGGCGCCCGAGTCGGAGCTGCCGTATTCGGCCATCGCTTCCTTCTCCTCCTGCACCTCGCGCGCCTTGATCGACAGGTTCAGCTTGCGGTTCGACTTGTCGACCGCCGTCACCTTGGCGTCCACCTTCTCGCCGGGCGCAAAGCGGTCCGGCCGCTGCTCG
>Ga0299906_10001630_pt1 | contig 19109 bp, 16 predicted proteins | sample RVTome_14_FD_200259 | JGI IMG/M metagenome (GOLD analysis project Ga0299906, IMG submission 200259) | Soil microbial communities from uranium-contaminated site in the Upper Colorado River Basin, Wyoming, United States - RVT145D125 (version 2) ...
CTCTTCGGCGCGCGCGTCCTTGCGGTCGACCTTGTTCAGCACGACCACGGTCGGCAGGTCGAGGGCAAGCGCCTTGCGCAGCACATACCGGGTTTGGGGCAGCGGCCCCTCCGACGCATCCACGAGCAGCAACGCCCCGTCCACCATCGTGAGCGCGCGCTCGACCTCCCCGCCGAAGTCGGCGTGGCCGGGCGTGTCCACCAAGTTGATGCGGTGACCCCGCCAGGTGACGCTGGCGGCTTTGGCCAGGATCGTGATCCCGCGCTCTCGCTCGAGCTCGTTGGAGTCCATGATCCGGTCGGTCGAGTCGCCGCCGACCACCCCGGTCAGACGCAGCATCGCGTCGACCAAGGTGGTCTTGCCGTGGTCGACGTGGGCGATCAGCGCGACGTTGCGCAGGCGAGAGGGGTCGTGGGCGTGCCGGGTGGTCATCGGGTCCTTCCGGATGTCGGCGCGGACGGGCGTCCGGCCCCTGAGATGGTACCCGCAGAAACGGCGGCGCGCGCGGGAGCGTGGGTGGGGGCGATCTGCTGTTCCCTCGTCAGCCCGTGAGCGGCAGGGTCACCGTGAACGTCGAGCCGACACCCAGCTCGCTCTGGGCCGTCACGGCGCCGCCGTGGTTCTCCGCGACGTGCCGGACGATGGAGAGTCCCAGCCCGGTCCCGCCGGTCACACGCGACCGCGCTTTGTCCACTCGGTAGAACCGCTCGAAGATCCGAGGCACGTCGCGCGCGGGGATACCGATCCCGGTGTCCCGCACGACCAGGTCCGCCCGTCCGGCGCCGCGCCTCAGCGTCACCGTGACCTTGCCACCCTCCGGTGTGTAGCGGATGGCGTTGTCCAGCAGGTTGCGGACCAGGACGGTGAGATCCTCGGGGCCACCGCTCACGACGACTGATGTCTCGACCTCCTCCTGCAGGTCGATCTTCTTTCCCGCCGCGTCCGGGCGCATCTCGGCCGCCACGCGCTCGACGATCGCCGAGAGATTGACCGGCTCGGGAACGCGCAGGGTTTGCTCGAGCCTGGCGAGGCTGAGCAGGTCCTGGACCAGGTTCGACAGCCGCGTCGCCTCCTTCGTCAGCGTTTCCGCGAAGCGGGCGGCGGCGTTCGGGTCGTGCGTCATCGCGTCCTGGAGCGTCTCGGCTGTCGCGAGGATCCCCGCGACCGGCGTCTTCAGCTCGTGGCTGGCGTTGGCGACGAAGTCGCGGCGCACGCGCTCGGTCCGCTTCGCCTCGGTCACGTCCTGCGCGACGACCAGGATCTTGCCGTCCGCGACGCGCGCGCTGGTGCATCGAACCTCCCGGTACGTCGGGTGATGTAACGAGAACTCCTTCGTCACCGGCAGCGGGTCCTCGGGGATCGGAACGACCGGGGGCAGCGTGCGCAGATCGCTGATCTCGAACAGATCGCGGGCGGCCGGGTTGGCATAGACGACGTCGGCTCCCTCCGCGAGCAGGACCGCCTCGTCCATCGAGGACAGCACCTGCTCACGAAGCGCGGTCTCCGCGCGCAGTTCGTCAACACGACCGGCGAGATCGCCGGCGAGTCGGTTCACCGCGGTGACAAGAGCGCGGGACTCGCCGGGCTGCGAACCGATCGCGACCGTGCCGCCGGTCGCGCGCTCGATCTCCCCGTGGATGCGGTCGAGCGGATAGGTGACGCCGCGTGTGATCACGGCGGTCAGAGCCACGATCAAGCCTCCGAGCACCGCGAAGGACAGGATGATCGCCCACGCGGTGTCGATCCGGTCGGCGGTGATCAGGATCGCGATGACCAGCACGCCCGCCGACGCCAGCAGATGAGTCGCGAGCAGGCGCAGGAACAGGTTGCGGCCGATCGCGAATGCGGGCCGTGCGCGCCGGCTCACGGTGCCGCCTTCGGCTTGACGCGGAATCGATAGCCGACGCCGCGCACGGTCTCGACGTAGCGGTAGGCCGAGCGATCCTCGACCTTGCGACGAACGTTCTTCACGTGCGTGTCGATGGTCCGGGTGTCGCCGAGGTGGGTGTAGCCCCACACGCGCTCGGCGAGCTCGAGCCTGGTGAACAGCCGGCCCGGCTCCGCGGCCAGCGTCGCGAGCAGCGAGAACTCCTTCGGCCGGAGGTCTATCTCCTCGCCGTCGACCCAGCAGCGGAAGTCCCGCGTCGCCATCCGCAGGTCACCGAACACGATCTCTGGAGGCGCCTCGCTGCGGAGCGCCTCGACCCTCGAGCGGCGCAGCAACGCCTTGACCCGTGCGACCAGCTCGTCCATCGAGAACGGCTTGGTCAGGTAATCGTCCACGCCGGCGGCGAAGCCCCGCAGCTTGGTCTCCTCCTCGGCGCGCGCGGTTAGCATCAGGATCGGGACGTCGGGCCGCGAGCGACGCACCTCGATCGCGATGTCCATCCCGTCCACGTTCGGGAGCATGAGGTCCAAGATCAGCAGGCTCACCGTCTTCTGCCGCGCTTTGCGCAGGCCGTCGTGGCCGTCGCCGGTGACGTCGACATCCAAGCCCTGGCGGCGGAGGTTGTACGCGACCATCTCGGCCATGGTCGTGTCGTCCTCGACGAGCAGCACGCTGGGCAACGGTCCTCCTGGATCCACGACAGTTTCACAGAGATTCCACCACACTCAGGGGGCGACCGCCCAGCGTCACACCGATGCCCCGGCCAGAGATTCACCGAGAGTTCACCGACGGTGCACGTGATCGATCGCAGGCTGGTGTGGGGTTGGCTTAGATGTCAGCAGGGCCGCGGAACGCCCGTGGGCCGAACGAAGTGGGAGGGATCCTCGTGATCAAACCGACGAACGGCGTCCGGGCGTTCGCGATCGCAGCGCTGCTCGCCACGGTGGCAGCCGCGTGCGGGTCGAGCGAAGGGAACGAGGGCGGCGACCAACTGACCGGCACGATCCGCATCGACGGTTCCAGCACGGTCGCTCCGCTCTCGGAGGCCGCGGCCGAACTGTTCATGGGGGAGAACCGGGGTGTCCAGGTGACCGTCGCCGCGTCGGGCACGAGCGGCGGCTTCCAGAAGTTCTGCATCGGCGAGAACGACATGAACGATGCGTCCCGCCCGATCAAGGAGTCCGAGGTCGAGCAGTGCGGTCAGAACGCGATCGCTTACGACGCCATCCAGGTCGCCAACGACGCGCTCTCGTTGCTGGTCAACGCCCAGAACCCGGTGGACTGCCTGACGGTCGAGCAGGCCACACAGGTCTGGGACCGGGGCTCCAAGGTGAAGACCTGGGGCCAGGTCACCGGCCTGAACGTGCCGGGCGACTTCGCGGGTCGGCAGATGACGCTCTATGGGCCCGGGTCCGACTCCGGAACGTTCGACTTCTTCACCGATGAGATCAACGGGGAAGAGGGCCGGATCCGGATCGACTACACGAACATCGGCGAGGATGATCGCCAGGCGGTGGATGGCATCAAGAGCGACGTCGGGGCGATGGGATACGTGCCCTACTCGTATGCGCAGGAGGCGGGCGAGGGAGTCAAGGCGCTGGCGATCGACGGCGGTGGCGGGTGCGTGGACGCGACGCTCGAGAACGTCCAGAACGGCAGCTACGTCCCGCTGGGCCGTCCCCTGTTCGTCTACGCCAGCGGCACGGCTCTCGCGAAGCCCGAGGTGCTCGCATTCATGAAGTTCTACGTGGACAACGCCACGAGCATCGCGGACGCGGCGTCCTTCGTGCCGCTCACCGAGGCGCAGGTCGCGGCGCAGCACCAGAAGATCGAGGAACTCGTCTCAGGGGTGGGCCAGTAGCCATCCCAGGCGGACCCAGGGAGACGCGGAATCAGGTCGGGAGATATCATCGCGGCGCCCATGGCAGGTGACGACATGGCGGCTCCGAGTGTCGGTGCGGGAAACCCGCACCGAACGCTGGAGGCCGCGAGTCCCCGGTATGGCGAGAAGGTCATCAAGGTCCTGCTCGCGCTGTGTGGCGCCCTCTCGGTCGCGGTGACGACCGGGATCGTCGTCTCGCTGCTGTTCCCGACCATCCGGTTCTTCCGCGAGATCTCCATCGGGGAGTTCCTCACGGGAACGTTGTGGGCGCCTGCGCTGGTGCCGCGTAGCTTCGGCGTGCTGCCGATCGTCGTCGGCACGCTCATGATCGTGTTCTACGCGCTGCTCGTCGCCATCCCAGTTGGGCTGGCGTCGGCGATCTTCCTGTCGGAGTACGCGCCGTCGCGGATCCGCAAGATCGTGAAGCCCGCGCTGGAGGTGCTTGCCGGCATCCCGACGGTGGCCGTCGGTCTGTTCGCCCTCTGGTACCTGCGTCCGCTGGGTGAGACCATCTTCCCGTTTCTGACCTGGGGACCGCGACAGACCGTCATCGTCGCGGGGGTGGCAGTCGGGTTGATGATCGTTCCGATCGTCGCCTCGATCTCCGAGGACGCGATGCGTGCGGTGCCGGGTGGCCTCCGAGAGGGCGCGTACGCGCTCGGGGCGGGGAAACTCAAGGTGTCCACGAGAGTCGTGTTCCCGGCTGCGATCTCGGGGATCGTCGCGTCGATCGTGCTGGCGACGTCGCGCGCGATCGGTGAGACCATGGTCGTGCTGATCGCGGCGGGTGCCGGACGGCCGGACCTCACGTTCGATCCGTTCGCGCCTGCGCAGACGATCACGGCCTACATCGGCGGGGCGGCGACGGGAGACATCCCGACCGGGACCATCCTGTACGACACTATCTTCGCCGCCGGGGCGTTGCTCTTCCTCATGACTTTGGCCATGAACATGGTCGCGATCCGGTTGGTCCGCCGCTTCCGTGAGGTGTACGAGTAGGTGGGCCGCGTCCGGAGGGAGCCCCGAACGCAGCGCGCGCTGCTGGCGACCGCCGGCGCGCGCGCCGGGACGGCGAGCGTGTTCGGAACCGCCTCCCCGCGCGACCGCTTCCGCAACGGGCTGTTCCAGGCACTGCTGTTCCTCGGGCTCGGCTTCGCCATCGCGGGTTTGGCGGCGATCCTGATCTGGGCGGTCGTCTCGGGCTTCTCGCGGCTGAATCCGGCGCTGTTCACGGCCGGCCCATCTACCATCAACCCGGCGGGAGCCGGCTTCCGGACCGCGATCCTGGGCACCGTCTACGTGATCGGAGGCGTGATCGTCCTCGTCGTCCCGATCGGGGTCGGTGCCGCCGTCTACCTGGAGGAGTACGCGGACAAGAGCCGTTGGTACAACCGGCTGATCGAGCTGAACATCCAGAACCTCGCCGGCGTGCCGTCGATCGTGTTCGGGATCCTCGGGCTGGCGTTCATCGTGCGCGGTCCGTTCGGCCTCGGGTTCGTCGCTGCCGCCGCATCGATCACCCTCGCATTGCTGGTCCTGCCCACCGTGATCATCGCGGCGCGTGAGGCGATCCGTGCGGTGCCACCCTCGATCCGAGAAGGATCGCTCGCGCTCGGCGCCACCACGTGGCAGACGACGCGGGGGCAGGTGTTGCCAGCGGCGCTGCCCGGCATTCTCACCGGCGTGATCCTGTCCGTCGCTCGTGCCATCGGCGAGGCCGCCCCGCTGCTGCTGATCGGAGCCGTCACCTTCGTCACGTTCAACCCGAGCTTCTTCGAGGGGGGCTACTCCGTGCTGCCGGTGCAGATCTACAACTACGCCCGGCGCCCGCAGGCGGAGTTCAACGACCTCGCGGCAGCCGGCATCATCGTGATGCTGCTGCTGGTACTGATCATGAACTCGCTCGCGATCTGGCTCCGCAACCGGTACGAGCAGCGATGGTAGCCACGCGAAGTCGGGAGCACCCGGCGTGCCGCGGAGCCGGGAGAGCCGGTATCGTGGCCTCGTCCGGAGCCCTCTTGCCGATGGAAGCCGAGACCGTCGATGTGACTCGGCACGAGGGGACGTGATCATCCGATGACGCCCGGGACACAGATCAAGATCAAGACAGAGGTGTGGGACGACATGATGCGAACGCCGGACATGCAGGTTGACCGTTCCGGCCCGCCCGCCCGCTCCCGGCAGGGCGACATCGTCTTCCGGACCCAGGACCTCGCCGTGCGGTACGGCAGCGTGCTTGCCGTTCGTGGGGTGAGCATGGACATCGCGGCCAACCGCATCACGGCGATCATCGGTCCCAGCGGATGCGGGAAGAGCACGCTCATCCGCTGCTTCAACCGGATGAACGACCTGATCCCTTCGGCGACGGTCGAGGGCACCGTTACCTACAGGGGCGAGGACATGTACGGGCCGCACGTCGATCCCGTCGAGGTGCGACGACGCATCGGGATGGTGTTCCAGAAGCCGAACCCGTTCCCGAAGTCGATCTACGACAACATCGCCTTCGGCCTCAAGGTAAATGGGCTGAGCGACGACATCGACGACCGGGTCGAAATGGCGCTGAAGCGGGCCGCCCTGTGGGATGAGGTTCGCAAAGACCTGAAGAAGTCGGCACTCGCTCTGTCCGGCGGGCAGCAGCAGCGACTCTGCATCGCGCGCGCGATCGCCGTCCAGCCCGACGTCGTGCTGATGGACGAGCCGTGCTCGGCGCTCGACCCGATCGCGACGGCGAAGATCGAGGACCTGATGCGCGAGCTGCAGTCCGATTACACGATCATCATCGTCACCCACAACATGCAGCAGGCCGCGCGCGTCAGCGACATGACTGCCTTCCTCACCGCCGACGTGCGCGAGGAGGAGGACACGCGAACCGGCGTGCTGGTGGAGTACGATAAAACCGAGAAGATCTTCACGAATCCCGGGGATGAGCGGACGGAGGCGTACATCACCGGGCGCTTCGGATGAACGCGGCAGGAGGCTCGATGCGGCAAGGAAGGGTTCACTTCCACGAGGAGCTGGAAGATCTCACCTTGCACATCCAGAGGATGGGCATCGCGTCTCGGGACCTGTTCGCGAAAGCGATGCGCGCGCTGGTCGAGGAAGATACCGCCCAGTGCGATGAGGTGATCGCGGGCGACGACGTCGTCGACCGGTTCTACGTCGAGTGCGAGGAGAAGATCCTCGAGCTGTTCGCGCTCCAGACTCCGGTTGCGAGCGACCTCCGTTTGCTGACGGTGATCCTGCACATCAACCTGCACCTCGAGCGCGTCGGCGACATGGCCGTGAACCTGGCGAAGATCACCAAGCTCGCCGGCGGCCTGCCTCGCAGTCAGACCGTGATCCAGCACCTCGAAGAGATGGGCAGCATTGCCCTGAAGATGATCGAGGCTTCGATGGATGCCTTCGCCCGCAGGGACCTGGATCTGGCGCAGACTCTTCCGGTGATGGACGAACCGATCGACCGCCTCAACCGCAACATGCTCAGCGAGGTGATGCAGATCGCGGGCGACAAGCGCATGCTCGAGTGGGGGATCCGGATGCACGTCGTGTCCCGGCAGATCGAGCGCGTCGGCGACCACGCCGTGGACATCGCCGAGCAGGTCGCGTTCCTGCTGACCGGGGAGTTCACCGAGTTCACCGACGCCTCGCATCCCGAGTTGGAAGACCGGCTCACCTGACGTGTCACCCGACCAGGGCAACCGGCCGCGCCGGCGAGCGTTGCATCCAACCGGCGACCCCGAGCTGGACGTCCAGTTGTTGGAGTTCGTCTCGCACCTCGAGCCTGCCGACCAGCGGATCGTCCTCGAGACGCTGACCACGCTGTTCCAGCTCGCGCGCGAGGACGTGTCGCGGCTCGACCGCAAGATCGCGAACACGGCCCTGAAAGAGATGCGCCACGCTTTCAACGTGTTCGCCGCGTATCGCGACGTTCACAAGGTGACCATGTTCGGGTCGGCGCGCACGCCGAAAGGTCATCCCGAGTACGAGACCGCGCGCGCCTTCGCAGAGGCGATCGTCAGACACGGGTGGATGGTCGTCACCGGCGCCGGCCCCGGCGTCATGGAGGCCGGTCACGAGGGCGCGACGACCGAGCACTCGATCGGCGTCAACATCCTGCTGCCGTTCGAAGCGAAACCCAACCCGGTGATCGCCGACGACCCGAAGCTGATCAACTTCAAGTACTTCTTCACCCGCAAGCTCATGTTCATCAAGGAATCCGACGCCTTCGTTCTGTTGCCCGGCGGGTTCGGGACCATGGACGAGACCTACGAGCTGCTCACGCTGATGCAGACGGGCAAGAGCGATATCCATCCGATCGTGATGCTGGACGCGCCCGGCGGAGACTACTGGCGAAGCTTCGAGAGGTTCCTGCGCGAGCAGTCGCTCGCTCGCGGTTTCGTCGACGAGAGCGACTTCTCGCTGTTCCTGGTCACCGACGACATCGACGAGGCCGTGCGAGAGATCACGACCTTCTACCGGAACTACCATTCGGAGCGGTACGTCGGCGACAGCCTGGTGTTTCGTCTGCGCAAAGGCCCCGATGAGGCGACCGTCGCAGCGCTGAACGAAGAGTTCGCCGACATCCTGTTGCAGCCGCTGACGATCGTGGAACCGTCGCCGGCGGAGATCCGCGACAACGACGTCCCCGAGCTCGCCCGCGTTGCCTTGCAGTTCGACCGCGCGCGCACCGGGCGGCTGCGTCGGCTCATCGACCGGCTCAATGAAATCGCATGACCACCAGAGTGCTGTTCGTCTGCGTCCACAACGGGGGGCGCAGCGTGATGGCCGAGGCTTTCTTCAATGCGCTCTCCGATGGAGGCGTCGAGGCGCTGAGCGCCGGGACGGAACCGCAAGCGTCTCCTCATCCCGAGGTCGTCGAGGTCATGCGCGAGGCGGGGATCGACGTCTCGGGGCACCGCGGCGCGCTGCTCGACGATGATCTGGTGCGATCGGCGCAGCGGGTGATCACGATGGGATGCGCGGTGGACTCGGGCGCATGTCCGGCGATCCTGTACGCGAACACCGAGGACTGGGGCTTACCGGACCCCAAGGGTCAGCCGCCCGAGCGCGTGCGCGAGATCCGCGACCAGGTGCGCGCGCGGGTGGAACAGCTGCTCGAGCAGCTCGTGCGTTCTCAGTGATTCTCATTCCCTGGTAGGCTCTGCGGGTATGGCGAGCGAGTTCCACGATGTCGTCGCGTCGCGCTTGCGGCGCGCCGGCCAGCGCTACACGCGGAACCGGCGTGCCTTGGTGGAGGCGCTGGCCGGCGCGCCCCACCCCCTGACCATCCCCGAACTGCTCGAGGCGGGTGAGGATCTGGCGATGTCGTCGGTGTACCGGAACCTCGCGCTGCTCGAGCAGGCGCAGGTCGTGCATCGCGTGATCACCAGCGACGAGTTCGCGCGCTACGAGCTGGTCGAGGACCTGACCGAGCACCATCACCACCTGATCTGCTCGAGCTGCGGGAAGGTCGAGGACTTCACCGCGACCCCGCAACTGGAGCGCTCGGCCGAGGCCGCGCTCGGCCGGATCGCCGCGCGCGCCGGCTTCTCGGTGCGCAGCCACCGCCTCGACATGGTCGGCCTCTGCCGAGACTGCGCCTGAGCCGGCCTCGCCGTGGTCAACGCCAATCTTGTCGCTGGATCTGACTCCACGGCAGGGCATCGACGCCGTGGATCCGCCGCCGTTCCTCGCCCCCGTGAACGACGAAACCGGTGATGGGATCAGACGCAGCGGATGCGAAGCGTTGCAACGGTGTCGTGGCGTCGGTCGCGAGTGTTGAGCCCGACTTCGCTTCGATCGCGCTGAGTCCCTGGGCGCCTTCCAGCACTAGATCCACCTCGAGCCCCTTCGAGTCTCGGTAGTGAGAGAGGGCGGGTGGATAGCCGCGATGGGTCCGATGCTTGTGGACCTCAGAGGCGACCCACGACTCGAAGACCTGACCGCGCAGTGGATGGTGGCGTAGCTGCTCGGGCTGGGTGATGCCGAGCAGGGAGCAAACCAGGCCGGAGTCGAAGAAGTGGATCTTGGGCGCTTTGATCAACTGTTTCCGATGACTCCGTCGCCAGGGCGGAACACGGAAGAAGATGAAGCTGGCTTCCAGAGCCGACAGCCACGCTCGCGCCGTGTTGTGGCTCACTCCGGCGTCAGAGCCGAGTGCCGACAGGTTGAGTTCCGTCGCGGTCCGACCGGCGGACAACCGCACGAATGTTGTAAACGCCTCGAGGTCACCGACGTTGAGTATCTGCCGAACATCCCGCTGCACGTACGTGGTGACGTAGTCGGTCAGCCACCTGGCGGCGTTGAGCCGCTGGTCGTGGATGCGCGGATAGCCACCAATCCACAGCGTCGTCAGGAGATCCGTCGGTGGATCGTCGAAGCGGCGGACCTCATCGAAGCTGAGCGGCAGGAGATGGAGCACGCCGGTTCGCCCGGCCAAGGACTGTGTCACGGACTGCAGCAAGCCGAAGTGCTGTGAGCCCGTGAGGATCCAGCGGCCGGGTGTTGGATCTTCGTCCACTACTTGTTGTAGGTACGAAAGGATCTCGGGCGCGTTCTGGACCTCGTCGATCACGGCGCCGCTCTTGTACTCGGCGAGGAAACCGCGAGGGTCTTCCCTCGCATAGCTTCTCGTGTCCAGTGGTTCCAGGGAGACGTAGGCGTGGTGCCTGAACGACATGCGCGCGAGTGTGGTCTTACCCGATTGCCGAGGGCCGGTGACGGTGACGACGGGGTAGCTCCGCGCGAGCTCCTTCAGGGTCGGAGCGAGGTTCCTCCGGATGGCCATGGCATGGATTGTAAGTCAGACTTACGATCCATGCCCCCCCTCGGCCTCGTTTTGTCGGCCGGAGCAGCCGGGGGTAGTATTGAGGATGATTCTTATTACTAGGGGCGGGGACGAGGATGACAAGGATCGTGGCGATGGGGGTTGGGCTGGCGGCGCTGCTCGGGGCCTGCGGCGGAAGCGATGCGCAGCAGCCCGGCCGGGGAGTCGAGGTCGTGGCCGGCATCTACCCGCTGGCCGAGATCGCGCGGCAGATCGGCGGTGACCACGTGCAGGTGAGCGAACTCGTCCCGCCGGGCGTGGAGCCGCACGATGTCGAGCTGACCTCCAACGATATCGCGACCATCGAAGGGGCCGATCTGGTGCTGCACCTCGGCGCCGTGTTCCAGCCTGCCGTCGCCGATGCCGTCCCGGCCGAGACTTCGCTCGACCTGCTCGAGGCGACGCGCGCGGGTGAGGATCCGCACATCTGGCTGGATCCCGTGCTCATGCGCCACGTCGCCGACCTGATCGCGCGCCGCCTCGCCGAGATCGACCCGCCGAACGAGCAGGCATACATGGACGCGCTCGCGGTCGTGACCGCCGATCTGGACGAGTTGAACGAGGCGTACGCCGCCGCGCTGCTGCAGTGCGAGCGCAAGACCTTCGTCACCTCGCACGACGCGTTCGGGCTGCTCGCGTCCCGCTACGGGCTGACCCAGCATTCGATCGCCGGGATCTCGCCCGAGAACGAGCCGACCGCCGCGCGCCTGGAGGAACTGCGCGACATCGTGCGCGCCGAGGGCATCACGGTCGTCTTCGCCGAGGAGCTGGTGCCGCGCCGGGTCGCCGAGACACTCGCGCGCGAGGCCGGTGTCGAGGTGCAGGTGCTCGATCCGATCGAGAACCCGGACGACCAGCAGCGCGCCGCCGGCGGCTACGACTCAATCATGCGCGAGAACCTGCGCAAGCTCGCCGAGGCGCTGGGGTGCGAGGCGTGACCGCCGCGCTGGGGTGCGAGGCGTGACCGACGCGCTGCTCGCCGCGCGCCATCTGTCGTTCACGTACGGCAACGGGCTGGTCCTGACCGACGTGTCGTTCGAGGTTCACGCCGGCGAGTTCGTCGCGCTGGTCGGCCCGAACGGCTCCGGCAAGTCCACGTTGCTGCGCGTGCTCCTCGGGACGCTGCAGGCGACGGAGGGGGAGGCCGAGCTGCTCGGGCAGCATCCGGCGCAAGCCCAGCAGCGCTGGCGTGTCGGCTACGTGCCGCAGCGCGCGCGCATGCAGCCGGATCTGCCGGCGACGGTTCGCGAGGTGGTCGGCGCCGGCCGGCTCCCGCGGCGCGGGTGGTGGCGTCGCGGCGGCGCGCGCGACCGGACGGCGGTCAACGAGGCGATCGCCTCGGTCGGATTGACCGACATGGCAGCCCGGCGTGTGCGCGAGCTGTCGGGCGGACAGCAGCAGCGCGTGCTGATCGCCAAGGCGCTCGCCGGCGAGCCGGACGTGCTGATCCTGGACGAGCCGGTCGCCGGCGTGGACGCTGAGTCGCAGCGTCAGTTCCGCGAGGTGCTCGTGCGCGCGGTGCGGGACCACGGCGCGGCGGTCCTGTTGGTCTCGCACGAGCTGAGCGCGGTCGCCGACGAGCTGGATCGCGTGATCGTGCTGAAGGGACGGGTGATGTTCGACGGGACGCCGGCGGAGCTGCGCGAGCGCGGCGTCAGCCTCGGCGTGCACCCAGACGACCTGCCGTTCTGGCTGGAGGCGCTGCGCTGATGCCCTGGCCCTTCGACCGCGGGTACATGCAGCTCGCGCTGTACGCCGGCGTCGTCGTGGGTGCGGTCGCGCCGATGATCGGCACGTTCCTGGTGCAGAAGCGGCTGTCGCTGATGGGCGACGGGATCGGCCACGTGGCGCTTGCCGGCGTAGCGGCGGGGTTGCTCGCCGGCGTCTGGCCGATCTGGACCGCGCTGGTGATCGCGGTGCTTGCCGCGCTCGGCATCCAGATGATGCAGCGCCGCGGTGTCGCCGGCGACCTCGCGCTCGCGCTGGTCTTCTACGCAGGCATCGCCGCCGCGGCGGTGATCGCGCAACTCGCCCGCTCGCTCGACGCGTCCTTCATCGGCTATCTGTTCGGCTCTGTGTTCACCGTCGCGCCCTCGGAGGTCTGGCTGATCGCCGGCCTCGGCGTGGTGATCGTCGTCGCGATCGCGGTCACCGGCCCGGCGTTGTTCGCGATCGTGGTCGACGAGGAATCCGCGCGCGTCGCCGGGTTGCCGGTGGACCGCCTCAACGCGCTGCTCGCGATACTGGTGGCGTTGACGATCGTGGTCGCGATGCGCGTCGTCGGCGTGTTGCTGGTCGCGGCGCTGATGGTCCTGCCGGTCGGCGCCAGCCAGGTGCTCGCCCGATCGTTCCGCGCGACGATCCTCGGGGCCTCCGCGGTCGGAGTGGGGTCGGTCGTGGTTGGGCTGACGCTCGCGCGCGCGCAGGGCGACCTGCAACCCGGTGGCACGATCGTGCTGGTCGCCGCGGCCGCGTTCGTGATCGCCACGCTGCTGTCGCGCCGGCCGCGCGCGGTGATCGGCGCCTCGCCCGTCGACCAGCACCTCCCGGTCGAGCACCACCACTGAATCGCCACTCAACCGTGGTCAGTGGGAGCCCTTGAGGTTCTTGTACGGGATCTGCAGGCGACCCATCTACTGGCAGCCGCGTGGGGAGTGGCGTATCGCTGCTCGGGCGTGGCAGCATCGGGTGTCTATGCGTCTGCTGCTGCTCGCCCGTCACGCCGGTCCCGATCCCGGCGCGCCCGCGCGCGCGCTGAACGCCGCGCGCGGCCTCGCGTCGCACGGGCATGAGGTCAGGCTGCTCGCGTGCGCGCGCGCGGGTGAACCGCTGGACGAGACGATCGAGGGCGTGCGCGTCGAGCGCGTGCCCGACCCGCCGCCGATGATCCCGGACTGGGATCAGGTGTCGCGCTCGCTGCAGGACGGCATGGTGCTGTTCGAGCGCGGGATCTCGTCGCTGCTCGCGCAGCCGGCGGATCTGCTGGTCGGCATGGGCTGGCCGGTCGCGACCGCGGCCGTCGGGTTGCGGCGATCGTTCGAGACGCCGCTGGTCGCGCTGCTCGAGCCGAGGCGGATCGCGCGCCGGCGCCGGCGCTGGGGACGCGGTGACGTCCTGATCGAGGAGACCGAGCGCTGGCTCGCGTCCGGATCCGCGCGCGTGGTCGTCCGCTCGTCCGCCGCGCGCGCCGTCGTGATCGAGCAGCTCGCCATCCCCGCCGAGCGCGTGCGCGTGATCGCCGGATCGAAGGGGGCCGGGGCGCGCCTGGCTGGGGTCTGCAGCGAGGCCCTGAACGCGCCGATAACGATCGGGGACGCTCGGCGCGCGCTCGCTCGCTGAAGTCTAAGACCAGGAGATGTATCCGCTGACCTATGATGGGGATAACCAAAGCTGATGGGACGAGCCAACGGGCCGGGACGCGCCGCGCGGGGACCCCACGCGGAGCGGACGCCTGAGCGGCCGCCGCCGCGGGCGACCCGCGGTCGCCGTGTGACGTCGGGCAAGGCCGGATCGATGCCGGCCGAGGGACGCGCTCGCGTCGTGATCGAAGGCGTCTACCCCGAGGTCGACGGCGGCCGCTTCCCGATCAAGCGCGTCGAGGGCGAAGAGGTCGCGGTCGAGGCCGACGTCTTCTCGGACGGCCACGAGATGCTCGCCGTGGTGATCCGGCATCGCCATGAGCACGACGCCGCTTGGGACGAGATCCATATGGAATCGCTGGGCAACGACCGGTGGCGGGGGACGTTCCGCGTCGGCGGGTTGGGGCGGCATCGGTACACGCTGCTCGCGTGGATCGATCGGTTCGCGTCGTGGCGCGAGAAGCTCGAGAAGAAGCTCGAGGCGCACCAGGATGTCAACGTGGACCTGCTCGACGGGGCGGCGCTGGTGATCGACACCTCCAAGCGAGCGACCGGCGAGGACGCCGACGTGTTGCGGCTGTGGGGCGAGGTGCTGGAGGCGCAGACCGACGGTGTCGCGGTGCGCGCGGTCGCGGACGAGCAGCTCGCCGATCTGATGCGCCGCCACGACGACCGACCGTTCGCGGTGCCATACGGCCGCGACCTGGAGATCGTGGTGGATCCCGAGCGCGCGCGCTACGGCGCCTGGTACGAGCTGTTCCCGCGCTCAACCTCGGCCGAGCCGGGGCGGCACGGCACGTTCGATGACGTGATCGCGCGCTTACCCTACGTCGCCGAGATGGGCTTCGACGTGCTGTACCTGGCGCCGATCCACCCGATCGGCCGGCAGTTCCGCAAGGGCCCGAACAATACCGAGACATCCAACCCGGAGGACGTCGGTAGCCCCTGGGCGATCGGCGCGCCCGAAGGTGGGCACACTGCGATCCACCCCGACCTCGGCACGTTCGATGACTTCGACCGTCTGGTCGCAGCCACGCGCCAGCACGGTCTGGATCTGGCGCTGGACGTGGCGCTCCAGTGCACGCCGGATCATCCCTGGGTCGCAGAGCATCCAGAATGGTTCCGCCATCGCGCCGACGGCACGATCGCCTACGCCGAGAACCCGCCGAAGAAGTACCAGGACATCTACCCGATCGACTTCGAGACGCCGAACTGGCGCGAACTGTGGGAGGCGGTGCGCGATGTGTTCCGGTTCTGGATGGACCGGGGCGTGCGCATCTTCCGCGTGGACAACCCGCACACCAAGCCGTTCGCGTTCTGGGAATGGTGCATCAACGACATCAAGGCCACCGACCCGGACGTGATCTTCCTGTCCGAGGCGTTCACGCGGCCGCGCCTGATGGAGCATCTCGCCAAAGTCGGCTTCGGCCAGTCCTACACCTACTTCATCTGGCGGCGACATCGCTGGGAGCTGCAGGAGTACTTCGCCGCGTTGAACCACACGCTGCTCGGCCAGTTCATGCGGCCGAACCTGTGGCCGAACACGCCGGACATCCTGACCGACGAGCTGCAGGAGGGCGGCCGAGGCGCGTTCATGGAACGGTTCCTGCTGGCCGCGACGCTCGGCGCGAGCTACGGCATCTACGGGCCGGCATTCGAGCTGATGGAGCACGAGCCGGTTAGCGCCGGCACCGAGGAGTACCTCGATTCGGAGAAGTACCAGCTCCGCCATTGGGACCTAGACCGGGCGGAGAGCCTGCGCGCGCTGATCGCCCGGGTCAACCGGATCCGCCGCGAGCATCCCGCACTACAGCGCGACCACACCCTCCGCTTCCACGGCACCGACAACGACGCGCTGCTCGCGTATTCGAAATCGTCGCCGGATGGGACCGATGTGATCCTGTGCGTGGTGAACCTGGATCACCACGCTCCGCAAGCCGGATGGACGGCGCTGGACCTGGGCGCGCTCGGCGTCGAGCCCGGCAAGCCGTTCCAGGTGCACGACCTGATCACCGACGCGCACTACACCTGGCACGGCCCGCACAACTACGTCGAGCTGAACCCGCAGGTCGTGCCGGCACACATCCTCCACGTGCGCCACCGCGAGCGCACCGAGCAGGACTTCGAATACTTCCTGTGAGCCCTCCCCGCCGTCGCTCGACCGACGCCCGTGAGGCGGACGCCCGGCCAGGCCCGACCGGCACGCTGCGCCCCGCGCCCGAGCATTCGCGCTGGTACAAGGACGCGATCGTCTACCAGACCCACGTGCGCGCGTTCGCGGACTCCGACGGCGACGGGATCGGCGATCTCCGCGGGCTGACGCAGCGCTTGGACTACCTCGCCGATCTGGGCGTGACCGCGGTGTGGCTGCTGCCGTTCTATCCCTCACCGTTGAAGGACGACGGCTACGACATCGCCGATTACACCTCGATCCATCCGTCCTACGGGACCCTGCGCGACTTCAGATCTTTCCTGCGAGCAGCGCACGACCGCGAGCTGAAGGTGATCACCGAGCTGGTGCTCAACCACACCTCCGACGAGCATCCCTGGTTCCGGCGCGCGCGCCGCGCGAAGGCCGGCACCACCGAACGCGACTTCTACGTCTGGAGCGACACGCCCGAGCGGTACAAGGACGCGCGCATCATCTTCAAGGATTTCGAGCACTCGAACTGGGCCTGGGACCCCGTCGCCGGCGCGTACTACTGGCACCGCTTCTACACCCACCAGCCGGACCTGAACTTCGATAACCCGGCCGTCGCGGAGGCGGTCTACGGCGTGCTGGACTTCTGGCTGCAGATGGGCGTCGACGGCCTGCGCCTGGACGCGGTGCCGTACCTGTTCGAGCGCGAGGGCACCAACTGCGAGAACCTGCCGGAGACGCACAAGTACCTGCGCGACTTACGGCGCTACGTGGACGAGAACTACGGCGACCGGATGCTGCTCGCGGAGGCGAACCAATGGCCCGAGGACGCGGTCGAGTACTTCGGCGAGGGCAACGAGTGTCACATGGCGTTCCATTTCCCGCTGATGCCGCGCATGTTCATGGCTATCCGCCAGGAGGACCGCTTCCCGGTCATCGACATCCTCGAGCAGACCCCCGACATCCCCGATGAAGCGCAGTGGGCGATCTTCCTGCGCAACCACGACGAGTTAACGCTCGAGATGGTCACCGACGAGGAACGCGACTACATGTACCGCGTCTACGCGTCGGATCCGCAGGCTCGCATCAACCTGGGCATCCGAAGACGGCTGGCGCCGCTGCTCGGGAACAACCGGCGGATGATCGAGATGATGAACGCGCTGCTGTTCAGCCTGCCCGGCACGCCGGTGCTGTACTACGGCGATGAGATCGGCATGGGTGACAACATCTACCTCGGCGACCGCAACGGAGTGCGCACGCCGATGCAGTGGTCGGCCGATCGGAACGCCGGCTTCTCGCGCGCCAACCCCCAGAAGCTGTACTTGCCGGTGATCATCGATCCCGAGTACCACGCGGAAGCGATCAACGTCGAGAGTCAGCACGCGAACCCTCACTCGCTGCTGTGGTGGATGAAGCGTGTGATCGCGCTGCGGCGCCGGTCGCGCGCGCTCAGCCGTGGCACCATCGAGATGCTGTTTCCCGAGAACCGCAAGGTGCTCGCCTTCCTGCGCGCGGTCGACAACGAGCGAGTGCTGATCGTCGCGAACCTCTCGCGCCTCGCCCAGTACGTCGAGTTGGACCTGTCCAAGTTCAACGGGATGACACCCGTGGAGATGTTCGGCGGCACGGAGTTCCCCCGCATCGGCGAGCTGCCCTACCTGATCACCCTCGGCCCGCACGCGTTCTACTGGCTCGAGCTGACCGAAAGCGAGGACGACGGCGCGCGGGGTGACGGCGAGCTGCCCGAGCTGGAGGTGCCGGGAGCGTGGGGCGAGCTGCTCGAGGGCAAGCACAAGCGGGCGCTGGAGCGCGTGCTGCCCGCGTACCTGCGCACGCGGCGCTGGTTCGGCTCGAAGGGCCGCAGCGTCAAGGGCCTCGAGATCACCGAGGTGATCCCGGTGATGGCCGCAGTGAGCGCAGCGAAACCCGTTGGGCTGCTCGCGTTCCTGACGGTCGAGTACCTCGACGGCGATAGCGAGATCTACGTGCTGCCGCTGATCGCGAAGCCGGCCCGCGACATCGGGCCGAACCTGCCGTGGAGCGCGATCGCGCGCGTCCGCTCGCGCGGTGGCGAGAAGATTCTCTACGACGCGGTGGACGATCCGGCGTTCGCCGAGGTGCTGCTCGGCGCGATCGCGGGACGGCGCGTGCTGCGCGGCCGGAGCGGCTCGCTGGTCGGGACGCCGGGGAAGTCGTTCCGGCGGTTGCGCGGCCGCCGGGACGAGCCGTTGCCGCCGCAACTGCTCGGGGCGGAACAGTCGAACACCTCGATCGCGTTCGGCCAGCGGCTGATCCTGAAGCTGATCCGCCGCACCGAGGAGGGGCTCAACCCGGACCTCGAGATCGGCCGGCACCTGACCGAGCGCACCGGCTTCACGTACATGCCGCCGCTGGCCGGATCGATCGAGTACGTGCGCGCGCGCCGCGAGCCCATGACCATCGGCGTGCTGCAGGGGTTCGTCCTCAACGAGGGAGACGCGTGGGAGTTCTCGCTGGAGGAGCTAGGCCGGTACACCGAGCGCGCGCTTGCGATGCCTGAGGAGATCGAGCCGCCGGTGCCTCCGGCGACCGAGCACGTGCTGGACCTTGCCGACCGGGATGTGCCGCAGGTGGTCGACGAGACCGCCGGTCCTTCGGTCGGGTTCGCCCGGCTGCTGGGGCGCCGCACCGCAGAGATGCACCTGGCGCTTGCGTCCGAGCAGGACGACGTGGCATTCGTGCCCGAGCCGTTCTCGATGCTGTACCAGCGCTCGATGTACCAGTCGATGCGCGCGCTCGCGCGCCGGACGTTCCAACTGGCGCGCGCCAAGCTGCACGACGTGCCGGCGCTGGCGGAGGTGCTGGACTACGAGGGTGACGTGATCGCGCGGTACGACGCGCTGCTCGAACGCAAGATCGACGCACAGCGGATCCGCACGCACGGCGACTACCACCTCGGGCAGGTGTTGTGGACCGGGAAGGACGTCGTGATCATCGACTTCGAGGGCGAGCCCGCGAAACCCATCGGCGAGCGG
>Ga0299906_10001631_pt1 | contig 19104 bp, 19 predicted proteins | sample RVTome_14_FD_200259 | JGI IMG/M metagenome (GOLD analysis project Ga0299906, IMG submission 200259) | Soil microbial communities from uranium-contaminated site in the Upper Colorado River Basin, Wyoming, United States - RVT145D125 (version 2) ...
ACATGTCCCACTCGGTTTCCCTGGCAAATGACGCAATAAACATCGAGATTGCGTTTGCGGCAATCAAATTCATTCCCTTGTAGTCCTTCCAACCTACCTCGTGTTCTTTTGGCAAATCATCAATTATTGACGGGATTTTTTGAACTCGTTTCTCATACTTGTGTCCAAGCTCGCGCAGCCTTTTGTTTGAGAATAAAATGGAGCAGTCGCTGTACTTGATTTGGTATTCAAGGTTCATTACAATGTTTATTGCCGCAGCCTCAAGAATCACTGGATCCCATCCAAATTCTGGCAATAGTCCCAGTGTTGCAATTGTCGCGTGTTCTTTTGTATTGCTTCTGATAAATTCAAGAAATGAGCAGGCAAATGAGCTCCCAGTTCCCCCACCCATTGCAAATGGGACTGTGTATCCTCGTACTGGTTCAGGAGATAATGCCGCTAGCTGTTTTGTAAAGTCCCATTTTTGGGTGATCTCGTTTTTGAATCTAGAGCGTCCTTCGGCCCAGTTTCTTGCGGCGCCTCCCGCTCCATGGATTACGTGCTTGTCACGTAGTGCGAAAAGATCCGGATATGATTGTAAAATGAGGTTTGCTGCCCTTGGGTCCAAATCAACAAGCAATGCCCTTGGAACGAGTGGAGTTTCACCGCCGGTATATGCTCCAGGAAAACGCAAAATTGTACTACCGTATCTTTTTAGAATCCTTGACTCCTCCTTGGAATCTTTGAGGACTGGTTTTAGTGGGTCTGCACCTACATCCAAAAGTAATCTTCTGTAGGATTCCGCACCAAGACCTATGCCACAGTGACCAAAACAGGTCATCAGAACCGGCGCTGGCGGTAGTGGTGCCGTAGTTGTTGCTGCCATGATTAGATACCTACCTTTTTGACTTTAACTGCACAGCGTAACAAAAGTGGAGTACCTACTTGAGCCTTGTAGACTTGTGCGCAATTCATGCTCAGAGGATCGTAGGAATGGATTTAAGACTTGAGTAGAAATTATACTGAGACTATGTAGAATGTTATCTTGCATGATTAGTTTTTTAGTTAAAGGTTAGTTATTCGTCGGATTCTTCAGACCAGTCTTCTTCGTCGGGCATAGGCTTCTTTGATTCACAGCTATCAAAGACGTTGTTTCCCTGGCCACCATGACATCGGTCGGTGTCGCTGCCTCCGTTTAGTGTGTCATTTCCTTGTCCACCGTGAATCCTGTCGTTTCCCTCATCGCCGTTTAGTGTGTCGTTTCCTGGTCTACCAAAGATCTTGTCGTTTCCCGGACCGCCAAACACCATATCATTGCCAATTCCCGCTCCAAGCCAGTCATTTCCTTCCCCACCAAATATTGTGTCATTGCCTTGGTTTCCGTGTACTCTGTCATTACCATCTCCTGCATCAATGAAGTCGTTTCCTTGTCCACCCCAGATCACATCATTTCCGTCATCTCCACTTAACACATCATCTCCTTGTTGTCCGTGAATCTTGTCATTGCCACCCATCCCAAAGATTTTGTCGTCACCTTTGCCTCCAAAGAGGTTATCTTTGCCGGTGCCGCCAATGATACAGTCATTACCATCTTTTGCAGAGACCTTGTTACCTGCATCTGATGTCAATATCAAATCATTTCCTTTTGTACCTTTGATGTTTTTGCCCAAGTGTCCGTCACGATTGTCAATTACGTTGTAAGTACCGATTGCAATCAGCTGATCAATTGTCATCCCATCACAGAAGGGATCCCCTATAGGTGGAATTGGAATACATTCTGTGGCCCCTGCTTCCGATGTGGTTCCATCAGGACATTGTTGTTGTGATGCTGCACCAAATGTATCAACAAAGAATCCCGGATCAGCTAAAAGACAGGATGACTGACCTGAATCTGGTTGGTAAGTACCTGGCTCACAAAGCTCTGCTTGTGTAGCTCCTAATATTGAAACAAATGTTCCAGGTGGTGCTAGATCACACGATGCGGAACCCTCCACAGAGGTAAATGTTCCAGCTGGACAGAGTAGTGACTCGGTGGCTGCAGGACCTGGCGCATAGCTTCCTGCAGGTGCAGGCTCACATGATGATTGCCCTGTCATTGATTGAAAGGAGCCAGCAGGGCATTCTGTCTGTGATGTTGCTCCAGTCACTGCAACAAAATGACCAATGTCAGAAGGAATACATGATGACTGACCTGAACTCGGTTGAAAGGTGCCAATTGGACAAAGTTCTGCGGCTGTAGCGCCAGTATCTGCCACAAATGATCCTGGGGGAGCATCATCACATTGAGCAGAGCCAACATCTAAAGAGAATGTGCCTGCGGAACAAAGTAGTGACTCGGTGGCTGCAGGACCTGGCGCATAGCTTCCTGCAGGTGCCAAAATGCACGAGGTTTGACCTGCTTGGTCTTGATATGAACCTGCAAGACATTCTAGTTGAGCAGTAGCGCCAGATTCTGAAACAAAGTGTCCTGAATCAGCTAGAATACACGAGGTTTGGTTTGGATCTGGTTGGTAAGTACTTGGCAAACACGGTTTTATTGTATTGTCTATTTCATCATAGTAAGATCCTGGAGGTGCGAAACCCTCGTCGATTATTCCGTCACAGTCATTGTCTAGATTATCGTCAAGCTCTGGAGCTCCTGGGTATACTGTAACGTTGTTATCATTACAATCAATATCTGATGTAAATCCATCCAAATCAAGATCAGGGCATGGTATGATAACGATTGCTTTACCACTAAGGGTTCCAGAATTATTAACCACGCCCCCACAGTGATTGTTGATACCACCCAAATTCTGAATAGTACCAAAGTTGTTAATTGTACCAAAGTTGTTGATAATACCACCAACGCTTGTCCCGAACGTACGACCAGTGGGATTTAGGAGTGTCACTCCAGCAGGTATGTCAAGAGTATCACCAGTACTGATAAAGAATCCTATATTTGAGTTGGTACATGTCAATGTTGCAGCATCCCAGAATCCATTCAAGAAGGTTTGACAGGTCATAGCATCATTCAAAACAAGAGTCCGTGGAAGTGCAAAGGCGTCATCTGCTTCTGTCAAATTAATCAAAAAAGCTGTCAGTACACTAAACAAAGCGATTTGAACGCAAACTAGTGTTTTACTTGCCAAAATCCTCAACCCATGCCATTGAAGTGATCACATGGTAGATTGAGAATATTTAAGGACTGTGGCACATTTGGAATGGTTTGTATGCCCATTTGGCAAAATGTCAGACATTTTAAAAGTAATCGGTAATCGATTTTTGTTTTAGCATTTTTAGAGTTGAGCCCTTTGAGAGCCATTCGTTTTTGCTGATGCTCATGTTCTTGCACGCCAAGTTCAATCCTAGTTCAAGCGTATCAACAAGTGTTGGTGGTTTTGACATTGCAGCTCTAATTGCCTCACGTACCTGCCACACCCCCACAGGAACAGCGTACTCTGGTCTAATCTCTCTTAAAACCAAAACACCTGCTTGTCTTTTTTTCTTTTTCAGATATTCTGCTATTCCAAGCTTTGCAGCAAAATAAGCACCAGCAATGCTCGGATAATGATCAATTCCGTTGGCATCTTCAGCATCCACACCAAAACCAATTTGACCAGATTCTGTATACCACGCCTCTTCCATCTCAAAAATCCAGTGGTGTGGAAAAAGTAGAATCGAAAACAAATTTCCCAAGTGTTCGTGGGTAAATACGAGATACGAGTCTATTTGAGAATAATCCAAAATTTCAGCTACGAGATTTTTTGATATGATGTTATCTGTTGCAGTAATGCTCCAGCGGGTTGGAACAAGTTTTCTTTTTTTGCCAAACATTCCAATGCTGAAGCATTTTTGGATTTTTGAGATCTCTATTCCTGAATTATATAGCTGCAATACGGCATCTTCGGCTTTGAGATCCTTGTCATAGTATGATTGTTCTATAACTTTGTTAGAGGACATGCCAGAGAATTTGGCAGTTTTTATTTCGCCGATTGGTCCAAATGGCGCGCTTTCCCCATCAATTGTAGTAATTGGCATGGTGTTTTTTTGAAATACAATATCAGAATCAGGCGTGTTTGATGCCATCGCTAATTCTTGGAGGTTTTCTATTAGTTGACCTTTTGGTTCAAGGACTGAAACTTTTTGAATTCCCCTCACCAAATTGAGCCTAAAATTGACAATCTCCTCAAGGCTTTTTCCAAGCCAGCGCTCAGGCAAATCAAGGAGGCTCGTATCACCATGGATTGGTGGGACCATTGGCCCGACGCCTACCTTTGGATATCCAAACGAGCCAACAAACACAGAGGGAGGACTAGAACCACTAATCGAATCCGAGGAAAATAGATTCCCATATTTCGAGAGATATGCCTTCCAGTTTTCCTCAATTGATCTTCGAATATCCCTTGCTGTAGGATCCATACCATAATTGACGCTTTGATGTATTTAGCCTCATTTGTGGAATCATTGTTATGCGAAAATGACTTAAAATTCAAGTAGTTGAAAATAAATTCATGGTTGCAAAAAGAATAGTTTCATTTCTTCCAAGTGCCACCGAATTACTGTATGAGCTTGGTGCAGGAGATCACCTAGTTGGAGTTACCCATGAGTGTCTATACCCCGAACAAGCAAAGACAAAACCACGAGTCATAAATTCTGTATTCGACCCGGAAAAAATGACGTCGCGCCAGATAGACCAAAAGATCTCAGCGCTTACAAGAGAGGGAAAAAACATCTTTGTAGTTCAAGAAGAAAATCTCAAAAAGGCAAATCCCGATCTCATAATAGCGCAAGGAACTTGTGCTGTTTGTTCCGCCTACACAAATGAGGTAAACAAAGCGCTAGCAATTTTAGAAAAAAAGCCAGACGTAGAAGTGCTCGATCCCCATACTATTGAGGATATTTTATCAAGTGTAATGATTGTTGCAAAAAAAATTGGCAAAGAATCAGAAGGGCAAAAACTTGTAGAGTCATTAAAAAACAGAATTGATTTTGTTAAAAATAAAAATTTCAAAATACGGTCAAAGATTTTATGTATTGAGTGGGTTGAGCCGTTTTTTACGTCTGGTCACTGGATTCCACAAATGGTAGAGATTGCAGGCGGGGCTAACCTCATCAGCACCGTCGGCCAGCACTCGCAAAGAATGACAGTTGACGAGGTGGAAAAAGCTGATCCTGACATCATAGTCATGATGCCATGCGGCTTTGACACCAAAAGGACTGCAACCGAGTGTGCCGCGGTTTTGCAAAACGACCAAAGATGGCAGGGCCTCCGAGCAGTTAAAGATAACAAGGTTTTTGCAGTTGATGCAAACTCTTACTTTAGCAAGCCAAGCATCAGAACCATAACAGGAATCGAGATTTTGGCAAAGATAATACACCCTGAGGAATGTTCAGCGCTTTCGGTTCCAGATGGCGCCTTCAGACAGATCTAGTTGTTTTATTTGTGTTCGTCATCGTTGTCTTCAAGCGTTCTTTTGCTTGGTCTTGTTGGGACAAACAACACTGTCATGACATTCGCATAATTGCAAACCTAATAGGAAGACCGGATCAGAAAAATTTACTTTTTTATGATTTTTAGTTGCTTGATTATCTGATTGTTACTTGCATTCTAGAGTTAGTGCCTGAAATTAAAACGCCAAAAACTATTTTTGAAAAAGTTAGTGTGTGGATATTAAGAATAAGTTTGTTTGAAGTCGACACACATTCTCTGATATTGAAGGTTGTTCTTACCTAGTACAAGAATGGCCTGAATCATATCTCTCTGGTCCTATCTCGTGGCTTCTTGTCTTCAATGATTCAGGCAGATTCCCTTCTATCTGGCCTTACACTCAACAGATAGGGACTTGGCCGTGGTATAGTAGACATATCCTAGGATCCCAGTTGAAATAATTCGAAGTGGGATCTCATATGATGCCAAAAACGCAGTTGCAATCCCGCCTGCAGTGCCAAATGTAGAAATTATTGCAAATCCCACAGGCCCGCAGCTGCAAGCACCTGCAGATGCGCCAATTAGGGAGCCAAGAAAACCCCCGCTTGCTTTGCTTACCCTTTGTAATATTTTTACCCTGTACACATTCATAGGAATTACAGCTGCAGACAAAACAGATACTGCAAGGATTAATGCGAACCCAAGTACCCTGTCGTCTGGCACATAAAAAACAAAGTAAGGCTCAAAAAAGACATATTCTGACAGCGTAGAAAGAAGAAAAAACATCACCATAAAAATTGCTACAGCAAGCCCAATGTAGCCATAATTTGAAAAGACCAGTTTAGTCGCATTCAATTTTTAGCTGAACCCATGTACGAGTTAAAAAGATTCTTTTACTTTCGCCTAAAAAGCCTGGCAAGTTTTTGAATCGCCGCGTCAAGTGGACATGTTTCACAAGTGACCTCTTTTGAGTCTTCTTTGTCTTCCATGACACAAGCCATCGCTTATCAAATATAAAAAAATTCTCAAGATCTCCAGCACAACGCTAAATACCAATAGTCTGTGCAAAATCTATGGGTCTAGTTTTTGACAAATTCATCACGGCGTTATTTGTAATAATTCTTGGATCGGCGTGGTTTTTGACAAGACGTTACGAATCATCGCGCCTGTACAAAATTGTAGCTTATGACGTTTTTGGAAGTCAGGTAAGGCTCGATGGGATTAGAACCACGTTCAACACTCATTCAGTAGCCATTAGCTTTGCCAAGCACTACAGAGAAATATTTCCACATTATGATTTTGCATTAAAATCTGAAATGCCCAACATAAAACGCGGTTTTTTACCCAAAAAAACTCAGATATAATGCATTTTCATGTGGTTTTGCCAAAGAACCTCATACTGTGTGACATAACCGCAGTGGGTGCATGCAAACATGGATTCTGTCTGTTTCACTTTTTTAATCGGTTTTTCGTGTAATGATTTAATCATAATCATGTTGTTTTTTGCCAAGACCCCGTAGTTTGATGTTTCCCCAATAGAGGCAAAAAACTCCTTTATTGCTTTGACTGTCCTATCCATCTCAAGCAATTCATTTCCTAGTGGTGAGAGTATGAATTCATGTAGCTTCATGGAAGGAATCGCCCCAACCCAATCTGAAACAAATACTGCCATCTCATGCTTGAGGTGTTCTACCTCCCTGCAGTCTATTGTAATCATAGTTGGAATTCGATCAGATCGTATTTTTAATTGTGTCTTTGCATATTTCTAGCACTTAAGCATTGCTAAGAAATCCTGTTTAATTGCTAAATACAAAATGTTCCATCAGTGTTTTCGATGGCAAGCAAACTCATTTTGTGCACAGTATTGTTAGGTTTTTTTGTAATTTTGACTTCAAGTTCTCAAAGTTTTGCAGTTGAGGAAGATGAAATCAAAGCAACAGATGAAATAAAAAGTAATCCAGCTCTCATGAACATCCTAAAAAAGATAGAATTATCAAAGAAAATTCTAACCGACATACAGGAAAAGAAAAAGATTCAGGACCAAAAGGCACTACACGTACAAGAAGCAAGAAAGGTTGCCCAACAAGATCTTACTGCCGAACTAGACAGAATGAACAAGGACAATGAGCCGTTTACTCCTGTCAATGCATTTGCAAGGTTTGTGTCCAAAAAACCCACTAATGTGCATGACATCTACTGGTCCATGTTCAATTACCAGCAAGAAAAGATAAAGGCTGCAAAAGAATCTCGTGACAGAATTCTTGCAAATGGAGGAACTTGGAGTGAGGCATGGGATTCATATCAAAAAATCTCAGCTACAAACAGAATCAAAATAATAGAGCTCAACAAGGACTTTAACATAAGATATGGTAATGTAGATGCCAACATCCAAAATACATTTGATATAAACGGCAAATTGCCACGGTACGACTAGTGTTTAGATTATTTTATGTCAGTCTTGCCTGAAAGCCTGTGCCGCAGATAAAGCCTAAAGAGAACTAGTGATGTGAACAGAACAAGTGAAGCCCCAAAAAATGTTGTCTGATAGCCAAAAATATTGGTTATAAAGCCAGCAGTAAGAGCACCGCCAAAGACTCCAAAGCCAACCATTGAGCTATTCACGCCAAGATACGTCCCTTCAAATCCTTTAGGTATGGCTTTGAATAAAAGAACCGAGTTTGCCGTATTATAAATTGAAAAACCCACCACCATCAAACACATTGATATGATTGCAAAAACCAAGGAGCCTGTTCCAACAAATGCAGTTATCAAAAAGCTGGCAATTAGAACTCCACTTAGCCGAGGTATGTATGCGCCCATTGCGGCATGTTCCTCACCTATTTTTGCAATAATTTTTGGTGCTGTAAAAAAGAATCCCACCATGGTGCATGCCTGTAATAGATACAAAGAAAATACCGTCGAGTCGGAAAGCCCCAAGTTTTTCAAAAAAGGAGTCAGGGCAGTAAAGTAAACATTGCTTCCAAAATAAAACAAAAAGTTTGTTAGAAACAAAAACCCAATTTCGTGTGAAACCTTTCCTTTTAGGATCGTCAGAATGTGCCTATAGTCATAAAGCTCAGGCACCTTTGGAAAGATAAGGTGGTGATGCCACCTAAAATGACTGAAAATATAATGTATGCCATGTATTGATTCAGCTATTGTACTTCGTTCAATGTGAAAGTTGGTTTTTGTAATTTGAAGGCTGATTAGTATTGCAATGCCAGTAGATATGGCACAGATCAAGAAGTATTGTCTGCTATCAAAATACAAACTCCATATGGCTCCAATCACCATGGCAGCAAGACTTCCAAGTGTAGCAAGAATCGATGTTCTTGCAAACAATCTGCTCCACTGGTTGTTTTGACTTGTTTCCATCACAAGCATTTGGGTCACTTGACTTCGCGCAACCAAAAAAAATCCTGAAATTGGCGAGATGGCATAAATTGGTTCTATTGTTGTTGTGTAAAATAGCCACACGCAGCAAACCAAAGTTATAGAAAACGCTATTAGCAACACTAATTTTTTTGCGTGATACTTGTCCAGAATCTTACCCCAAAAAATCGACCCAAGTGCGGCCACGCCATAATGCATTGCTGTGATAACCGCAATTTCGGCAATGCCACCACCAAGGTGGATTACAAATAATGGAACTGCCGTATGTAGTCCTTCTGCTGCGATGTTGATTGGGAAGATGAACCATACCCATTTTTTACTTATTGGCTCCATTGTTAGAATTAGACGTAAACCCGCACTAATCTATAACGCATTAAAAAATCTTGTACAGGCTTGTTGAATTGTTTAATCAGATCATCTTTGAACTATTGTGCGCCCATTTCCATGTCTTCGCGCAGCTCAATCGTATGGCTTTGTGGCTCTGTCATATTGCCACCATCAATATCAGTTTCGCCTTCCATTGTCACATCTTCTTCGATTTCAATTGCACTTTCACCTTCAGGTTCTTCAATTATTTCTGGCTGTGATGCCATGTAATCATTGACCATTTTGTCGAGGTCTTCGTGTGAGGGATCATGGCTTGAAATCCAACCACGCTCAAGCAGTATGTCAAAGCTTGATTCGCTGACACACGCAGGTCGCCAGTTGCTGGATTTGAACACAAGTATTTGTCCGCTAGCACATTGTATTTCGTGTGGATCAACACCCATAGCCAATTGTTTTAGTGGAGATGCAACTGGTTCATCCATCGTTGTCTCTGCCGTCACTTCATCTTCCATCATCGTCTCTTCCGTCATTGTATCATCCATTACTTCTTCGTCCATCATCTCGTCTTCAGACATCTCCTGAGCCAAGACAAACTCTAGAGGTGCAGCCAGCGAGATCGTGACTGCGAATAAGAAAAATAATGCAAATTTCTGCATTAATTGATGTGATTTGACTTGGAATTTAACCTTTTTCAAAACTCTAGAATAAGAGGAGTTTGTGTACGAGCAATATGGTGAAAAGCGACTCTGAAACATTTGGAATAGAAAAAGGCTATGGTAAGCAAGCAATAGAGTGGTTAAACGACGAAGCAAAGCAAAATAATCTCAATTTTGAGGCCAGATTATATGGGTATGAAGTCACTACCCAAAATTTTGGTTCGTTTGAGCTTTTTTCATGGATTGGTGACATGCAGGTTGCAAGAAAACTCGTAACCAAAGTAAGCAAGCGCTTTAAGATCAAAGTGATTGAAGGCGGATATAAGACAAAAGAAAAGATAGTCAAATTCAAAAAACAAGACTACGGTATGGTACGAAAAGGGGATAAAGTGATTGGCCACCTGGAGTTTTCCTCATCAAGATTTGGCGGAAATTGGCAGATAGAAAAAGAGGAGCTGCGCTAGAGCACAACACAAATAATCATTTTGCGAAAAATATCAGATATGAGAGTCGGAATAGTTGGCACCGGATTACTTGGAAACGCCGTAGGCCTCAACATCCTGAAAAAAGGGTACGTACTAACAGCGTACAATAGAACGAAAAGTAAAACAAAACAGCTTTTAGAAAGCGGTGCAAAGATAGTAGACTCGCCAAAAGAGGTAGCGGAAAATTCCGACATTGTATTCACCATAGTAAAGAACGCAGATGCAGTCCGCAAGGTTGCGTTTGGCGACAGCTGTATTGCATGTGGAAAGCACGATGGACTCATAGTAGCTGATATGAGTACAATAAATCCAATCGACTCAAAAGATATTGCAAAAGAATTTCAAAAACACAAGATACCATTTTTAGATGTTCCTGTAATGGGTGGGCCAAACGTTGCAATCACTGGCGAGCTTGTTATGATGGTTGGCGGAAACAAAGAAACATTTGAAAGATGTAAAGAAATTTTTGACGTAATTGCAAACAAGATTTTTTATCTTGGTGAGAATGGAACTGCGCACGCAGTCAAGCTTGCAATGAATCTCCAAATCGCAATGCTGGCACTTGCTTTATCTGAAGGAATCACACTTGCGAGAGGAGCCTCAATCGACCCAGAAATATTTCTGAAAATCCTCAACTCTACATATTTTAAGACCGGTATGAGTGAAAGCAAGGCTTACAAGATGATAAAGGACTCCTTTGAGCCAACATTTACGCTATCAAACCTCAAAAAAGATTTGGATACAATAAACCAAGCAGCTGAGGCCTTTGGGTTGAGCTTGCCCATGGCAAAGAAAGCAAACGAGGTATACCGAATGGCCGAGGATGCTGGTTTTGGTGGAATTGACTATACCGGCATATTGGCATATCTAAAAGAACATGCAGAAAAATCAAGCTGATTGGTTGCTTTTCTTTTTTTTCAGGTATGTCTTATACACTATTGCAACTACTGCAAACAAGACGGCAGACACTACAGCCCAACTAATAAAGGGAACAATCTGCACTTCGGCCATATTATCACCAACTTGGAATAAAATAAATACATTTGATATTTGATATCACATATGCCTGAAATAATTTGCCAAGACTGTGGAAAAAAGATGTTTCATGAGAATGAAGAAACTGTAAAGATCGAAGAAGCAGTACACAAAAAATTCTGCAGAAAAAAACCGGGTGAAGCATACAGCTTTATGCACCGTGATCCCCAACACACATCAACATTTGATGCGGAAAGAGCAAGCGATCAAAAGGGCAAGCCGATTCTAAAGTGATTTGAGCGTAAACAATATTCTCAACCAAGCAACAATTGAATTCAATTTGGGAAATTTTAAAAAAGCACTGGCATTATTTGAACAAGTTTTGCAACTAGAACCACGACACAGTAACGCACTAATCAAAAAAGGCAATATCTTGGGAAAATTTGGCAAGTATGACGAAGCCATCATATGCTACGACAAGATACTTGAAATGGAGCCCCAGAACGCCCTTGCCTTGGTAAACAAAGGTCTCGCACTACATTATTTGGAAAAGTATGATTCCGCAATATCTTGCTACAATACAATCCTGCAAACAAATCCAAACAATACAATTGCGTTGTACAACAAGGCATCTAGTCTTATCCGACAAGACAGAATCGGGGAAGGATTAGAGTTATTGAAAGAAACCATCAAGCTTGACTACTCATACAAGTACAAGGCAAGGTTTGATATCGACTTTGCACACCTACAGAAAAACAATGATTTCAAACGGATAGTTTTGTGAATTTCGAAAAAATAACTTAATAATATTCAAATACAGACGACTGCCTGTTGGCCAATGAACTGAATTTCGATGTCGTAGTAGTCGGGGCAGGTCCCGCTGGCTCATCTGCTGCACATTCTGCCTCAAAAAACGGCATGAATGTGGCCCTACTTGAAAAAGAAGAGTCGGTGGCCCAAACGGTTAGAACAAGTGGAGTTACTTGGATTGATAGCATCGAGGAATTTGGAATACCCGAGGATTGCTACAATCCGATCAAGAACTATACGTTTTGTTCACCAAACAACGAGATCACAATTGGCAGTGATAAGCCAAGAGCCGCTGTCCTGGATGTGAGAAAGACATACCGCTGGTTAGCTGAACAAGCCCAAAAATCTGGTGCCGAGTTATTTGTAAACACTATGGTTACAGATGCGGCTAAAACCACTAGTGGAATTTCATTAAAGACAATATCATCAAAAGAAGAAACCGTATTCAACGCCAAAATAATAATTGACGCAAGTGGATTTCAGAGCGTTGTTGCAAAATCGCTTGGTTTTGTTTCTCAGTGGAAAAGATTTGGGGTTGGTGCCGAATACGAAGCCCAAGTCGAAAATGTCGATTCTAGCACATGGTGGCTCATGGTTGGACAGCAATACTCACCTGCTGGCTATGCATGGATATTTCCACTCGGAAAAAACATTGTGAGGATTGGGGTTGGCGTAGGCAAGCCCGAATCTGCAGTTGATCCTACCGAAAGGCTAAAGGATCTTGTGGAAAAAAGAGTCGGCCCCATTGCAAAGCTTGGTAGGATCACTCCCCTTGAATTTCATTATGGATTGATTCCAAATGACGGTCTTTCACGAAAAACAGTTTATGACAATCTGATTTTGGTTGGCGATTCTGCCGGGCAGGCAAATCCACTTGTTCTTGAAGGAATCAGATATGCAATCCGGTTTGGCAGGTTAGCCGGGCAAATTGCCGCAAAGGCAATCTCAAATGACAACACTTCAGAAAAGGCACTTTTGCCATATGAGGAAACATGGAAAAAAGCAATCTTAACAAAGATAAACTCTGCATCAAAGGTGCAAACCCGCTGGATTGGACTTTCGGATCAGGAATGGGATGAGGAGCTTAACATAATAAAGGAGCTTAGCGTTGATGAGTTTCTGGATTTTATCAGGGCAGATTTTGGGCTTGCCAGCATTGTAAGACTTGCCACACATCATCCAAAACTTGCAGTTAGACAGCTTTTCAACATTGTAAAGAGTGCTGCAAAAAGACCCAGTCAGCATGAAAAAAGCCTTACACCATAAGAAACAGACATCGAAATTAGTTACTTAGAATTTTTTTCTACGCTACAAGGATTTGTTTTTGAAAAATTCCAGTTGGAAGTATTGTCGGTTCTTCAATTTTTGGAATCTCTGGCATAAAGCACAGTGCATGCACTTGTTCGGCTGTCCTAGTACCACATTGTACACATATCATACTTACTGCGTCTCTACATTCTGCACAAACTGTGCATTTTTTGAGTTCGCCTCCGCAATTTCGACATGATTCGTCTGGCATTTTTCTTAATTACGACTTTGTTGCTACGAATATAAGACTTGAGTAGAATTCGTTCGTATCAAAGCTCAGTGGTCTGCTTTGGCATTTGCTTTTCTTGATTTTCTCACATACATAATAATTCCAATTATTATAACGCCAATTATTATTGAGAATACTCCAACGTTTTCGGTTTTTTGTGTTTTTTCAGTGTTTTGTGTTACGACGGTTTCAGAAATTTCGCCACCATCAGATGCCACCGCAAGAAAGCTTGTAGTATAAATGTCAGGCCTCAAGACAGAATCAGAAATTGCATACATCTTTAGATCGTTCCCGCCAAGCCCCAGATTATTGGTTAGCTGATCTGATAATGTGATTCTTGTCTTGTCATCTTGTATTAGCAATATGCCACTGTCCACCTGATCACCTGCCGCATTATTGATAAAATAATGTATTTGTGACGCATCTGTTGTTTGAATTGGAATCTCCACCGTTGTTCCCATTACAATTTCATCAGGTACATCAATTTTTGTTATTTTTGGCAGATTAACATGCTCAAACTCACTCCAATAACCAGCTACAAATGGATATGAGGGGTCATCAAACGCCCTAATCGTGATTGTTCTTGCGTCAGGAGAATAACCTTCAAGATAGAACGGCCCGTTGCTTATTACTGCATGGTTTTTTTCCTCTATCCAGTTAATTGCAGACTGGTATCTTGCATCATAGTATTGTTGAGGGTTTTCAAGTACAGATAATGCCACAGGGGTTTTTTTTGATGCAAGAAAATCCTCTAGATTTTGCCTAATTATGGTTGCGTCACGAGGTATGATTAAGGAAAGCCAGTTGAGACTCTTTGCCTGTGAATCAGTTCTTGAAAATGAGGCTTCGCCATCAAGTACGGCTTGCTCCATTGCATACATTATCTCCCACGGCATTGCCACCCACATCCCGCTCCAACTTGCAATCTCAGATTCGTCAAAATGCCAATAATTGACATAAACTTCAACTGTGTGCTCGTTTATTGATCGTATACCAACAAGTGTTTGTGCAACTTGGCTTGCAGATGGTGAAAAGTCAGGATCAAATGTCTTGTCGTTTTCCTTTGATTGCGAACCCCATTCTTGTGTAAAATATGTCGAGTAGAGAACATCGTTTAGATCCATTTTTTGTCCATGATGCCAGTTACCCAACATCAAATCAAAAGTAATCTTGCTAATGGCCTTTGTATTTGGTTCAACCATTACCCATTTTTGCAAGTCAGAATCCCAATTCATGACATTAGTAGGCACATCCAGTGCTCCACTAGGCCCTGCTGTCTCTACCTTCCAGTCTTCTCTGACAGCAAAGTTTTTTCCAGAGTATGGATTTTTGAATACCCCCGGATCATACAGTGTATCCCAAATGTTTTTGCTGTATGCATCGCCAAGACCTGCAATTGGATTCCAAGCCCCTTGATAGATTTGTTTGACTCCGATTTTCAACTCGCCATCATCAGTTCTTGCATTAATTGGGGTGAATCTGGTCGTTATACCTCCGCCGAAATCATTTATGACACCATTTACATTTTTGTTTGCAACAAAAGGATCAACCTTACTTGCAAGAAAAATTCGTACAGAGTCACCTATTCCTTCTTTTGTTGCGGCACCAATCAGTTCTGCTCTTTGCTCAGCAGATGTAAAATTACCTGAATAGATTCTCTGTGTAAGATCATCAATCTTTTGATTCTCATAGTTCCAATATGTTGGATTGTTAAACCCAGGCATGTTAGAAAACCACGGCGCATACATTTGTGCAAGCCCGAGTGGATCATACTTGACAAATGCAGAACGCCCAGCGTAGCCTTCAGTGTACATGCTCCACTTTAATTCAGCTGGATTTGAGCCGTAAACTACTACAAAGGCCTTGTTTAGGTCACCAAAGTCCTTTTTTACAACAAAGCCAATTTTTTCAAGTTCTGCAGATATGACCTCACCAATCGATTTTCGTACAGGATCATCATTTCTAATAAAAATGGTAATTTCAATCGGTTTGTCGTCATACAGCCATTTTCCATCAATTTTTTTTGCGCCATTTTCTGCCAGGATCTTTGTCATCATGTCGTTTGCAAGCTCTGGATTGTACCTAAAGTGAAATTTTTCCAACTCATCCACAATCAGAAGATAGTCTGGGTCAAACGGACCATAGTTAGATGTCATTACAACCCCATTTCCCCCCATTAGCTCATCAACAATTAGTTTTCTATCAATCAGATAGTTTAACGCAAATCGGATTTGTTGGAATGAGAATGGGTTAAACTTTTCTCCAACAGCTGGGTTAACAAGCACACTGTATGAGCCACCCGTTGTGTAAAAGACCTGCAGATTTTGCAATGATTCTTGTTCTTGTAATAACTCGGTAGGAATTCTGGAATAGTATATGTCCAGATTCCCCTTTTTAACCTCCTCTAGTGCTGTGCTTTCCTCAAGATATTGGATAAACTGCACCTTGTCAACAAACGTTCCTTTTTCTGCAAAACTCGTACCTATCATAAAAGAACACATCAAAAAAATGAGAACTAATTTCACAAGCTAGATACAAACCAATCTAATTTAAAGCTCTTAGCACATGCAATCATGTGTTGCAATTAAACATTGTTTGTTGCAACGTTTAAAATTAATAAAATGACAAAAAATGTATGAATCAAAAGTTATGGCTTAATGGTATTGATGGCATCATACCAGGAGACATCAGTGTTCAAGATTTTGCAATTATCTTAAACTCCGATCAAGAGACTGCTTGGAAAATGTTGCAAGAATTATCGCAGCATGACATTGGTAAATTTGACGGGGAAACAAGCGAGTTTGTCGAAGGAGACAAACTACGAGCTACAATTTTAGCCCTCAAAAAGGGCGTTCTAGTGGACGAGGCTGCAAAGCATCTTGGGTGGAAGGATTTTGAAGGTTTGACTGCACAAATTCTTGAGTTAAAGGATTTTACCACGTTAAGAAACTTGGTTTTAACAAAACCGCGCATGGAAATAGATGTGGTTGGAATCAAGTTTGGTGTTGCTATATTAATTGACTGCAAGCACTGGAAAAAACATACCCAGGCATCACTTGAACAGGCAGTTAGAAAACAAATTGAACGCACTAAGCACTATGTTGCAAAGACAGGTGCAATTGCCGCACCAGCCATCATCACATTATACCAGGACACACTGAGTTTTATCAACAAGGTTCCGATTGTGCCAATTTTGCAGTTTGCATCCTTTGTTGACGAATTTTACGGGAATCTGGACGATGTTCAAATTATAGAAAAAGACTCGCAATAAACAAAGCAAAGCTTCCAACCATGAATGCCTTTGTTATTGCTAGAGATTTGTCCAGTGCCTGTGATACTTCCTCATAGATTGCAGAACCCATCACCTTGATTTCGGCTTTTTGTTCCATGACTTCAAACGATGCAGGAGTAAGATTTTTTTCTGCGTCTTGTGCAATTTTGAAATACCATCCCTCTATGTCATCGAATTTTGTGATTTTGCCAAATGGATAGTAACCTGTTCTAGTTCTAACATGTGTTGAGCTGTAGTGTGTATCCGAGGTACACATCTCCAAAAGACTCATCCCATTTTTTGAAAAATGATCAACTACCCGTTCCCTTAGGCCGTTTTCCATGTTATTAGAGTCAGCCCAGCCAAGAAAATATTTTAAATTGTTGATTTTTAGACACAACACGCCGATTCCTCCCGGCCCTAAATCCATTACATCTAATTTCATGTTATCAGAATTCGCATAACCAAACTCTAGTGGATGGCTTTCTTTTGTAATTAATGTTTCAAGTGTTGCTTTGGCAGCTTTTAGCATGTCTTGTGAGTCTGGCTGTGAAATGTCCTTTCCCATTGCGTTGTGGCAGTCAACTACAAGCACTTTTTCATAATTCCTATTGCTTGCAAACTGTTCAATTTCTTTTTTGATGTAGTTTGGCACATCTTCCATCCCATGTGGCGAAAGTGACAAAAACAAGACGGCTGTTTTGTCAAAAAGAAGCCCAGTTACTCTCGCTTTGTTTATCTGCACAATTACAGGTTCTGTACATATGGTTCCATTTTTGATGACGGAATAATTTGAAAGGCTTTGCAGATAGTTCTCGACCTCATTTTGTGAGGGAAGATTTAACGCATGATCAGATACGCTGTGCATTACCATTGCACAAGAATTCATCGTCTTGAAAATCCTGTATGTTATATTACTACCACCGATTGGGTGGTATGGACCTGGGTGAACTTCCGGCAGAACCATTCTAAAATCATTATCTTTTGAGCGTAGGCGAATTTGCGAGGTAAAAATAGTCAGAGGTTTTGATTTTGATTCAAAGATGGACTCTACTTCAACAAAATTTCGTTTTGAGATTGATGCAAGATATGCTTGTAGAAGTTTGTGCGTGCTTTCAACTCCTGGCCGTCCAGTCCTATCAGTAACTGAAGACCATGTGGATGCAATCACAATAAAGGTGGCACCAATTCCCAAAGCAAGTTGGTCCCCAAGTGAGCTAGCCCAAAGATCTGCTGGGACTAAAACCAGATACAACGCAAGCGGTTGCAAAAAGCAAAGAGTCAATGCTTTCTTCAATGAGACCCCGAGTGTTGTTGTCATTATCCCGATTCTAAAGCTGGCAAAAATCATCATTGCTTCTGTGACATAAAAAAGCGACATGTCCTTTGATAGAATCGTCGATGCTGCAGCCCCAGACAATATGATTGCCAGCCACAAAAGATTTCCAAAAAGCGACATGTGTAGTGATTTAGAATATTCCTTGTTTTTGATAAAACGAGAGTCGATGTACTGTGTTACCGCCAAGACCCCAATTGCCGCAGGTAGTCGAAATAGAATTTCGTCGCTTTTCCCCAAATATACAAAGAGTATGACAAACGAGGCAATTGCTGCTGCAATAATTGAAATTATTAGTGAATGGTATCTAGACGTGGGATTCAGCAGAGTAAGAGAGTATCTCCTGTGAATGTTTGTTACATCGTCGTGTGATTCTGTCATGTACGATTCTTATTTTATCAAAAAGAGATCAAGCATCCATGAAACTATTATTAGTCCAATAGGTATTGAGACAACTATTCTTGGATCGAGTCTGTAACCTTTTGTTTCATCCTCAAAGAAGCGCAATAATCCCGCAGAAGACGCAGGAAGCGGCGCACCTTTTTTCTTACTGCTCATTTAATGAAAAAGCCGTCCCTTAAAATAAAAACTTTTGTATTATTTCTGCAGTTTTTGAATAGTCTCGATTAGCGAATTAATCGATTTTAGAATTTGTTGCTGTTTTTCATAGTCATTTTCAGATTCCAGTTCCTTTGTTAGCTGCTCAAGCTTTTTGTTCAGAGAACCTACAAATGAGCTTGTTTTCTGATCAGGGGTTGCCTGTTTTTCAGATCCTAGTTTGATCTCGTCGAGTTTTTGTTTGTCTGGCGTTTTTCCGCAATTAATACACAAAGCGTTACCGTCTTTCATTACTCGAACCCCTTTACAATACGGACATGGTTCTGCAACAAGTGTTGCACCTTTTAGTAGCAGCTCTACTGCTTTT
>Ga0299906_10001632_pt1 | contig 19102 bp, 15 predicted proteins | sample RVTome_14_FD_200259 | JGI IMG/M metagenome (GOLD analysis project Ga0299906, IMG submission 200259) | Soil microbial communities from uranium-contaminated site in the Upper Colorado River Basin, Wyoming, United States - RVT145D125 (version 2) ...
CTTGACCGGCGTGCCTTTCTTCGCCGGCTGGCCGTTCACGAGCACCTCGCCGCGCAGGCGGTGAACCCCTTGCCTGGCGTCGCCCTGGGCCAATGCGCGGCCGACCAGCCCGGCGATGCCGCCGGGAACGAGCGCACCCGCGGCGAGTGCAGCCTGCACGAAGCGCCTGCGTGACTGTTGCCGCCATGCATCCCGCATCGGAACTCTCCCTCCGCCCGTCCGGTCAATGTCGCACGTGCGCGATTCTAGCCGCAATCGGCTCGCGCGCGCCGCCGGCGGGCGGCAGCGGTAAACCGGCTCGCCCGCCCGACGTTACAATGCACACTTCCCTAGCAAAGGACCATGCCATGAAGAACCGCCTGCCGCGCGGGGCGAAAGCCCTCGCCCTGTCCCTCGGTATGCTCGCCGGCGCCGCATTCGCCGCGCCGCTCGCCTACGTTCCGAACGAGGCCAGCGGCACCATTTCAGTGATCGACACCGGCACGGACCAGGTGATCAAGACCATCAAGGCCGGTAAGAAGCCGCGCGGCCTGGCCGCGGTCGGCGATACGCTGTACGTGAGCGACCAGCCCAACAACGCGCTGCTGGTCATCGACCTCAAGCAGAACGAAGTGGTCGGCACGATCGATCTCGGAGAATCGCCCGAGGGCGTGGGCGCCTCCGCCGACGGCAAATGGGTGGTGGTGGCGAGCGAGATCGCCAACGGCGTCACCTTCATCGATGCCGCGACGGGCAAGCCGGTGTTCAACGTCAAGACCAAAGGCGAGAACCCCGAGCACGCCGTGTTCAGCCCCGACGGCAAGTGGCTGTACGTGAGCGCAGAGGAAGCCGACCAGGTGGACATCGTCGACGTCGCCGCGCGCAAGCAGGTCAAGTCGGTGCAGGTGGCCAAGCGCCCCCGCGGCATCGCGTTCCTGCCCGACGGCTCGCGCGCCTACGTGGCCTGCGAGTTCGCCAGCAAGGTGTTCGCGATCGACGTCGCCACGCAGGAAGTCGTGGCCGAGATCCAGGCGGGGGTGTTCTCCAACGGCGTGACCGTGCATCCCAGCGGCAAGCGCGTGTACATCTCCAACGGCAAGGACGCCACGGTTTCGGTGATCGACACGGCCAGCAACCAGGTCATCGCCACCATTCCGGTCGGCAAGCGGCCCTGGAACATGGCGATCACGCCCGACGGCAGCAAGCTCTATGTGGCCAGCGGCCGCAGCCACGCGGTGTCGGTGATCGACACCCATACCAACCAGAAGATCAAGGACATCCCGGTCGGCGAGCTGCCCTGGGGGGTGCTGGTGCATTGAGCGTACGCGACGCGGTCAAGGCCCTGACCTTCGACGTCTTCGGCACGGTCGTCGACTGGCGCGGCAGCATCATCCGCGAGGGCCGCGCGCTGGGCCGGGCGAAGCGGCTGGAGGTGGACTGGACCGCCTTCGCCGACGCCTGGCGGGCAGGCTACAGACCGGCCATGGGCCGCGTGCGCCGCGGCGAGCTGCCGTGGATGAACATCGATGCCCTGCATCGCACGATCCTGGACGAGCTCCTGCCCCGGTTCGGCATTCGCGGCCTGAAAGCGGCCGAGAAAGACCACTTCAACCGCGTGTGGCACCGGTTGCGGCCCTGGCCGGATGCGGTGCGCGGATTACGCCGTTTGAAGACGCGCTACGTCATCGCCACACTGTCGAACGGCAACGTCGCGCTGCTCACCAACATGGCGAAGCACGCCGGCCTGCCGTGGGACTGCGTGCTCTCGGCCGAGCTGTTCCATCACTACAAGCCCGACCCGGAGGCCTACCGCGGCGCGGCGGCGCTGCTGGGCCTGAAGCCGCGCGAGGTGATGATGGTGGCGGCGCATGCCGACGACCTGATCGCCGCACGCCGCGCCGGGTTGCGCACGGCCTTCGTGCCCCGGCCGCGCGAGTACGGCACGGCCCATGCTTCGCAACCGCCCGCGAATGCAGGCTTCGACTTCATTGCATCGGACTTTATCGACCTCGCCCGGCAGCTGGCGGCTTGACCGGCCCGGGCGCGCGCTGCCCCGGCGGCGCCGGGGGCCCGCCGTCGCAGCGATACTGGCCGCCGCCCTGCTGCCCGGCTGCGCCACCTTCCGCAGTTATGACGCCGAGCTGAGCCAGACCCTGGCCATGGCCGCCGAGGGCAGGGTGGACGCGGCCCTCAAGACGCTCGATGCCAACAACAAGCGCGAGCGCAAGGACCTGCTCTACTATCTGGAGCGCGGCGAGCTGCTGCGGCTGAAGACCGATTACCGGGACAGCCAGAGCGCCTGGAACACCGCCGACGCCAGGGTGCAGGCCTGGGAGACCACGGCGAAGACCGACCCGGACACGCTGCTGGGCAGCGCCGGCAGCTACGTCGTCAACGACAGGCTGCGGCCCTACGAAGGTCACGATTACGAGAAGGTGATGCTCACCACGCGCATGGCGATGAACTTCCTGGGCCAGGGCGACTTCGCCAACGCGCGCGTGGCGATCAAGCAGACGCATGAGCGCGAGGCCCTGATCGCCGAGGTGCGCGCCCGCCAGTATGCGAAAGTGCAGGAGGAGGCGGGCAAGCGCGGCGCCGCCCCGCCGACGTTCAAGGAACTCAGCGGTTACCCGGTGCAGGAGATCGACAATCCGGAGGTGAACGCGCTCAAGAACAGCTACCAGAGCGCGCTCAGCCACTATCTCGCGGGCTTCGTGTACGAGGCGCTGCGCGAGCCCAGCCTGGCCGCGGCCGGCTACCGGCAGGCGATCGAGCTGCAGCCGGGGGTGGGGCTGCTGGAGGAATCGCTCGCCGGACTGGACCGGCGCGTGGCGGCGGCCGACGACGGCCTGACCGACACCCTGATCGTGCTCGAGTCCGGACTGGCCCCGGCGCGCCGCTCGCAGCAGTTCGCGCTGCCGATCCCGGTCAACAACCAGCTGGTGCTGGTGCCGGTCGCCTTCCCGGTGATGCAGGCGCGCGGCGAGGGCTTCGTGCCGGACGAGGTGCGTGTCGACTTCGGCGAGCCGCTGCGCCCGGTTCGCATCGCCAGCGTGGACGCGATGGCGCGGCGCGCCTTGCAGGACGAGATGCCCGGCATCGTGCTGCGCAGCGTGGTGCGCTCGACCGCGAAGGCGGTGGCGCAGTACCAGGCGCAGCGCGCCGCGGACGAGCAACGGCGCCGCGGCGAGAATGCCGAGGCCGGGCTGCTGGGGCTGGCCGCGGTGGCCTTGATGATAGGATCGGTAGCCACCGAGCAGGCGGACGAGCGCGGCTGGCGCAGCCTGCCCGCGCACATCTACCTGGCCCGCGGCAAGCTGCCGCGCGGGCGGCGCGTGCTGTGGCTGGCCACCCCGCGCGGAGAGCGCCGCGTGGAAGTCGACCTATCCGGGCGTCATGCGTTGATCGCCCTGCGCTTCCTGCAAGGCAGCCTGTTCGCCATGCTGCCCCAGACCCCCGCGGCAGGCGACGGCGAGAGCACTCATACCGCCGCGGTCGCGGCCGTTGCAACTCAACCCAACCCGAAGGAGGTTTCGCCATGAGGATCCGAGCGCTCGTCGTGCTGGCCGCCGTGTGCGCGCTGCTCGCCGGCTGCGGCACGAAGAAGGGCTTCGAAAAGAAGGGCTTTGCCTACGGTTGCCCGATCGGGGAAACGAAGGTCGGCTCGATGGAGGACCTGGTCGAGTCCAAGGTTTCCCGCGAAGGCCCGCGCACCAATGTGGCGGTGACCGAGATGCGCTGCACCATGAGCGGCGACCTGCTCAAGATCGACGCCAACCTCAATAACGACGCTTCCGACACACGCCGCATGGCCTACAAGTTCCGCTGGATCGATCGCGAGGGCATGCGCGCCGCGGAAGAGGAGGCCTGGAAGCCGATCCTGATGTACGAGAAGTCCAACCAGCTGATCACCGCCGTGGCGCCCACGCCCAGGGCGGTGGACTTCCGCATCATCTTCATGGCGCAGGACTGATATCCTCGCCCACTCCCAAAGGAGAAACCGCATGTGCCATTCCGTTCGCATCGGCCGCCTGGCGGCCGTGACGCTCGCCGCCGGCCTGGCGCTGGCCGGCTGCGCCAAGGACCAGGTCCGCTACGGCGACGCCAGGGGCGTCGAGACGGTGACCAATCAGTTCGGCTCCACCGACCTGCAGATGATCGCCGAGTCCATGACGCGCTCGCTGCTGCAGGCGCCGGTGGTGGTGAGCAGCAACCTGCCGATCGTGACCGTGCAGGAGGTCAAGAACAAGACCAGCGAGTACATCGACACGCGCGCGATCACCGACAGCATCCGCGCCGAGCTGCAGAAGAGCGGCAAGGTGCGCTTCGCGGTGGACGCGGCGGCGATGGAGCAGCAGGTCGAGGAGCTGGAGCGCCAGCAGAGCGAGCTCTACGACAAGGACAAGGCGGTCGAGACCGGCCGCATGGTGGGCGCGCAGTACCGGCTGGAGGGCAACATCACCTCCATCGTCAAGCAGGCGAAGGACGTGAAAGACGTCTACTACAAGTTCAACCTGCAGATGTGGAACGTGCGCAACGGCCTGCTGGAATGGTCGGACGAGCAGGAGATCCGCAAGACCACCAGCAAGGGCTGAGGCGGCCGCGGGGCAGTCTACTTGAGCGTGAAAACCGCTCGCCCCCCCTTCGCCTCGTCATCGCCGGCGCCATCGCTCACTTTCGGAGCCAGCAGGAACACGCGCTCCACGCTCACTTTGTCTTCGCGCGTGATGAAATCCTTGGCGCTTTGCGCGCGCCCATTGGCGAGCTGCGTCAGGTCCTCGTCGGTGACCTGCGTGTTGGTCAGCATGAGCTTCTCCATCTCCTCCCGAGGCAGGTTCTTGATGAAGCCGACGACATTGCGCGGCTTGGGAAACTTCGCCTCGCGATACGCGCGCTTGAGGTACTTCTCGTACTCGGCAGGGTCGATCTGCACCTCGTCGATCGTTTGCACGGATGCACGGTCCTTCACCAGCTGCTTGCGCTTCTGCGCTTTGACTTGCTGCTCGAACTTGTGGCGACGGAGCCCTTCGCGGTCTGCCTGCGTGTCGGCATAGCCGGCGATATCGAGCTTGAGGCCGGGTCGCTCGACCAGCGCGGTCTGCAGCTTGGTGAGCTTGTCCTGGGACGCCTGGGACAAGGCCGCGAGCCCGTGATCGAACTCGACGTAGCTCAGCTCCTCGCCCCCACCGCCGAACAGGGATCCGATCAAAGCGAACGGGGCCGTGACCGCCTTCTCGATCAGGTTGAAGATGATGGTGATGACGATGCGGCCCACACTGAACTTGGGATCGTCCACGCTGCCGCTGATGGGCAAATTGACATCGATCACCCCGTTGCGATCCTTCAGCAGCGACACCGCCAGCAACACCGGCAGCTTGGTGGCATCCGGGCTCTCGACTTTGTCGCCGAAGGTGAGCTGATTGAGCACCAGCTTGTTCTGCGCATTCAGCTTGCGATTCTCGATCTTGTAGGCGACGTCGAATGACATCTTGCCCTTCTCGATGGCATAGCCGACGTACTTGCCCGAGTACGGCGAGAACGGCCCGAGCTCGATGTCGCGCACGTTCGCGCCGATGTCCAGGTACAGGTTACGCAGCAGCGGATTCACCTTACCCTTGATCTCCACCGGCGCGGTCTTGGCGAAGCGGCCGTGGAGCTCCACGTCGGCGGCTGTGTCGAGTTGTGAAGACAGCCCGACCACGCTGCCTGCGATTTCGGTCAGGTCGGCGCGATAGTTCGGCTTGACGAACAGATCGGTGAAGTCGATTTCGCCGCCCTGCAGAGTGACCTTCGCCACGCGCACGGGCGGCACGGCGACCTCCTCGCCGCCGGCCTGCGCGGGTGCTGCCGCTTGCACCGCTTGCCCACCCTCGGCAGCAGGGGGCTGCTCCGCCGCTGCGGCGCGGATGTCCTGTAGATTCAAGTGCCCATCCGGATGAATAATGATGCGCGAGAAGAAGTCGGATAGCGAGATCTCTTCGACGCTCATCGACATCGGTGAGTGCACGTAGGCTATCTGCCCGACGAACAGGTTGTCCCACCTGAGGAAATCCTCCTGCAGCGCCTTGTCCACCGAGGCGAAACTCGCCAGCTGTACGTCGCCGTTGAACGTCGCCGCGAGCGCGCCGTCCTGGGCCAGCGCGATCCTCGCGTTGCCCTTGACCGCTGCGTCGCCGCTGGTCAACAGGATGGTGAGCTGCTCGGTAAAGTAGGGTTGCAGCGGTACCAGCGCGAATCCCTGCAGATCGACGTCGAGCGCGGCGCGCACGGGTGCGAGCGTGATCGGCCCCCTCACGGCGATGGATCCGTTCTCGTCCAGTTTCGCTTGCAGGGAAATCTGACCCCTGCGGTTAGTCTGGTTGCTGAGGCCGGTGGCGCGCACGCGTATGGCCTCCGCACTCAACTTCACAGGTTGCGCCAAGGCGAGATCGGTGAATGCCACCTTCCAGCGGTCGACCTGCGCGCGATCGAGCGTAATTTGCCATGGCGTCGCTTTCCCGGGCGTCGGCGCCGCATCCGGTGGCGCGGGGAGAATGCGGGTGACGTTGAGCGCGCCGTCGGACTCCCGGATGACATTCAGGAAACCGTCGCTCGTGCTGAACCCACCCACCGTCAGCAGGAGACGGTTCACGTCGACCGCGCCATCGCTGATCTGCGCGGTCTTGACGCGCAGGAAGTCCTGGCGCTCGCCGCGCTTGCGCAGACGCAGCGACTGCAGCCCGAGGTTGAGCTGGCTCAGGCTGGCTTGCATCCCCTCCGGCGCTTGACGCAACGAGTACCGGCTGGAAACTTCCGCAATGCCTTGTTGCAGCTCGTACCGGATCAAATCGGCGTAGTACGGCGTGTACTTGGCGAGCCGCACGTTGCTTGCGGTCACGTTGCCTTCCGAGGCAAGCGGGGTCAGCACCAGGGAGCCGTTCAAGGTGACGCCTTCTCCGAAGCCGGTCTGCAGCGCGGCATCGACCAGCGCGGGCTGCTGCTGCGGCATGGCGAACTTGGTCACCGAGACCCGGATGCCCGTCAGGTCCGCTCGAAACCCCTTGGGCGGTACCCGATCCACGAAGTGCAAGCGGCCGTCGCTCAGCGCGAGCTCGGCGATGGCAAGCTGCAGCTTGCCTTCGCCTTGGTTACCGTCCGCGGACTGCGGCATTACGCTCAACCAGTTGAGCTGCCCGTCCGCGTTGCGCCGCACGAACACCTCGGGCGATCGCACCGCGATCACCCCCAGCGCGTAGCGCTGCCCGAACACGTCCACGGATTGGATGGGCACCTCGAGAGATGCGAGCTTGAGAAGCGGTTCGCCGGTCAGCTCGGCCAATGCCAGGTTCTCGATCCGCGCGCTGCCATACAGCCGCAACAGGGGCGCCTGCGTCTTGCCGCGCACGAACGCCAGGGACAGGTCCGTCGACAGCAGGCCTGAAGGCAGCTTGAACTTCAGCTCCAGCGGGATGTATGGAACATAGCGAGGCAGCTCGAGCCGGTTGACGTCGAGATCGAGGGAGGCCTCCAGCGAATCCTTGAACGGCTTGGTGCGGCCCGTCAGCGCGACCGGGGTGCCGTTCACCTTGGCGGAGAAGGCGGGCTGCACATACTCGTCGACCAGGTAGGGGAGGTTCGAGATGAACGGGATCGCTGCATTGATGTCGGTAACCGCGTGCTTGGCCGGAACCGGGCGATCGTCGAAATCGATACGTCCCGCTCGGAGTTCGATGTTGTTGAGCGCGAAGCGCAGGGGCTCACCCTGTGGTTCGGATGGCTTTGGCGCGGCGGTGAACTTGGTCAGCAGATCGCTGAAGTTGTAGGTCTTGCCGTCCTCGAACCGCACGACGTGCAGGTACGGCTTGCTTACGCCCACCCGTTTCAACACGGGCGCGCGCCGGATGATCGAGCGATACTCCAAGTTGACCGACAGCGCCTCGATCGAGGCGAAGAGTTCGGTGCCGTTCGGCTCGTAAACGGCGATGCCCTCGACGGCACCGGCCATGGCGAAGGGATTGAAATCGATGTCCGCGATCGTGACGCGCCGCCCCAGCTGTTCGCTGAGGCCCTTGACCAGATAGTGCTTGGCCAGCGGCGGCACGACGAAGAAGCCGACAACCGCGAACAGGACGACGCACAGCGCCAGGGCAATCGCGAGCTTCGTCAGGGTTCCGCGCGCAGGCGCAGGCAGCTTGCGTCCAAGCGTGCGAGGGAAGGTTCGGCGGGTGGCCGGCGGCCGCGCTTGGTCCGCGGCAAGTTCACCGGCGCGGCGATCTGCGCGTTGGTCAAGGAAACTTTGGCGGCCGTTAGCCGAGCTGGTCATCGCACCCTCCCCTGCTATCGATGCGCCCCTGGCAGGCCCTCCGGTGGCCCCCGTGTCAACAATGCGGGCGCCTGGGTATGCTACTACCGCGAATGCTCGGGCGCGCGATGTCCTGCCGATCTCAGCGCGGGATTGGTGTCGTCATGAAGCGCAGAAGCTGCTCGACGCGCGCACTGACGGCGCTGAGCTGAGTAGTCGGACGGGAAGGAGATCCGCAAGACCACCAGGAAGGGCTAGGGCAGGCGCTCCATCATCAGCGGAGGCAGCGCAGCGTCGCGAGCCTTCTGCGAGCGGTCACGCAGCAGGCTTCTGCCCAGCACCAGCACTCCGAGCAGGGTGCATGCGGTGACCAGCACGGCAAGCGCCTGGGTTGCCAGGCGCCGCTCGCTCAGGCCCTGGACGCGCTCGGACAACAGCGACGAGACGCGGGTGGCGGCGGCGTCGCGGACGCCCTCCAGCGCCTCCACTGCCTGGGTCGTGGCGGAGAACCAGGCGTTGGCATCCAGATCGCGCGGGCGCCCGGGTGCGAACGCGACCTCGGCCTCCTCCAGCACCCGGCGCACCTGCTCGAGTGCGCGTGTGGCGCGCTCCTCCAGCGCGGCGCGTGTCGCGCGGTCGGCGGCGTAGGCTTCCGCCAAGCTGAACTCGAGCTGGTCGAGCGCGGTGCGTGCATCGGCGAGCGTGCGCACGACCAGCTCGCGCTGGGCGGGGCTCACTTCGCTTGCCGTCAGCAGACCGTAGGCGCGCAGCATTCCGGTGTGTCGGGCGAGCGTCGGAATGGCCAGCGTGCTGCACACGCTCAGGGCGTGCACGCCCCCGGCCGGCTCCAGCAGCAGCTCCGAGCGCTGCACGACCAGCGCCAGGAAGGTGCTTGCGTCGGCCAGCAGCCTGTTGTGCGCCTCCAGGTTGGCCGCCGGCGTCAGGGCTGAGTGCTGCGACTCGATCAACTCCCACTGCGCCCGCAGTTCGCTCCAGCGGTCCACCAGCGCAAGCGCAACGCCCTGTTGCGCCGCCGTCGCGTCGAGCTCCCGCAGCGCCGAGCGTACCTCGGCCTGGGCGCGCCGCAGCGTACCCTCCACCGAAACGTCCCCCAGCAGCGCGCGGCCGGACAGGTCTCGGTGCCAGGGCACTGCGCTCAGCAGGCGGGACACCGCGGCGGCGTATTCCTGACCGCGTTGGCGCTTATCCAACGTATCGATGTCGCGCTGCTGGGCGCCGAGCAGCAACAGCGCTAGCAGGACACCGGGCAAGGTGGACAGCAGACCCATCGCCGCCAGCGCCTGCACTGCGCCCAGCCGTGCGCGCCCGCCGCGCGCGTGCTGCGCGAGGCTCGGGGAATGGGGCGGGGAGTCGGGTGCCATGAGAAGACCGCGCGGGATTCCAGCGCGCTCGTTCGCATGTAACGGACACGCCGGCACCGATCTTTAGGGTGAGGTGGCCCCTCGAGCCCTCGTTCGCGCGACCGGCTCCGCCCGACCGTGTCCCGCCTCAGCGGCCCTTCTGATACGTGCCGACGAGCTGTGCCTCGGCCAGGACGTGGCCCTTCATCGCCTTCTCCAGCGCCGCTTTGTTCGGGCGCTTGAGGTCGGGCAGCACGGTGTCCAGGGCATACAGCTTGTGGAAGTAGCGGTGCCGGCCGACCGGCGGACAGGGGCCGCCGTAGCCGGTGCGCTGCCAGTCGTTCAGGCCCTCCAGGGTGCCGGCTGGCAAGCGCGCTGGATTGACGGCCTCGGGCAGGCCGTGCGCACCGGCCGGGATGTTGTAGAGCACCCAGTGCACCCACGTCATGCGCGGCGCGGCCGGATCGGGTGCATCCGGATCGTCGACGATGAGCGCCAGGCTCTTCGCGTTCGCCGGCACGCCGCTCCACGCAAGCGGCGGGGACAGGTCCTTGCCCTCGCAAGTGTAAAGCGCGGGGATGGAGGCATTGGCCGCGAACGCGGTCGATGTGATGCTCATGGTCATGGCTTTCTCCTCAGCGCAGGTGGCGGTGCCGGGCATCGGCAGCAGCGATGCGAGCACCAGGAATGGAAACGCGCGTTTCTTCATGCCTGGCCTGCGCCCGTGTGCCCCGCTCCCGGCGCCTCGTGCCGGTGGAGCGCCCAGCGCACGTGCTCGCGCACCAGCGCCGAGGGATGGTCGCTGCGCGCGTGCAGCGCAGCGACCACCTCCGGGCTGGCGGGCGCGTTGCCGAGCGCCACCGCCAGGTTGCGCAGCCAGCGTTCATAGCCGATGCGGCGGATGGCGCTGCCCTCCAGGCGCCGGTCGAAGTCGTCCTGCGTCCACGCGAACAGGTCCACCAGCGCCGGGGCATCCAGCCCGTTGCGCACATGGAAATCGTGCGTGTCGGCGGCGCGCGCGAACGTGTTCCAGGGGCACACCAGCTGACAGTCGTCGCAGCCGTAGATGCGGTTGCCGAGCAGCGGCCGCAGCTCCTCGGGGATGCTGCCTTTGTGCTCGATGGTGAGGTAGGAGATGCAGCGGCGCGCATCCAGCAGGTAGGGCGCGACGATCGCGCGCGTGGGGCAGACGTCGATGCAGCGCGTGCAGGCGCCGCAGTGCTCCGAGACCGGCTGATCCAGGGGCAGCGGCAGGTCGGTGTAGATCTCCCCCAGAAAGAACCAGGAGCCGGCGCTGCGGTCGAGCAGCAGCGTGTGCTTGCCGCGCCAGCCGAGCCCGGCCTGCGCGGCCAGCTCGACCTCCATCACCGGCGCGCTGTCGGTGAAGACGCGGTAGCGGAACGCGCCCACCTCCGCCTCGATGCGTTCGGCGAGCTTCTGCAGGCGCTGGCGCAGCACCTTGTGGTAATCGCGGCCCAGCGCATAGCGCGAGACGTAGGCGAGCGCAGCATCGGCGAGCACCGCCTGCGCGTCCTGCGCATCCGCCGGGAAGTAGCTCATGCGCAGCGACAGCACGCGCAGCGTTCCGGGCACCAGCGCGGCAGGACGGCCGCGCAGCGCGGCGTGGCGCTCGAGGTAATCCATCTTGCCGTGATAGCCGCGGCCGAGCCATTCCAGCAAGCGTGCCTGGGCGGCGTCGACGTCGATGCCGCTCACCCCCACGCGCTCGAACCCCAGCTCCCGGGCCCAGTCCGCGACCGACCGCTTGAGCGCGGCCAAGTCGATGTCCGCCCAGTGACTACCCACCGTTGTCGTCGCTCGCATTGCCGCTTCGCACGATCGATTCCTCGCAGTGTAAACCCCTGGATCGGTCATTCGCCAGGCGGCTGCCTCGCTGCCTGCGTCGCGGCGAAGCCGCTATCCGTCCTATAATGCGCGTCCGGTTTTTCCACCGGCGGCGCGGCGGCTTGCGCAGTCGCAGATGCGGCCGGTTTCCACAACAGGGGGGTGACTCGCATCCATGGCGAAGGCAAAGGACAAGATCGCGGTGGGCGTGATCGGGCTGGGCTCGATGGGGTTGGGCGTCGCGCGCACGCTGCTGAGCAAAGGCTTCACGGTGTACGCCTGCGACGTGCGACCGCAGGTGGTGAAGGACTTCGCGCGCGAGGGCGGCAAGCCTTGCGCCAACCCCGGCGAGGTAGGCGCCCAGGCGCAGGTGGTGATCACGCTGGTGGTCAACGCCGAGCAGACCGCCGAGGTGCTTCTCGGCGGCAGCGGCGCGGCGCCGCGCATGGCCCGCGGCTCGGTGGTGATCGCCAGCGCCACGGTCGCGCCGGCCTTCGCCGAGGAGCTGGGCGCCCGGCTCAAGGCCATGGGCATCCATATGATCGACGCGCCGGTGAGCGGCGGGGCCGCCAAGGCGGCGGTGGGCCAGCTTTCCATCATGGCCTCCGGCACGCGCGAGGCATTCGCGCGCGCGCAACCGGTGCTCGACGCCGTCGCCGCGAAAGTCTACCGGCTCGGCGACGCGCCCGGCATGGGCTCGAAGATCAAGATGATCAACCAGCTGCTGGCCGGCGTGCACATCGCCGCCTCGGCCGAAGCGATGGCGCTGGGCATCCGCGCCGGCGTCGATCCCAACGTCCTGTACGAGGTGATCTCCAACAGCGCCGGCTCGTCGTGGATGTTCCAGAACCGCGTGCCGCACATCCTGGCCGGCGACTACACGCCGTTGTCCGCCGTGAACATCTTCGTCAAGGACCTGGGCATCGTGCTCGACTCGGCGCGCAAGGCCACCTTCCCGCTGCCGCTCACCGCCACCGCGCATCAGATGTTCATCATGGCCGGCGCCCACGGCCACGGCCAGGAGGACGACGCGGCAGTGGTCAAGGTGTTCCAGGCCCTCTCCGGCATTCCCCTGCCCGAGAAGAAGCGCCCCGCGAAGCCGAGGGCAGCGGCCCGCCGCAAGTGAGGGCGGGGTCAGGTCTATAATTTATAGCCTGACCGGTCAGGCTATAAATTATAGACCTGACCCCGTCGCCCAGCGCCGCGCCATCTCGCGCAGCTTCGCCTCGATGCGTTCGCCGGCGTAGATCTGCGGATTGCTGGGGTCGAGCGACTCCGCCTCCTCGCGGGCGCCGATTGCGCCGCGCGCCCGCCGGAAGGCCTCGGTGAAGGACCAGGTCTCGCGCAGGGCTTCGTCGAAGTACGCGCGCCCGAAATAGGTGAAGTCCGACTGCGCGCCGCAGCCGAAGGAACTGTGCTCGGCGTCGGCGGCGGTGATCACCAGCGTGTGCTCGTCCTTGAGCGCGTCGATGAATCCGCCCGAGTAGCACGCCGAGATGGCGATCACCCGCCACTTGATGCCCGAGCGGTCGAGCATCTCGCGCAGCATCGCCGGATCGATGTCGTTGAGCTTCAGCGGCCAGAAATCCATGGACAGGCGGTGGTCCTCCGAGCCGTGCGAGGTGAGATAAAGAAACAGCACGTCCTCGTCCCGGTTCATCACCCGCCCCACCCGCTCCAGCGCGCGGGACAGGCCGGTGGCGGTGGCCACGGGCAGCTCGCCCACCGTCTTCGGATTGTTGACCAGTGCCACCTCTCGGCCGCCGGCGTCGAAGCGCTCGCGGAACAGCTTGCCGATCACACCGATCTCCTTCATGAACACGTCCTCGGAAGCGTCCCCGGCCACGCCCACGAAGTATAGATCCGCCACGCCCCTGCGCCCCGGCTCGAGACGGCCCAGCGTGCGCTCGAGCAGCGCCGGCTGGGCAAAGAACACTTCCTCCCGGCTGAGTGCGTACCAGTCCACGTCCGTCCTACGCTCCTCCTCGGCTGCTTCCCACAGCGAGCGCGTGGGCATGTGCCACAGCGGAAGGATGACCAGGACGAGGAGCACTGCGGTGGTCCCGAGCCTGCGCCAGCCCTTCGCACCGCTGACGCGCACCACCCCCAGCAGGATGGCGGCCAGCCACAGCGCATAGAGCAAGTACCAGACGTCGCGCGCGCGGCCGTCGTAGCCGCCGGCGCCCGGCCAGCCCGCCTCGACGGCGACGTCGAACGCATTGAACGCGATGTCGTACGGCAGGCTGGCGCTGCAGAACAGGATCGGCACGGCAGTGAGCAGCTCCGGCAAGCGGCGGCGTGATGCGATCACCCAGGCGGCGAGCAGCAGCAACGGCACGTAGAACAGCATGCGCGGCAGCGCGTAGAAATCGAAGCTGCCCTGACCGCCAGCGCGGGCGAGGTCCAGCGCCAGCTGCAGCGCCAGGCCCAGACCCACCAGCGCGACCAGCTGCCCGGCGCCCGGGCACAGCGCGTCCAGCCGCACCGGCAGGAACAGCGCCGCCCGCAGCCCTGCGCCCAGGTTGCGGCCCAGGCCCTGCGCGAAGGAGGGCGATGTGTCAGAAGTCAGCATGCAAGTGGCATGGAGGGGCGAACGCCACACCAGGCAGGCAAGAAGCGTGCGGGTGCCGGGCCGCGAACGTCAAATCGACTGCTTGCCGCTCTGACCCAGACGGTAGCGGATCAGCGCGATGCTCTGCTCCACCCCCTCCAGGTTGGGGTTGATCTCGAGCGCACGCTCGAAGTACTCCAGCGCGCGCTCCAGCTCGCCGCGCTGCACGTAGATCAGGCCATAGCCGGACAGCGCACCGAAATGGCTGGCATTGCGCTTCATCACCTCGTCGCAGTCCTTCAGCGACTGGTCGTAGTCGCCCATCAGATAATAGGCGGTCGCGCGCTTGTTCCAGCCCTCGGCGAAATCGGGACGCTTGTCGATCACGCGCGTGAACGCGTCCAGCGCCTGACCCATCTGTCCGTCCTCCATGTGGCGGATGCCGCGCTTGAGCAGGGCATCGACCTCGGCGTCTCCCGAGCGGGTCCATACCTGCCACACGGCGTATTCGGCCAGGGCGCGCACGTCGTCGTCGTCGTCGCGCAGATGCTCGAGCAGCGCGCCCACATCCGCCATTCCGCCGGTGAGGCCGAGCTGAGTGACCGCTTCCCGCCGGGCGGCGGCATCGGCGCTGTCCAGCGCCGCCAGGGCTTGCTCGCGCGTGAGCTCCGCACTGGCGGCGGCTGCGGCGAGCACCAGGCAGATCGAGCAAAGCCGGGAGACAATGTGGCGCAGTGGCATGGCAGGCTCCTGGACGGCGCTTGCCGTCGGTTGGCGCCGGATCGAGGTGGTATTGCCCGTGATTCTAACCCTGCGCGAGCGCTGTGCGCTGCCCGCGCGCCCGCATCCCCGGTGCAAGCTGTAGAGTATCGGCTGCGAATCGAACCAGGAGAAACCGATGAACGCGCCACGCGAGCCCGCCCCAGCGCAAGTCCTGCCGGCCCCGGGCCGCCCCGGCATGCGACTGGACCAGGTGGACACCCCTGCCCTGCTGCTGGACCTGGAGGCCTTCGAGCGCAACCTGCAGCGGCTGCATGCCTCCTTGGGTGATGCGACGGTGCGCGTGCGGCCACACGCCAAGTCCCACAAGTGCCCGCAGATCGCGCTGCGCCAGATGGCGCTAGGCGCCGTGGGCGTGTGCTGCCAGAAGGTGAGCGAAGCCGAGGCGCTGGTGCGCGGCGGCGTCGGCGACGTGCTGATCGCCAACGAGATCGTCGGGGCGCAGAAGCTGGCGCGGCTTGCCGCGCTGGCGCGCAGCGCGAAGGTGGGCGTATGCGTGGACGATCTCGCGAACGTCGCGGATCTCGACTACGCCGCACGCGAGGCGGGCACGCGTCTGGACGTGTACGTGGAGGTCAATGTCGGCGCCAACCGCTGCGGCGTCGAGCCGGGCGAGCCGGCGCTGCGCCTGGCGCAGGCGATCGCGCGTGCAGGCGCGTTGCGCTTCGCCGGCATTCACGCCTATCACGGCGCGGCGCAGCACCTGCGCAGCCCCGCCGAACGCAGCGCCGCCATCGCTCAAGCGGTGGAGAAGGTGCGCGCCAGCGTAGCGCTGCTCGAAGCCAACGGCCTGCGCACCGAGATCGTCACCGGCGCGGGCACCGGCACCTACCCGCTCGAGGCCGCGAGCCGCGTCTACAACGAGATTCAGCCCGGCTCCTACGTGTTCATGGACGCCGACTACGGCCGCAATCTGGGCGACGATGGCCAGCCGGTGCACGAGTTCGAGCACAGCCTGTTCATCCTGGCCACGGTGATGAGCCGCTCCGCTCCGCAGCGCGCGGTGGTGGACGTGGGGCTCAAGGCGCACAGCGTGGATTCCGGCATGCCAACGGTGGTCGGCATTGCCGGCGCGGGCTATGTACGCGCGTCCGACGAGCACGGCGTGATCGATCTGGGCGAACCGGGCGCGGTCGAGCTCGGCCAGAAGATCCGCCTCATCCCCGGCCACTGCGATCCCACCGTCAATCTGTACGACTGGCTGGTGGGCTATCGCGGCGAACGGGTCGAGGAGATCTGGCCGATCTCCGCTCGCGGCGCTTTCTATTGATCCGGCAACGCCTCACATAATCCGGAAACATCGGCTACCGCCATGCCAGCCCCCCGCTACCTGAGCTTCGACACCCTGAGCCTGCACGCCGGCCAGCAGCCGGACCCGACCACCGGCGCGCGCGCCACACCCATCTACCAGACCTCGTCGTTCGTGTTCCGCGACACGGACCACGCCGCCGCGCTGTTCAACATGGAGCGCGCGGGGCACGTCTACTCGCGCATCTCCAACCCCACCAACGCCGTACTGGAGGAGCGCATCGCCGCACTGGAGGGCGGCATCGGCGGCCTCGCCACGGCCAGCGGCCAGGCCGCGCTGCATCTCGCCGTGGCCACCATCGCCGGCGCCGGGTCGCACATCGTGTCGAGCCGCTCGCTGTACGGCGGTTCGCACAACCTCCTGCACTACACCTTGCCGCGCTTCGGCATCGAAACGACCTTCGTCGACCCGCGCGACCTGGATGCGTGGCGTGCAGCGATCCGGCCGAACACGCGCCTGCTGTTCGGCGAGACCTTGGGCAACCCGGGGCTGGACGTGCTCGACATTCCGGCCGTGGCGCAGATCGCGCACGCGGCGAAGGTCCCCCTGCTGGTCGACGCCACCTTCACCACGCCCTGCCTGATGCGGCCGTTCGATCTGGGCGCGGACCTGCTGTTCCACTCCGCGACCAAGTTCCTGGGCGGACACGGCATCGTCATCGGTGGCCTCCTGGTGGACGGCGGCGCCTTCGATTGGGAGGCCTCCGGCAAGTTCCCCGAGCTGACCGAGCCCTATGCCGGCTTCCACGGCATGGACTTCCAGGAGGAATCCACGGTGGCCGCCTTCCTGCTGCGGGCGCGCCGCGAGGGCCTGCGCGACTTCGGCGCGTGCATGGCGCCCACCACCGCGTTCTACATTCTCCAAGGTATCGAGACGCTCGGCTTGCGCATGGCGCGGCACGTGGACAACACGCGCAAGGTGGTGCAGTTCCTGGTCTCGCACCCCGCGGTGGAGTCGGTGAGCTACCCCGAGCTGCCGACGCATCCCGACTACGAGCTCGCGCGCACGTTGCTGCCGCGCGGCTGCGGCGCGGTATTCCCGTTCAGCATCCGCGGCGGGCGGACCGCCGGCCGCAAGTTCATCGAGTCGCTGCGGGTGTTCTCGCACCTGGCCAACGTCGGCGACGCGAAGTCGCTGGTGATCCACCCGGCCACCACCACGCACTTCCGCATGGACGACGCGGCGCTCGCCGCCGCCGGCATCGGCCCCGGGACGATCCGCCTGTCGATCGGCCTGGAGGACGCGCAGGACCTGATCGACGATCTGGCGGGCGCGCTGCGCGCCGCGCAGAAGCTGTGAGGCGGAGGCGCCGATGGAATGCATCGTCGATCGCAAGGCGGCGTATGCCTACACCGGCGGCCGGACGTTCGATGCCGCGCTGCCCACCGTGGTGTTCATTCACGGCGCCGAGCACGACCACTGCGTGTGGGTGCTGCAAAGCCGTTATCTCGCGCATCACGGGCGCAGCGTGCTGGCGGTCGATCTGCCCGGTCACGGACGCTCGGCCGGGCCGCCCCTGCGAAGCGTCGAAGCGATGGCGGACTGGATCGTGGCGCTGCTGAATGCCGCGGGCGCACCCAAGGCGGCGCTGGTGGGCCACAGCATGGGATCGCTGATCGCGGTGGAGTGCGCCGCGCGCCACGCCGGGCGCATCTCGAAGATCGCCCTGATCGGCACCGCCTTTCCCATGCGCGTCTCGCCGGAGCTGCTGGAGGCCACGCAAAGCGCCGAGCGGCTGGCGCAGGACATGGTCAACATCTGGTCCCACTCGAGCTACGCGCAATACCCCAGCAACCCCGGGCCCGGGTTCTGGGTGATGGGCGAGAACCTGCGCCTGATGCAGCGCCAGAAACCGGGCGTGATGCACGTCGATTTCGCCGCCTGCAACGACTACGCCAACGGCGTCCAGGCGGCCGCCAAGGTCGCCTGCCCTGCTCTGCTGGTGCTGGGCAAGCGCGACGTCATGACGCCGCCGCGCGCGACGCGCGAGCTGGCCGCCGCGCTGCGCGACGCGCGCATCGTCGAGATTCCCGGCAGCGGCCATGCCCTGATGGCCGAGAAGCCGGACGAGGTGCTGGACGCCCTCGCGGCTTTTCTGTAGGCGCGCGCATCGGGTCTGGCGTCTGTGCGGGCCCGATGCAAAGCATGAGAAACCGCGGCCGCAGAGGACGCCTCAGGGGCGAGTTGCTCTGCGTTCTCCGCTGCGCGGATCCTGGCCGCTCACGCGGCGCTCCTCAGCCGGGGACGCCGCCACCTGCCTGGATATCCACTCGAGCAGCTGATCCGGGAACATCGGCGCGGCGATCAGATAGCCCTGCATCTCGTCGCAGCGCCGGTCCTGAAGAAAGCGCAGCTGGGCGCGACGCTCCACGCCTTCGGCCACCACGCGCAGGCCGAGGCTATGGCCCAGCGTGATGACGGCGTGGGCCAGTTGCGCGCGGCTGCGATCGGATTCGATGTCGGCGACGAAGCTGCGATCGATCTTGATGGAGCCGATCGGGAAGCGCTGCAGGTAGGCGAGACTCGAGTGCCCGGTGCCGAAGTCGTCGAGCGTGAGGTGCACGCCCAGGCCGGCCAGCGCGGCCAGCACGCGGCTGGCCACCTCCAGGTCGGCCATGACGCTGCTCTCGGTCACCTCGATCTCGAGGTGCTCGGGCGCGAGGCGGCTGGCGTTGAGCACCCCGGTCACGCGCTCGATCAGCGACGGATCCCGGAACTGCCTGGCTGACACGTTGACCGCGACGCGCGGGACCGGCTGGCCGGACTCCTGCCATTGCTTCGCCTGCGTGCACGCGCTGAGCAGCACCCGCTCGCCCAGCGGGTAGATCAGGCCGGTATCCTCGGCCAGGCGAATCAGGCGCTCGACCGGGATCTCGCCGAACTCGGGGTGGTTCCAGCGCACCAGCGCCTCCACCCCTACCAGCCCGCCGCTGCGCGCGTCCACCCGCGGCTGGTAGCTCAAGCGCAGCTCCTGGCCCTCCAGCGCCCGGCGCAAC
>Ga0299906_10001633_pt1 | contig 19100 bp, 16 predicted proteins | sample RVTome_14_FD_200259 | JGI IMG/M metagenome (GOLD analysis project Ga0299906, IMG submission 200259) | Soil microbial communities from uranium-contaminated site in the Upper Colorado River Basin, Wyoming, United States - RVT145D125 (version 2) ...
GGGCCTGCGTCGACTTGCGTTCCGTGATGTTCCGCACCGAGCCGATGAAGACCGTCCTTTCGCCTTCTCTGGCTTCCGTGACGACCAACTCCAGATCCACCTTGGACCCGTTCTTGTGGCGACCGGTTACCTCGACCGGGCCCGTCCCGGCGAACGGGGCTTCCCCGATCGCCAAGTATCGCCTGAGCGAAGCCTCGTAGGCGGGACGATCGCGCTCGAAGACGAGCGTTGCCGCGGTACGACCCGTCAGCTCCGAAGCATCGTAGCCGAACATCTGCTCCGCCGACCGATTGAAGGACTCGACTACGCCGTCCGTATTGATCGCGATCAGGCCGTCGGCGACGTTGTCCATGATCAGCTGCAGCCGCTCCTCGCGAAGCCTTAGCAGTTCCCCGGCGCGCGCCCGCAGTGCGACCTCCGAGCGCAGGCGCTGGTCGAAGAGCATGCTCGCTATGGCCATCAGGAGGACCAGCGCAGTGACCGTCACGACGAGCGCGGCAAACAGCGAGGGATCGAGAGCGCCGACGACCCGGTTCGCGCCCGGGTCCGGGAGGATCAGAGTAGAGGACATGGCCGTGTAGTGCATCCCGGTGACGGCCAATCCCATCAGCAGAGCGCCGGCCACGTGGCGAACATTCGAGACGGAAGAGTCGGCTTCGCGGTGCCTCACGGTCCACAGAGTCGTGGAGAGCGCAAGCACGGCCAGGACGATCGCGACGAGTATCGAAACGGCATAGAGCGCGAGGTCGAAGCGCATGATGGCGTTCATCCGCATCGCGGCCATTCCCGTGTAGTGCATCGTGCCGATGCCGGCGCCGAGGCAGGTGCCACCGAGCAACAGCCGCCACGGGCTGACGACCGGGCGACTGATCACGAGGAGGACGACGCCGCTCGTGACCATCGGTGGCAGCGCCGAGATGGCGGTGACGACGGCGTCGTAGGCGACGGGTATCGGGAGGCGGTAGGCGAGCATGCCGACGAAGTGCATCGCCCACACACCAAGGCCCATCGTCACGGCGGCGCCACCGAGCCAGAAAGCGCGGTTGACCGAATCGGGCAGCCGGCTGGAATGCCTCGCCAACCCGAGAAAGGCGTACCCGGCGAGGGCGGCGATCAGGTAGGAAAGGGTGACGAGGATCGGGTCGTACGTCGCCGGCAGAGCCTGGGAGCGATCGATGCCTGTGGCAAAGTAGTGGTCGAGTGGAGACATGGCGAGGACGACGTCACTCCACGGCCAGAGAACGACAGCTTCCAAAGCTAGCAGGCCGAGCACTCTTGTCAACTGCAATGGCGACAATCCCCTGGGCAGCTTCGTTCCTCGAGACGTGGCGGAGGGATCTGGCCAGGACGCGGACGACGTGTTCCACGGAGTCGATTCGCTCGGGTGCGCGGAGACAGGGTCGTCGCCACGGCCCCTGGGGACGTGCAGAACCCGTGTATGAGGCCGGGGAGAATCTCGAGCGAGCCAGGCTGGCAGGCGGTCGCTTCACGCAAAGGACGGGTGCCTCGAGAGCGGTCTGATCGCCCTGGCCAACGTAGCGCGGTTTGAGTCGAGGGAGGGGATCGGGGCGCTCGTCGAGGACACTACACGGACAGCGCCATCTCTCGTCAGAGGGTGCTCGGGGAGGGAAGCCGTCTGCTCGAGAAGCCGTTCACGAACGACCGGCTGGTGCGGGCCGTGCGCGAGGCCCTGGACACGCCGAGCGCGTCCGGCTCGGCGCGGTAGGGGGAGCCCCGAGTAGAATGGTCCCTCGGTGGCCCGCTCGGCTGCGACGTCCGCTCTCGGTTCCGGTCGCGAAGCCCCCGGTGCGCTGGTGGACTCTCGGAAGCTACCCCCGATCATTCGACCAGATGCCCTGAGCCGGCTGTCGCCCGTCGCGAGGCCTCGCCGGCCGTCCGCGAGCTGGCGGCTGGCCGTCGGTGTCGTGGCCGGGCTGGCGGCCGCGCCGATCCCGGCTCGGGGGCTGGGGCCCGGCCCGCTCCGATTCGGGCACCTCTCGACCGAGCAGGGGCTCTCGGAGGTCACCGTCAACGCGATCGCGCAGGACCGTCGCGGCTTCATGTGGTTCGGCACCGCAGACGGCCTCAACCGCTACGACGCGTACGGCTTCACCGTCTACCGCCACGACGAAGGCGACCCGGTCAGCCTCAGCCTCAGCGGCAGCTACGTGTGGGACCTCCTGGTCGACTCCCGGGGGGACCTGTGGATCGCGACCTCCTCGGGCCTGAACCGCTTTCGCCGGGAGGCGGACTCCTTCGAGCGCATCGCTATGCAAGCCGCTCACCCCGGCGCCGACAATGTCTTCGACGTGCTCGAGGACTCGACCGGAGCCCTCTGGGCGGCGACCGCAGGCGGCCTGGCGCGTTTCGACTCCGAGCGGGAGAGCGTCGAGTGGTTCCGTCCCGAGCCGGGCGACCCGGCCAGCATCGGCAGCGAGCGAGTCCGTGTGCTCCGCGAGGATGGCCAGGGGCGACTCTGGGTCGGAACCCAGGAAGGACTCCAGATGCTCGATCGGACGCGGAGCGGGTTCGTGAGCCATCGACACGTCCCGTCCGACTCGTCCAGCCTCAGCAACGACTTCGTTCGTTCGATCCTCGAGGATCGGCGGGGCCACCTCTGGGTGGGCACCGAGAACGGGCTCAACCGGCTCGACCCGGAGGAGCCCGGACGCTTCACCCGCTACCTGCACGACCCCGACGATCCCCACGGCATCGGTGACGACAGGATCTGGGCCATTCACGAGGACGCCTCCGGTGGGCTGTGGCTCGGGACGGACCGCGCCGGTCTGGTCCACCTGGATCACGACCGGAGTGCCTTCACCCACTACCGCCACGATCCCATCGACCCCAGGAGCATCAGCAACAACGCCGTGTACGCTCTGTTCGAAGACGCGAGCGGCGATCTCTGGACCGGCAACTACGCCGGGGGAATCAACCTCGTCGACCGGACCAGCTCGGCGTTCTCGCACTACCACCACGACCCCCGGGAGCCCCGAAGCCTGAGGCACGATTCCGTTCTCGCGATCCTGGAGGACGCGTCCGGGCGCCTCTGGGTGGGCACCGAGGACGGGCTGGGCCTGCTGGACGAGGATGGCGCGGGCTTCGAGTGGTACGGCCACGATCCCGGCGACCCGCACAGCCTGGGCGCCCCGGCGGTCCTGTCGATCCACGGGGGTCGGCGCGGCGGGCTCTGGGTGGGGACCTACGGTGGCGGGCTCCACCGACTCGATGGGAGCGGCCGCGGCTTCTCGCACTACTCGGTCGGGGGGGAGGAGGACCCGGGCTCCCAGAGCCACCACGTAACCGCGATCTGCGAGGACCGCGACGGACGCCTGTGGGTCGGGACCTTCGGCGGGCTGTTCCGTCGCGATCCGGACGGGGTCGAGTTCGTGCGTCACCGGCTACAAGGCGTGGCCAGCCTGGCCCACGAGACCATCTGGGACGTTCATGAGGACGCCGACGGCCGGCTCTGGCTCGGAAGTGGCGCGGGGCTGAGCCTCTACCGTCCCGACCGCGACGCCTTCGTCTCCGCGATTGGAGCCGACGGCGCGCAGGGCGACGTCTTCTCGATCCACGACGACCGGGCCGGCCTCCTCTGGCTCGGAACCCAGGGTGGCGGGCTGGGACGCTTCGACCCGGAGGCCCGGACCGTCACCTGGTACCGCACCGAGCACGGGCTGCCCAGCGCCGTGGTCTTCGCCGTTCTCGAGGACGGCGAAGGGCACCTGTGGCTCAGCACCAACAGGGGCCTGTCCCGGTTCGACCCCCGGACCGGGACGTTCACCAGCTACGACCAGAGCGACGGCCTCCCCGGTGGACAGTTCAACCGCAATGCCGGGTTGGCAGGGCGGGAGGGGCTGCTCTACTTCGGCGGTATCGAGGGCCTGGTGGCCTTCGATCCGAAGGCGATTCGGGCCAACACCGTCGTCCCCCCCGTGGTCATCACTGAGCTGCGGCTCTTCAATGAGCCCGTCGCGCCGGGGCCGGACGGCCCGCTCGAGCGCCACGTCAGCGAGACGACGGCGATCGAGCTGCGCCACGACCAGTCGGTCCTGAGCTTGGAGTTCGCGGCGCTCAGCTACCGGAGCCCCGGGAAGAACCGCTACGCCTACAAGCTCGAAGGGTTCGACCAGGACTGGGTCGACGCGGGGACGCGACGCGTCGCGACGTACACGAACCTCGATCCGGGACGCTATCTGTTCCGGGTCAAGGCCTCGAACGACAGCGGGCTCTGGAACGAGCAGGGGACGTCCCTGGAGCTGACGGTCCGCCCGCCGCTCTGGGGGACGTGGTGGTTCCGCTTCCTCGCCGGCGCTCTCGCCGCCGCGGCCCTGGCCGCGGCCTACCGTCGGCGCACGCGGAGCATGAGCGCACACAACGAGCAGCTCCAGAGCATCAACGCGGCCCTCAGCGAGCAGATCGCCCGGCGCCGCAGCGTGGAGGAGGCTCGGGAGGGCCTGCTGGTGGAGCTTCGGGCGACCAACGCCAAGCTCGCCGCGCAGAATGCCGAGCTCGAGCGCTTCACCTACACGGTGTCCCACGATCTCAGGAGCCCCCTCGTGACGATCCAGGGCTTCCTCGGCCTGCTCCGGCGCGATACCGAGGCGGGGGAGCACGAGAGGGCCGCCCAGCACGTCGCGAGGATCGGCTCGGCCGCCGGAAGGATGAACCGGCTGCTGAGCGAGCTGCTGGAGCTGAGCCGGGTGGGTCGCGTGGCCAACCCCCTCGAGAGGGTGTCGCTGACGGAGCTTGCCCAGGAGGGCGTCGAGCTCCTCGCCGGTTCGATCGCCGAGCGAGGGGTCTCCGTCCGGGTCGACCCGGAGATGCCCGCGATCATGGCCGATCGGGTGCGGCTCCGCGAGGTGTTCCAGAACCTGCTCGAGAACGCCGTGAAGTTCATGGCCACCCAGCCCGAGCCGAGAGTCGAGATCGCGAGCCGGACGCGGGACGGCCTGGTGATCTGCTCGGTCCGGGACAACGGTATCGGGATCGATCCCCGCTACCACGGGAAGGTCTTCGAGCTGTTCGAACGGCTGGACGGGCGGACCGAGGGCACCGGGGTCGGCCTGGCCCTGGTCCAGCGCATCGTCGAGGTCCATGGGGGGCGCGTCTGGGTCGAGTCCGAGGGGCCGGGTCTGGGGAGCACGTTCAGCTTCTCCCTGCCGGTGGCGGAGCAAGCGGGAGAGTGAGAGGGGGGGCTGCCGAGGTCCTACGGCCCGGGTGCGTCGAGGAGACTCCTGATCTTCTGCAGGAGGGCGCCCGCCGGGAAGGGCTTCTGGATGAAATCGGCTCCCGGCTCGGAGAGGCTCTCGCCGCGCACCGCGTTGTAGCCCGACATGTACAGGACGCGCGCGCGGCTTCCCGTCCTCCTGAGCCGCGCGACGAGCTCGGGCCCGCGCAGCTCGGGGAGCTCTACGTCGGTCAGCACCAGGTCGAAGCTGGCTCCGGCATCGCCGGCCCGAAGCAGGGCCTCTCCGGGGTCGGATGCTTCGATCACGTCGTAGCTGGCGCCGGCGAGGATCTCCCCGATCATCTCCCTGAGCGAGGCCGAGTCCTCGACGACGAGGATCGTCTCACGCCCCTTCTCGGGGGCCGGACCGGTCGGGGTCTCCCTGGGATGGGGCTCGGGTCGACCGAGGGCGTATCCCTGGAGCAGGTCGCACCCGATGTCGGCCAGCACCTCGCGCTCGTCGGGCGTCTCGATCCCCTCGGCGACCACGAGTGTGCCCAGGTCCCGGCACAGCTCCACGATCGAGGTCACGAGTCGCCGCTTGACCGGCTCCCGGTGGATCCCCCGCACCAGGGACATGTCGATCTTGACGACTTCGGGCTCCAGTCCCACGAAGCTCGCCAGGCCGGCGTAGCCCGCTCCGAGGTCGTCCACGGCGAGCCGGAAGCCGAGGCGCCGGAGCGACTGCACCCGTTCGCGCAGCTCGGGAATCGGGTCGAGGGCCTCCCGCTCGGTGACCTCCAGGATCACCCGGGAGGCGATTCCCGAGAGCGGTTGCTCGAGGTCGAGGAGGTCGTCGTCGGCGAGGTCGCGGGGATGCAGGTTGACGAAGAGCGTCGCGTCGCTGGACGGGGGCGCCCCGCTGACGGTCGCTCGGATCCTCCGGCCGAGCCGGCTGAGCTGGTCGAGGCGCTCGGCCGCCCTCAGGAACGCCGGCGGGTCGGGGATGGCGGGCTCGCGGGTGCGGAGGAGGGCCTCATAGCCGAATACCGCTCCGCCCCGGGCCTGGACGATCGGTTGATACGCCATGAAGAGCCCGTCCAGGGCTCGGGCGAAGGCGGCCTCGAGACCCGTGCGGTCGCCGGCCAGTGCCATCCCGATCCCGAGCTCGCTGCGCACCTCGCGTTCCAGCTCGGCAAGGCGGCGCAACCGGATGGCCTTTTGCACGACCGGAAGCAGCTCGGCGGCTCTCACCGGCTTGACGAGGTAGCGCAGCGCTCCCAGCTCGATCGCCGCCACGGCCGTCTGCATCGTGGGGGCTCCGGTCACGAAGATCACCGGCAGGTCCAGGTCGTTCTCCCGGACCGCCCGCAGCAGGTCGACTCCGTTGCCGTCGGGGAGGTGGATGTCGCTGATCACCGCGTCGAAGCGCCTGCTTCTCAGCAAGTGCGTGGCCCGCGCACAGTCCGGCGCGGTCGAAACGTCGTAGCCTTCTGCCTCGAGCGTGAGCCGGTACACGTCCAGAAGGGCCATCTCGTCGTCTATGGCCAGAACGGATGGTTTGGACATCGGGTCTCTCGGGTCCCGCTCGGGTTGGCTGTGGCGCACTCCCCGCGGATCTGCACCCTCCGCGGGCTCAGGCGGGTTACATTCTACGGGTTCCCACTGCCCATGGGTGGCCCCCGGGGCACAGGGACCAGTGGGGCACCGGGGCCGTCCCGAGGTCCTTGAGGATCGGCCGGGCGTCGAAGGCGAGCGTCAGCTCGCGACACGAGAGGAGCAGCTCCGCCATGGGAGCCGCGATGCCAACCCGGCTCCCGCACCGGAACGCTAAGATGGAGGTCATGTTCGGCAGGGTTGGGGAGGTTGCTGCGTGCCTTGCGGCGGCGTCCACGCTCTCGGCCACGGAGCTTGCCCCCGGGTTCGAGCAGCAGGTGCTGACGCGGCAGGCCGGGCTCACCGCGATCGCCTGGGGTCCGGACGCCTCGATCTGGATGACCGTGAAGGAGGGCCAGATCATTCGCCGCCGCGACGGCGTCGATCGCCAGGTGGCTCTGCTCGACGTGGACACCGACGGCGAGCACGGCGCCCTGGGGATCGCCGTAGATCCGGACTTCGCGGTCGACGGCCACGTCTGGCTCTACTACACGACCCCGGGTCCTCCGTCCAGGAACCGGCTCTCCCGCTTCCGCAGCGTCGGCGACGTCCTGGCCGAGGAGACCGTGCTGTTGGAGACCGGGGAGTTGGGAAGCGACATCCACACCGGCGGCTGCCTTCGCTTCGCCGCCGACGGCACGCTGTTCGTGAGCACCGGGGACGACGACCGTGGGGCCGCGGTCGCCCAGGATCTGGCGGATCTCCGGGGAAAGATCCTCCGCATCCAGCGCGACGGCAGCCCCGCCGCGGGCAACCCCTTCCTGGACGACCCCCGGGCCGACCCGCGGGTCTGGGCGTCGGGCCTGCGGAACCCGTGGAAGTTCGCGATCCAGCCCCGAAGCGGGACGCTCTTCATCGGGGACGTCGGCGGCGCGCTCTGGGAGGAGCTGGACCTCGGGATCCCCGGGGCGAACTTCGGCTGGGACCTGGCCGAGGGGCCGGAGCCCGCCGGGGTGCCGGGCCTCGTCTACCCCGTCCACGCCTACCCTCACACCTCGGAGCTCGGGAACTCCATCATCGGCGGGGACCACGTCCGGGGAGCCCAGTTTCCGTCGGACTACCTGGGGGACTACTTCTTTGCGGACTCCTCGACGCAGGAGATCTTCCGCATGCGCCTCGACGACGACAACCGCCCCCTCTCCGTGGACGCCTGGGCGTCGGACACCGTTGGTCCGATCGTGGCGATCCGGTTCGGTCCCGACGGCGCGCTCTACTACGTCGACCTGTTCGCCGGGCTGTTCCGGGTCACCCACACGGGTCGCTCGAACCGCCAGCCGGTCGCCGCCTTCGAGGTCGCTCCCGACAGCGGCTCGGCGCCCCTCGCGGCGGAGCTGGACGCCTCGGCATCCTACGACCCCGACGGGAGCGACGCGGGGCTCGCCTTCCACTGGGACTTCGGCGACGGCGCCGAGAGCGACACGGGTCCCGTTGCCGGGCACTCCTTCGGGGAGGGTGTCCATCGCGTCCTTCTCGAGGTGACGGATCAGGGCGGCGGCATCGCGATCGCGGAGGGAGTCGTCGTCTCGGGTAACCACCGCCCGACGCCCGAGATCCTGACCCCGGCGCCGGAGAGCCTCTACGGCGACGACCTGGCGTGTGACGCTCCATCACCTGGGGCACGTCCATCCCGCCCTGGGTCCGGTCCAGGGGGTGTGCGAAGGGACCTTCACGACACCCCCTCACGGGGAAGGGGACACTCACTACGAGATCGTGCTGACCGTCGAGGACTCCGGAGGAGATCTCGGGGAGGAGGGACGCCTGACCGGGAGCCGCTCGATCCGGATTCGTCCCAGGTGACGAGGCAGGAGCCGGCGGTTTCGATTTCGGGATGAACGGGCTGGACGGATTGCGCCCGAGGCGACTAGCGAAGCTTCGCCTCAAACCGACGAGCCGGTCTTGGCTCCTCGATCGGGAAGAGCCCAAGGATGTCGCCGGCAGGAGGACCTTCGCGATGATCTCGCACCCCGACGCGGGCAAGACCACGCTGACCGAGAAGCTGCTGCTCTACGCGGGGGCGATCCAGCTCGCCGGGTCGGTCCGCAGCAAGTCGCAGCGGCGCCACGCGCGCTCCTGTTGGCCTTTGGAAGGTCCATATCCTGCAACACGCGTGCGAAGGACCCATCATCGGCGTCTGGGTGATTCGCGAGCTGCGACGCCGCCCTGGCGAGCGAGGATCACGATGAGGCGGGTCAGCCTTCGCCGGGGCTCGCTTCGCGCCGGCTCATCAGGCCCAACCGCCGCATGCTCTCTCGAGCGCTCGCCAGGCGGCGTGGTGGGACGGCGCGGTGAGGTGACATGAAGCCCAGCCTGCAGAGTCGCATCCTCGCGTCGGACGCGCCCGGCTGGACGGTGCTCGTTCGGATCAGTGTCGGCGCCGTCTTCCTGTCGGAGGGACTCCAGAAGTTCCTGTTCGCTGCCGAGCGTGGCGCGGGCCGCTTCGCGCGGATCGGTCTGCCGGAGCCGGAGCTGCTCGGGCCGTTCGTGGGCGCGTTCGAAGTGGCGTGCGGAGTGCTGGTGCTGCTCGGTCTGGCGACGCGGCTCGCGGCGGTCCCGCTCGTCACGATCATGCTCGTGGCGATCGCGACCACCAAGCTGCCGCTTCTGGGTCATGGCCCACGAGGCCCGCACCGACTGGTCCATGCTGCTCGGCTGCATCTACCTGCTCGTCGTGGGCGCCGGCGGCTGGTCGCTGGATCGCCGCCTCGCCGGTCGCGGGGCGCGGCCCGGATGAGCGGCTCGGGACCGGGGCGCCGGGCTGGCAAGGCGTGGAGGTGGCGGATGACAGGAAGACTGCAGGTCTGGACGGTCGGGGCTCTCGTCCTCGGGACACTGCTCGGTTGGGCCAGCGCCCGGGCGTCTGGCCAGGCGGACGCTCCGTCCAGCAGTTGGCTGCCGCACGCAGGAGAGGATCGTTTCGCGACGATCGAGCGCCACCTGCGCGGTCTCGACGTCGCGATGGTCGAAATCGGGTACCGGTACTCGGAGCTGCACTTCGCCGTGGCGGACCGCAACTGGGGCTACGCCGACTACCAGGCGGGTAAGATCGAGCTGGCGCTGAATCTGGCCGTCGAGCGCCGGCCGGCGCGCGCGGCCTCGGCCGGCGCGTTCCTGGCCGAGGACTGGCCCAGCGTCACGGCGGGAATCGGCTCGCGCGACGTGGGGCGGGCCGAAGCCGCCATGAAGCTGCTGCGCACCGCGTGCATGAAGTGCCACGTCGCCGAGTCCGTCCCGCATTTGACCGTGCAGCCTCCCGAGAGACGCCTTGCGCCGATCCGCCATTCGTCGGAATGAACGGTCCGGACCATTTCACACGCTGGGGCGCCGCCGGGCCATCGCCGGCTCGTAGAAGAGCGCCGCCGTGCCGGGACCCAGGGCCGGCCAGAGCAACGACCCGGCCACCGAGCCGATAGTCATGACGGCGCGCGGGCCCTAGCGGTCGAGCCAGCGACTCGGCGCGGCGAACGGCCCAGACGATCTCCGTCCTCGGCTCCTCCGCCATGAGCGACGCCCGAAATGGAGCAGGCAGGGTTTGTCGCCGCCGGCACAGAACGGGCGTTGCCTGCACCCTGATCGCAGCCGCCGCGATCGCCACGCACATCCTGCGCCCGACCTGGAGGGGGAAGGCCGGGAAGTCCATCACACGCAGTGCATCCGGGGCTGGCGCGGTCCTTGCTGTTCCGTCATTTCGTGAAGGAACGAATCAGGAACGGAAAGGAGTGTGGCATGAGCGAGTCGCCGTTGAGCCGTGCGACGGGCGTCTTCAAGGCGCTGGGTCATCCCACCCGGCTGCGGATCCTCGCCATGCTGCGTGCCGGCGGGCTCTGCGTCTGCCAGATCACGGTGGCGCTCGGCCTGGCCGCGTCCACCGTCTCGGCGCACCTTGCCGAGCTGAGGCGCGCGGGGCTCGCCGTCGAGCACAGGGACGGCCGCTGGGTGAGCTACAGCCTCGCGAAGCATCCCAGAGCCGCGGAGTTGCTGGAGTCCGTCCATGCCTCGATCGATGCGGATCCGCAGGTCGAAGCGGACGCGCGGCTGGTCCGGGGTCTGCGGCGGGTCGCTGTGGAAGAGCTGTGCCGAGTGGGACTGGACCTGGGGCGCGTCGGGCTGCGGCGCCCGGCGCCGGCGGATGCGGAAGGGAGAACGTGATGAACACGCTTGTGAATGTGAAGGTGATCGAGGTTCTGGGTCCCGGGTGCGTCCGCTGCCGGGAGACCGACCGCGTAGTGCGCCATGTGGTCGAGCAGGCGAAGCTCGACTGCGTCGTCGAGAAGAACGAGTCGATCGACCGCATGGTGGAGCTGGGCCTGTTCGCGACTCCGGGGATCGCCTTCGACGGCCGCCTCGTCCACCAGGGGAGCATTCCGAAGGCCGCCGACGTGCAGCGCCTGCTCGGCCTCACCTGATGAAGCCGAGCGCCAGCACGGAAGCGCCGCGACGCACGGTGCAGCTCCATGCGTGAGCGGACCAAGCTGCTGCTGCTGGTCGCGGCGTTCGGAGCGGCCTACGCGCTCCCCATCGAGAGCCCTCGCGTCCAGGGCACGTTTCTCGAGGGTCTGTTCCTGCTCAAGGACTACGCCCGCCAGCACGTGCTGCTGTGCCTGGTGCCGGCCTTCTTCATCGCCGGCGCCATCGGGCAGTTCGTGAGCCAGGGGGCCGTGCTGCGCTACCTGGGCGCGTCCGCGCCGCGGCCGGTCGCCTACGGCGTCGCCTCGGTCTCGGGCGGCATCCTCGCGGTCTGCTCCTGCACGGTGCTGCCGCTCTTCGCCGGTATCTACCGGCGGGGTGCGGGTCTGGGACCCGCCATCGCCTTTCTCTACTCGGGGCCCGCGATCAACGTCCTGGCGCTGATCCTGACCGCGCGCGTCCTGGGGGTCGAGCTGGGCGTCGCGCGCGCCGTCGGGGCCATCGGCTTCGCCTTCGTGGCCGGCCTGCTGATGGCCGCGTTATTCCAGCGCGAGGAGGCCGAGCGGCAGCGCAACGGCCCGGACCCCTTCGCGGCGACAGGCGGCGACTCCAGGCGCCGGCCGTGGCAGGACGCGAGCTTCCTGGCGGCGATGATCGCAGTCCTCGTGTTCGCGAACTGGGGCGCGCCGAGCCAGGCCGGGGGGTTCTTCGCGGCGGTGTACCGGATCCACTGGGCGCTCACGCTCGCCAGCCTCGCCGCGCTCCTGGTGATGATGCTGCGCTGGTACGAGAAGGAGGAGCTGGGGCTGTGGGTGCGGTCGACCTGGGACTTCGCGAAGCAGATCACGCCGCTGCTCCTGGGCGGCGTCCTCGTCGCCGGCTGGCTGATGGGACGCCCCGGAGCGGACGCGGGGCTCATCCCCTCGTCGTGGATCGCCTCCGCGGTGGGCGGGAACGGCTTCGGCGCCAACCTGCTCGCCTCTGTGGCGGGTGCGTTCATGTACTTCGCGACGCTCACCGAGGTCCCGATTCTCGAGACGCTGATCGGCTCGGGCATGGGTGCCGGACCGGCCCTGACACTGCTGCTCGCCGGACCCGCGCTGTCGCTTCCCAGCATGATCGTGATCCGCTCTTACCTGGGCACGCGCAAGACCCTGGCCTACGTGGGGATCGTCGTGGTCCTGGCCACCCTCACCGGCTGGGGCTACGGCGCGCTGGTGGCATGAGCCGTGGGTGAGCGCCGCTCGACCTGGGGGGAGGCGGACGCCAATCGGCGCGGCCGATGAGGGCGGGTACGGCAAGAGACTGAGCGGGGGGACAGCTTGAGGCGCGGATCTCGCCGGGGACGGTCGGTGTGAGACGCAGGGATGCGATGGTGACCGGAGTCGTCGTGAGCGCCGTGGTCGCCGTCGCGTTGCTACGGTCGGGCGGTGACCGGGAGCGTCCAGCTCCCGCGCCGCAGCGAGTCGCCGTCGCCGAGGCGGCCCTGGTGGGCACAGCCGGCACCGGCGGCACCGCGCTCGCGCTCCCGCGCATGGTCGACCTGGGCGCCGGGCGCTGCCTCCCGTGCCGCAGGATGGCCCCGATCCTGGTCGCGCTGAGCGCGGAGTACGCCGGGCGCGCGGAGGTCGTCTTCATCGACGTCTGGGAGCGGCCCGACCTGGCCGAGGGCTACCGCTTCCGCGCCATCCCGACCCAGATCTTCTACGACCGCGAGGGGCGAGAGGTGTGGCGTCACGAGGGGTTCCTGGACCGGCCCGAGATCGTGGCGCGGTTCCGGGATCTGGGAGTTCGCTGATGAGCGACGCCATCGCCGAGGGGCTGACCCGCGCCGTCGCGGCCGGCTTCTGGCTCGCACCACTGGCGGCGTTCGCGGGCGGCGCCCTGACCGCCGCCAACCCCTGCGTGCTCGGCATGGTGCCCGTGATGGTCGCCTACGTGGCGGGCCGCCCGGGCGAGGGGAGCGTCCGGCGCTCCTTCCTGCTCTCGCTCGTCTTCGCCGCGGGGCTCACGCTCACCTTCACGGCGCTCTTCCTCGCGACATGGGCCGCCCACAGCCTGGTGCGCGCCTCCGTCTGGAGCTACCTGGCCGCCGCGGTCTGCCTGCTGATGGGGCTCCAGATGCTGGGACTCCTGCGCCTCGAGATCCCCGCGCCCGCCTGGGCGGCGCCGGCGGCGCGCGGTTTCGCAGGCGCCCTTGTGCTGGGGATGCTGTTCGGTCTCACCTCGCTCCCGTGCGCGGGGCCGGTGCTGCTGGCACTTCTCGCCGTGCTGCCCGTGACCGGCCTGGCCTTCGGCGCGCTGTTGCTCGCCGCCTACGGGCTCGGGCACTGCGCGCTCGTGATCGGCGCGGGGACGTCCGTGGGGTTCGTCGGCCGGGTCCTGTCGGCCCGGGGGCTGCACGCGGCGGCGGCTCGGATGAAGGCCGCAGGGGGCGTGCTCGCCGTGGGCGCGGGCCTCTACCTGCTGTTCGTGAGGTGATGGATCCTTGGAGCGGCTCGCCGAGCCTATCGGTGGACGCAAGGAGGGTGTGATGAGGAGCATCGGTTTCGTCGGAGCGGGCAGGGTGGCGTCGATTCTGCTGGGCGGCTGGGCGCGTGCGGACGCGTCTCCGGCGCAGCTCGTGGTGAGCGACGGCGACGCGGCCGTGCTGGCGGCCCTGGGCGACAAGTACCCCGAGATGCGCAGCGCCGGCCGGGACGTCGCCGAGGCGGCGGCTCAGGACATCGTGTTCCTCGCGCTGCACCCACCTGCCATCCCGGGCGCCGCGGCGGACGTCGCGAAGGGCCTGGGCGGCTCGGCCGTCCTCGTCTCGCTCGCCCCGAAGCTGAGCATCGCCAAGCTCTCGGCGTTGCTCGGCGGGTTCGCGCGGATCGCGCGCCTGATCCCCAACGCGGCCTCCATCGTCGGCCGCGGCTACAACCCCGTGAGCTGGGGGCCGGCCCTCGGCGGCGCCGACCGTGACGCGCTGCGCCGGCTGCTGTCGCCCCTGGGCGCCCTCCCCGAAGTGCCGGAGGTCGACCTGGAGACGTACGCCGTCATCACGGCGATGGGTCCCACGTACCTCTGGCCGCAGCTCTACGAGCTGGAGTCCCTCGCGGAGTCGTTCGGGCTCGCGCCTGAGAGTGCACGGCGAGCCGTCGGGGAGATGCTCGCCGGCGCCGTGGCGACGATGCACGAGTCCGGCCTCTCGCCGGCCCAGGTCGAGGACCTGGTCCCGGTCAAGCCGTTGGCCGAGGAGCAGCCGGCCCTGCTGGCGGCCTATCGAACGCGCCTGAGCGGCCTGAGGGAGAAGCTGCGGGCCTGATGCTCCGCGAGGGAGGGACTCCCACATTATATTCGCATATGCGGAAATATAGTGCCGGAGCAGGAGGAGTGGACCGAGTGAGGGACGAGAAGCACATGTCGGTGTTCGAGCGCTACCTGAGCCTGTGGGTAGCGGCCTGCCTGGCGCTGGGGATCGTGATCGGGAAGTCGTTCCCCGCGTTCGTGGAGTGGCTGCGCTCGATGAAGCTGGGAGAGGGCAGCCAGATCAACATCCCGATCGCAGTGCTGATCTGGCTGATGATCTACCCGATGATGCTGAAGATCGACTTCGCGTCGCTCCGCGGCGTCGGGCGCCGGCCCATCGGCCTCTTCGTCACCGTCTTCGTGAACTGGCTCGTCAAGCCGTTCTCGATGGCGTTGCTCGGGTGGCTCTTCTTCACCAAGCTCTTCGCCGGCTGGATCCCGCCGGAGCTGGGCGCCGAGTACCTGGCCGGCGTGATCATCCTGGCCGCGGCGCCCTGCACCGCGATGGTGTTCGTCTGGTCGCAGCTCTCCGACGGCGATCCCGCTTACACGCTGGTGCAGGTCTCCGTGAACGATCTGATCATGCTGTTCGCGTTCGCGCCGGTCGTGAAGCTCCTGGTTTCGGGCGCCGCGGGGCTGGAGGTGCCGTTCTCGGGCCTGCTCACCTCGGTGCTGGTGTTCGTCGTGGTGCCGCTGGCGCTGGGCTCCGCCAGCCGCGCGTGGTTCCTGCGCCACAAGGGCGCCGCCTGGTTCGAGAGCCGGCTGCTGCCGGCCTTTCAGCCCGTGACGATCCTGGCACTGCTCGTGACGCTGGTCGCCATCTTCGCCTTCCAGGCTGAGAACATGACCTCCCGCCTCCTGCACGTCGCGCTGATCGCGGTGCCGATCCTGCTCCAGGTCCACTTCACTCGGGGCTGACGTACGGGCTCATGAAGCTGTTCCGCGTGCCCTACGCCGTGGCGGCGCCCGGGGCGCTGATCGGCGCCTCCAACTTCTTCGAGCTGGCGGTGGCCACTGCGATCGCCCTCTACGGCCCGGGCTCGGGCGCCGCGCTCGCCACCGTGGTGGGCGTGCTCGTCGAGGTGCCCGTCATGCTGTCTGTGTGCCGGGTCTGCGTCTCGACCCGAGGCTGGTTCGACGAGGCCGCCCCCATCTCGGCGCGGGCGGCCGCGGATGCCGCTGCTGCCTCGCGCGAGGGCTGAGCCGTGCTCACACGGTAGCCGGCTCGCGGCGCGTCGGCCGGCGAAGGAGAAGAGACGATGGCGAAGTCGGAACGGAAGACCTGTTACGGAGCGATGTTCCCAGATCCCCTGCACTTCATCGACAACCGCCCGGCCTCGGCGAAGGTGTTCGGCTTCGAACTGGAGAGCGCCGGATGGGGCTCGCGTTCCGGGCGACGGATCTCGGTGGACGAGGCCGCCTGGGAGGACTGCCTGGCCTGCCCGCGGTACGCCGACTGCTACCAGCTCGGCATGGCGAAGATGGCGCTGGCCGCCGCGATCGCCGCGCAATAGGGGCGTGGCTCGGGCGCCCACGGGAGCAGGCCAAGTCTAGTCTGGTCGCCCTCGTCTCACGCCGACGGAAGCGATCCCGGGTGGGAAGGACGGGCGGGCGCGTGCTGGCCGCGGCCGGGTCCGGAGGTGCTGGGTGCCGCGGTCGCGTGCTACTCCGGACAGCACCCTTTCAAGCGCTGGTACCGCTTGCGGTCGCCCGCCAGCTCCCGCACCTCGTCGAAGCATCCGCCGAGGCAGTGGAGCAGCCGGCGGTGGAACCGTCCCTCGGCCGGCGCGAGCGAGTAGTGCTTCCAGAGGCCTTCCTTCCGCACGCGGACGAGACCGGCCCGCCGGAGGTAGGCCAGGTGGCGCGACACGGTCGTCTGCGGCGCGCCCAGAACGGCCACGAGGTCGCCCACGCAGGCCTCGCGATGGTCCTTCAGGATCGAGAGGATCCGCAGCCGTGTGCGATCCGAGAAGGCGCGGAACATGTGATCGACCCCTGCGGCGCTCACCGAGCGATTGTACTCGGTCGTGGCGTGGCCGCGAAGGAGGCGCCCGCGCTCGGAGTGCCGGCCGGCGGTCGCGGCGGCCAGCTCGACGAGGGGGAGTTCGCCTTCCCCTCCCCGCGTTAGGGGTGCTCCACGAACCGGTAGCCCGCACCCAGGACGGTCTCGATATGGCAGCGGCCCGGGCCCAGCTTCCGGCGCAAGCGCATCCCGAACCCCGTCGACGTTGCGGGAGCGACCGTGAGCGTCGCCAGTGCGTAGCCGCACTACGAGCTCCTCGCGGCTGACCGCTCGGCCCGGCCGCTCGAGCAAGCAACGGAGGGCGCGGAACTCGCTCCGCGTCAAGCTCACGGGCCTCCCAGGATGGCGAGCGACGTAGTCGTCGAAATCGACCGCGAAGCTCTCGTCGCGGTACGCCGTAAGGGGACGCTCGCGCCGTTCCGTTGGTGCCAGGGCGGTCTTGCAGAGGTCCGCCAGCTCTTCGAGGCGGAGTCGCCTCACCGCGTGACGCAGTTCCAGCTCGAGAGCGAGCAGTTGCCCCGCCCGCGACCGGCGCGCCGAGAGGATCGTCACCGGGACCAGAGCTGTTGCGCCCTGGCTGCGCACGAGCCGGCACAGCTCGAGAGCATCAACGCCGGGCGCGCGGACGTCCAGCATCACCAGCTCGATGCCGCGGACCCGCCTGGCGATCCCGAGCGCCTCACCTGCGCTCCGGCTGATGCGGACCGCGATGCCCACCTCCCGCAGCGCGTCCACGAGGGCCGCCCCGAGCTGCGGGTCGCCCTCGACGACGAGCACGCGCGGGCGATCTTCGGGAGCGCCAGCTCGTGGCCTCATCCCTGGAAACCAGCGATCGTGTCAGTCGATGTCGCTTGCCGGCGGCCACTTCCACGAGGCAGAGCCCGCCGCAGCCGCCGGCCTCTCGGCGAGCGGGCCGACTCGTCACACCCTCGATTCACCCTTGCATAATACCGCCTATGCAAATATAGTGCGCCCATCTGGAGGAGGTTCGGGCCGGCGAAAAGCGGCGCGCGTTGGAAGCCGAGGTGGCAGGGCCGGGTCTCGGCCCGCGGAGCGCGACCGCGCAGGGTGGCGCAGCCGGAGAGGACGAGCTTGGGACGGGTAGACGCCGGTCATGTCCAGCGCGACAGTTCGCCTTGCGGTCGAAACCGCGCCGTTTGTCGCGGACTCGCCGGCTCGCGCCCGGATCGCGGTAGGACGTCACGCGATCGGTCTCGCTCGCCCTACTCTCCCGACCGCGGACGCTCCCGCGCGGCGGCTTCGCCGGTGGTCCCGCGCCGCCCGAGCGATTGCTTGCCTGTTGCTGGCCGCCTGCCACAGCGACGTCGACCCCGTGGCTGCGGCGGCGGAGTCGGCGAGGGAGCGGACGCTGCCATCGCGCGGACGGCTGGCCGCGGCGGAGCCACTGCGGCGCGGCGACTTCTGGGCGCGGGCGGGGTGGACGATCGAGACCGAGCTCGCGTGGGCCGACTACGCGGTCTGGGTCGTGCTGCGACTCTCCGAGTACCGCGTCGCGCGGCGTGGGGGCGACCGCCTGGTCCTGACCCAGCGGCTCGACGGCGATATCTACATCCTGGTGCTGGTCGCGAAGCAACGCTCGGCGGGCCTGCAGGTCGAGGCCGCCTTTCAGGCGGTCCCGTTCTGATCGCCGCCGATCCGCCCCGGCTCGGGCCCGGGTCGAAGAGGAACAGTCTCGTCACGAGGCTCGGGGTCGAGCTCGAGTACCACATGGTGGACACGGATCTCCCCGAGGAGCAGGGGACCGAGTTCGAGAAGATCGAGAACTGGCAGCACTTCCTGCTGGGCCCCACCGCCGAGGCGGACACACAGTACGGCTTCACGCAGAAGGAGTTCCGCCCCTACGATCTGTCGCTCTTCCTCAACGACGACTGGCAGGTGTCGCCCGACCTCACCGTCAACCTCGGTGCGCGCTGGGACTTCTACAAGTTTCCGTGGGAGAGGAACGGTTTCCTGGGCAACTTCATCCCGAGCCTCGTCACCGATCCGGACGATCCCTCGAGCGGGATCCGCATTCCCAGCAACGCCCAGTTGACGGGCAACGCAGTGATCGACCCGGCGGTGGAATCGGTCGCGCGCAGCGACAGCCGGAGCACCCTCGACGGGGAACGCTGGGGCAACGTCGCACCGCGGGTGGGCTTCGCCTGGAAACCGGGAGGCAGCGAGCGCCTCGTGGTGCGCGGCGGCTACGGCATCTACTACGACGGTTCGTCCTGGACCGCATCACGGAGGCCTTCCGCGCGGGTGGCGGGCAGCCCTCACCGGAGGATCCCCTGGGGCTCGGCTACGGCTACGGCGGGGACAACAACCGCGGGCCGACCGGGTCGATCGGTTCCGAGATCCGCGCGTCCTACCTCGGCTTCAACGACCGCGAGGCAGTGCAGCTCACGTCCGAGGGGCGCTCACAGTGCAACGCGCTCCAGCTCAGCCTGATCAAGCGCTGGTCGAGGGGCTACCAGTTCAACCTGGACGACACCCTCTCGAAGTCGATGGACCTGTTCTCCTCCGATCCAGGCAGCACCGCCGGTGGCGGTCGCC
>Ga0299906_10001634_pt1 | contig 19096 bp, 17 predicted proteins | sample RVTome_14_FD_200259 | JGI IMG/M metagenome (GOLD analysis project Ga0299906, IMG submission 200259) | Soil microbial communities from uranium-contaminated site in the Upper Colorado River Basin, Wyoming, United States - RVT145D125 (version 2) ...
GACTAGTGGAGAAGTGATGTTGTTGCCGGGCCGCGGGAAGCTTGCCTGTATCAGGTCCTGTTTTTCGAGCTCGTTGCCTATATCCTCAACAAAATGGAGGCCAGAGGGTGTGTTGCACTGGCGAGGATAACTCTCCATGACAGGGTTGCCTGCCGCCGCACACTCGGCAAAGGTTGAGGGCTCCTGCTGTGTGGGGGCGTTAGCCTGGTTGGGCGGGAGCAAGAGTAATGCCGCCGCACCTACGATGACTACGATACAAAGCCCGATAATCACAGTGAGCTTGTTCATATATTTGTAAAGTATTGTACGCTTGAAGCTATAGCGCAAGTTGGCAAGTATGCTTAAGCATGTCATATATGGTTCCTTTGGGCTTTTGGCGGCAGTAGTTATAGCGGCGGCCATCTACTTTGATACACCAGCGCCTCATACAGGGTCGGAGACCTCTGCGGGGGTTTTAGCCGGAGAGGAAGGGGAGTGGGCAGAAGGGGAAGGGTTTGATACACAAATTGCAGGTGCAGCGGCCAGCGACGGCCAGGAGCTGTTTGCGCTTGTTAAGGTGATAGACGGGGACACTATTTCTATAACCAAAGGTAACTCAAACGAGATGGTGCGAATAATAGGTCTCAACGCTCCCGAGACGGGGCAATGTTTTACCGCCGAAGCAACAGCTAAACTTAAAAGCTTGCTCGCGAGAGGCCAAGTGAGGTTGGAGTTTGACGGAAGCCAGGGCGAGCGCGACAAATACGATCGCCTGCTTGCCTATGTGTTTACCGAAAGCGGCATCAACACAGCCAAAACTCTTATTGAAGGCGGTTTCGCTAAAGAGTACACCTACAGCAAGGCATACAAGTACCAAACAGAGTTTAAGGCGGCACAAACGAGCGCGCAGGTGGGTGGTAAAGGGTTGTGGGCATCGGGGGCGTGCGCCACTTCGGCAACAAAACCCGCTCCAACACAAACCGTAGTACCGGTAGTGATAAAACAGGAACCCCCGCCTTCGCAAGAAGTCGAAGACGGGGGTAAAGAGGATTTATCCCCGCTTTCAGACGAAGTTGAAAGTGGGGGAGAAGATGAGCCGCCACCCAAACCCCCGCCGGCGTCTTCAGGTAGCTACACCCAAGCACCATCAGATGGTGCTGGGTACACTTGTTCTTCAAACGCCTATAATTGTGGCGACTTTAGCACCCACGCCGAGGCGCAAGCGGTCTACGAGGCGTGCGGCGGTGCTTCAAACGACATCCACCGGCTCGATGCCAACAAAGACGGCCTCGCCTGCGAAAGTTTGCCGTAAATTACGTTAGGGCAAGAGGCGCACGTCGTCTATAAATATCACTCCCGGGGCTTCGGCTATCAGGGCAAACGCTTCAGTATTTTTAGGCAGTACAGGAGTGAAGCTGGCGAGCGGAACGGTCACTCTCTGCCAATGACCCTGCACTAACTGCCCGTCAGGCATATATAAAGACAACGCTTGCCGCCCCACTATGCCGTTATGTGAGTTGTATAGCTCGAGATAAAGTTCGGAGACCCCGCTTTCAACAAACAGTACAAGGGTTATGCTTTCGTGTGTAGTTATATCTGCAAACCAACCGCCCACACCTATTCCGCCCCAAGGCTCTGTAAAGCTTATACGTGCGGCATGTGTCCCTTCAAATATGTACTCTGTTGACTGCCAATCTATATCCGCCCCCCATGAGATTTCGTAAAGTTCTGCCTGAAGATTGTCGCGGTAAAAGTAGTCAGTGGGGTTGGTCGATGGTGAGGGTAACAGGGGAGGGGCCTCGTCAAAGACATAGGGAAACCCCAAGACTTCTTCAGTGTGTTCAGGTATTACGCTCTCAACTGACAAAGAAGAATGAGGCATCATAATTACCAATCCAACACCGATAAAAAGCAGAGCAGTGATAAGGCCAAGGAAAAATAACTTCCAAAATTTGTCTTGGGGGTTGGTCATACAAGAGACTGGGATTGTTTGCTATGCTTTGACATATATATGAAATTAGGTCGCTACGCGCTCTTTTTTGTGCTCGGTGCGGGTTTAGTAGGCAGTCTTTTTTATCCGTCAGAGGGTATACCAGAAGAGACTACTTTATTCAGTCTACCTCTTTCAGAAGAGGTTATTCCTATAGAGGAAGCTGAAAAACCGTCGCCAGTATACTCATTGCCGGCTCCAAATGCCAGTACTTTCCGAAAAGCTTTGACGACTAAGTTTTGGGTGGGGGAAGACGCAGGACCGGAGAACGGGTTTATTGCTAACCACGATAGTTACTGGGATGTGGGGTGGGTTGAGAGATACGGGGGTGTCGACGCTCCCAACTGCCGAGAGAATTTCTTTCCCTGTGGCTTTACCCCCGCAGAAAATCCTTTTTACTTTGCTCTGCCGTACGGAGAATTTAGAGAGGGGGGTACTGTGCTTAAAGAGTCGGCAAAAAGTATACCGTGGTACTCATCTTCTGACAGGGCGCCGCTCTTAAAAAACCGGTGGATAGAAGTAACCTACCAAGACACCACCTGCTATGGACAGTGGGAGGATGTGGGTCCTTTTTTGACGGACGATTTCGGATATGTCTTTGGCGACAAGCCGCCTAGCAACGGGCTCAGTGTAGGGGCGGGGCTCGACATCTCTCCGGCGCTTTGGGATTGTCTCGAACTTAAGACTAACAGCATTACAGAGTGGAGATTTGTTAAAGAAAGTGAAGTGCCTAAGGGCCCGTGGAGAGAAATTGTTACCACAAGCCCGGTTAATTGGACGCGGGTTGAGTAACAGTAGCCGCTTGTGAAGTCGAAATATAAAACCGGGAGGTTTCCCCGCTCTTTTTGAATTTATTCCAACTCGAGGTGCGGCCTTCTATCGCATGCACCAGGCTACGGATAACGGTGTAGTAGATGAGTTCCCGGTAGGCAAAGCGCTGGAGAGGTACAAACCAGATCAAATGGAAAGCCCGCCTCTCATAGAGTAGTCCCCACGCCACATACACTATGTCAACAGCACTAAAGAGCAAGATAGGTATGAGGAGGTTTGACCAACTACCCGAAAGAATAGAAAAGATAAGTACCGTGTCAGCAATAGGGAAGGTCAGAGGCACCAAGATGCCAAAGAGGAGCATGTTAGGGAGGACCAACAAGGTCATGCGGCTAAACGGCCGCTCAAGAGCCGCTCCCTTGTGTTTCCAAAAACACTGAAGCATGCCGTATATCCAGCGAAACCGTTGTTTCAGAAAGTTTTGCAGACTTGCAGGGGTTTCTGTATAGGCTACTGCCCGGGGCTCGTATTCTATTTTGTATCCCATGCGCAGGAGCGTTAAGGTCATGTCTTGGTCTTCGACCAAGGTATCGGTAGGGAACCCGCCTGCCGCAAGGACCAGGTCGCGCCGCCATGCTCCCGCTGGCCCCGGTACAACGCCAACTGCACTTACCGCCGCCGTTGCGCGCTTGTCTATATTTTGACCCACCATATACTCCAGCGATTGAAATTTGTTGAGGAATCCTGTCCAACTTACCGTGTATACTTTGCCGGCGACCGCAGCCACTTTTTTGTCAGCAAAAGGTCTGAGCATGTACGTTATCGCGTTTTTCTCTAATACGGCATCAGCATCAAGCACTATAAGGATTTCGTGTATTGCCACACGCACGGCAGCAGTTAGTGCATTAGCCTTACCCCCGTTTTCAAGTTGGATAAGAGATATACGTTCTTGCGGATATTCTTCCATGACCGCCTTCACTACCGCTGCTGTGTTATCGACCGAACCATCATCAACAACAATTATTTCGCGCATTGAATGAGTGTTTGCCACAACGCTCTCGAGCGTAGAGCGGATATTTTCTTCTTCGTTGTAGGCAGGGATAATAACCGAGGCTCCAAGCAATGAGGGCCCTGTTGGTTCTCCCGCCCACTGTTTTTTCCTGTGCCGGCCATATGTGAGCAGGCCTATTTGCATCAGCATACGCAGTATCATAAGTCCGAGCGCAAACTGAAAAATCAGTCCTACGGCTTCCCGGCTGTGCCCTATAACATATAAAAATTGAGTATTAAACCAGTTTAGGGTCTTTTGAAGTCCTGTGGGAGTAGGAGGCTTTGCTAGGGGGGCGGTGTTACTGATGGCCGTTATGCGGTCACGGGTTAGAGGCCCCACTACCCCCGTTTCGGTGGGGTTAGATTCTATAGCACCTACAATACCCTCGCGCTCTTGAAAGATCTCAAGCGCGTATGATGTCTCTTCATCAAACACACCGGTAAAAACATAGGGATCAAACAGTTTTTGAGTATATAAAAACCACTGTAATTTACTTACTTCGCCCCCGGATGTGGCGTCAGTGTCACCCGGTTGCAACGTACTTGTCAGCAGTATGTCCTGAGGTGGCTCAAGCACTTCGTGGAGTGGCACAATCGTGTACCCAGCCGCTCGTAACGAAAGGATTACTTCCTCGACCGCCTCTGCCGTGCGGGTGTATTCATGAAAAAGCGCAATGCGCCCGCCAGATGTCTCAGTGAGGCCTGCCTGTATTGCCGCTACTACTTCGGCCGAAGAAGCCTTTTCCCAGTCGTTGGAGTCGAGGTCGATACCGACCGGCAGATAGCCAAGCGACAAGGCCCAAAGTTCAGCTTTTTCTGAAGGTAAGTAAGGGTTGGGGGCCGGGTCGGTCCCGATGTCGAGCAGAAACGGCGGCCGGTAGTAACGGGCTTCTTCGCCAGTTAAGTGTTTAAGAAGAATGTGAGTTGTTTTTAGCTCCATTTCAAACCGCTTAGCAGAGGTGTGCACTTCATAGCTGTGGGTAAAAGTGTGATTTCCTACTTCAAAACCCCGGCGCGCTGTCTCAGATACAACGTGGGGATATATAAGTGCTTTACTACCCAGGAAAAAAAATGTTGCGGGAGCGTTATAGCGCTCGAGTACGTCCATAATAGCGCGGGTCTCATGCTGTGTAGGGCCGTCGTCAAACGTGAGAGCCACCTTCTTGTTGTTGGTGGGGTTGTGGTAGTACAAGTAGGTATCATGTGCGGTTGCAAGCGCAATAGGCTCATGTAGTGGGCGAAAGGCAAACTCAAAAAAGAAAGAGAACAATATAAAAAAACATATACCAACAGTAACTACCACCGCGGTTCGAAAAAGCACCCTGCGACGGTTTGAATGCGCAGCAAAAATCGGCATATATAGCTTTTCTAGAGCGGCGTCACTATCGCACACCTAGCTAGACTCGTAAACCCATGCCGTAATTAGCGTACGGAGTGAGAGAGGTGTCAATCTTGGCAAGCGCTCTTGTATGACTATGGTGAAAGGCAGATGAAATTTACCTAAAGGGTAGGAACTCGGGACGGGCCCAAAAAACTCCAGCTTTTCCGCTGGTTTCCCAGGGTTTTGGGCCCCTCTCGCTTTCCTACGTCAATTTTTCTCCTGCCTGCCTCCCATTGTACTTAATTTTGCTGTGCGTGTGTAAAATATTTTTACGCGCCCCCGGTTGTTGACACAAAAGTTTTTGTGTATCCCCGACACTGTACTGTGGAAAACCTATTGACACACCTTGCTAGTAGTTGATAATTACTCTTAAGGGAAACCAGCGGAGTCTCGTATGCGGGACTTACGCTCTTTTGCGTTATACATAGAGTTTGCAGCACGGCACGAAGGGAAATGTGCGGCGCTGTGAGCTGTACGTACTACATGCTCACACCTTAGGTCGATGCCCTGGCATCACGCTCGCCGTACGGAAGCGGGATGCCAGAAATTACAAACTCAATTACAGGTAAGTAATTATCTACAGAATCGATATGACAAAGAAGTTCAATTATGTTGTTGCAACAGCAACAACGATCGCAATGCTCGCATCAGCAACCCCGGCATTCGCATTCGGCGGCTTTGGTGGCTACGGCGGGTATGGCGGTAACGGAGGTTCAAACGACAACGAGGTAAACATCAGCAACACCAGCAATGCAGTCTTGGTTAACTCCACGGTTGCAGGTGCCAACACCGGCGGCAACGACGCAGACGGCGGCAATGGCGACGACGGCGGCAATGGTGGCGACGCTGACAGCGAAGGTGGCGATGCAAACGGCGGTAACGGCGGTAACGGCGGTAACGGCGGCGAGGCTGGCATTGAGACCGGCGACGCAACCGCAAATGCAGGTACGATGAATGTCGTTAACACGACTGAAATCGACGTTGATACTGACTGTGGCTGTGACAGCGGCTCTTCCTCAAAGTGGGGCAAGCGTGGTCACCGTAACGGTGGCAACAGCAATGACAATGACATCAACATTGAAAACACCAGCAATGCAGTAGTTGTTAATGAGACTGCAGCAGGTGCCGACACCGGCAACAACGACGCAGACGGCGGCGATGGTGACGAGGGCGGCAATGGTGGCGACGCTGACAGCGACTCTAACAATGGCAACAGCAAGTGGCCATGGAAGGGTGGTTACGGCGGTTACGGTGGCTATGGTGGTCACAATGGCGGTAACAACAATGACAACGATGGTGAGGCTAACGGCGGCAAAGGTGGCAACGGCGGCAACGGCGCAGTTGGCGTAGTTATCACCGGAGACGCTAGTGCAACTTCAGGCACGATCAATGTTGTTAACACCAACTTCATCCGCGTTTCTAAGGGCGGCAACTAGTCGCACTTTTTGAAGGCAGGGAGGCAACTCCCTCCTTCTCATGAGGTCTTGAGGGAACGAGGCTTCCGAGAGGGTATACACGGCAGATTACAGGCTAAAGGGAGCAATATGACAGATATACAAGACCGGGTAGGGGCAAAGTGGTTTGCGGGCTTAGTGCTCGCGGTATTGCTCATGAACATGGGCAACGGCCTGGTGCTTACCGCCTACGCCGAAGAAGACAGCTCAACCGCATCTTCAACCGAAGCGGCCCCTGAAGAAACGTCTGCTCCTGAACCTGAAGAAGAATCCGCACCTCTCTCGGAAGAATCTGAAACATCTACAGAAGAAAATGCCGGTCCTGGCGAAGATGGAGAGGACGGCGCACCCCTAGACGAAGAGCCTACTCAAGAAGAAGCCGGCCCTGGCGAGGACGGAGCAGAAGGTGCAGACGGCAACGCTACTTCTACTTCAGACGGCGTAGAGACAGATATCACTACCGGCGACGCCGAAGCGGGTGCAGAAGCAGGCGGTATTGTTAACATTACCGACGTCGACACCAACGCCTCTTCTACAAACGCGACCTCAACCCCGCCTGCCTCGAGCTCCAATCCTACACCTCCGGCCGCAACTTCCACTGCCACCTCTACCGACCCAGCTCAAACCGCGTCTTCTACTCCTGTTGTAGACACAAGCGCCGCGTCTTCCACCTCGGATACATCTTCAGCGCCAGAGCCAACCTCAACGCCCGAAAACGGAGGCAGTGGCGGGGGCAACCTAGACATCACCCACAACCTAACCGCCTCGACCACACTTGAGGCAGAAGGCAACACGGGCGAAAACACGATTTCCGACCCGGACGGCGGCACACAAGACACGGGCGATGGCAACGTGTGGGGCCAGGACAACTTTTTCTTCAACATCGCACTTGTCGACTCCTCGCTCCAAATTGAGGTCTTGCTTAACCCGACCGAAAGTGAGCTCGACTTCAGAAATCAGCTCATAGACTTCTTTAGCTTTAGCGCTGAAGCCGACGAAGACGCAGAAGAGTGCGTAAAGTTTTACAACTGCAAAAAAAGTGACGAGCTCAATGCCACCTCAACCAATTCAGCGCTTCTCGAGCGTAATATGGCGGTTTTGTGCAACAGCGGCGCCAACTACGGCGGGGTTATAGGCACTGGCGACTGCAACACCAGCGGGGTTATGACTACCATGGGCAACTGGTTTGCCTTTAACTCAAACCTCATGGTCTTGCTGGTCAACCAAGTTGGGGACATGAATGCCGACGTGGTGCTCCCTGAACCTTCGTTCTTCGAGAACATGCGCAAGGGGACTATCGCGCAAGGTAGTAACCTCGATATCAACAACAACGCAAGCACAACTGTAAACGGAGCTTCGCTTGCAAACACTGGAGAAAGCTCTGGCGAAGAGGGCGTAGTGACCGGCGAGGCAGAGGCCGACGCGGCCACCATCAACCTTATCAACCAGCTCAACCCCTTAACCTGCTTTATCGTGGCAGTGGGCGGCACGTGGAATGGCGAGATCTATCAACTGCCCCAAGGGTTTATGAGCGAAGAGACACCTTTTGGCGAAGTTGTGTGTGGCCGCGGGAGCGGGGTTGGTGACGTTAAGGCTATCAACGCGGTTGTTAAAAATGACCTCGAAATGGTGGTCAACGCGCTTACTCTCTCAAACACAGGCGGTAATGCAGGAACGTTTGTCACAACAGGCAACGCCAAGTCGTTCCTCACAATCCTCAACATGGTCAACACGGTCTTTATCAACCAAGACTGGATGCTCGGCCTCTTTACGGTCTCGGGCGACTGGAACGGCGACCTTACCTTTGGCGCACGGCCGGACGCTTCACCTCAAGAGCAGGCCGCAAGCGATATTGTCTCAGGGAAAAAGAGCAAAAATAAAAAAGCATACGCCGACTCCAAGGTTGAGCTCACTAAAACCTCTGCGGTCACTACTGCCACTTTTCCTACGACCGTTGAGTACACTGTGACACTCAAAAACAACGGCAAAAAGATTTATCGTGCGGTGCTTGAAGACACGCTTACTAACCCCGTAGGTTCGGTGGTTAACACCCAAACATGGGATTTGGGGACCGTGCTCGCGGGAGAAGAAATCACTGTAGAGTACGTAGTAGAGTTTAACGGCAGCCTTCTCCCCGGTAACTACCTCAACTCGGTCAAGCTTACCGGGCGCCACGGCGACTACTACGGCACTCATATCAGGCCCGTGTCTGCCTCTGCAACGCTTGAGCTCTTGGAAGGCGAGGTGTTGGGCGTAGGCGATTGCCCGGCGTATCTTACCGGCTATGTGGTCCCGGGTGCTACCAACAACCCCGAACAAGTGCGCCTTCTTGAGGAGTTTCTCCGCGAGGGCAGGGGAGAACCTATTGAGCCAGACGGCACCTACGATGCAACTTCAGTTGAGGCGGTTAAGCGCTTCCAAACCGAGTACTCGGGCGACATTCTCTCACCGTGGGGGATTGGGGCCCCAACAGGTCATGTCTACTTCACTACCCGTAAGAAAATTAACGAGCTCTACTGCTATGGCGAAAAAGAGTTCCCGCTCTCCGCGTTCCAGGTAAAACAGATTATGCTCTACCGCGACGGCACCTTACAACAGCCACAAACGCCGGTGGGCATTGTCCCGTCCTTAAACCCTTGGTCGGCGATAGATCTGCCGATTCTTTCGGAGTTTAACCTCCTCTCACCTATTGCGATGCCGGCAGTAGCCCCCGCGACAACTCCGAGCCTCTTCCAAAACTCACCGTTTGAGTCGCACCCGCTTCTCACCCTCTTGCGGGACATCTTTAGCCAACTAGCCTCGGGCTTCTCTGTAGAGCGGGTCCAAGCGTCTCACTAAACTCATGAATGCTGACACAATAATAGGTGGCATGATGATGGCAGGGGCTGCCGCAAGCGCCGTCACGGGCGGCGTGGGAGCTACCGGGGGTGAGACAGTTGTGACCGGCGACTCCTCGGCCTCTGTACAGGTTACCAATGTCATTAATGCAGATAACGACGGCGGTACCTCGCACACAATAATTGAAAAAACAGTCGATGGCGTAAAAAAAGTTACAGAAGAGACAAAAAATTTTGCGCCCGGTGAGCCGGTAGAAGTGAATGTCACAGTGGAAGCAAACTCCGGAGGAAAGAGCACCACAAACACCTCCCTGCAGACAGAGACAGAAAGCGGAACAGAAACAGAAGAAGCAACAACTACTGCCACAGGACCAGAGTCACAACCAGACCCGCAGAGTTTTACCGGTTATATCTTCAAAACAATCTCCGGCTTTTTTGCCGGCGTGTGGAGTTGGTTTAGCAACTAGAAAAAGTGGCTTAACAGAGCCATTTTTATGCAGTTACTGGGTGTCTTGCCCCGTGTAATAAGGTCTTAATCAATTCTGCCGTTTCGTCCGGCCCAAAAACAGGATGTGTTTTAATACCGGTTTGCACCACAACCGCATCGTTTCCTCCTTCTTGGAGCGCGTCGCCCACGTAAAGCATTTCTGAAACCGAAACGTTTGTCATGTCGATAAGTTTCCGGATGCCATAAGCTTTGTTGATGCCTTTTTTTGTAATATCTATCGATGTGTGAGCATTCAGCGCGACCGAAAAGTCGGGGAGGCGCCGCACCAGTGCATCGTAGAGCGGTCGGCGTTTTTCCCTGGTCGGGTCCCACCCCTTTTTTTCTTCAAGGGGTGCGTGCTGGCCTAAGGCAGAGAAGGTAATTTGTGCACCGCGGTCTTCAACTCTCTCACCCCACACTTGTTGTGGAGGTTCTGTAAACCCTGTTTCCGCCATTGCTTCACTGAGCGCCTGCATTACCCGCGCTCTTTCAGGCATACTAAACGAGTGGTCGTAGCGCGCCTGCCATTTTTCTTGGGTATATACAAAACATATCGCCGCATTGTCAGGGAAGAGGTAGAGTCTTTTAAATTGTTGCTCACTTGCAGAGAGTGCGGGAAGGAGCTGAGTCTCAAACTGGCTAAACGAGGCTCCCGACATAACCGCAACAGGCATCACTTCAAGGAGCTCACTCAAAAGCTCACCCATCTCTGCCGAGACGCGCTGTTTGCTTTCGGCAAGCGTGCCGTCGAGGTCAAATGCCGCCAGTTTTGGCTTAAAGTCCATAGCATTTATACCAAGTTGTCCGGCAGAAGAATGTTGAGGAGTTTTTTGAGCGAGATAGTAGCAACGCAAAGTACCGTGTCTGCGCCGCCGTAGTAGATGATTAGGGTGTCGCCGCGCAAGACCTGTCCGCAGGAAAAAACCGCATTTCTAACCACCCCTTCTTTCTCGTACTTCTCCAGAGGCTCGAGGATTGTGTCAACACTGCGTGAGATTATGATAGAGGGGTTTTTAAGGTCGAGGAGTACCGCACCCAAGCGGTAGGTTGAGGTTTTAGATACACCGTGATAGATAAGGAGCCACCCTTTTTTTGTCTTGATAGGGGGGCCGGCAATGCCGATTTTTTTGCTGTCCCACATGCCGGGCCGCGGGCCCATAATCTCGATACAGCGTGTGAGTTTGGCTCTAGTAAAGTCGAGCGTATCCAAAAAGTCGGCACAGATCATAGGGTCGATACGGTGGATAAGCATATACTGCCCGCCGATTTTCTCCGGCATGAGGCACATGTCTTTATCGTTGACGTTTTCAGGTGTGGTCAAGACCGGTGCGCTCCATTTGTCCCACTTTTTAGCGACAAAGTCTTTAACTGACAGAGAGGTTAGAGCTACGCGGGTGGGCCGCACTCCGTCGTAGGCGGTGTAGGTCATATACACAGTGTTGTCGATTTTAGTCAGGCGCGGGTCTTCGCACCCTGAGTTGCCTTGAGGGTGACCTTTTTTCATCTCAAAATCTTCGCGCGGGACATAGGCAGGCTCTGTCCCGCGCTCGCTGATTTTTATACCGTTTTTGCTTGCCGCATAGCCAAGCACGCTCGTGTTGTCTTCGCCCATCGCACGGTAGAGGATGTGTGCTGTGCCACCAAGGTCTATCGCCGCGGCGTTAAAAACCGCCGTTTTTTCCCACGCGTGGGCGGGGTCGGGGGTTACAATAGGGTTTTCTTGAGCACGCACGGCAAGCTCCACCCGCCGGTTTGGTAGGAGTGCGTTCAGAAGGTCGGGGAGATTGAGGCTGGCCCGCGCGCACACGGTGTCAGCGCCGCCGTAGTAGATGTCGACACGGTTGTTGCTGTGCAGAAGCACCCCGGAAGGGAAGACAATGTTCGGTACAATACCGTATTTTTCGTAAATGTCCTCGGGCACCATAATGGGGCCCTTGGTTTTGCCCACTATGGTGTGCGGGTCTTTAAGGTCAAGCAACATCGCTTCTATCCCAAACACGCGCTCGCCGCCGCCAAAGTAGTGTTGGATGTAGGAGTAGAACAAAAGCCACCCCTCCTTGGTTTTAACAGGCTGTGAGCCCACTTCGACATGGTCATGGTCAAAACGCAGAGGGTTAACCCAGTGTTTGTCGATGTCTGCGTGCCACTTTTCCCAAAAGTTGATGTCCCACAAGTCCTCAATCTTGTCGCACTGCACGATACACATTTTGGCCGGCGGCTCGTCGGTGTGGGCGGTCACTATCGCAGTTACTTTGCCGTTAATGCGCTCGGGGAAGAGTGTCATTGCTTTGGCGTTAAAAGGCGTTACCAAGTGGCGCTCTTGAACAGTCTCTAAGTCTTTAGAGATAGCTACGGCAACCTTAATATTGCCCGCACCAAAGGGCATGCCGCCCAAAGCAGTGTAAAAAATGTAGTACTTGCCTTCAAAAAAAGTGACCCGTGGGTCTTCGCAGCCGTACCGCTCCCACTCTTGTTCGGGGATAATAAACTGTCGCCGGTTTTGAAAGTGCTTGCCGTCGAGCGAAAGCGCCTTGCCTATGGTAGAGATCCCGGCCGGGGTCATAAGCGCGTCAGGGCGCCCGAGCGCGCGGTAAAATACATGAGTTATATTGCCTTTCTTAACGGGAGAAGGGTTGAACGTGCCACGGGCCTCCCACGCCTTGTCGGTAATGGGTGCTATAAGCGGGTTGTGAGTACTCCGGCGGATGACGTACATTTGTTATAGTGTAACTGGTTTTAACTCTGCGTGCTCGCCGTGCATGAGTTGGCGGACAAAGTCGCGCAGGTTTGCACGCGCCACCGCAACGCGTTTATCGCCGCCACCGTAGTAAACAAATAAATCATCATTCATCACCACTGCACCAGTTGCCATAATGACATTTGGCTTCCAGTCATGCTCGTACCACTCGCGGGGCACCAGCACAGGGTTTGCTGAGCGGTAAAGCACGCGGCGCGGGTCGTCGAGGTCAAGGAGCATGGCGCCCACTTTGTAGCCGATATGCGACTCCTTAGAACTCATCCCGTGATACAACAAGAGCCAGCCATGCGGAGTTTTGATAGGAGGGGCTCCGGCGCCGCGCACGATATCGTCCCACTTGCCTTCGCGCCCGCCGTGCCTGGTTGAGCCGCGGATAAAGCGGTTAGAGTCGTCAAACTCTTCTAAGTTGTCTACATAGTCGATAAGGATTTTAGGCGTGATGCTGTGGAGAATCGCGTAGCGCCCGCCGATTTTTTCAGGAAAGAGCACCCAATTTTTGTGCACTTCGTTTGGGGGCGAAAGCAAGGCCGGGGTGCGCCAGGTCCACTGCTTTTGCAAAAAATCTTTTTTAAGGATCGAGGTCAAGGCCACCCGCACAAACCCCCAGCCGTCAAAGGCGACAAAAGTTACGTGTACATGGTTGTCTATCGTAACCATCCGCGGGTCTTCGCACCCGCCCCACCCGCCGCCTGAGGCGTAGGCGGTTTGGCTGTAAGAAAGCGGCCCGTATACCCGGTTGCGGTTAGGGAGCCCGAAGTCGCGGGTGGGGCTAAACACAGGGTAGGGGAGCCGCTCGTCAAAGTGGATACCGTCTTTACTGCTTGCGTAGCCGATGCGGGAGATGCCGTCGCTACCCATGGCGCGGTAGAGCACGTGCACCCGGCCTTGGTCTACGACCGCGGCCGGGTTAAACACCGCTTCAGACTCCCACCAGTGCTCAGGCTTTGGCTCCAGAACCGGGTTTTGATTGATACGCTTTAAGGTAAAAGGCCTACGGACCTCAAAGAACCAAAATCCAAAGAGCGCAATAAACCCTAAAATAATCGCTCCGAGCGCGACAAATATCCCGACGCTTCCCACCGTCATACCTGCAATAGTTACTGCTGCGATGTACGTTTCGTTCATGCCCTCATACCCAGTTTTAAAATGACACTCACGCCCGCCCGTAACGGTCCTCAATTCTTATAATATCATCCTCTGCAAATTCGCCAAACGAAATTTCTAAGAACTCCACACCCTCAGCGCTACCCTCCATGCGGTGTTCTGCACCTTTGGGGCTCCACAAGTTGTCGCCCGCTTTGACCTCTTGGGAGCTCCCGTCCAAGGTCACCTTCCCCTCGCCCGAGATGATGTGCCAAAATTCGTCGCGGTGTTTGTGGCTCTGCAAACTAAACGCCTGTCCCGGGTTAACAGTGATTATTTTAACGGTCGAAGGCTCGTTTAGCGTAAAGCGCTCAAACGCACCCCACGGCCTCTCCTCTTTTTCATAATTCGAAAGGCCCTCCATAAAGTTATCATACCGCAGAGCCGGAGTTTTTTGGAAGTTTAGAGGGGGATAATTCGGTCGCCAAACAGAGCCAAAAACTCTTCCCTCCGGTCTTCAAAACCGACCTCTTTGTCATGCAAAAACGGGTGGCACTCAACCGTATATTCGTAGTGGGCACGCACCTCGCCATCGCCAAAGATACGCACGTGGTACTGGTATCTAAAGTTAGGTGTGTAGCGCAGAGACACTACTTCGCCTTCGTCTCGGAGCGCCGCAAAACTGTTGCCAAAGCCGTGGTTCACCAGAAACTCGGTTACAGACCGCACGCTTTCGTGCGGAGCGAGGTGGCCTATCAGGTAGTGTTGCCGGCCGTCTGGCCTAAACCGCGCGTAGCGCGGCTCGATAAAACCGAGCGCGTCCAAAAAGTCGCGGAAATACGGATGCACCGGTCGAAGCGCTTTCCATGTCACATATTTAAACCAGCCAATGAGCGAGTCTGGGCGCGCAAGACGGGAGTGCGGGATGCCCCTGAGCCATGCCTCAAGCGGATCCATATATACACGTAGTATACTAATTTTTATGCCGCTTGGCACTATAGGCGCACTCATACTCCAATACAAATACTTTGTTATGGTGCCGCTTATTCCCTTTGCCCAGCCGTTTGTAGGAATGATAGGCGGACTACTCTCGCGGCTCGACATTATGGAGCTCTCCGTTGTGTATACGGTCTTGGTTGGGGTGGCGCTTGTGGGGGACATGGTGTGGTATTGGGTCGGCTACCGCTGGGGAGAGCGGTTTGCACGGCGCTTTGGCCGGTTTGTGTCGGTAACTCCGGCGCATGTCGCGCAAACAAAAAAGATCTTCCACCGCTACCACGCGCCGATACTCCTTGTCTCTAAAGTGACCAACGGGTTTGGTTTTGCAATCGTGACCTTGTTTACAGCGGGGCTTACCAAGGTCCCCTTTGGGCGCTACATGCTCTTTAACACGGTAGGCGAGTTGGTATGGGCGGGGATAATCGTCTCTATAGGATACTTTTTTGGCGAGGCCTACCTGCGCGTACACGACCTCTTTGGCCGGGCCACTCTTACCGTCTTCTTTATTTTGTTTATTCTTGTGACGATGGGCTTTGGCGTCTATGTCCGCCGCAAACTTGAGCGCGCGTCGTATGAGTAGGATATGAAAATAAGTTTTGTCATACCAGCATATAACGAAGAAGCTCTACTCAGCACATGTTTAGAGTCGATCTTGGCAGAAGTGGCTCGCACAGGCTTAGCGCACGAAGCAGAGATTATTGTGGTAAACAACGCCTCAACCGACCGTACTCGAGAAATATCGTTGCAATATAAGGGTATTTTGGTGGTTGACGAACCGCGCAAAGGCTTGACCCGTGCCCGACAGGCGGGATTTCTTGCCTCGTGCGGCGAGCTTGTCGCCAACCCCGACGCAGACACGATACTGCCCGCCGGTTGGCTCACGACCGTGCTTGAGGAGTTTGAAAGGAACCCAAAACTTTTGGCGCTAAGCGGTCCGTACGTGTATTACGACCTTTCACTTGTTCAAAGAATACTGGTGAAGATATTTACCTTCTTCTCTTTTGTAATTCATCTCATCAACTACTATCTTTTGCGTATGGGTGCAATTATTCAAGGTGGAAATTTTGTCGTGCGCCGCTCTGCGCTTGAAGCTATAGGTGGACACAATACTTCTATAGAGTTTTATGGCGAAGATACAGATATAGCTAAACGGATTGCGGTGCTGGGAAAGGTTAAATGGACATGGAAACTCCCGATGTACTCCTCCGGCCGACGATTAGCCGCAGAAGGGTTAGTCACGATAAGCATCAAATATGCGGTCAATCACTTTGCAACCATTTTTTCAGGAAAACCGGTAACACACACACTTATATAGACATCCGCCCAGCTACAGAACAAACAGGAAAAATAGAGCCGCAAGAGCTATACGATATACACCAAAGCCGATAAAGGAGTGGGTTTTAACAAAGGAGAGGAGAAACTTGATAGCGAGCATTGCCACCACAAACGAGGTAAGAAAGCCTGCAATGAGGAGCCCCATCTGGTCGGTTGAGAAGCTCGAGCCTACCTGCAGGGTATCAAAACCGGTTGCGGCTATCATGGTAGGTACCGCAAGCAAGAACGAAAACTCGACTATCGTAGTGCGCTTAAGCCCAAGCATGAGGCCTCCTAAAATTGTTGCCGCCGAGCGCGAAACTCCCGGCACCACCGCCGCGGCCTGGGCAAGCCCCACGAGCGCGGCTTGCTTGTAGTTCATGTCTTTAACCTCAGCTGTGGCCTCCGCACTTTCTTTATGTAGGAGCTCAAAGACTATTAAGCAGATACCGCCCAAGGCGAGGGCCCAGACCACCACCAGGGGGTTGCCGATAAGGTAGGTCTTGATAAATGAGTAGAGAAGAAAGCCCACTGCCGCTGTAGGTAAAAAGGCGACAAAGAGCTTCTTAAGGGTCTCAGGGTTTAAGAATGAGCGCCAATAAAGCGCTATCACAGCGAGTATAGCCCCGAGCTGGATGATGATTTCAAAGCTCTTTTGAAACTCGGTGTGGGGGATCCCGAGAAACTCAGTCGCTAAAATGAGGTGTCCGGTCGAAGAAATAGGCAAAAACTCGGTAACCCCCTCGATAACGCCGAGCAAGATGCTCTGTAACAGGTCCATTAGCCTGCAGTATACACTGCGAGAGGCCCCTCGGGCTTATCTACAGCCCCCTTAGGAGAGGGGTTGCGCGTAGGGTAGAATAGAGGGAGGGAAACTTATCAGCCGTTTGTTTATTAATTTACTTATTTTAGTTTTTATGGCCAATCCAGCGTTATCAAAGCCAATGCAGCTCTCCGAGGACCTTGAGGCCGTTATAGGCAAAGGCCCTATGGCGCGCTCCGAGGTGGTGAAGCAGATTTGGGTATACATTAAGAAGCATGACCTCCAAAACCCTCAGAACAAGCGCAACATCCTCGCCGACGATAAGCTTAAAAAGGTGTTTGGCGGCAAGGGCGAGGTTTCGATGTTTGAGATGACCAAGCTCGTCTCAGGCCACCTTAAGTAGACACATGATAAAAGGGGTTCACCTGACAGCAGTAAGCGGGTTAGCGCTAGTGTTAGCGCTCCCGCTTTTTGCTTCTGCGGCGGTTTTTCACCTAAGCGACCAGGTGAGTCTCCCCGCAGGCGAAGAGGTTAACGACGACGTCTACGCGTCTGGCGGCTCTGTCACAAGCGCCGCCCGCATCTCGGGCGACCTCTACGCCGCGGGCGGCACTGTGCTGGTGAGCGGTCCGGTGGGGGCCGACTTAGTTGTTGCGGGCGGCACCATTACGGTCACGGGTACTGTGGGTGACGACCTGCGCGCCGCAGGCGGCACGGTGATTATCCAAGGGCTTGTGCGGGGCGACGCTCTTATAGGCGGCGGCTTGGTAAGACTCGACGCCCAGGTAAACCAGGACGTTAAGATAGGTGGAGGAGACGTGTACATCAACGCTCCTGTCACCGGCAATGTTGAGGTACACGCCGACAAACTCACCTTGGGGCCTATGGCGCGTATTGCGGGCACCCTTACCTACAACTCGCCGCGCGAAGCCGTAGTAGAAGAAGGGGCCACCGTTGCAGGAGAGACAACCTTTACGCCCCGCGCCGACAAAGACGGGGTACAGGGCTTGCTTGTCGCGTTTGTGTCAGTGGCAACGTTTGTCTTTTTGCTTACTTTTGCCCTGGGCGCGCTTATATTTGTATTCTTTTTCAAACGCTACTCGCACGAAGTGGTGGAAAACGCCTTCGGTGGGCCGCTTTTGGAGCTTGGCCGCGGCCTCCTCGTGTTTATCGTGATGCCGGTGCTCTCGGTCTTACTGCTTGTCACTATTGTCGGGATACCGCTCGGGCTCCTTGGCCTCACACTCTACGTGGCGCTCATTATCTTTAGTTGGCTCATGTCGCCGGTTTTGATAGGGAGCCTCGTGTTTAAGTGGGTGAGCAAAAGCACTGCGTACGAAGTGAGTTGGAAAACCGTGCTCCTCGGTGTTGCCGTATTCTTTTTCATCGGCTTCGTGCCTATTGTCGGGGGGCTTGTACAGTTTGGCTTTATGCTCCTTTCTCTTGGCTCTATCGCGCGGCTCAAGTGGCACATCGCTAAAAGCTGGCGCTAAAGGGCGCACATGGCGGGCAAAAAAAAGAAACAGTGGTACTCGATTTCGTTTATAGGCGGGCTTATGATGGCACTCTACGCTTTTATCCCGCCGTTTGTTGTCTATGCCGACACCTTAGGTATCTTGCCGTTTGAATCCCGTGTTGCGGCTGTGGGCGGGATGTCGTTTGTGCTTTTAATTGTGTTTGCGGCGCGGCGGCGCGGGCACAAACTTTTTTCGCGCCGCCAGCATCACAAAGGCTTAGGTATAGAGCAAGGCTTTACCCTGATGGAGATCCTGGTTGTTATCTCTATTATAGGCATCATGAGCGCTATTGTATTGCCGGTGTTTAGCAACGCGCGCGAGGCGGCTTACTTTACACGCGCAAAGGCCGAGTTTAAGTCGATAGCGACGGCGATTGAGCTGTATACCAACGCAACAGGCTCCTCCTACCCGGGAGACGTTAACCGCGGCTTGCCGCCGGGGCTCGAGGTTTACTTGGCACCGGGCGAGTGGCCTCAAGCACCATGGCAGGAAAGTGTCTACGACTGGGACGCCTGGGCGCCCGGCGACCTCTCCCACCCGCCACAAACCCAGGTCTACCAGATAAGCGTACGTTTTTGCCCCTTAGGTGAGCCGACACAATGTAACTTTCCTAACGAAGAGTGGGCCGAAGGGTTCGACTACTACAGCGCGGTTTACTACTGTTTTGACGGGCCTTGCCGCTCACACTCAAGCCAGCCCATAGACCACCCCGG
>Ga0299906_10001635_pt1 | contig 19095 bp, 16 predicted proteins | sample RVTome_14_FD_200259 | JGI IMG/M metagenome (GOLD analysis project Ga0299906, IMG submission 200259) | Soil microbial communities from uranium-contaminated site in the Upper Colorado River Basin, Wyoming, United States - RVT145D125 (version 2) ...
CGATGAGCAGGAGCTGGTCGATCAGCTCGTCGGTGGTGGTGATGACGCGGCTGGATGCGGAGTAGCCGGTCGAGGCCAGGATCATGTTGATGAACTCGGCGGAAAGATCGACGTTGGACAGCTCCAGGGCGCCGCCGATCATGCGGCCGGTGCCGAAATCCAGGGCCTGGGTGATGATTGCCGCGCCGGAGTTGGGGCCCTCCAGGTAGTTGCCGCCGCCGGAATCGATGAGGCCCTCGTTGTTGGAGAATTTGGCCATGGCGATCTGCCCGATTGTGCGGGTCAGGCCGTTGGTGAAGGAGCCCTCCAGCAGGCCGGTGCCGGTGATGGAGAACGCCGCCAGCGTGCCCAGGGCCGAGCCGTCCTGAAACGTCGCGGCCAGATTGCTCGTCGTGGAGGTGAACGCGGAGACCTGGTCGGTGCCGGTGTTGAACGCCATCTGCACGATGAGCGGGCTGACGGCGCCGTTGGCCCGCGTCATGGAAAACGTGTTGTTGCTCGCCGTCACGAAGTTGCCGTTGCCGTCGAAGCTCACCGTCCCCAGGCCGACGATGCGGTCCAGGGCGTCGTTGTCGGACGATTCGGCGATGAACTCCCACGTCGTGCCGCTTCCGGGCGTCGTCTGCTGGAGCACGAAGGTCAGGTCCACCGTCAGCGGCGAGCCGAGCGAGTCGTAGACCACAAAGCTCGTCCGCACCGACTCGCCGTCGGCGTCCTGCGTCTTGCTGAACACGAACGGCTGGTTGATGCCCGCGCCGGCGCTCGTGGCGATGAAGTTGGCGGACTGCAGCGTCAGGTCCTGCGCAGCGCCCTCGTTGCCGGTGATGGCGAGCACGCCGGAGGCGTTGTCGAACGACGCGAGGCCGCCGAGACTCTGCCCGCCGATGACGCTGGCGTCCAGGCCAAGCACATCGTTGAGAAACGTGATGTAGTCCGCCAGCGTGGTCCCGTTGGCGTCCGTGCCGGCGACGGGCGCGGCGGAGAACGCAAAGCTCGTCGTGCCGAGGTCCTTGCCGCCCTTCTGAATGCCGCTGAGGGTGACGACGGCGCCGGAGCCGCCCTCGAAGGCCAGCACGGAGCCGCCCGCCCCGTCGTCGATGTAAAGATCGTTGCCGGCCACCGTGAGGTCCAGGGCGTCGGTCGCCGGGATCGTCAGGGCCGCGTCGGTGAAGAACGCCCGCGCCTCGTGGATCGACCCGGTCACGGCGATGTCGCCGGAGGCGTTCAGGTTGCCGTTGAAGTTAACGTTGCGCGTGGCCTCGGCGAGCGTCAGCGTGCCCACCGGGACGTTCAGCGGAACAATGCTGCCCTGCGTCACCTGGAAGTTGGCGTCCACCGGGTACCCCATCACCCGCGCCCCCGCCAGCGTCACCAGGTCGTTCGTCTCGTTGCGCACGAACGAGCCGACTCGTGTGTACAGACGCTGCTGGCCGAACTCGGTGATGAAGAATCCGTCGCCCTCGATGGCCACATCCGTGGGCACGCCGGTGGCGGTGATCGAGCCGGTGTTCATGTTCCGCTGCGTCGCGCCGATCGTCGCCCCGTTGCCCACCTGAAGCGGATTCGTGCCGCCCGTGGACGCCCCCGGCGACGTGCCGGAGGAGAACGTGCGGCTGAAGGTGGGGGCGAAGAGCATCCGGTTGGACTTGTAGCCCGTGGTGTTCACGTTGGCGATGTTGTTGCCGATCACGTCGAGCTGCCGCGCGTTGACGGACAGGCCGGAGAGACCGGTGAAGAGTGCGGTCGTGGAGGGCATGCGTCAGTCTCCTGGTCGTTGGGCGGGATCGGCGCCGGCCGGCACGGGCGAGGGCGGCGCGGCCATGCGCGCGGCGAACGCCCGGGCAATCTGTTCGGCCACGGCCCGCGGGGCCAGGCCGGGGCCCGGGCACCCGACCACGCGCTGCGCCGCGGCGCCGTCGGCAATAAAGACCGCGGCGTCCAGCGCCACGATCGGATCGTCATCACGTTCACCAAGCTCGGCGATCAGCGTCCGCCCGGTCACATCGAGCACGAGGCCGCGCCCGTCGATGAGCATCAGCGCCTTCTCCGCGCCGTGCGCCGCCGCCATGTCCGCCGCCCCGCTCATCCGTCCAAGCTGATCGTCGCTCACAGGCGTCCGCGGCTCGAAATCCAGCGACACCGGGCACTGGCTGCGCACCTCGCCGTCGGCCACCAGCGCCAGAAGCTCGCCGAAGGAGCGGTCCTCCAGGGGCGCGGCGGGATCATCCGCGCCGCGTCCGGTCACGGGCCGGATCGGCGGGGTCAGTTTCCGCAGCAGTTGGACGGCATCGATCATCATGCACCGCTTCCGCCGTCGCTCTCACCATCGCCGCCGCCGTCGCCACTGCTGCCGCTGTCGTCGCCGCCATCCGACTCCGTCGGATCCGGCTCGTCGAAGAGACTCACGTCGATGACCGTATTGATGTTCTCCACCGGCACGAGGTGCCCGGTGTCGAGCTCCAGGTAGACCTGGTCCTGGCGGCGGATCACCGACAGCGCGTAGCCCTGCGCCCGTTCGGCCTGGTCCGTCAGGCCGTCGATGAACTTGCCCAGCAGGTTGCCCGCGGACGCAAGCTGGTTCTCGAGCACCAGCGACTCAAGCTGCTGGACGACCTTGAGGTCCGACTCGATCGAGCGAATAGAGTTGAGCTGGTCCAGCAGCGCGCCGGTGTCGTTCGGCGCCAGCGGGTCCTGGTTCGACAGCTCGGTGAAAATGATGCGGATGAAGTCCTCCGAGGTCATCTCCGAGAAGCGATTGACGCCCGAGGAGTTCAGGGCGGCATCGACGGGATTGAAAGCGCTGATGCTGCTCATGCGGCGGCTCCAGAATGAGGCCGGCGTGCGGCGTCCGGCATCGACGCCGGGTCGTCATGAATGAGGCCGGCAAACTCGCGATGCGCCCGTCCATCGCGTCGCGGCGAGGAGTCGCCCTGTGGTTCCTGCCGCTCGCGGCCGGATTCACCGCCGCCGTGGCGATGCGACGAGTCGCCCCGCCCGTCGTCGGGCATGGAGTGGCTTGGCGCCGGAGGCGGCGGCTGGGTGTGCAGCCGCTCCACGATGAGTCCTTGAGATTCCAGTGACTGCCGCAGCGTGGCGAGGTTGCGGCTGATGAGGTCGTGGGCCTGCTGATTCGCGGGCTCGAAGCTCGCGCTGACCACGCCCCGGGCTATGGTCATCTGGATGCGAAGCTGGCCGAGCTCGGGGGGATCGAGACGCATGGTCATGACGCCGCCCCGCTGGTTGAGCATCGCGGACAGGCCGCGGACCACGCGGCCGGCGAAGCCCGCCTCGTCGCCGCCATCCAGGTCTGCGCCAAGCGATGTCAGAAGCGCCGCATCGGCCGATGTGGCCGGTGCGGGCGATGCTGCGATGTGCGAACGCACGGCCTCGCCGCGCTGCCATGACGCGAGATCCACCGGCAGCCCGGTGGAGTGCTCCAGGCGAAGCGCGGCATCGAGCCGGCCGGCCCGGCTTTCGGCGGGCGTCGTCCGACCTGCGTTGAAATCACGCTCGCCACGATCGTCCGGGGCGCTATGCTCGGCCGATGCCGACGAGTCGCCGCTCGCGGCGCCCGCGGCCGCCGGTTCAACGCCGGCGGGCCGCGCTTCGAGTCCGGACAGCGCATCGACCGGCGTTCCGGCTCTGCCGGCGGTGAAATCGCGTGGCGCGAGGTTGTTTCTCAGCGTCGAAACGACGATTGGCGGACCATCGGCGGACCGAGTCGTCCGCGCGATGATCGCAGCGCCGGCGCGGGCCAGGGCATCGTCCAGGACCTGCTGATCAACCGCCGCGATCCGCGCGGGCGCGGCGGGCGGTGGTGATGCACGCTCGGTCGGCGTTGTGACGCTGCCGCCGGACCCTTCGAGCTGAAGGGTCGTCCGGTCGGCGATCGCACCCGGCTGCGCCGCGGGCACCGCCGGGCTCGCTCCGCGGGCGACCGAACCCGGCGCCGACCACGGAACAGGCACAGGCGATTGCTGCGCCTGGCGGACATCTTGTTGCGCGGCGCTGTCGGCGACTTGTGCCGGCAGGGCCGATGGGGTCGTGGCGTCAGCGCCGGCATAATCGGCGCTGCGGGACGGCGCGGCATCCACCGATTGGGGTGGCTCGCCGTCGGCCGATTGGAATGCAACGACCGCGTTCTCGCTGCCGCGCTCATCGGCTGTCGTGCGGTCGGTATCGGCGCCGAGGCGCGGCCGGGGCTCGGGAGAATCCGCTGAAGCGGCCGCTAGAGGGCGATCCGCCGGTGCGGCCGCATCGCGCAGGGCGTCACGGAATCGGTTTGCGGATGACTCGTGCGAGCGTTGGCGCGGCGCGGCGGAATCCTGCGCCAGCAGCGCATCAATCGGCCCCGTCGCCAGCAGTGTCGGCAGCGTCATCATCGGCAGGAGACTCCGGCTCGCGCAGGCCGAGCCCGAACGATCGGAGCTCCTCCAGCAATTCCGTTGCCAAAACGAGCTCCTCCGCCGACTTGAACTCGCGGAGGATCCGGCTCGCCGCCCGGGCACTCATCGCGTCGAGATACGCCACGGCCTGGTCCCGCCGGCCGGCGCCGACCAGCGCGATGAGCAGCTCCTTGCCCTGCCTGGGGGGCAGCGATTCGTATTGGCGCACCGTCTGCGCGAACTGCTCGTCGGCCTTGCGCTCGCGCTCGGCGCGGGTGGCCTCCTCCCAGCTTTGGCGCTGGGCGTCGAAGGCCTCGCGTTCGGCCTCGATCCGGGCGTTGAGCTGCTCGAACTGCCGCGTGAGCATCTCGCTTTCCTGTTGCAGGCGCTGGGAGATCTGCTGCTCCTGGTCCTGAAGCGAGGTCAGGACATTCAGTCGTTCGAGGCTGGACAATCGCACGGGCACAACCTCGGCCGCGGCGTTTCGGCGGGCGGCCGCGTCCTGCTCGGCGGCCTGCCGCGCTTCCTCGGCGAGGGTCGGGGCGAAGATGTCTCTCGCCTCGCGCAGGCGTTGCGCGCTCAGGCGGCCGGTCCGCCACATCCAGGCGCCGAAGAGCATCAAGGCCAGCAAGTGGACCACGGCGAAGAAACTCACGATCGTCCAGAGCGGTCTCACGGTGCAACCTCCCGACGGGCGGCGGCGATCACCGCCAATTCGTCCATCGCTACGGTTTCGGCCCTGTTCAGCGCGGTCCTCCACAGCTCGTGCCGCCGCTCGCGCAGCAACTCAATCGCGCGGCGGCGGCGGACGGCCTCCACCAGCCGGACGCGAGCCGCCTCCAGACGCCGGTGTACGCCTGCAAGCTCCAGCACAACCTTCTGGGCATCGCGCATCATCCGCAGGGTGCTGCCGGCGTGGCCCCGCAGGTCGCTCATCCGCAACGGACCGACCAGGCCGCCCCGAAGCTCCTGCTTGCCCTGCCGGATCGCCTGCTGGCGCCGGCGTATGCGGCCCTCCAGATCCAGTCGCTGGCGGTGGAGGTCGGCCACATCGCGCTGAAGCGCCTCTTCAGCGCGGCGACGGGCCGCGAGCAGCGGTTCGAGCTGGAAGGTGAATCGCGGCATGCGATGGGCCGGACCGCGTCATGCGCGATGCGTCAGCGGGCTCCTTTCGTCCGGTCCAGCTTCTGCCGGGCGGCGCCGGCCAGTTCGATCAGGCGGCGGCAGGTGCGCGGGTACTCCGCCTTCTCGCCGACGGCCTGGCGGAGGAACTCGTCGTACATCGGCTTCATCTCGATGGCGACATCGCAGACCGGGTTCGAGCCGCGCGCATAGGCGCCGATGTTGATCAGCTCCTCGGCCTCCGCGTGGGCCGCGATCAGGCGGCGCAGCTCGCGCCGGGCCTCGTTGTGGTGCGCATCGCACACATCCTCCGCGACGCGCGAGACCGAGTCGAGCAGACCCAGCGCCGGATAGTGCCCCCGGGCGGCAATGCGGCGCGACAGGATCAGGTGACCGTCGAGCACGCCTCGGGCGGCGTCGGAGACCGGCTCGGTGAGGTCATCGCCCTCCACCAGCACGGAAAAGAGTCCAGTGATGGACCCGGCGCCCTCGACCGCCCCCGCCCGCTCCAGCAGCACGGGCAGCAACGCGAAGACCGACGGCGTGTAGCCCTTGGTGGCGGGCTGCTCGCCGACGGCCAGGCCGATCTGCCGCTGCGCCTGGGCGAACCGGGTGATCGAATCGAGCATGAGCATGACATCGCGCCCGAGGTCGCGGAAGTGCTCGGCCACGGCGCAGGCGACCATGGCGGCGCGGACGCGCATGAGCGGCGATTCGTCGCTGGTGGCGACGATGACGACCGACCGCGCCAGGCCCTCCGGACCGAGAGCGTGATCGATGAACTCGCGCACCTCCCTGCCGCGCTCGCCGACGAGGGCGATGACGTTCACATCCGCGGCGGTGTTGCGTGCGACGATGGACAGGAGGGTGGACTTGCCCACACCGGGTCCGGAGAAAATGCCGATGCGCTGACCCTTGCCCAGGGTGAGCATGGCGTCGATCGCACGCACGCCCGTGGGCAGCGGCTCGGTGATGCGACGGCGCTTCAGGGCGCTGGTCGGCGCGGGATGCAGGGGGCGCGGCGCGGCATCGAGCGGAGGCGGCGCGCCGTCGATCGGCCGGCCCAGGCCGTCGATGACACGGCCCAGCAGGCCTTCGCTGACAGCCACCGTCTGGGCGCTCTGCTCGCCCACCACGCGCGATCCCGGGGCCAGCCCGGCGCCGGCGCCGAGCAGCATCACGATGCTCTGGTCGCCGTCGAATCCGACGACCTCGCCCGGGATGGCGCCTGCCGCATCGCTCGCCCGCACCCGCGGCGACACGGCGACCAGCGACCCGATGGGAAGGGGCAGATCATCCACGACCAGGCTCAGCCCGCGCACGGCCCGCACCGTCCCGGTGATGCGCAGGGGCTGCAATCGGCGGAGCGCATCGAGACGGGCATCCAGAACGGTCATGGGGCATCCCTGTCCGCGCTCACCGCCGGACCGGCGGGCGCGGCATCGAGCCGCGTCTGTCCGGGCAGCAATGAGGCGGCGATACGGTCGAGCTGCGTGGCGATGGAGGCGTCAATTTCGCCGCCCGCGGTGGTGACGATGCACCCGCCGCGCCCCACTGATGGGTCGTCGCCCATCGTGAGGTGCTCGCACGTCGGTATCTGGTCGCGCAGGACGGGCAGCACCGCGTCGATCGTGGTCCGGTCGTCGGGATGGACACGAATGGCGATGCGGCCGGGCCGGCTCAGGAGTTCCAGTGCAGCGCGGACCTGGTCGACCGCGACGGACGGATCCTGTTCGACGATGCGGTGCACCACCCGGGATGCGAGGGCGAACGCGAACGCCAGGACATCCTCCTCGGCGGCCAGCAGCAAGGCGCGGCGGCGGCGCTCCCAGTCGGCGGCGGCGGCGGAGAAGCGCTCATCGAGCGCCTGGAATCGCTCCCGGAACTCGTCCCGCGCCGCGTCGAGCGCTTCGGCGCGGCCGGCGGCCCGGCCTTCGTCGAGGCCGCGGCGAAACCCGTCGTCATAGCCGCGCCCGTCGGACTCGTCGATGCGCGCCTGGGCCTCGGCCCGCGCCGCGGCGATGACGGCCTCCGCGTCCGCGCGGGCGTCCGCGAGCAGGTCGGCGGCCTGGCGTTTCAGGTCGCCAAGATCGAGCACCACCGCGCTGCGGGCGAGTCGCTCGGCCTGGGTGTGCTTGACGATGGCCATGGTCGCCGCCCGCGGATGCCGGCTTTCAGCGTCCGGGGGCGCATCCTCCTGCCTGAATCAGACCACGAGATCCGAATCGCCGCCGCGCCCGGAAATGATGATCTCTCCGGCGTCCTCGAGCCGGCGCACGACATCGACGATGCGCTGCTGCGCGGCCTCGACGTCGCTGAGGCGCACGGGCCCCATGTACTGCATGTCCTCCTTGATGATCTCCGAAGCGCGGCTGGACATGTTGTTGAAGATCTTGGTCTTGAGCTCATCGCTGGCGGTCTTGAGGGCCAGGCACAGCTCGTCGTTGTCGATCTCCTTGAGCACCGCCTGGATGCCCTTGTCATCGACCATGAGGATGTCTTCGAAGACGAACATGAGGCGGCGGATCTGCTCGACGAGTTCGGGATCCTCGGCCTCGATGCCCTCCAGGATCGACTTCTCCGTGGAACGGTCGCAGAGGTTGAGCACTTCGGCCACGGTCTCCACGCCGCCGACCCGCTCCATGGAGTGCTGAAGCATGTTGCTGAGGCGCGACTCCAGCCCGCGCTCGACCTCCTGGATCACCGACGGATTGGTCTGCTCCATGTTGGCCACGCGGCGCACGACCTCGATCTGCTTCTGCGGCGGCAGCCCGCCGAGAATTTCCGACGCCTTGTGATGGCTCAGGTGGCTGATGATCAGGGCGATGGTCTGCGGGTGTTCGTCCTGGATGAAGGTGAGCAGCGTGTCGCCCTCGGCTTTCTGAAGGAAGGCGAACGGAGTCTTCTGCACCTGGGTCTGGATCTGCGAGATGATGCGGTCGGCCAGCTTGTGGTCCAGCGAGTCCTTGAGCAGGGCGCGGGCGTAGTCCAGCCCGCCTTCCTTCATGTACACGCTGGCCAGGCGCAGGCTGTAGAACTCCTCGATGACGGACTGGGCGAGCTTCGCCGGCACATCGCCGAGCTGGGCCAGGGCCCGGGTGACCTCCTCGATCATCTCGTTGGACAGCTCGCGCAGGAGCACCCCGGCCGTGTCGTGATCGAGCGTCAGCAGGAGGACCGCGGCCTTGGTGATGCCGTCGAGGTCCTCGATCTTGTCGGGCAGCTTCTTGCCGAGTCGCAGTGCCATGGTGTGGCGGGCTCTCTCGCGGCGGCCGCGTGCTAGCGGTCGGTCTCCTGAATCCATTTGCGCAGGAGATGCGCCGCATCATCGGGCGTCTCCTTGACCATGCTGGAAATCTGCTCGAGCATCTCCTGGCGGCGGAGCTGCTCATCGTCGATCTCCAGCCCCTCCAGCGCCGGCGACGACTCCTCGGCCTCGCCGATCAGGTCCGAGTCCGCATCCGACAGCGCCGGCGGAATGCCCACCAGCTCCTCGGCGGTGGGCAGCTCTTCGTGGGTGGTGGCCTTGCGGACCATGAAGAACATCATGGCCAGACTCACCAGGGCCAGGCCGCTGAGGCCGACGTACTTGACCAGCCCCCCGTCGAGGCCGAAGCCCGCACCCCCGGCTCCGCCCCCGGCTCCAGCGCCCCCGGCTCCCCCTGCGCCCTCGGCCCCCCCGCCGCCGAAGCCCGCAAGCATGACGTCGTGGAAGGGATCGACTTTGACCTGGCCCGGCATCGCGCCATCCACCGCGCTGGTGTCGATCAGCGGCAGGATGTGCTGCCGGATTCGCTCCGACTCGGCCGCGACGAACGGCGCGAGCGTCGGCGCATCGGGCTCCTCGGCATCGGCGCCATTCTCAAGCTTCCAGGCCCGGACGAAGTAGGAGTACGGCACGCCGATCGACGCGTGGATGACCAGGGCCTGGCCCTTGGGATCGCGGATCCGGCTGGTGGCGTTGGGAAACTGAGGAATCGCCCGCGTGCTGGATCGCTCGTCGGTCATCACCTGACCGCCGCCCAGGGACGCCAGCGAGACGCCCGTGTTGGCGCGAACCCCGGGCTCGGCGGCGGCGGGCTGCCGCGACGAGTTGATGTTGCGCGAGCTCTCCTCGGTCATGCCCAGTCGCGGCTCCTCGATCGTCGTGGTCTGGCTGACGACTTCGCGGGTGTCCACCGTGGCGCTGACGCTCACCCGCACGCTGGGAATGAAGGAGACGGCGCTGAGGATCGTGTCCTTGATGTGCTGCTCGACGGCGAGCCTCGCCTCGAGGTTCTGCATGGCCGCCCGGGCGTCCTCGCCGCGGGCCTGGTGACGGTCGCCGGTGCTGGCGTTCGTCAACTGGATGTTCTCGACGGTCAGGCCGGCGTGGGCGCCCTTGACCAGATAGACGATCGTGTCGGCCTGGTTGGGCGGGAGGGGCCGCCCGTTGGTCCAGACCGTCACGGTGGCCGTGGGCGGGATGCGGCTGGCGCCGATGCCGCCGCCGTGCGCCGGCGCATCGATGACGACCTTGGCGTTCGAGATGCCCTGGAACTGGCGGATCACGGCCGCCACCTCGTTCATCTTGGCGATCAGGTAGCGCCGGTCGTTCTGGTGCCGGCTGAGGAACGGGCTCTCGTTGAGCATGAGCTTGTCGAAGTTGACCTGGTCGGCGGCCAGCAACTGGTAGTCCACAAGCTGGGCGAGAACGATCGTGCGCTGGTCGGAGGGCACGGCGATGTCGCCGCCCCGCTCCTCGTGGGGAATCTGGCGGTCGCGCAGAAAGTTCACGGCCTTGCCCCGGGCTTCGACGCTGAGGTCGGCCGGAAGGTTCAGCGGGACCATGCTCCGGTCGCCCGCGTAGAGCGAGACGAGGAACAGCGACATCGCCAGGATCACCATGAGCGACCCGATGAGGAGCTTGCCGTTGAGGCTCAGCCCCCTGAGCTGATGTCGAATCGTCGCCAGAAGTCGCTGCATTGCCTGCATCCGGTCGGCCTCCATGCCTGCTGCGCGAGTTCACCGGCGCAGCGCGGCGAGGGCCTCCGGCCCGCGCATCGGCGCTGCGCCCCTCGGGTGATCGCTTAGACCCTGATCTGCTTCACCTCTTCAAACGCATCCATGACCTTGTTGCGCACCTGAAGGAGCATGCGGAACGCCGTGTCGGCCTTCTGCGTGGCGATCATGACGCTCTCCAGATCGTCGCGCCGGCCCGCGGCGAGGTCCTCGATCGCCTCCTTGGCATCCCGCTGCAACCGGTTGACCTGGTCGATCTGCCGCTCGAGCGTCTCGCGAAAGCTCGGCTGGGTCGGATCGTGCCCGACGGCGGCGCGGCCCGCACCATGCGGCAGGGGCGGCGGCGAGAGCGGTCCGATGAGTCCCAGCGGGTCCGGCATGATCGTTCAGCGCTCCTCACATCTGGCGTTTCGGCCAGATGCCGCCCGGACGTCCATTCCGGGCGACCGTTCACGTTGATCCGTTACGTCAGAATCTGCAGGGCCGCGGCGAACATCGACTTGGTCGCCTCAATCGCGGTGATGTTGGCCTCATAGGATCGGGTCGCTTCCATCGCGTTCATCAATTCCACGATCCCGTTGATGTTCGGGTATCCCACGTACCCCTCCTCGTCGGCGTACGGGGAGTCCGGCTCATACTTCATGATCGGGGGGGCGTCATCCGTCTCGATCGATGCGATGCGCACGCCCAGCGGATCGCCGAGGGCCGGATCGCCCGCGCCCAGCAGCGCGAAGCGGCGCTGAAACGGCTCGTACTCGCCCTGGGCGTTGAGAATCGTGTTCTGATTGGCCAGGTTGGCGGAGATCAGGTCGAGGCGCAATCGCTGCGCCACGAGGCCAGAGGTCGAGATGTCAAGCGTATTGAACATGTGCGGTCAATTCAGCCCGCGGTGGACGCTACAGCCGCTCGCGGATAGCGGTGTTGATGAGCTCAAAGCGAGAGCGGAGCAGGTCGGCGGCCAGACGAAAGGTCGATGCGTTCTCGACCAGGTCCTGCATGATCCGCTCGAGATCGCGATCGTTGGCGTCATGAAAGAGGATGTTGTCACCGAGCGATTCGGGCGACGGGATCGTCGAGGCGGCGTCGGGCTCGAGCTCGCCTCCGGCGTCGCCTTGTGCGTGGCGCCGGCGATCCACGGCATCGGCCAGGGCGGACTGGAAGGCGTGCACATCGAGATCCATCGGGCGGAATCCGGGCGTGGAGAGGTTCGCGATGTTGTTGGTGATCAGCGCGTGGCGGCGCCCGGTGAACTGGATCAGCCGTTCCAGGACGGGAATCGCTTCCGCATTGCTGACGCCGTCGATCATGGTTCGAGATTCCGCACTTCGGGGGCGCTGGCTGACGCCTCGGTGATGTCTGCAAACCACGGACCCTTGCCGGGGCTGCCGTCCGGCACCGCGGGGCCGCCTGTGCGGCGCAGGGCCTGCGCGTTCGACATCAGATGCGCTGAAGCTGCGCTGCATCAGAGGTTCGGCGAGACGAGCTGAAGCTCCTTCCACTTCTTGAGCTTGAGGCCGAGCGTGCGCACCCCGATGCCAAGGGCCCTGGCCGACTTCTGCCGGTGGCCGTTGAAGCTCGTGAGGGTCGCGATGATCGTTTCCCGCTCGACATCCTCCAGCGTCTTGTGGCCGTCGCAGACGATGCGGGGAATGCCGTTGGACGCCACATCGGCATCGCGAACCTCGATCATGGCGCCGGCCTTGACGGCGGTCGTCGGGAATTCCTGGTCCGCGTCGCAGTTATGTCCGGGGGCGGGGGCGGCGTTCAGCCACGGCGCGATCAGCTCGGCGCGGATCACGCCCTCGGTGCTCAGCACCGACGCCCGCTCGCAGACGTTCTGCAATTCGCGCACATTGCCGGGCCAGTCGTACCGGACCATGAGCTGAAGCCCCTCGGGCTCGATCGCCTTGACCGGTTTGCCTTCGCGGCGGGCGGTCTCGTTGAGGAAGAACTCGACCAGCGTGGGAATGTCCTCGGCGTGGCGCCGCAGCGGCGGCATGTGCACCGGCAGAACATTGAGCCGGAAGTACAGGTCCTCGCGGAACGTGCCGCGCCGGGCCTCGCCGGTGAGGTCGCGGTTGGTGGTCGCGATGACGCGCACATCGACAGCGCGGCTGGCGCTGGAGCCGACGCGCTCGAAGGCCCGTTCCTGGAGCACGCGCAGGAGCTTGGCCTGGATCTCCGGGGCGATCTCGCTGATCTCATCGAGCAGCAGGGTACCGCCGTCCGCCAGCTCGAAGCGGCCCTTGCGCAGCTTGTCGGCGCCGGTGTAGGCGCCCTTCTCGTGCCCGAAGAGCTCGGATTCCAGCAGGCTGGTGGAGAGCGCGGCACAATTGAGGGCGAGAAACGGGGCGTTCTTGCGCGGGCTGTGCTCGTGGATCCAGCGCGCGGCGACTTCCTTGCCCGCGCCCGACTCGCCGGTGATCAGCACCGTGCCGTGGCTTTCGGCGATCCTCGCCATGCGGTCGATGACCCCATTGATCGCCGGGCTGTCGCCGATGAGCTGGTGGGCCCGCGATGCCGCGCTCCCCTCGACCGTGGCCCCGGCCCTGAGGATCTGGTTCTCGCGCAGCAGCCGGCTGTGCTCGATGGCCCGCTCCACGGTCACGAGCAGCTCATCGCCGCTGAAGGGCTTGGTGATATAGTCGTACGCACCGCCCTTCATGGCCTGGACCGCCGTCTCAATCGTGCCGTAGGCCGTCATGAGGATGACGGGCACATGCTCGTCGAGCCGCCGGATGGCGGCGAGCAGCTCCACGCCGTCCATCTCCGGCATCTGAAGGTCCGTGATGATCGCGTCGAAGGTGCGCTGGGCGATCTTCTCCAATGCCGACCTGGCGTCGGGCGCGGCGGATGTCGCGTGACCCTTGCGGGCCAGGGTCGTCGTCACGCTGTCGCGCATCATCTCCTTGTCATCCACGACCAGAATCCTGCTCATCGTCCGTGCTCCAGTTTCCGGGTGTCCGGGAGGGTGGTGGTTTCGATTTCGAGGTCGGGCGTCAGCCCGCCGTTGCCGGCGCGGGCCGCCTTCGCCGAGGGCGGCGAGGGCGGGACATCGCACAGGCACAGCTCGATTCGCGTCCCGTGCGGATCGAGCCGGTTGACATTGATGTGGCCGCCATGGGCATCCACGAGGCGGTGGACGATGGCCAGCCCCAGCCCGGTCCCCGTGGTCCGAGTCGTGAAGAAGGGATTGAACATGCGCTGGATCACCTCGTCGGGAATGCCCGGTCCGGTGTCCTCGACGCCCAGGATGGTCCAGGATCGCCGCCGCCCGTCCGTCGCGCGGCGGAGGGCGCGGGCGACATCCAGACGCAGGCAGCGCCGCCTGCCGCGCCCCTGCTTCCATTCGACCATGGCCTCGACGGCGTTGCGGATCACATTGGCGACCGCCTGGCCGAGCAGCGTTTCATCAGCAAGCAGTGGCCGGTCGGTCACGGCCGCATCGTCGACCTCGACGCCGCCGCGCTCGATGAGCGCTGCGCAGCTTTCCATGGCGCGCTCGATGATCGCCCGCGCGGTCGTCGGCGCGGGCGCGAGGCGGACATCGCGCGAGAAGACCAGCACATCGCGCACGATGGCGTCGAGACTGCTGACCGCCCGGTCGATCTTGCGGCAGAGGCCCGCCTGCTCCGGCCGGTCGGCGAGATCCTCGGCGATCAACTGGGCGTAGAGCTGGATCGAAGCCAGCGGATTGCGGATTTCGTGGGCGATTCCGGCGGCCATCTGGCCCAGCGCGGCCAGGGCCTTCGAGCGGCGGAGCTGCGAATTCGCCTCGGCGAGCTCGCGCTGAAGCCGCGCGACCTCCTGCTGAAGGACGATGTGCGTCTCCTGCAACTGCCGCGACGTCTCGCTGACCGCCGTCATCAACACACGCAGATCGTCCATTTCCAGGTCCGCCGGCGGCATCGCGCGACCGGGTGCGGCGGCCCGCGTCAGGCGCTCAGAATGTCCGTTGGCGACGGCGCTCATGCTCATCCCTGGCGGTCGGCGAAACGGCTCGGCGTGTAGGACAGTCCCGTGTAGGCGGATCGGGCCTGGCGGGCGGCGCCGTGCGCGGCAAGCTCGGTCCGGGCCCGCTCGCGGGCCTCGGCCAGTGCGGCCTGGTCCCGATCATCGAGCCGCATGATCTCGCCGAGACCGGCGCTGATGTCGTCGATGAGCCCGCGGATGCGGCCGCGATCGGCCTCGGCGACGGCAAGGAGCCGACGGTTGAGATCTCCGGTGCGCGCCGACAGTTCGCCCTGAAGGTCGGTGAACTCGTCGATCAGCCTCTGGCGCTGCGCCAGCAGCCCCAGCAGCGGCTCGGAGCGCCCCTTCTCGATCAGGCCGCCCTGGCTGCGCGCCAGCCCCAGCAGGCGGTCGACCGCCGCCTGCTGCCGCTCGAGCAGTGCCACGAGGTCGTCGGTCCAGGACTCGGGCGGCGTGTTCGTGTCGGCGTGTTTCATGCGGCGTCGTGGCCGTCCTCTCGACGGGCGGCCGTGTCTCCGGGTTCGGCGGGTCAGGGCTGCGCCGGCAGGGCGCTGGCGGTGTGGCGGGGGGCGACGGGGCTGTTGCGCAGCCATCGCTCCCATGCCTCGCGATTCATGAGGGAGTCGGGCGCATCGAAGGTGTTCGGCGGCAACTGGTCCAGGCGCACCAGGGCGCGGCGGTGGGCGGTCCGGGCGTCCTCGGCCTGTCCCAGTTCGCTGTAGCAGTTCACGATCTGCACCAGGGCGTACATCGACGAATGGTGCATGGAGAACTTGCGCGCGGCGAAGTCGTACATCTCGATCGCGGCGAGAAAGTCGCCCAGGTGAAACAGGCAGTCGGCCTGGTAGAGATACCCCTGGCGCAGGAGATCTCGCTGCGGCTCGGAGCGACGATCGGCATCGACGCGCTCCTGACTCTCGCACACGGCGGCGTACCGCTCGATCGCCTGGCGCAGGTGGCCATCGCGCACCTGGGCCAGGCGGTCGCGCTCCGACGGCGGCAGACGCTCATCGTCGAGGCGGCGGGCGATCTGCACCGCATGACCGCGGTAGCTGTCGGCGAGGCGGAAGAGAATCTCGTTGCGCGTGGGATCGTCCGGGTAGCGCGTCACCGCCTCCTGCAGGATTTCGATCGCCTCGGCGAACTGGCCGTCATCGTGATACAGCCCGCCCAGTTCCACCAGGGCATCGCGAAAATCGACCGCGGCCGGATCCAGAAAACGCTGGCCCGCGACGACCTGCCGGAGCTGCTGCTCCGCCTCGGCGCTGCGGCCCTGGAGCCGCAGGCAACGGGCCAGGGGCACGTGGCTGGCCGACGCGAACTGGCTGCGCGGATGGTTGGCGAGCACCTGCTCGTAGAATTCAGACGCCTTGCCGAACTCGAGCTGGGCGTGGTACGCGCTGGCCAGCCGGTACAGCGCCTCGGCGCGGCGCGGGTCATCCGTGGAGCGCGAGTTGATGTACTCGGTCATGTGGGTGACCGCCAGGTCGTACCAGCCGCCCAGGTCGTACGCATCGGACCCGAGCCACAGGGCCTCGGCCCAGGCCGAATCGCTCTCCGGGCGGGTCGCGAGCACCCGGGCATGCCGGATCGAGTAGTCGCCGGCCTGCCGGAAGTGCGCGGCGGCCTGGCGCCGACGTTCCAGCGCCCGGGCCGGGTCCGCCTCGTCGGCGTCGGCCGGATCGCCGCGCTCCGCCAGCAGGCGCTCGCCGAGCGCGCGGCTGGTCGAGGCAATGCGCACGAGGATGTTCGCCGGCGTCTCAAGCCGCTCGAACAGCGACTCGGCGATCAGCGCGTAATCGAGCGCCAGGTCGAGCCGCCTCGAGGCGAGCGCGGCATCATGGCGGTCGCGCAGGCTCTCGGCGATGCGGTGGGCGTTGACGTCCCGGCGCAGCGCCTCGAGGACCAGGGCGTCGCGAAGCTGGCGGTAGTCCTCGCGGCTGCCGTCATGGTCGCCGAGCACGCTGCGCACTTCGGCGCGGCCGAGCAGACCTGGCAGGTAGCTTGCGGTGCCGACGAAGTCGCGCACGACCTGGTCGAAGTGCCCGAAGGCCCCGTCGTAGTCGGTGTCGGCGAAGTCCAGCCGGCCCAGAAGGCCCAGGGCGTCACCCCGCGCCGGCGCGTGCGCATCGAGCCCGTCCAGGGCCTGGAGCAGGTGGACCCGGGCGAGGGCATTCTCGCCCAGATCGAAATAGCCCCGGCCGAGCATGGTGTAAATGGCGCCGAAATCCACCGCGGCCGCCGGTGTGTCTGCCGCGCCGGCGGCGCGGTGCTCAAGCCGGCGCATGTCGACCAGCAGATGATCGACGGCCTCGCGCGGCCGCCCCGCCTCCAGGCGGATCGCCGCCTGCTGCGCCACGGCCCACGCACGGTCGGCCGTCGAGAGGCGGTCATCCTCCAGGTAGCTCCGGAGCAGGGCGATCATCTCGTCAGCGCCGGTCTGCGAATCGGGGACGGTGAGCGACCGCTCGATGAGCCGGCGGAAGACGCGATTGCGACGATCGCGCACCGACGAGTCCCCGGTGCTGGCGGCATCGAGGCCGTCGAGCTGGGCGAGCCGTTCCCGGGCCCGCCCGAGATCGCCCATGCTGATGAGCGTCAGCGCCCATCGCTCGATCCTGGCGGGATCCAGGATCAGACCCTCCCCGAGTGCCCGCGCGTACTGCTGATCGATGCGCTGATTGTCGGCCGGCGTCACGCGGCCCTGCGCCGCCTGGGCGACAAAGACCCAGTCGGCGACCAGGGCGTGGAACTTCGCCCGCTGGGCCGGCGAGGCGAGATCGAGACTCGGCTCGATGACATCGCGGAGCTGCGTCAGGGCCGCCTCGAGACGGTCCTGCTCTATGAGGTATTCGACCTGCGTCAGCGCCCCGTCAAAGTCGCCCTTCGGGCGATTCTGCACCGCCACGACGATGCCCGCCGTGATCAGCCCGGCCCCGATGAGCATGGCCGGAACCTGCCAGAGGTTGGACCACGACCGCACCACGACATCCGCGGGCGGGAATCCGGCCGGTTCGTTCCCGGGCAGGTTGGCGGGCTGATCGTCAGCCACGTGAGATCCTCTCAAGTCGCCGATCGGCGCAAAAACCGCTCGGCACGACGACCGCGGGCGCGGTGACTCCATTCACCGACGAATCGCTTATCGGTCGTGGCGCATGGCCGCCTTCAGCATTCTTTTGCGCCTCGGCAAGCAGCCCCGTGGCGCCGAGGTTGCGCCTGTTATCGGACGGGTGGTCACGATGCCGCCGGCTCATCAACCTCGTGAACGATGACCGTCCCGCTCTTGATCTCCGCCAGGCCCCGCCCGTGGGGGCTGCGGAGCATCAGTACCGCGATCGGTGGTATGACGATGATCGCGAGCTTGAACAGGTTGCGTGTCAGGATCTGCCGCATCGTCGGCGGCCCGCCGTCGAGATTGGCGATGCGCGCGCCGAACAGGGTCTTGCCGATGGTTGTCGCCCGCACCAGTTCGCCTGCGACCGAGTGGAGCATCGTCGTGACGACCATCGCCGCGAAGGGGATCATTCGATCCGGCGCGCCGCCGAGAAGAGGATGGTGCAGCAGGTCGATCGGGCGGCAATGCAGCGCGATCATGGCCAGCAGCGCCCCTGGACCGAGGTCCACCAGGAAAGCCAGCAGGCGAATTCCCAGCGGAAGCGCGGCAACGCGGGCCGGCAGCCGCACCGGCGTTGCGGGCGCCGGCCTTACCGTCAGGGCCAGAAACAGAACGACCACGATCAATGACGTGACGATGATCGTCTGCACGATCGCCCGCGGCGCCAGCGGCTGGAGCCTCATGTCGATCCACCCGCTGAGTTCGCCCGTCAGGGGGTCCATGCGCTGCATGCTCAGCGTTCCGACCGCTTTCATCTGAAGGTGAATCAGGCGGCCGTCGAGACTCGTCAGCGCATGATGCCGGCCGGGATCGTCGATGGCGGCGATGCGGAGGAGCGTGCCATCGCGGACATACGACACCAGCCAGTCGCCCGATTCGCGGTCCTCCTGCACCAGGGCGATCTGCCCGGCCGTCGGCGCTGCGGCAATCAGCCGATGCGGCCCCAGGTCCAGCGTCGATGTCCGCCATGACCCATTCCCCGGCCGGATGTGAATGTGCGACAGCTCGCCGGGACGGATGGCCGGGCTGATGATGGCCACGCCCTGGCCGTCCTCGCCCACGGTCGACAGGCGGCTGTCCGCGTCGACGATGAGATCCTCGGGAAGTTCCAGGTCCGTCCATGCCGCGCCGTCGAGGCGCAGCAGCGTGGTGCGGTCGAGCACGGGCTGGGCGGCGAGCGAGCCGGGGCGGCCCTGGACTGCCGCGCCGGCCCGCTGTTCGGGAACGAGCAGGGCAATCAGGCCGCGCGGCGTGCCGATGAGGTCGGCCAGCACGCCTTCGCCCGGAAGGGGCGTCTCCGTCTTGAGATAATCCGGCGGAATGGGCTGGTAGCTGAGCGTCGCCTCGATCAGCTTCGCCTCGATCGAGTACACGTCCCGGCGCACCGTGCGACCCGTCGGCTCCGTCTGAAGGTACAGAAGCCAGGCCCGGGATCCCCAGGACGTCAGTCGATCAGGCCGCTCGCTCAGGGGCAGCATGGGGCGGTAAAAGGGACCGCCC
>Ga0299906_10001636_pt1 | contig 19088 bp, 17 predicted proteins | sample RVTome_14_FD_200259 | JGI IMG/M metagenome (GOLD analysis project Ga0299906, IMG submission 200259) | Soil microbial communities from uranium-contaminated site in the Upper Colorado River Basin, Wyoming, United States - RVT145D125 (version 2) ...
CGTCCAGGACACCGTAGGGGACGAGGGCGAACATGGCGCCGACGAGGAATGCGAGGATGACGATCCACGCCGCCTTCCAGGGGTCGCGCTCCGACTCGACGCCGAGACCGAACTCCTCGCGCATCATGAAGTCCAGCATCCGGTCCGGGTCGGCGGCGATCGCTTCCGTCACCTCGTCCAGGAGCGGCGGGTCGATCCCTTTCTCCGCGAGGCTCTCCCGGACCTCCCGCTTCTCCAGTTCCGGCCAGCGCCGCAGGTGCTCCTCCTCCCGCCGCCGCTCCGCCGCGTAGTACTGGGCCTGGCTCTTCGTGCTGATGTACTCGCCGGCGGCCATGCTGAGCGCCCCGGCCACCGCCGCGGCGATCCCGGCCAGGAGGATCTGGGGTCCGGCGAAGGCGGCCCCGACGAGGCCCGCCGTGACGGCGTAGACGCTCACGAGGCCGTCGTTGAACCCGAGCACCATGTCGCGCACGTAGTTGCGGACCGGCGACTGCTCCTCCAGCTCCCCCCGCGGCACGCGGTGCCGCTTCGCGACGGGCCCGCCGTGCTCCGCCTGCAGGTCCTCCAGGCTCTTGTCCTGCGGCTCCACGGGCCCTGGCCAGGGCAGGCGGGTTGAAGGAGCCTGTCCCTCGGAGGCGGCGATCCCGGCCGGGGCGCGGGGCGCGGGGGCCCATGCGGGCGACGCAGGACGGGGGAACGACGCGCAGGGCGACCGCCGCAACGACTATCTGGCCGCCGGGCAAGCGGGGCCCGATGCGCGCGACGGTCTTCCTGGTCCTCCTCGTGCCGATGCTCGCCGGATGCCTGGCAGGCGACGGCCCGGCGCCGGTCTCCGAGGAACCCGACCTGGACATCGACGTCCCCCCCGGGGCCCGTCCGGTCGCCGTCCCGGAGGGGAAGGCGCTCGTCTGGGACGACGTCGCGCCGCCGTTCGAGCACACGTTCCTGTTGCCGGAGGGCGCCACCATGGTGCGCCTCGTCGCGGATCCCGGCGTGGAAGGCACAGCGGGGCTCGCCATGTGGAACGAGGACACCGGGCGTCGGCGCTGCAACCAGCAGACCGTCGTCGGCTTCGGCCAAGCGTTGACCGGAGCGCGGTCCTGCAGCGGCCTCACGGCCATGGACCTGCCCGGGACGCCGTGGACCGTGCGCGCCACGAGCCTGGCCGACGCCTTGGACGTCCGGGTCGAGTTCCTGGCCGCCGCACCCGACGGCCCCGTGGCGCTCCTCGACCTCTCCCGCCTCAGCAAGGCCACGTACGGCCTGCGCCCGACCGAGGGCTACATGGCGCAGAGCTTCGACGGCACACCGCTCTGGGTCGAGGTGACGCTGCCCGCCGGCGATGGCCCGTGGCCCACCGTCGTCGCCGCGAGCCCGTACAACGGGCAGCAGGGCCGTCTCGGGCAGCCCACCGGCCGGCCCGCAATGTGGGAGTACTGGACCCAGGACTTCGCCATGCGCGGCTACGCGGCCGTCAACGTGGACGTGCGTGGCTTCGGGCTCAGCGGCGGCTGCGTCGAGATCTGGGGCGAGAACGAGCAGCAGGACCAGGCCTTCATCGTGGACTGGATCGCCAAGCAGGACTGGTCCGACGGCAACGTCGGCTTCTACGGCCAGAGCTACGTCGGCACGACGCCGGTCGAGGCCGCCGTGCGGGCGCCCGAGGCGCTCAAGGCCATCATCGCCGTGGCCCCGGTCATCAACAGCTACGAGGACTGGCATTACGGCGGCGTGCCGAACGGCGAATCCACGGGCAGCCCCCAGGCCTACCAGGTCTACACCGACGACCCCCGGCAGCACGTCCCTCCCGGATCGCCGACGGACATCGCCTCGATCCTCGGCTACTCAGTGAAGGGGCTCTGCGACCCCACGATCCTTCCGCTTGCCAACGACCCGCGGGCGGTCTACACGGACTTCTACGCCGAGCGGGACTTCAAGCGCGGCGCCGGCGACGTCCGCGCGGCCGTGCTCTACACCCAGGGCTTCGAGGACGCCAATGTCAAGAGCGCGATGGTGCCGGGGTGGTTCAACGAGATCCAGGCGCCCAAGCTGGGTGTCTTCGGCCACTGGATGCACCAGCACCCGGCACGCATGGACGCGGAGGTGCTCTTCCTCGGCTGGCTGGACCAGTACGTCAAGGGGCGCCCCCTCGGCTTCGAGGGACTGCCGGCCGCCCTCGTCAGCGTCGACGGGGACACCGTGCGGCACGCGGACGGATGGCCCCTCCGGGACGCCGCCGGCGTCGGGTTCGGCATCGAGGGCGGACACCTGGTGCCCATCGGGGCGGGGACCTACACCATCGACGGCTCCCCGGCAGGCGGCACGACGCACACCGCCTCCGTGCTCCTCGACCAGGACCTGTCCCTCGTGGCGCCCGTCCTGCATGTCGAGGGGACGCTCGCGGGGGACAACCTGTTCCTCTACGCCTCCCTCACGGCGGTGGACGCGGAGGGCTCGCGGCTGCTCACCTACGGCATGCACAACGTGGCCCACGGCGACGACCACGCGACGTACACCTCGGGCGCGGTCCGGCCGGGGGTCGCCTTCGACCTCCGGTTCCGGCCGACCGAGCATCTCGTGCCGGCGGGGACGGAGCTGGTCCTGACGATCGGGACCGTGGGCGCCCCCCTCGGGGCCTCCACGGCGCTCACCGGGCCCGCGAGGCTGGCCCTCGACGGCGAGACGACGGTCCTGCGCCTGCCCGGTGCCGCGCCGGAGGACTATCTGCCCATGCCCTTGACCGGGCGTCCCTGACCCGCAGGGCGACCGCGCCGCACCCCCACTCATCGACCGCCGCGGCCCGCCCGCACCCTCGCCCGTCGGCCCCGCCTGAACCCCCGCCCGGCCGCCAAACCTTATCACGCTGCCCGTGTCGGACCCCTCGTGGCGCACCCGAACAGCGGACCGCTGCCCGTGCGGCCCACGGCGGGCGAGAAGTACGCCGGCAGCCGCCACGTGGGCGTGCTTCCCATGGGATGCGTCCAGTGCCGCGAGGGCGCCAAGCTGGTGCTCTTCGTCACGGGCCTCTGCGACAAGGAGTGCTTCTACTGCCCGGTGTCGCGCGACAAGATGTACCGCGACGTCATGTACGCCAACGAGCGCCGCGTGCGCCCCGGCCACTGGGAGGACGTCATCGACGAGGCCGAGCTGATGGACGCCAAGGGCGCCGGCATCACGGGCGGGGACCCCATGGTCGTCGCCGACCGCGTGGCCGAGGGCGTCCGCGCGCTCAAGGCCCGGTTCGGCCCGGCCTTCCACACGCACCTGTACACGTCGTGCGCCTTCGACCTCGCCCACCTGCAGCGCCTGAAGGACGCGGGTCTCGACGAGATCCGCTTCCACCCTGAGGTGGGCGAATACGCGCGCATGGAGGCCTCGTGGCACCACGCCGCCATCCAGGAGGCCCTGCGCGTCGGCCTCACGACCCTCGTCGAGATCCCCTGCATCCCGGGGAAGGAAGCGCCGGTCCTAGCCCTGGCAGGCTACCTCGAAGGCGTCGGCGCGCACGGCCTCAACCTCAACGAACTGGAGTTCAGCGACCCCAACATCGCAAACCTCAAGCGTCGCGGCTACGAAGTGCGCGACGACGAGACGCAATGCGTCGCCGGCAGCCGCGAGACCGCGCTTGCCGTGCTCGATTCGTGGCGGGAGCACCGACAGGCGACGGGATCCGCCTTCACGGTCCACTTCTGCAGCAGCCCCTACAAGGACGCGATCCAGCTCATGCAGCGCTTCCGGCGCCGCGCGGAGCGGACCGCACGCCCCTTCGAGGAGCAGACGGAGGAGGGCACGCTCGTGTTCGGTGTCCTGCGCCCCCGCTCGCGCGCACAGGCGGACCCGGCCGCGCTCGGGGGCCTCGCGGAGCGCCTGCGCGACGCGTACGAGGTCCCGCCCGAATGGGTCGCCGTGGTCGCCGGGCGCATCGAGACCGCACCCTGGGTCGCGGAGGAGCTCGCCGAGGCGGGCGCCTTCGAGGCCTTGGACGTCGACGGTTGGCTCAGCGAGGTCCACCCGACGGCCCAGCGCATCGAGGTGGAGCGCCTGCCCCTGCCCTTCCGCGACGCCGACGGGCCCGCGGCCGCCTAGGCGGCAGGGGCCTCGTCCGGGCCTCCGGGGACCCAAGCCGCCTTCCGGCGCCCCCGCCACAGGAGCCCGAGCGTCATGGCCCCCACGGCCAGGGCCTCCGCGGCCACGGCGGCGGCCACGGCCGGCCCGGCGGCGGCCCGCGGGTCGAGGGCAGGCCAGAGACCGAAGGCCGACCCCGACGCCGTGCCGGCGACGAGGGCGATCACCAGGATGCGGCGCGGGGCGGCGGCCGGGTCCGCCATCGCCCACACCAGCCCCGCGACCGAGCCGGTGGCCAGGACGAGCGGAAGGCTCACCGGGCCCCAGTGCCCCGTGACGGCCGACAGGCCGAGAAGTCCGCCGGCGCCGAGCAGGACGCGCAGCGCCGGGTGCATCCCCTCCATCCCTGCACGATCGGCGGCGGATCGCTTATGAGGTTGCGTATGCAGGATCCGGCGCGCGACGTGCGCTGCACGGCTCCGGCACCGGCTTGCGCCGAACCGCCTCCTGAAGCGGCGTCAGGCACGTCGGCTTCCGGACCTGACCCCGACGCCGCGTTCCGGCATCGTCATGAGGCCACGCCGCGCTGCCCGGCGCGTGGCCCGCATCGTCGTCACCGACGCCCTCGCGGAGGCAGGCCTTGGACACCTTCGCGGGCAGGGACATGAGGTCACGGTCTGCTCGGCCGACGACCCGGCCGTGACGGAGGCGGAGGCATGGATCGTGCGGAGCGCGACCCGCATCGACGCGGCGGCCCTGGCACGGGCGCCGCGCCTGCGGGCGGTCGGCCGCGCCGGCGTCGGCGTCGACAACATCGACCTCGCGGCCGCAACGCAGCAGGGCGTGGCCGTCTTCAACGCCCCCACAGGCAACATCACGTCCGCCGCCGAGCAGGCCTGGGCCTTGATGCTCGCCGCCGCGCGCCACGTCCCGGAGGCGGACCGCACCATGAAGGCAGGGGAGTGGGCGCGGGGCAGGCTACGGGGCGTCGAACTGGCCGGAAAATCCATCCTCGTCGTGGGCCTCGGACGCATCGGCCGCATGATGGCGGCCCGCGCCCGGGCCTTCGAGATGCGCGTCCTCGGCCACGACCCCTACGTGGCCCCCGAGCAGGCCCGCGCCGACGGCGTCGAGTGGGTCGGCCTGGACGACGGCCTGGCCCGCGCGGACGTGGTCACCCTGCACACGCCGCTCACGCCGCAGACGCGGGGCCTGATCGACGCCGGGCGTCTGGCGTGCATGCCCCCGCATGCCATCCTCGTCAACGCGGCCCGCGGGCCCCTCGTCGACGGCGACGCCTTGCTCGATGCCCTGGAGGGCGGCCGCCTCCGCGCCGCCGCGCTCGACGTCTGGCCCGAGGAGCCGCCGACCGACTGGCGGCTGGCGAGGCACCCTCGCGTGGTCGCCGCCCCGCATCTCGGGGCGTCCACGGAGGAGGCGCAGGCCAAGGCGGCCATCCAGGTGTGCGAACGCGTGAGCGCGTTCCTGGCGACGGCGGACGCGGGCCTGGCCGTGAACGCGCAGGCGGGCGTCGATGCCGCAACGCGTCCGTGGGCCGCCCTCGCCGAGGCCCTCGCCGCCTTCGCCGCCCAGGCGGTGGACGGCGCGCTCCGGTCGGTGACCGTGGAGGCGACGCAGGGCCTCGACGTGGACGCGCTCGAGGTGCATGCCCTCGTGGGGGCGCTGCGGACCCACCTCGACCCGCCGGTGAACGCCATCAACGCGCCCGGCCTGGCCAAGGAGCGCGGCCTCGCCGTGGGGCGGCGCAGCCTCCCCCAGGAGGGCGGGCCCGCCCGCGTCCGCGTCGTGATGGTCACGGACCAGGGCCGGTTCGACATCGAGGGCACGGTGACGCCGCACTACGGCGCCCGCGCGACGCGCATCGACGACTACGAGATCGAGTTCCGGCCCCAGGGCCGCTTCCTGCTCACGCGTCACGACGACGTGCCCGGGGTGCTCGCCGCCATCACGCGCATCCTTGCTGACGACGATGTCAACGTGGCCATGGTGAGCCTGGCCCGCGACGCGGCCCGCGGCGACGCCCTGGCGGTCATCCAGGTCGACGGCGGCATCCCCCAGCGGGCGCGGGACGCCCTGCGCCGCATCGGACAAGTGCGCGAGGCCCACCGCATCCGCCTCGACGTCCCCGGCTCAGGGCCGGCCGGCGTCCCGCAGGCCGTGGTACCACCGCCGCCGGTCGAAGGCCACCACGAGGGCCACCACGGCAGCGGCGCCGGCGGCCCATGAGAGGATGAGCGAAGCCTGGCCGAGCACGGGGAAGACCAGGGCGAAGAACGAGAGCGCCCCGAAAAGCACCGAGAGCCACATCCCGGCGTTGGCGGTGCGCTCCGCCTCCTCCGTCGTGGCCGGTCGGTAGGCGAGGAACGTCTTCATGCGGACGGGAACATGGCCGCACGCCAAAGGGATTGTGCGCCGTAACCCTGAAGCCGAAGGCCCCGGTCGCCCGCCCGTGGACCCGGGATCCCCCGAAGTGGCCGACCTGGACGTGACGCGGCCGACGAGCGTGCGGGCGCTCATGGACCAGTGGCGTGACGGTGGAGGCTTCACGGCCAAGAAGCTCGCCGTGGCCGCCGACCTCCTGCACCGGATGGTCACCGACGAGGGCCAGAAGGTCCTCCTTTCCTTCCCGGCCGCCATCTGCGCGACGGGGACGCGCGGCGTCGTCCGCGACCTCCTCAAGCACGGCCTCGTCGATGCTGTGGTCACGACGTGCGGCACCCTGGACCACGACCTCGCGCGCCTGTGGGAGCCGTACTACGCGGGCAGCTTCGACATGGACGACCGGGAACTGCACCGGCGCGGCGTCAACCGCCTCGGCAACGTGCTCGTGCCGAACTCAAGTTACGGCGAGGTCCTGGAGGCGAAGCTGAAGCCGCGCCTGCTTTCATGGGCCGAGGAGGAGACCGACTGGTCCACGCGGCGCCTCTGCGAGCGCCTCGGCGCCTGGGCCGGCGAGGAGGAGAACCGCGAGGAGAGCCTCCTCTACTGGGCCTGGAAGAACGGGATCCCCGTCTTCGTCCCCGGCCCCACGGACGGCGCCGTGGGAAGCCAGGTCTGGATGGCCTACCAGCAGGACCGGAGGATCCGCCTCGACCTCCTCGCCGACGAGCAGGACCTCTTCGACCTCGTGCACGCCGCGGACCGCCTCGGCGCCCTCATGGTAGGCGGCGGCATCAGCAAGCACCACGTCATCTGGTGGAGCCAGTTCCGCGACGGCCTCGACACGGTCGTCTACCTGACGTCCGCCCCCGAGTGGGACGGCAGCCTCAGCGGGGCCCGAGTCCGCGAGGCCGTCAGTTGGGGCAAGGTCAAGGAGGAGGCCAGTTGGCAGACCGTGGAAGGCGACGCCACGGTCCTCCTGCCCCTCCTGGCCGCCGACCTCTTCGAGCGCCTCGGCGCCGGGTCGCCCGCCATCCCCGGCATCGTCCACGACGGCTGAATCCAAGGCCTGGATCAGATGCCCTCAAGAAGCCCGGCGACGACCTCGAGGACGACCTGCCCACCGACGTCCCCCCAGGCCTCGAAGGTGAAGACGTCGATCCGGTCCGGGCGCGCGGCCTCGATGCGTTCCATCTCGCCCCGGTCCAGCCGGAGGCCACGGCAACCCGGGCAGCGGTCGATCTCCGCCCCGCGGGCCGGCAGGACACGCATCGGCACCGAGCAGGCCGGACACGGTCTTCCGGTCGGCGCAGGGCGGAGCACCACGCGGAGGCGCCGGACGGCGGCGCGCCCGAGGGCCCGGCGGGCGACGCGCCGCGGGAGGAAGAGGCCATGGCGCGCGGGGCAGGAGTAGCCCGGATCATGCGGCGCCAGAGCCACGGCGCAATGGGGGCAGGCGATGCCGCGGCCGCGCACGTCGCCGGATACCTGGCCGGGGGCAAGAAGGTGACGGACCCCAGGATCAGAGGAAGCCGCCGAACCAGGAAAGGAGCCCAGTGCCCTGCGAGGCCATGAGGACGTAGACGCCGACGAGGACCATGGCCACGCGGAACCCGCCCCGCGCCTCCCGGGCCATGAGGCCGCCCAAGAGCAGGGAGACCGCGAGGAGCGAGGACCCGAGCCAGGAGAACCAGGCACCGACGTCGAGCAGGTCGTCGGAGGGGTCGTCGGAGGTCAACGCGATCCGGATGAAGAGACCGCCGAGCAGGAGCCCCGCGACGCCGATGAAGATGCCCAGGACGGACAGCTGCGGCAGGGCGATCTCGTGGGCATCCGGTGTCCCGGACGGCGCCGTCACAAGGGGCGCAGGAGGCGCGCTGGTCGACGCGCCGCCGGAGGGACCGGATGGCGGAAGGGGATCGTCCATGCCGAAGGAGCGCGCGTTCGCCATTCAACGGTTCCGGCCGCGGCGAGGCGCCGGGGCCTTCGCCGCGAAGCCTTGAGTACGCGGCCGCGGGTCCAGGGGGCGTGGACCGCCTCGACCGCAGCATCCTTGCCGTGCTCATGGAGGACGCGCAGACGCCCTTCCGCGACATCGCCGCGCGCGCAGGCACCACCGTCGGGACCGTGCACAACCGTATCCGCAAGATGCGCGACGGAGGCATCATCAAGCGGATCGTGCCCGAGGTGGATGCCGCGAAGCTCGGGTACGGCATCTGTGCCCTGGTGGAACTCCGCATCCACGGCGGGCACCTCGTCGAGGTCCAGCGGGAGCTCGCCGAGGATCCCCACATCGTAGCCGTATACGATGTCACGGGCGAGATGGACACGCTCTTCGTCGGCAAGTTCCGGGACACCAAGGACCTGGACGGGTTCGTGAAGAAGACGCTCCAGCACCGGTACGTGAAGGAGAGCCGCACGCGGCTGGCCCTCAACATCGTGAAAGAGGGGTCCGCGCCGAAGCTAGAGCCCGAGTCCGGCGGATGACCCCGCTTCGCCGCGCCCTGGCGCTTCCTTCCTGCGCTTGCGAATCCCAGCCTCCAAATATGGCATGGAGGTTCGGCCGCCGGGTCGATCATGGCCGAGGAACTCAACCCCTTCAAGATCGCGCAGGAGCAGCTGGACCAGGCCGCCAAGAAGATGCGGCTCCGGAAGGACATGCACGAGTACCTGCGGGAGCCGCAACGCTTCCTCCAGGTCCGGATCCCTGTGAGGATGGACGATGGGTCCACGCGGACCTTCACGGGCTTCCGGTGCCAGTACAACGACGCCCGGGGCCCCACGAAGGGCGGGATCCGGTTCCACCCGGAGGAGACGGCGGACACCGTGAAGGCCCTCGCGGCCTGGATGACGTGGAAGTGCGCCGTGGCGGACATCCCCCTCGGAGGCGGGAAGGGCGGCGTCATCTGCGACCCGAAGAGGATGAGCCCCGGCGAGTTGGAGCGTCTCAGCCGCGGCTGGGTCCGCGCGGTGCACCAGATCGTCGGACCCGAGAAGGACGTGCCTGCGCCGGATGTGTACACGACACCGCAGATCATGGCGTGGATGATGGATGAGCTGTCCGTGATCCGCGGCCACAACACGCCGGGCTTCATCACGGGCAAGCCGCTGCCCATCGGAGGCTCGATCGGCCGAGGCGACGCCACCGCCCGCGGCGGCATGTTCTGCCTCCGGGAGGCCGCCAGTCGCCTGGGCGTGGACCTCCGGGGCGCGAAGGTGGCGATCCAGGGCTACGGCAACGCGGGGCAGCACGCGCACCGCCTCGTCACGGAGCTGTTCGGCGCCAAGGTCGTCGCCATCAGCGACTCCCGCGGCGGCATCTGGAACGCCCAGGACGGCCTCGACTACGCGGCGTGCAAGGCCGAGAAGGACCGCACCGGCACCGTGCAGGGAGTCAAGGGGGCCAAGAGCATCACGAACGCGGCGCTCCTGACCAGCGACGTCGACATTCTCATCCCGGCGGGCATCGAGAACGCGATCACGAGCCAGAACGCGGGCAAGGTCAAGGCGCGGATCGTCCTGGAATTGGCCAACGGCCCCACGACGCCCGAGGCGGACCAGATGCTCCACAAGAACAAGATCCACGTGATCCCGGACTTCCTGGCCAACGCAGGCGGCGTCACGGTGTCCTACTTCGAGTGGGTGCAGAACACGTACGGCTACTACTGGAAGGAAGAGAAGGTGCACCGCGAGCTGGACGAGAAGATGACGGGCGCGTACGCGGCGGTCTGGGACCGGCACAAGCGCGGCCGCACGGACATGCGCACGGCAGCGTACATGGTCGCGGTGGGCCGGGTCGCGGAGGCCGTGGAACTGCGCGGCATCGTGTGAGGCTCCGAGCCGTCCGCGTCTCCGTCGTGGAGGACACCTGGTGTGGGTCACAGGCCACGGTCGTGGAGCATGGTTCCGCCCGCGTCGCGGTCGTCGAGGATGCAGTGTGCTGGTCACGGCCCTCGGTCATGCGACACGGATCCCTCCACGTCACGGTCGTCGAGGACGCGACGTGTTGGTCACTTGCCTCGACCGAGGAACACGCATCCGTGCGCGTCACCGAGGTCGACGAAGAAGCGTGAGGGAACGGCGGCGCGACAGCGCCGCCTCCGAACGCTGCGAGCGACCTTCTAGACGGTCGACCACTCGGTCAAGTGGGGTCGGCGCATGCGCCGACCCCACGAGGCAACGCCAGGGCCCTGCGCTTCGCGCAGCACTCCACGAAACCGTCCACGTCGTCCCCGCTGTCAGGCCCGGCACCGGATGACATGGCCTGGACGTGGGCTGCGACCCACGCGGGGATCCCCTGCACCACCAGGGCTCAGGACGCGCGAGTCTACGGCGCAGCTCGTGCCCGGACGACCCGCAGGTCCGCGCCCTCCAGCCGCAGGAGCGTCTCCTTCATGCCGCCCTCCTCGTTCCATCGGCCAGCGTAACCGCCGAGGCTGCCGTCGCTGGCCACCACGCGGTGGCAGGGGACGACGAGCGGCAGGGGGTTCGCATGGTTCGCCTGCCCCACGGCGCGGGCGGCGCCAGGTCGCCCGACGGCGGCCGCCACCTCGCCGTACGTGCGCACCTCGCCCCGGGGGATGCCGCGGAGGGCGTTCCAGACGGCTTCCTGGAACTCCGTCCCCTCGAAGCGGACAGGGAACGTGAGGCTGTCGCGGCGGCCCTCGACGTACTCGCGGACCTGCGCCGCGGCCTGGTTCAGGAGCGCCGCGTCGCCGGCTGTGCCGCTCTTGGCGGGATCGGCACGCGCTGCATCCGCCCATTTCTCGAGACCGTCGCCGGGCAGCAGAATGCGGACCACGTGGCCGTCGCGGGCCACGAGGGTGAAGGCGCCCAGCCGGGTCTCGGCCGTGGTCCAGGAGAAGGTCATGCGGATGCATCCCCGTGGGGGCGGATGAGCTTTCGGATGTGGAGGCCGTGCAGCGCCAGGCTCAGCAGCGTAAGGCCTGCCCCCCCGAGGAAGGCCGTGCCGCCGACGCCAGCGCCGAAGCGGCCCACGACCAGGAGCAGGAGACCGGCATTGAGGCCGTAGAAGGCGCCTCGTGCCGTGCCGGTGAACGGCAGGACCGGCCGGCGGTTCCACGCCGCGAGCTCCCGGGGAAGCAGACCGAGGTAGACCTGGGCGATGCCACCGAGGAGGGCGAAATGGGCATGCGTGAAGCGGAGGCTCGGATAGGCGTCGGCAAGGGGCGCCGGCACGGCGTTGAGGAACCAGCCCATGAGGACGCCGCAGACGAGCCAGAGGACGCCGGCGAATGTCCAGGGGATGTACGCGAAGGCCGGGGTGACGCGCTGCGTGCGGCTCTTGTTCTTCATGATGTTGGCGCCGAGGACGCCCATGTAGACGAAGATCCCGAGGAACACGAAGACCCCCGCCGCGACCAGCAGCCCGCGGCCGACGCCGGTGCTGTGGCCCGCAAGGAACCCTGCGACAAGGAGCACGAGCCCGGGAAGTGTGCTGTGCAGCTCGCCCTTGATGGCCCCCGCCGCGATGGCCGGGACGCCGGCGTAGCGGGGGATGGCGAGGTGCGTGAGGCCGTACGCTGCGACCAGGGCGTGGCCGACGAGGGTCAGGTGGAGTCCCGCGAGGAAGAGCCGCGGCGATCCCGGCCACGCCGCGAGTCCGGGGGCGTAGGATGCCGTCATCAGCAGGAGCCCGAGGGGCAGGAAGAAGTGCGCGAAGCGGATCTGCTGGAAGCAGGCGTCGTCCCCCTTCGTGAGCGGGTCGCGGGCGACGTCGACGACGCTCTCGCCGCGACGGGGGAGGGCCTTCAGCATCGTGCCGGTCTGCATGCCGCCCGCCGCGAAGGCGAGCAGCATGCCCAGGAAAGCCACGACCCTACCGGGGAGCAGGTGGCCGAGGCCCGCCACGATGGCCGCGGCGGCCCAGAGCATGCCGAGGACGCGGATCCGGGCCGGATCGAGGGGACGGGGCATGAGGGGTCCCGCGATCCGGAGGAGCAGGAACAGCAGCCCGGGCAGGACGAAGCCGAGGACAAGCAGGATGCCGTGCGCGGGGAACCAGGGGAGGACCAGGACGTCCCACCGCTCCGCGAGGCCGCCGAGAAGCGCCATGGCGAGGCCGGCCCAGAGGCCGCCGAGGCTGAGCAGGAGGAGCCCCCGTTCTGCGCGCACGCGGCGGCGAGCCCTGCGCTGTTCAAGAAGGGGACGGTGGCCGCGCCCCGCGGCACGGCCTCAGAAGAAGGTCTCTCCGACGTTGACGACGGCCTTCACCAGCGGCACGCGCTCGCGGACAATGCGCTCGATGCCGGCCTGGAGCGTGGTGCTGCTGAGGCTGCATCCCGTGCAGGCCCCGTGCATCTCGATCGAGACCACGCCGGTGTCAGGGCTGAAGTCGACGAAGCTGAGGTCGCCGCCGTCGAACTGGATAGCGGGCCGGATCTCCTCGATCGTGGCCTTGATCGTCTCCAGGGCGGCTTCGACCTCAGGGTCCTGCTGGACGGTGCCCGCGTCCTCGCTCATCGCGTTCCCGTTGGGAGCCGCGGCTTCTTAAGGCCTGGGGTGCGCGCCGGGGCTTGGGGTGGCCGCCGTGGCGTGGAGCCGTCCCCTGCGGCTACGCCGACCGCACGTACGACGCCCGTGGTGCCGGACCCCGCGAGGACGCTTGCTGCACCCGCATGCCAAGGCCTTTGCCCGGACCGCTGGTGAGCCTGTCATGGACGTCGATCTGGAACAGGTCGCCTACGCCTTCGAGGGCCCTGTCTGCGCCGTGGAGCCGCCCCGCGAGGTGGTCTACCGGGCGCTCTTGGTGTTCCGTCACGGCGCCGAGGATCCGGTGCCCGCCTTGGAGGCGGCCTTGGCTGGCCTGGCATCTGGGCTGCGGGTCCGGACGCGGCGTGTCCCCTTGCGTGGCACGACGGTGTCGGCGGAGCACCGGCAGTTCTCCCTCAAGGCCGTCGTTCGTCGCGGCGAGGTCGAGGTGCGCTCGGCGCACCGGCTCCAGCCGGCGGCGCTTCGGCGCCTCGTCGAGGCGCTCTGTCGGGTGCCCGGCGCGGAGGGCCTGGAGCTGCACGGCGAGGTGCCGCGCTACTCGAAGGCGTTGTCGAACCTGCGGGCGTGCTCGCCATGCCAAGCGCGGCGGCTGTGATCGGTCCCCCTCCATCCAGGGAGCTTTCAAGCGGAGGCCAGCACCCTCGTCATGGCGCGACCGATGCGGACATCAGGTCGTGCGCGGCCTGGACGGAGGCGTCGACGAACGGCTGGGCCCAGATGCCCATGACGATCACGGCGACGAGGCAGACGAACACCGCCACGGTGACGCCGTTTGGCAGCCGCATGCGCTCCGTGTCCGGGCTCTCCTCGACATACATCGTCCGGATGACGCGCAGGTAGTAGAACAGGCTGATGGCGCTGTTGACGACCGCGATGACGGCGAGCCAGACCAGCCATCCCATGCCCTGCGCGATGCCGGCCTTGACGGCGCCGCCGAAGAGGACGAACTTGCTGGCGAAGCCGCCAAGCGGCGGCAGCCCGGCCATCGAGAGCATGAAGATCGTCATGGCGAAGGCGAAGAAGGGCGCCTTCCGGCCGAGGCCCTTCCAGCCCTCGATGCGGTCGCCGAGGCCGAGGAACAGGAGCGCGCCGACGATGAGGAAGGCACCGAGCTTCATGGCGGCGTTGACCATGAGGTGGAAGATGCCGCCGCCGAGGGCCCAGTCGCTGGTGCCTGCGGCGCCGCCTCCGGCCGCCAGCCCTCCGACGGCGCCGACGACGGCCACGGCGATGAGGACGTAGCCGGCCTGGGCGATGGAGGAGTAGGCGAGCATGCGGCGCATGCTCTCCTGCCGCAACGCGGCGAGGTTGCCGACGGTCATGGTCACGGCGGCGATGACGGCGACGGCGAGCTCCCAGTTGTCCGCGACGCCGAGCAGGCCGACGAGGAAGACGTTGAAGACGGCGACGAAGCCCATCATCTTCGACGCCGTGGCAAGGACCGCCACGACGGGCGTGGGGGCGCCGTAGTACACGTCGGGGGCCCACGTGTGGATGGGGACGCTGCTGATCTTGAAGCCGAGGCCCGCAAGCAGGAAGACGATCGCGATGGCGCTCGCGGCGTCGAAGCCGCCCGCCGTGGTGATGCTCGCGGCGAGATCCGGGATGTGCGTCGTGCCGGCCATGCCGTAGATGAGGCTGATCGCGAAGAGGGTGAGGCCGCTTGCGATGGCGCCGATGATGAAGTACTTCAGGCTGGCTTCGGCGCCGGCGTGGTCGCGCCGGAATCCCGCAAGAAGGTACGAGGACAGGCTCGCGGTCTCGATGCCCAGGAACAGCACGATGAGGTCGCGCGCCGAGGCGACGACCATCATGCCCAGCGTGGCGAAGAGGAGCAGGGCGAAGAACTCGCCGTAGTCCTCCCGGGCGCCCCCCTTGAGCGGTCGGCCGACGCCGATCACCGCGAGGAGCGCCACGCCGAGGAAGACGAGCTTGAAGATCTGGCTCGCCTCGGTGACCATGAAGTGCGTGCCGAGGGCGAAGTCCGGCTGCGCGCTTGTGCCGATGTAGTCCAGGTTGAAGTTGAAGCCGTCGATCCCGAAGAGCGAGGACTGCTGGATCTGAAGCACGCTGCCGAGTGTGAGCAGGAAGGCGCCGGCCAGGCCGGTCGCGGCGAACTGCTGCATGCCGCGGCGGTCGTTGTCCCATGTGGCCACGATCGGCGCGAGGAGCGCGAAGAGGAGGATGACGAGCTCCGGCGTGAAGACCTGCCACTCAAGGCTGAACCAGTCGCTGATGCCCATCTCATGCCACCCCCAGGGAGGCAAGGACCTGGACGGTCCATTCGTTCATCTGGTCAAGAAGCACGAACGGGAGGACACCGAGGACGACCGCGAGGACGACGAGGACGGCGATGGTGTAGCGCTCCATGGGCACCACGTCGTGGATGTGGTCCCAGTCCACGTCGGGGTGGCGCCTCTCCGGACCGTAGAAGGCGCGCTGGAGCGCCCAGAGGAAATAGCCCGCGGTGATGAGGATGCTCCAGATGGGAAGCATGATCCACCAGCCGAAGCCCTCCCAGACGCCGGCGAACAGGCTGAACTCGGCGATGAAGCCCATCATGCCGGGCAGGCCGAGGCTCGCCAGGAAGAGCGTCGCGGTGAGGCCGGCGAGCATCGGCGTGCGCTGGGCGAGCCCGCCGAGCCGGCTGAGGCGCCTCGTGCCGGTGCTGTGCTGGAGGCTGCCGGCCGCCATGAACATCCCGGCGCTGATGATCCCGTGGGCGACGTTCATGTAGGCGGCGCCGGCCCATCCGAGCTCCGTGAAGGAGGCGAGCCCGATGGTGATGAGGCCCATGTGACTGATCGAGGAGTACGCGATGAGCGACTTGAGGTCGTCCTGGGCGAGGCAGAGGAAGGCGCCGTAGAGCACGCTTGCGCAGCCGAGGGCGAAGAGGACCCACTTGAACGCCATGGCGGCCTCCGGCAGGATGGGGAACGCGATGCGCATGAGGCCGTAGGAGCCCATCTTCAGGAGCACGCCCGCCAGGAGCACGGAACCGGCCGTGGGGGCCTGGACGTGGGCGTCGGGCAGCCACGTGTGGAAGGGGACGCTCGGCATCTTCACGAGGAAGCCGATCGCGAGGGCGGCGAAGGTCAGAAGGGCGAAGCCGCGCGTCACGCCGGACTCCAGTGCGATGCTTGTGATGGCCTCGATGTCGAACGCGGAGGCGGCGTTGCCGGGCGTGGCGCCGATCCCGAAGTAGAGGGCCATGAAGCCGAGGAGCATCAGCAGGCTCGCCGTGCCCGTGTAGATGAAGAACTTCGTGCTCGCGTACCTGCGTTCCGGTCCGCCCCAGATCGCGATGAGGAGGTACATCGGGACGAGGACGAACTCCCAGAAGATGTAGAACAGGAACAGGTCGAGCGCGGTGAACACGCCGAGCACCGTGACGTCCATCAGCAGGATCAGCGAGAAGAAGAGCCGCGGCCGCTTGTTCTCGCCCCAGGAGTACAGGATCACGAGGGGCGTGAGGAGGGCCGTGAGCCAGGCGAGGCTCGCCGAAAGCCCGTCGATGCCGAAGTGGAGCTGGCTTCCGATCGCGGGGATCCAGGACGCCGTGTACTCGAACTGGTAGGAGCCGCCGCCGAGGCCGCCGAAGCCGACCTTCCAGAACATGTAGCTCGTGACGCCGAGCGCCGGGATGCTCATGAGGAGCGCGATCTTCCGGCTGTTGCGTTCGTCGGCCATGAACGTGGCGAGCGCTCCTCCCAGGGTGATGAGGAGGGTGACGGGGATCAGGTTCTCTTCGAGGGCCATGGTTCACCACCGGATGCGGAGGACGATCTGCCAGACGAACACCAGGAGCGCCGTGACGCCGACGGCGATGCTCGCCATGTACGTCGTGAGCCGCCCGTTCTGCCATCTGCGCGTCTTGGCGCCCGCCTCGTCCGCGGTGCGGGCGACGCCGTTCACGAAGCCGTCGATGCCGTGCTTGTCGAACCAGTAGCTCATCCTGGCCACGCCGACGCCGACGACGTTCCCGAGGGGCTGGTAGACGGCCTCCGTCACATAGTAGCGGTTGTAGAGGACCTTGCGGAACCCGTGTTGGGGCACCTGCTCCTCGCCCGCCGGGAGCCCGGCGCGGTAGCGGCGGCGGGCGTAGAGGATGCCGAGGACAGCGACGGCGAGGCTGACGTAGGTCTGCCAGGCTGTGAGGATGCCCGTGAGGATCTCGCCCGGCGCCTCGGCGTGGTGCTCGCCGAGGTAGTGCGCGTACGGGTAGGTGATGAGGTTCTCGAAGCCACCGCCGATGCCGACGACGAGCCAGAGGCCGCTTGCGAACGCGAAGAAGGCGAGGATCATGAGGGGCACGGTCATGACCGCAGGCGATTCGTGGGCGTGCTCCGCGTGGTCGCTGCGCTCCTTCCCGTGGAAGGTGAGGTAGATCATGCGGAACATGTAGAACGCCGTCATGAGTGCGGTCAGCACGCCCATGGCCCAGAGCAGGGCGAAGACGGTGTTGTGGCCGCCCGCGTCGAAGGCCGCGTGGAGGACCTCGTCCTTGCTCCAGAAGCCGCTGAACGGGATGATGCCTGCGATCGAGAGGCTCGCGACGAGCATCGTGACGTACGTGGTCCGCATGCGCTTGCGCAGGCCGCCCATCTCGCGCATGTCCTGGTGGTGGTGCATGCCGAGGATCACCGACGCGGCGCCCAGGAACAGGAGCGCCTTGAAGAAGGCGTGGTTCATGAGGTGCAGCATCGCCGCCGTGAACCCGATGCCTGTCCCGGCCGTGAGGTAGAGGATGCCACCGGCGCCGAGGGCGAGGAACATGTAGCCGAGTTGGCTCAGGGTGGAGAAGGCCAGCACGCGCTTGATGTCCGTGGCGACCAAGGCCATGCTCGCGGTGTAGATGGCCGTGAAGCCTCCGATGACACCGACGACGACGAAGACGTCCGGGCCGGCCGCGACGAAGATCGGGAAGGTGCGCGCGACGAGGTACACGCCCGCCTTCACCATCGTGGCGGCGTGGATGAGCGCGGAGACCGTCGTCGGGCCCTCCATGGCGTCCGGGAGCCAGATGTCGAGGGGGAACTGCGCCGACTTGCCGACGGCGCCGCCGAAGATGAACAGGGCGATGGCCGTCAGGAGCCCGGTGCTGTGGCCGCCCGCCTGGACGGACGCGAACACCTCACGGTAGCTGAGCGTGTGGAACTCGATCAGGACCAGGAAGATCCCGAGCATCAGCAGGATGTCGCCGAGGCGGGTGGTCAGGAACGCCTTCTTGGCCGCCACGGCGGCGCTCTGCTTGTGGTACCAGTAGCCGATGAGGAGGTACGAGCAGAGGCCCATCACTTCCCAGAAGACGAACATCAGGAGGAAGTTGTCCATGAGGACGGTGCCGAGCATGCCGCCGATGAAGAGGGCCTTCACGGCGTAGTAGCGGCGGAGCTTCTCCTGGGGCTCCTCGTGGAGGTAGTGGGTGCTGAAGACCGTGATCAGGAGCGACAGCAGCGCGACGAGCGTGGCGAGCCAGATGCTGAGGTTGTCAAAGAGCAGCCCCACCTCGAAGTGGTAGGGCCCGATCGTGAACCAGTCCCAGGAGACGCCGCTCGGCTCGGCGCCGACGCCGCTGCCGGCGACCATGGAGAAGAACCAGCGGAGGCTCAGGGCGAGGCTGCCCGCGACGGCGACGATCGGCAGCCAGGCGCCTCCGCGCCACATGCGCTTCCCCCAGAGGAAGGTGGCGAGGCTGGCCGCGAGCGGCAGCCCGACGATGAGCGCGGCCATGACGGCGTCGCCCCCGTCGAGCGCGTGCAGGGCGTCGGCGTGCGCGGAGGGGTCCTGGTGGAGGGTTTCGGTCGCCAATTCACCACCTCAGGGTCGTGGATTTCGTGACGTCGACGGAGCGGACGTGGCGGTACAGGTGGATGAAGATCGCGAGGCCCACCGCAGCCTCCGCGGCGGCAAGCGCGATGGAGAACAGCGTGAAGGTGATCCCGTCGGTCTGGCCGTGCTGGCCCGCGAAGGCCACGAAGTTGATGTTCGCGGCATTGAGGACGAGCTCCACGGCGATGAGGAGGCGCAGGGCGTTGCGCTGCGTGAAGAGGCCGTACACGCCCGCGGAGAAGAGGAGCGCGGACAGGAGGAGTGCGTAGTGGACGGGG
>Ga0299906_10001637_pt1 | contig 19088 bp, 16 predicted proteins | sample RVTome_14_FD_200259 | JGI IMG/M metagenome (GOLD analysis project Ga0299906, IMG submission 200259) | Soil microbial communities from uranium-contaminated site in the Upper Colorado River Basin, Wyoming, United States - RVT145D125 (version 2) ...
GGGTTCAGGGCGAAGAGCCCCAGCACGCAGAAGCCCAGGTGGCTGACGGAGGAGTAGGCGACGAGCTTCTTCACATCCGTCTGCACCCAGCAGATCAGCGCGGCATAGAGGATGCCGATCACCGACACCACGCCGATGAAGTGGATGGGGATGAACTCCCAGCGCCACCCGATGAGCGGGATCGACACGACGTTCAGCAGCCCGTCCGGCGTCATGGGCAGCACGAAGCGGTAGAGCCCGTAGGTGCCCAGCTTCAGCAGCACCGCGGCCAGGATGACCGAACCGGCGGTCGGGGCCTCGGTGTGGGCCAGGGGCAGCCACGTGTGCAGCGGGAAGAGCGGCACCTTGACCGCGAAACCCGCCAGCAGCGCGAAGAGGATCCACGCCTGCTCCGTCGAGGTCATGGTGCCGGCGAACTCGGTCAGGGCGGCGATGTCGAACGACCAGCCGGTCGCCTCTTCGCTGTAGCGCCAGGCCACGTACACCAGGCCCGCCAGCGTGAGCATCGAGCCGGTGAAGGTGAAGATGAAGAACTTGACGCACGCCCTGGCCCGGTTCTCCCCGCCGTAGATGGCGATGAGGAAGAACATGGGAATGAGCGTCAGCTCGAAGCAGATATAGAAGAAGATCAGGTCGGTGGCCACGAACACGCCGACCATCGCCGTCTCGATGACCAGCAGCCAGGCGTAGTACTCGCGGATGCGCTCGCGGATCGCCGTGGCCGAGCCCCACACGCACAGGGGCATGAGCAGCGTCGTCATCAGCATGAGCAGCATGGAGACCGAGTCGGCGCCCATCTGCAGGGTGATGCCGAGTGACTCCAGCCAGCCGATGTTCGCGTCGAGGCCGAACTCGCTCGTGCCCCAATGGGCGCCGAAGAGGAACGCCATGATGACGCTGAGCACGAACGCGACGGTGCTGGCCGTCAGGGCGATCGTCTTGGCCGACTTCACCGGCGCGAAGATGATCGCCGCGGCCCCCAGCAGGGGGATCAGCAGCAGCAGCGTCATCAGCATCAGCCGGCCCCCCCGAACCACGTCGCCCACAGACGCGACAACGCCTCGATGGCCTGCGGCAGGGCCAGGATCAGCAGCGCCACCAGCGAGACGCCGCCCGCCATGGTGATCGCATACGACTGAAGCACGCCGTTCTGAAGCGGCTGGAACGCCCGGGCCAGCGCCCGCGGCAGCTTGGCGACGCCATCTACAATCGCCAGGTCCACGATGTAGCGGTCAAAGAGGTACAGCCCGTGCCCGCCGATCCACAGCGGGGCCCGCACCACCGCGTGGTAGAACTCATCGACGTACCACTTGTTCTCCATGGCCGTGGGCAGCCAGCGCGTCAGGGGATTGACCAGGAGCGCGCTGCGCAGCGAGTCCGCGGCCTTGCGGTTGGCCAGGTGGAACCACCACGCGATGCCGAGACCGGCTAGGCCGGCCAGCGACGCCACCAGCGGCATCCACTTGTGCGGCTCGGACCAGAACGCCTCGTGATGCTCCCAGTGCGCTGTGACGACGGCCGTCGAGTCCGCAATCGATGTCCGCGCCCAGCCGGCCAGGAAGATCGACGCGATGCCGCCCACGGTGATGGCCAGCAGCACGAAGTTGATCGCCTCGCGCGGCGCGTGCGGCTCGCCCCCGTCCCCGCCCCCTCCCTCGCCCCCGGTTACGGAACCATGCCCCGCATGCCCGCCGCCGTGGTCTGATCCGGGCCCGTGTTGCTCCTCGCCCATCTCGTAGTGCGGCTCGCCGGCGCACACGCGGAACCACACGCGGAAGGTGTAGTAGGCGGTGAGCATGGCGGTGACGATGGCGATCACGCCCAGGGCGCGGAAGCCCGGCCCGGCGGTGATGAACGCCTGGGCCATGATCTCATCCTTGGAGTAGAAGCCGCTGGAGATGTAGGGGAAGCCGATGAGGCACAGGCAGGCGTAGAGCATGGTGTAGCTGGTGATGCGCCAGCCGCGCATGTGCCGGAGACCCGAGATCTTGCGCAGATCGAGCTGGCCCGCGAAACCGTGCATGATCGCGCCGCACGTGAGGAAGAGCACCGCCTTGAAGAACGCATGGGTGAAGACGTGGTACCCCGCGCCGTAGGTGGTCAGCACACCTACGCCCAGGAACATGTAGCCGAGCTGCGAGACCGTCGAATAGGCCATGATCCGCTTGATGTCGTACTGGGCCATGCCGATCGTCGCGGCGAGCAGGGCCGTCAGACCGCCGACCCACGCCACCGTGGGCAGGGCGTACTCGTGAAGCTGCATGAGCGGGAACATGCGGCAGAGCAGGTAGACGCCCGCGGTCACCATCGTCGCGGCGTGGATGAGCGCCGAGACGGGCGTGGGGCCTTCCATGGCGTCCGGCAGCCAGACATACAGAGGAAGCTGCGCGCTCTTGCCGAACGCCCCCAGCATGAGCAGGAAGGGAATGGCCTTGATCGGCCAGCCGCCGGCCGCGGCATCCGCGTTCACGCCCTGCAGGATCTGCGCGAAGATCTCCGAGTACTGGATCGTCCCGAAGACGTGGTAGATGAGGTACAGCCCGAGGGCCAGGCCCAGGTCGCCGATGCGGTTGACGATGAAGGCCTTCTTGGCCGCCGCGACCGCCGAGGGCCTCTGGTAGTAGTAGCCGATGAGCCAGTAGGAGGCGAAGCCCACGCCCTCCCAGCCCAAATAGAGCATGACCAGGTTGTCGCCCATCACTAGCGCGCTCATGGCGAAAAGGAACACACTCACCCCGGCGAAGAATCGCGCGTAGCCCGGGCCGAGGTCGGCCTCCATGTACTCGCTGGCGTACAGGGCGATGAGCGTGCCCAGCCCGGTGACGAACAGCATCCACAGGAGCGTCAGGCGATCGACGTACAGCGAGAACGGCGCGATGAACGACTCCGCCCCGTCGGCCCAGGCGATGCGGAACCAGTCGAAGAGGTGGACGGTGACGGGCGTTTCGTACGATGCGTACAGCCCGCAGGTGATGAGGAACGACAGGCCCAGGAGTCCGACCGTGATCGCCGCCGGCGCCTTGCTCCGCACCTTCACGGCAGCGCAGATGCCGCACAGGAGCATGGAGAGGATGGGCAGCCAGAGGATCCACCCCGCCCACGACATGGCGTCGATCGCCTCGGCGATGGGAAAACTCCCGCCGTGGGTGGCGAGCAGGGCGCTGCCGCACTGGATCGGGGCGATGGTCATGCCTCGCGCAGCTCCGACCACGCCTCGGCGCTGAGGGTCTCCTTGCGTCGATAGAGCAGCACGACGAGGCCCAGGGCCAGGGCCGCCTCCGCGGCGGCGACGGTCAGGATGAAGATGACGAACACCTGCCCGGAGAGGTCGTGATGAAAGCGACCGAAGGCGATCATGGCGATCGCCGCGGCCTGGAACATGAGCTCGGTGCACAGGAACATGACGATCATGTTCCGTCGCGTCAGGAATCCCACCAGCCCCAGCACGAACAGCACGGCGCTGGTCATGAGGTAATGCCCGAGCTCGAGCCCGCCGAACTCCGCGGCCTGGGCCAGCAGCGGCATCATGACGTCGCCCCCCCGGACGCCCCGGAAGGCCCGGACCCCCCGGACGGCCCGGCCCCCTCGATATCCAGCGCCTCGAAGCTGGCCCGGGGCAGGCCCGCGGCCTCGCGAACTTCATCCTCGCCCAGCTCGATCTGCCGCCGGGCCAGAATCACCGCCCCGTACATGGCCATGAGCAGGATCACGCCCGCCAGCTCCAGGCTCACGGGGAACTTCGCGATCAGGTCCAGCCCGACCAGCTCGACGTTCGAGGGCATGTACTCATCGCCCAGCTCGATCTCCCGGCGCTGATTCGAGCCGCTGGGAATGACCTCAATGGAAGCGCGGCCGTCGCGCAGCCGCAGCATCCGGCCCTGCTCATCGAACACCGTCTGCGCATCCGGCGCCACCCGGGCGATGATCTCGCGCTGCCTGGCCGGCATCGCATCGAGCGCCCGCCAGGTTGCGACCCTCGCCTCCTGCGCAGAAGACGGGACAGGCAGATCGGCCACACCGTCGTAGATCATGCTCGACAGCAGAGCGAGCATGATGAAGCCGACGACGGCGGCGGCGGTCGGCTCGCGCGGGTTGACATCGTACTCTGCCGCGCCCGACTCCTGGCCGGGATCGCCCGTCTGCTGGGCGAGCATGAGTACGAACATGTAGGTGATGAGGATCGCCCCGGCGTAGACGATCACCAGGGCGAAGGCCATGAACTCGGCTTCCAGTAGCAGGAACAGGGCCGCGGAGCTGAGCACCACCAGCACGAAGTAGAGGGCCGAGTAAACCGGCTTGTGGTGGGTGATCATCCGCACGCCGCTGGCGATCGCGATGACACTGAAGATGGTGAAGAAGGCCTCGGGCCGCCTCGACTCCCCCGCCAAGGCCAGGCCGACATTAGCCAGTAGACCCACAAAGGCCGCCAGGGCCAGCACCGCCGCCGGGATGCGCCACGAAAGGCCCCCCGGCCTGATCAACCGCCACAATGCCACCGCCCCGATGATGCTGATGACACTGGCGGTATAGAGCAGCTTCAGATCCATCCACTGGCTCACGAATCGGGGCGGCCCGCCGCCCCGAGATCACGCATCATGGGTCCAAAAGCCGCCCGTTCCGGCCCGATCCGACCGCGCCGGGCCCGCCTGCGGCAGGAATGGCCGCACGATATGACCGACCGGACCATCCCGCAACCGACCTTGTGCCACAATTCACAATGTCCCCGGCCGGCTTCCGGTCGACCGACATCAGCGGCTGCACAAGATGATTCGCTCGCCCGCGGCCGCCTCTGCCACCCGCGCCGCCGATAGGATTTCAGCGATGACCGACGACCTCCGTCGCCGCCTTCCGAACGCCATCACCATGGCCCGGCTGGTGCTGGCGGTGGCCTTCTTCGCCACGCTGAACGCATACCGATATCCGGCTTCGGCGGTGGTCTGGGCCAACATCGCCATCGCGCTCTTTGTCATCGCCGCCTGCACCGACGCGCTGGACGGCTACCTGGCCCGCCGGTGGCAGGCCACGACGACGTTCGGGCGCATCATGGACCCCTTCTGCGACAAGTTTCTGATTCTGGGCGCGTTCATCTATCTGGCCGGGCCGCGCTTCGTCGTGCCGGAGTGGGCGGCCGAGCCCGATGCCTTCTTCACCATGGCCACGGGCGTCTACCCGTGGATGGTGATCATCATCTTCGCCCGCGAACTGCTGGTGACGGGCATCCGCGGGGTGCTGGAGTCGATGGGCATCAGCGGCGGGGCCAAGCTCTCCGGCAAGCTCAAGATGATCCTCCAGTCCGTGGCGGTGCCGGTGGTCCTCTTCCTCGTAGTCAACGTCAGGACGTCCGAGACGGCCTGGGCCATGTGGACCTGCCACGCGCTGATCTACGCCACGCTGATCGTCACGACATGGTCCGGCGTACCGTACGTCCTGGGCCTGGTGCAGGCGATGAAGCGCATGACGCAGGAGACGCCGGCCGGCGGGGCCCCGGGCGGCGCGGCATGAACTGGCGCCTCTTGCTCACGACCGGATTCGGCCTCGGCCTGCTCCGGCCCGGCCCCGGAACGTGGGGCTCGCTGCCGCCGGTTGGGTTGGCCCTGGCCGTCGTGTGGTGGTTCGGGCCGGGCATGGAGGTGAATATCGCGGTGGGCGCGTTGGGGCTGGCCTTCGCGTTGGCGTGCATCAAGCTGGGCTGGTGGGCGGAGCGGAGATTCCTGCGCAAGGACCCGCCGCAGGTCGTCGCGGATGAGATCGCCGGTCAGGCGCTGCCGCTGCTGTTCCTGCCGTGGGAGACATTCGGCCCGGGCGATGCGGCGCGGCACAATCTCATCCTCGCCGGTCTGGCGTTCGCGCTGTTTCGGGTGATCGACATCGCCAAGCCCCCGCCGATCAAAAAGCTCCAGATCATCCCCGGCGGTTGGGGGATTCTCATCGACGACCTCGTCGCGGGCGCGTTCGCGCTGGTCGTGGTGCAGGTCATCGTGCGATTCGTGCCGTGACGCTCCGGCGGTTGTCGCGTCGTCCCCGGCACGGTCGGGGCAACAGCGGGCAGAGCGGGTGGGAACCAGGATGCGATGTTCGACAGCGGAGCCGAATGGTCGCTTCCGCGGAGCATGGTGGCCTGATGCGTCATCGATGTGGCTATTGATCCCTGCGCTGATAATGTCCGCGCGGTGGCAAGCGGATCGGATGTGGGGTGTGCTCGATGCACGATCGAAGCAGGTCCTGACGGGTCCGCAATTCACGGGCATGCGCCGTCACCTGCGCCTCCAGATCATTCAGGTTCAGCAGCCCGTGGTTGGCCAGGCGGTGGTGCTTGAGGTGCGTCCACACCTGCTCCACCGGGTTGAGTTCCGGGGCGTAGGGCGGGAAGTACTCCAGGCACACTCGAGGCCGCCGCGCCATCGCCTCCCGCACCAGCCGGCTGCGGTGCTGGCTCAGCCGGTCCAGGAGCAGCACCACATGGCCGCGCAGGTGTCGCAGCAGGTCGTTCAGGAAGGCCAGGACATCCTCCTGGCCGGCGCTGCCGGCGCGGAAGAGGCCCATGTACAGATTCAGCCGCCGACGCTGCGGCGAGATCGTCACGGCGCTGATGGCGGTGATCTTCTTGAAGTGCTTGGCAGCGTGCGTGTGCATCGGGGTCCGGCCGATCAGACCCCAGGTCCGCCGCACCGTCGGATCAAGGGAAAAGCCCGCCTCATCGAGGTACACGAGGTGGGCCCGCCGACGCTTCACTTTTTTTTATGCGCGGCCAGTCCTTCGCCACCCATCGGGCGATGGCCGACTCATCGCGCTCGGCGGCCTTCTTCTGCGGCTTCTGGCAGGAGAAGCCCAACGAGCGCAGCAGGCGTCCGATGTGGTCCTCGTGGTATGAGACGCCGTAGCGGCGTTCAATGATCTCGGCCACCCGCGGGCAGGTCCACAGGTCGGTGGCGAAGCCGTTGGCCTTGGCGCCCTTGAGCAGGCGCCGGCGCAGGCCGTGGCGTTGACGCTTGCTGAGCCGGCACGATCGTCCGGGGGCGGGCTTGGCGCGGAGGCCGGCCTCGCCGCGGCGCCGGCAGGCCTGGCGCCACCGGCGGACGCTGCGGGGATCGACCTTGAGGCGGCGGGCGACGTCGGTGGTGCTCATGCCCACATCGAGCATGTCGATGGCCCTCCGGCGTCGCTTTTCGAGTTGCTGCTGGGATCCAGGGGTTCGCATACCGACTCATCGGCACCCCACCCTCGCGGACTTTTACAATGCAGGGATCAATAAACCCAGGAAGGCCGATAACGCACAATCAAGCGATGTTCGGCAAATAGACGGGTCAGGAGTCCCGAGCGGTGTGCAGGTTCGGGGCAAGTCAGCCGATAGTCGGTGGAAAGAATGTACCTGCTGGTTTACTATGTACTTGCAGGTTTAATTTCAAAGCGTCAGCTCAATGACAGACAAGGATCCCAATCGCACCAGCGTCGATGCCGTCCGAACGGATGGCAAGGCCTTCGCCGAGATCAAGTTCGAGGTCGACGCCGTTCGGACCGTTCGTTCGGCGGTGCTGAAGCTGGCATTCGCGTTTGGGCACTACCCTGACGCGCACGCCTACCTCGTCCTCGTTGATCCGACCGTGACGGGCCGCCGCCTTGACGCCGAGTGGCGACGCCTGCATGCGGTGCTCAGGACGGACATCCTCGATCGCATCACGATCTGCGTTCACAAGGACAACGGGCAACTTCGCGGCATACCCCGCGACCCGCCCGCGGACATCGTGGTCTGGCTGAGCGACGTCATTGAGCGCGAAGAGGCCGATGTCCTGCCGCACTCGGGTCGCACGGACTTCGAGTTCGTCGTTCTCAAGGTCCTGATTCACGAATGGCTGCTTCGGCGTGCGCCCGTGACGGTCGCATGGCTGGTGCGGACGGTGGGCTGTTCCTACCCGACCGTCGCCCGCATACTCAAGGGGCTCGGCAGCGTGGTCAGGCGCGAATCGGATCGGAGCGTGTCACTCGCGTACTTCCCGCATGAGGACTTCTCGCGCCTGCTCGCACGATCTGAGAAGGCGAGGTCGACAATCCGCTATGCCGACCGTTCGGGCCGGCCGCGAGCCCCCGAGGCCCACCTGCGTCGTCTTGAGAAACTCAAGGTTGCGGGTCTGGCCATCGGCGGTGTCCTGGGCGCCCGTCATCATTGCCCGTCGCTCGATCTCGCAGGCACGCCGCGGCTTGACCTCTCGATGCACTGCCATTGGTCGCGGCTGGACGTCGGGTTCATCGAGGAACTGGACCCGGCGCTTCAACGGGAGTCTGATCCGCGGAAGCCGGCGAATGTCGTGGTCCATGCCGTACGTCATGCGGACTCGCTCTTTGTGCCGCGCAGTGGCGGGCTGCCGTGGGCGGACCCGGTCGAGTGTCTTTTCGATTTGCACGAGGCCCGGTTGACGGCCCAGGCCTCGCAGTACCTGCATGCGCTCGAAACGAGGCCCGGAATGTCCCATGAGCGGTGACCCAAAGGACATTTCGCCGGAGGCGGTGCTCAAGGAAGTGGTCGCCGTCATCCCGTCCGGACTGCACTCGCACATCGTCATCATCGGCAGTCTTGCCGCGGCATACTGGTCCGCCGAAGGCAATCCCGCCTTCAGTGTCCGTACCAAGGATGTTGACGGCGTGCTGACTCCGCGCTCGGAGGCCAGCGAGACGATCGCGACCATGGCCGAAGAACTCATGGCCGCCGGATGGACGCCCCGAGAGCGCGGCAGCTTCGGAGCGCCCGGAAACGCGAACACGCCGGAGAGCGACCTTCCGGCCTTGCGATTGCATCCGCCGGACACCGACGACTGGTTCGTCGAACTGCTCACGGAGCCCGAGTCGGGCCAGACCGGACGCCGGTGGATGCGATTCGTCCTGTCCACCGGCGCGCACTACGGTCTGCCGAGCTTTCAGTTCACGGGCATCGCGACGCATGACGCTGCGGAGACCGGACTCGGCATCCGGGTTGCGCGGCCGGAAATGATGGCCCTCTCGAATCTCCTTGAGCACCCTGCGATCAGACCCGACCTGATCGAGGGCACGAGCACGAAACGCAGCAACAAGGATCTCGGCAGGGCGCTGGCCCTGGCATGGTTGAGTGGTGATGAATGCGAAGCGTGGGCCGACCGGTGGGCCGCAGCCCTGAAGGATCGCTTTCCCGCGCGATGGCGCGAACTCGCCGGTCGGGTCGGCGACGGGCTTCGAGCATTGCTCAACAGCCCGTTTGACATGCAGCAGGCGGTGGAGACCTGCAACAACGGCCTGCTCGCGAATCGCAATGTGACGACTGAGCAACTCGATGCCACCGGAAAGCGGCTGCTGAAAGACGCCGTGGCGGACATCGAACGGATGGCAAGGCGGTAGGTCGGGTCCAAAGACCCGACACGGCGTGACAAAGGACCTCGACACTGTCAAGCGTCCTTCGTCGTCACGGGAGCACCCCGATTCGCGTCGTGTCTGCTGACCCGACCTACGGGACCACGGGCAGGCGCCCGGCGCCGCCATCTTGCCCCCGGGTAGAATTTGCCGCGAGTTCACCGAATAAGCAGGAAATCCCCGCCCAGGAGATGCCGCGATGCCCATGCACGCAACCCGCGTTCCCTCCCGTTCTTTGATGCACAGTCTGGTCGCCGGCCTTGCCGCAGCCGCGCTGGGCGTGTCCACGCTGGCCGCGCCGCAGGATGCCGCCATCTCGCTCGCCCTGGGCGATTCCCACGCAAAGACCTTCAGCGACGCCGGCGCCCACACCTACACCCTCGAGGCCGAAGCCGGGCAGTTCATCTACGGCGCGGCGGACCAGGTCTCCGTGGATGTGGTGGTGACGGTGATCGGGCCCGACGGCGAAACGATCAAGAAGATCGACGGGCCCGGGCGCGGGCCGGAGGTCTTCCAGTTCGAGACGGACGCCCCCGGACGCTATCGCATCGAGGTGGCGCCGTTCGAGGATGAGCGCGGCGACTACTCGATCTCGCTACGTCGCTTCGAGCCCCTGGCCAGCACCCCCGAGGGCCGCGCGGACCAGCTCATGGTCGCCTACGACGATGCCAACACCCCCGGCGGCGTGGTCGCGGTGGTCAAAGGCGGCGAGGTGATCTTCGCCCGGGCCTATGGCTCCGCGAACCTCGCCTACGGCATCCCCTTCACCGTCGACACCCGCACCAACATCGGCTCCACCTCCAAGCAGTTCACCGCCTACGCGATCATGCTGCTGGCGAAGGAGGGCAAGCTCACCCTGGATGACGATGTGCGCACCCTCCTGCCCGAGCTGCCGGACCTCGGCTCGACCGTGACCATCCGCCACCTGCTCACCCACACGAGCGGATACCGCGAGTTTCTCAACCTGCTGGCGATGACCGGCCGCCGTATCGACCGCGGCGATTCCATCGACCGCGGCGAACTCATCCGCATCATCCAGCGCCAGACGGAGCTTCAGAACGAGCCGGGGGCCGAATTCAACTACAACAACACCGGCTACGGCCTGCTCGCCACCATCGTCGAGCGGATCGGCGGCAAACCCTTCCCCGAGTGGATGAAAGCGAACGTCTTTGAGCCCCTCGGCATGCACGACACGATGATCCGCGGCGATGCGATCACCATCGTCGAGCACAGCGCGATGGGCTACGCCCCCGGCGAGAAAGGCGGCTACCGGATTGGCCCCGACCTCGGCGGATCGATGGGCGCGGGCGGCATCTACACCACGGTGGGCGATCTCGCCAGGTGGGTGCGCAACTACCACACCGGCGAGCTCGGCGGGTCGGAGATCTTCGAGCAGATGTCCACGCCCTACACCCTGACCAGCGGCAAGTCGACCAGCTACGGCTTCGGCCTGTTCATGGATGAGGTTCGCGGCCTGAAGCGCATCCACCACGGCGGCGCTGACACCGCCCACCGCTCCATGGTGCGCTACTACCCCGATCTCGACGTCGCGGTGATCACCCAGTCCAACAACGCCTCGTTCGACGGCGGCATCACCGACTCCGTTGCCGAGGCCTTTTTCGGGGACAAGATGAAACCGAAGGCGAGCGCCGATGACGCAGAGACAGCCGCGACGGAGACGTTCGACCCGGCGTCCTTCGACCCGGAGTTGTTCGACCGCTACGCCGGCCGCTTCGAGATGGAGGAAGTGCCGGGGTTCATCCTCACCTTTCTCCGCGAGGGCGACCAGTACTACACCCAGGCCACGAACCAGCCGCGCCTGAGCATCGTGCCCACCTCGCCGACCAGCTTCAAGCTCACCCAGGTCGATGCCAGCGTCACCTTCCACAAGGGCGAGGATGATGCGTTCAACGCACTCACCCTGCACCAGAACGGCGACCATCCGGCCAAGCGCCTCAAGGAGGAGCCCTGGAAGCCGACCGCCGAGCAGTTGGGCGCCTACGCCGGCCGGTACTACTGCGGAGAGCTGGAGACCTACTACACCGTCTCGATCGAGGATGACGAATTGAAACTGAAGGTGCCGCGCTTCGACGCCGCTCCGCTCAAGGCGACAAAGGAGCACAGTTTCACGGGCGCGTTCCCCGTGGCGACGGTCGACTTCAAAGCGGATGACACCGGGACGATCGTCGCCCTCGTCGCCGGCAACGGTCGCGCTCGCGGCTTGCGATTCGAGCGGGTGGAGTGAGGGGACAACCCCGGATCTCGAATCTGACTCGCAGGTCGGGTCCCCAGACCCGACAATGCGTGAGAATGCACCTCGACCCCGTCACGCGCCCTTCGCCATCACGCGCCCATCCCGATTCGCGCCGGGTCTGCGAGCCCGACATACGGGACTGACAGACGACCTGATCGCGGGCATCTGCGTCGCTGTGTTCGTGCAACCGGCAGCGCGAACAGGGGGATAATCTCCGCGCCCGCACGACGGGCGTCCGCTACGTTCGCCGCACCCGGAGCCGCAGATGAATCGACGCACCGTGGGCATCCTGATGTTCGACGATGTCGAGGTGCTCGACTTCGCCGGGCCCTACGAGGTGTTTTCGCGCACTCGCCTGGCGCCGGGCGTCGAGTCACGGCGAACCGATGACGCCGCCCCGTTCAGGGTTGTCACGGTGGCCCGAACCCTCGCGCCGATACGGGCGACGGGCGGGCTGCGAGTGATTCCGGACCACTCGTTCGCATCCGCCCCGATCATCGACATCCTCATCGTGCCGGGCGGATTCGGCACGCGCCCGTTGCTGGATGATCCCGCCGTGCTCGAGTGGATCCGCGCCGCATCGGATTCCGCCGAATTGACGGCGAGCGTCTGCACCGGCTCGCTGCTCCTGGCGAAACTCGGCCTCCTGGCGAACCGCCGGGCGACCACGCACTGGGGAGCCCTGGCGTTCCTGGCCACGGTGGACAACTCGATTCGCGTCGAGTCCGATCAGCGCGTGGTCGCGGACGGCGTGATCACATCGGCCGGCGTCGCCGCGGGCATCGACATGGCCTTCTCGATCGTGGAGAGACTCCACGGGCGGGCGGTCGCCGACGAGACGGCGAGGTATATCGAGTACCCGCGACATGCAGACTGAATCCCCGGCCGGCGGCAATCAGAGCGGCTTGACCTTCCGCATGTCGAACTTCGTCTCCAGGACCGTCCGCAGATTGCACATCTGCCACGTCCAGCTCGCGGCCTCGTCCGCCATGGTCATGAGACTGTCCGAGTCATCGTGAAACGGCCCCTGCCGCAGTCTCACGATGGCGCCCTTCTCCACGTGCGGCACGACTTCCCAATACAGCGGGGCGTGGATGTCGACGGGTCCCGCCTGCCAGTCCCACACGATTTTCCCCCCCGCATCATAATTCAGGATCGCCACCGTCGTCTTGCGCGTCTTCTTGCGGTCCCAGAACAGCTCGATCGTGCCGCCCGTGCGGCAGTCGATCTCCGCATCCACGGGGAACCAACGCATGAGCCCGCCCGCGGTGGTGAAGCACTCGAACACCTCCTCGTGGTGCGCGGCGATCGTCTCGCGCAACTCCAGCCACAGGCCATCCTCTTCATGCGCAATGGTCATGGCATCTCAGTTCACGTGGCGGCCCGCTCACCTGCCGCGCGCCGGCGCGCCGGCCAGGTCCGCGCGCTGCCCCGCATCTTGCGCGGCACGGCCGCGGACTTCGAGTTCCTTTGTCGTCAATTCGGCATCCACCAGATCATCAATCGTCTCGCGGCGGCGGATGATCGTCGCCCGGTCGCCATCCACCAGCACCTCCGGTGGCAGGGGCTGGGAGTTGTAGTGGCTGGCCATGGCCATGCCGTACGCGCCGGCGGTGAAGACCGCCAGCACATCGCCGCGCTGCACCGGCGGCAAGGGCCGGTCCAGGGCCAGGAAATCGCCCGTCTCGCAGATCGGCCCCACGATGTCGCTCACGATCAGCCCCGGAAGCGACGGCCGCTCCTCGCGCCGTGCCGGGATATACCCGGGGGCGGGGGCGGGGGTGCAGGGCCAGATGAAGTGAAACGCCCCGTAATGCGATGGACGCAGGAGCACGTTCATGCCGCCATCGCAAATGACGAATGTCTTGTCGCCCGACGTCTTGATGTACTGCACGGTCAGGAGAAGGATGCCGGCGTTGGCCGCGATCGACCGGCCCGGCTCGAGGATGACCTGAAGCCCGGCGCGCACGCGATCGTCGAGCAGGGGCACGATCGCGGCGGCGTAGTCGGCCGCGGACGGGCTCTGGTCCGATTCGTAGTGCGCCCCGAAGCCGCCCCCGAGGTCCAGCGCGGCGATGGCGTGGCCTTCCGAGCGCAGATCGTCGATCAGGCGCAGGGTCTTCTCGATGGCCGTGATGTAGGGGCCGGATGAATAGATCGGCGAGCCGAGGTGCAGGTGCAGGCCGGTGAGCCGGCAGTACGGATCGCCGCCATAGGAGCGGAAAAACGCCCGCGCCCGCTCGATGTCCACGCCGAACTTCGTTTCCTTCTTGCCGGTGGTGGTGTAGCGGTGCGTCCGGGGATCGACATCGGGGTTGATGCGCAGGGCGATGCGGCACGAGGCGTCCAGGTCCGCCGCGATGCCGGCGATGTTCTCGAACTCGGCCTCGGACTCGACGTTGAGCCACCCCACGCCGGCCTCGATTGCCGCGCGAATCTCAACATCGGACTTGCCGACGCCGGCGAAGACGCACTTCCGGGGGTCCACGCCGGCCAGCATCGCCCGGTGCAGCTCGCCGCCGCTCACCAGGTCCATGCCCGCGCCGGCCTCGCCGAGCACGCGGCAGATGGACAGGTTCGGGCAGCTCTTGATCGAGAAGCACGCCAGCGGCCGCAGCGGGGCGAATGCCTCCATCAGCCGCGCGTAATGGCCCAGCAGCGTCGCCTTCGAGTAGATGTAGACTGGCGTGCCCGCGGCCGCGGCGAGGTCCGCGCAGCGCAATCGCTCGGCGTGCAGGGCGCCATCGATATATTGAAAACTGTCCATGCGCGCGCTTTCGGCCGATTCGACGGGACTCTCGCGCGGCATTGTAACGGGCGAACTCAGCGACCGATGTTTTCCGCCAGCAGCGGGTCGAAGAGCGCGATGCGCCCGGATGCGTCGAGGAAATCCTCCTGCCGCACACCCTCGGGCAGGGGCGCGAACTTCAGGCCGATGTCGTGGGCCTGATCCTCGACATAGCGGCAGTGGCGGACCTCGACGCCGGCGACGGCGTGCCGCCCATCGGCGCGCACAAGCTGCACCACGCCGCGCCTGCCGGTCTCGATGGGCCGGCGGCTGATGATGCTCAGGCCGCCTTCGGAGAGGTCCCGCGCCCGCACGACCAGCGGCGGGCACATCGTGCCGCGCTCATCGACAAGGATGAGGCCCACCAGCGCTTCGTAGGCGTGGCGCGGATGAGCGCGGCGATCGGGCGCTGTCGCAGCGCTGACCTCGGGCGTGTGCTCGGACTCATCGCGATGGGCGGCCATGGTTCAGCTCCGAGGGGGCTGTGCGCCCTTCGTTGGCATATCGGCACGATCCCCGCCCCCGCTTTCCCCGCGAATGACCCGGCTCAGCGCATTCCCGCGGGCGGCTCCATGGTCTCCCGCCGCGCGGCGGCCTCGCGGAGGGTCAGGACCATCTTCAGGCCGGACCAGGATCCATACCCGTTCCAGGCCGCGAAGAGGATCAGGAGCACCGGAGGCGCTGCGGCGGCGTTTTGCTGATCCATCACGTCCAAGACGGCGATGGCCACGAAGAACAGCGCGCTGATCACCCCCACGAGACTGAAAATCAGATTGCCGGCGATCGGCGCCGCGAAGGTCAGCACGGCGGCGATGACGAAGCCGATCGTCGTCGCCTTCAGCGTCCATTGCAGCATGGCGAAGAAGAGGATGAACTGGCCGAGCGCGTTGTACGACGTCGGACCGACGTAGAACCCGAAGTACCCGAAGATCGCCGCGCTGAGGAGCATGATCCCCGGGCCGGCCAGGGCGGGATGCCGCTCGTTTCCGTTCATCCGCTGATCCCCATCACAAGGCGCCACTCATCCGACCGAATCCACCACCCCACCATCATCGAATTGAACCGCCGCTCCTGTCCACTCGCGCGGCAAAGATTCAGCCAGCCACCCGCCGGGTGTCCGGGTTTGAGCGGAGTCCCCGGAGCGATGACGGGTGGCGTGGTACGCCCCTAAGGCGAACCACGCCGGGGGGTCATTGTGCTGCCGGTCGCGCGCGAGACGTGCTTCCCGCCCACCCCCGGACTGCGGCGAGTAGCACGCCACACGGCACCGCCTACGCGCTCAGGTCTTCAACCGACGGGCAGGTGCACACCAGGTTCCGGTCGCCGTAGGGGTTGTCGATCCGGGCCACGGGCGGCCAGAACTTGTGCTCCTTCAGCCACGGGGCCGGGTACGCCGCCGACTCGCGCGAATATGGGTGCGTCCACACATCGGCCGACACCATCGCCGCGGTGTGCGGGGCGTTGGCCAGAACGTTGTCCTCGCGGTCGGCGCGGCTCTCCTCGATTGCCCGGATCTCCTCGCGAATGGCGATCAGGGCGTCGCACAGCCGGTCCAGCTCGACCTTCGATTCGCTCTCCGTCGGCTCGATCATGAGCGTTCCCGGCACCGGCCAGCTCATCGTCGGAGCGTGGAAGCCGTAGTCCATCAGCCGCTTGGCGATGTCGTCGATCTTCACGCCCGCCGACTTGTCAAAAGCGCGGCAGTCGAGGATGAACTCGTGGGCGACGTAGCCCCACATGCCCGAGTACAGCACCGGGTAGTGCTTCTCCAGGCGCCGGGCCATGTAGTTGGCGTTGAGAATCGCCACCTGCGACGCCCGGGTCAGGCCCACATCGCCCATGAGCGCGATGTACACCCACGGGATCGCGAGGATGCTCGGGCTGCCATAGGGCGCCGCCGAGACCGCTTCGATCGCCCGGTCGCCGGCGCTGTCCGGCCGCACGACCGGGTGACCGGGCAGGAACGGGGCCAGGTGCTCCGCCACGGCGATCGGGCCCATGCCGGGACCGCCGCCGCCGTGGGGAATGCAGAATGTCTTGTGCAGGTTCAGGTGGCAGACATCGGCGCCGATCTCGCCCGGCGAGCACAGCCCGACCTGGGCGTTCAGGTTGGCCCCATCCATGTACACCTGGCCGCCGTGCTCGTGCACGACGCGGATCACATCCTTGACGTTCGGCTCGAAGACACCGTGCGTCGAGGGGTAGGTGATCATGAGCGCCCCGAGCGAGTCGCTGTGCCGCGCCGCCTTGGCCTGAAGGTCCTCGAGGTTGATGTTGCCGTGCTTGTCGCACTCGACGGGCACGACCCTGAACCCGGCGATGACGGCACTGGCGGGGTTGGTGCCGTGCGCGGAGACGGGGATAAGGCAGATATCGCGTCCGCGTCCGGGGGCGGGGCCGGGGCCGGGGGCGCTGCGCGATTCGTGCCAGGCGCGGATCACCATCAGGCCCGCGTACTCGCCCTGCGAGCCGGCGTTGGGCTGGAGCGACACGGCTTGAAGGCCGGTGATCCGGGCCAGCCAGCTCTCCAGCGAGCGGAACAGCTCGCGGTACCCCTCGGTCTGCGCGGCAGGGGCGAAGGGGTGCAGGGCGCTGAACTCGCGCCACGTCACCGGCAGCATCTCGCTCGTGCCGTTGAGCTTCATCGTGCACGAGCCGAGGGGGATCATCGACGTGGTGAGCGAGAGGTCGCGCGACTGGAGCCGCGCCAGGTAGCGCAGCATCTCCGTTTCGGAGTGGTACTGGTTGAAGACCGGGTGCGTCAGGTAGGCGCTCTCGCGATTGAGCGCCCGCGGATAGACGAGCTCGAATGCACCGGCGAGGGCGTCGATGTCCAGGTCGCCCGCCGGCGTTTCGCCCGCCGCGGCGAAGCACTCGAGGATGTCGCGCACATCCCGGCGGGTGGCCAACTCGTCGAGCGAGACGCCGATGCAGCCGTCGTCGTAGCGGCGGAAGTTGATCATCCGGCGCGCCGCGGCCTCGTGCACGGCCTCGTTCCGGCCGCGCGCCACCCGCACCTTCAGGGTGTCGAAGTACTCGTCGCCGCCCACATCGTGCCCGAGCGTTCTCAGCCCGCCGGCCAGCGCGCCGGTGTATGCCCGCACGCGCTCGGCGATGCGGCGGATTCCCTGCGGGCCGTGGTAGGCCGCGTACATGCCGGCCATGATGGCCAGGAGCACCTGGGCGGTGCAGATGTTGCTCGTGGCCCGGTCGCGCTTGATGTGCTGCTCGCGGGTCTGCACGGCCAGGCGCAGGGCGGGCGCCCCGGACGCATCGCGCGACACGCCCACCAGCCGGCCGGGCATCTTGCGGACGTGCTCCTGCCTCGTGGCCATGTATGCCGCATGCGGGCCGCCGAAGCCAATGGGCACGCCGAAGCGCTGGGTTGAGCCGACGGCGATGTCCGCGCCCACATCGCCCGGCGACCTGAGCAGGGCCAGGGCCAGAATGTCGGCGGCCATCACCACCAGCGCCCCGGATGCGTGGGCCTTCTCGATCATGTCTGAGTAGTCGATGACGCGGCCGTCGGTGGTCGGGTACTGGAGCAGGATGCCGGCGTATGGCCGGGCAGCGAAATCCGCGGTCGCCGGGTCGCCGATCTCCAGTTCGATGCCCTGGGCCCGCGCCCGCGAGCGCACGACCGCGATGGTCTGCGGGTGGCAGTCGGCGGCGACGAAGAACGCTCCGTCAGCGCGCTTGGCGTTGATGGCGAAGCACATCGTCATCGCCTCGGCCGCCGCCGTCGCCTCATCCAGCAGCGAGGCGTTGGCCAGGGGCAGGCCGGTCAGATCGGCCACCATGGTCTGAAAGTTCAGGAGCGCTTCCAGGCGGCCCTGGGCGATCTCCGCCTGGTAGGGTGTGTACTGGGTGTACCAGCCGGGGTTCTCCAGGATGTTCCGCTGGATCACCGGCGGCGTGATGCAGTCGTGGTAGCCCATGCCGAGGTACGAGCGGAAGACCTGGTTCTTCTGCGCGATCGCCCGCAGCTCGTCGATCAGCTCGCGCTCGCCGCGCGGCCGGCCGATGGACAGCGGCCGGGCGAGCCGGATGGCCGGCGGCACGGTCTTGTTCACCAGGTCATCCAGCGAGTCGCACCCGATCGACGCCAGCATCGCCTGGATTTCGGCGGCATCGGGGCCGATGTGTCGGTGAATGAACGTGTCGGAAGGATCCAGCCGCGCGCTTGTCATCGATTGATTCGGTGCCTGGTCCGGGGCTAGGTCCGGTGCGTGATCTCGGGCCTGGTCCGGGCCGCGATGCGCCGCATCGAGTGCGAGCGTCGACTCGTGGGTCGTCATGGGCAAATCGGTCCTTTTGGGGGGAATCTCGGGCATCCAGTGGACCCGGGCGGCACGATCTCGCGCGCTGCGCCGTTCATCCGGCCGCGGGGCGGCCACTCTATTCAGACTGCCGCGGCCATTCCAGATGAGCAACGCACCGTCGCGGCGACCGGTACCATCGGCCGGTCGGCTGATTCTATGGTTCGGCGGCGGCCGGTTCGCCCCCGGGCGAATCACCGGCATATTGTCACGAGCCCCCACCAAACGCCCACGAGCACCACCATGACCAAGCCCCCCCCCCCCCCCCCCCCCCCCCCCCCCCCCCGGCCCCCCCACCAACCCCCCCCCCCCCCCCCCCCCCCCACCCCGCCCCCCCCCCCCCCCCCCCCCC
>Ga0299906_10001638_pt1 | contig 19086 bp, 17 predicted proteins | sample RVTome_14_FD_200259 | JGI IMG/M metagenome (GOLD analysis project Ga0299906, IMG submission 200259) | Soil microbial communities from uranium-contaminated site in the Upper Colorado River Basin, Wyoming, United States - RVT145D125 (version 2) ...
ACAGCACGTCCGGCCCGGCGACGAAGGCCCGCGCGATGGCGACGCGCTGCTGCTCGCCGCCCGAGAGTTGGCGCGGGTAATGGCCGACGCGCCCGGCGAGGCCGACCCGCCCCAGCACCTCGAGCGCCGTGCCGCGCGCATCGCGCCGACCCGCGAGTTCGAGCGGCAGCATCACGTTCTCGAGCGCGGTCAGCGCGGGCACGAGGTGAAACGACTGGAAGACGAACCCGACGTGACGCGCGCGCAGCGCGGCGCGGCCGTCTTCGTCGAGCGCAGTAAGTTCGCGGCCCGCGAGCCAGACCCTGCCGCTGCTGGGCTCGTCGAGCCCGGCGAGCAACGCGAGCAAGGTGGATTTGCCGGCGCCGGATGCGCCAACGACGGCGACCGACTCTCCGCGCCGTACGTCCAGCGAAACGCCCGCGAGAATGGCCAGCGTTCCCTCGGGGCTGCTAACCTCCTTGCCGAGATTTTCCGCTGCCAGTACCGTGTCCATTCGCTCCAAGATCAGCCTCACATCGATTTACCTGTGCCTCGCGCTCGCGTGCGGCGAAGGCCTAGCCGCCGCCGGGCCCAGCATCCTGGTCCTGGGGGACAGCCTGAGCGCGGGCTACGGGATCCGCCTCGAGCAGGGCTGGGTCGCCCTGCTCGGCGAACGCTTGAAGCACGAAGGGTACGGGCACCGCGTGATCAACGCCAGTTCGAGCGGTGAAACGACGGGCGGTGCGCTCGTCCGCCTGCCGCGTGCGCTCGAGCGCCATCAGCCCACGGTGGTGGTGATCGAGCTCGGTGGCAACGACGGTCTGCGCGGCCTGCCGATTGTCGATGTGCGCCGCAACCTCGAATCGCTCATACGCCTGGCGCAGCAGGACGGCGCGCGCGTGCTGCTGATCGGCATGCGGGTCCCGCCGAACTACGGACCTGTGTATACCCGCGACTTCCACGGCTTGTTCGGCGACCTGGCCGCAAAGCACGAACTCGCGCTGGTGCCTTTCTTCCTCGACGGCGTGGCGCTCGATGATACCTTGATGCAGGACGACGGATTCCACCCGAACGCCGCGGCGCAGCCTCGATTGCTCGAGCAGGTCTGGCCGAAGCTCGAGCCCCTGCTGCTCGCCCATTGATCCCCGAACTTCGGCGTGAGCTCTTGATAATGGAAGATATGGAACACCGGCACCGACCCTGGCTCAGGAGCTACCCGCCGGGCGTGCCGGTGGAGATCAAGCCCGACCAGTATCCGTCGCTGCAGGACCTGCTCGAGCGCAGCATGGCGCACAACACCGTGCGTCCGGCGTATACGAGCATGAACCGCACGATCAGCTACGCGGACCTCGATCGGCTGAGTGGGCATTTCGCGGCCTGGCTGCAGCAGGTCGCAGGGCTGGCCAGGGGCGATCGCATCGCGATCTTGCTGCCGAACCTGCTGCAGTACCCCGTCGCGCTCGTTGCGGCCTTCCGCGCCGGGCTCACCGTCGTCAACACCAACCCGCTCTACACGCCGCGTGAGCTGCAGCACCAGCTGCACGATTCGGGCGCGCGCGCGATCGTGATCCTCGAGAATTTTGCGCACACCTTGCAAAGCGTGCTCGAGGACACCGCGATCGAGACCGTGATCGTGACCGGCGCCGGTGACCTGCTCGGTTTCCCGAAGTCCGTCGTCGCGAACTTCGTGCTGCGCCACGTTCGCCGGCAGGTGCCGGAGTGGAGCCTCCCGGGTGCCGTGCGATTCAGTGAAGCGCTGAGCCAGGGTCGGTACGAGAACCGTCAGCCGGTCGAGTTGACGCAGGAAGACATCGCCTTCCTGCAGTACACGGGCGGTACGACGGGTGTGGCGAAGGGCGCGGTGCTGACCCACCGCAACCTCGTGGCCAACGTGCTGCAACTCGAAAGCTGGTTCGCCCCGCTGCTGCGCGACGCGGAGGCATCGACCATCGTCGGCGCGCTGCCGCTCTACCACATCTTTGCACTGACCCAGACCCTGTTCTTCCTCGAGATCGGCGGCCACAATCTGCTGATCGCCAATCCACGTGATTTCCCGGCGTTCGTAGCGGAGCTCCGCAAGCATCAATTCACGTTCTTCAGCGGCGTGAACACGCTTTTCAATGCACTGCTCCATGCGCCGGGTTTTGCCGAACTCGATTTCAGCCATCTGCGCGTCAGCCTGGGTGGCGGCATGGCCGTGCAGCGCGCCGTGGCCGAGCGCTGGAAGGAGGTCACGGGCAACACGCTGACCGAGGCCTGGGGCCTGACCGAAACCTCGCCCGGGGCGACCGTCAACCGGCTCGACGAGCCCGGGTTCACGGGTTCGATCGGCCTGCCCCTGCCGTCGACGGACATCTCGATCCGGGACGACGACGGCAATGCTCTGGCCATCGGCCAGTCAGGCGAGATCTGCGTCGCCGGCCCGCAGGTGATGCGCGAGTACTGGAATCGGCCCGACGAGACGGAGAAGGTCATGCTGCCCGGCCGCGTCCTGCGCACCGGCGACATCGGCCACATGGACGAGCGCGGCTACGTATTCATCGAGGACCGCAAGAAGGACATGATCCTCGTGTCCGGGTTCAACGTGTATCCGAACGAGGTGGAGGGCGTGGCGGCGACGCATCCGGGCGTGCTCGAGGTCGCCGCGGTCGCGCAGCCCGACGAGCGGGCGGGCGAAGTGGTCGCGCTGTTCGTCGTCCGCAAGGACCCGAACCTCACGGAGAAGGAACTCATTGATTACTGCCGGGAGTCACTCACCGGCTACAAGGTGCCGAAGCGGGTCTACTTCCGCGACGAGCTGCCGAAGACCAACGTCGGCAAAATCCTGCGCCGAGAGCTGCGCGACGAGCTCAGAAAATAGGGACATTCCTAATTTCCCGGTTTGGCGGAAAACAGGGAAGTTCTCGATTTACGAACGTGGCTCCTTCGGCGGCCGACCTACCCTACGCAGTGAGGACTGAAGCCCAAGGTCCACGGCTGTGCGCCCTACCCATGCGTCGTTCCCGAATGGCCGCTGCCGGTTCACGCAGGTTCGCAGCGCCTTGAGCTCGCAGGATGTCTGCGGCGAGTTGACAAGGTCCGTCCAGTCACGGGGCAACTCGATCGGGGGTTCGGTTAGGAGGTATCGATGCACCGAACCGTTTCGCCACGCCAGGCTGCCCCACGCCCAATCCTGCGAGTCATCGACCAGCCCGGCCCGCAATGCATTGCGCTCGACATAGCGCATGACCGTCAGGAGGTGCTCGTCCCTCTCGATCGGAAAGGCCTTGAAGCGGCCCTGCCAAACCCGCCCGGTAGTTGCGCGACACCTGTTGTAGCGACACACGTGTGTCGTCAGGAGCCAGTGCATCCAGTGCCCGAGGTCACCGGGTGCATGCGGCACGACGACGAGATGAAAGTGATTGGGCATAAGGCAAGCGGCCAGGAGGTCGAGCCGCACGCGAGCCTGCGCCATCGAAACCAGATCGAGAAACGCGCGAAAGTCGCCCGGTGAATCGAATACTCGTGCCCGGTGATTGCCTCGATTGATAACGTGGTAGCAGACCTGCGCTACCGTCGACCGTGCGGTTCGCGGCATCCGGAAAGGATGAGGCGCATCACTGGTCCTGGCAGCACCAGAATCTCACGTGAGTGTGCAACTACTCACGGAAGGGCGCTCTCGATTTGGCGCATCCGCCGCCGCTTGTTCGAAAAGCAGGAACGTCCTCTTTTCAAAAATCAGGAATGTCCCTATTTCCTCTTCCGTTTCCCCAGCGACAGGCCGGCGACATAGTGCGCGGCCACGTCGTCGCCGTGGCTGGCCGCGCGGCGGATGCCGTCGGCGATCATCTTCTCGGCGCCCGCCTTATCGAGCCAGCGCGCGAGCGTCACCCACTTGCCCTTCTCCAGGTCCTTGTAGTGCTGGAAGAAGTGCACGATCTGGTCGCACAGCGTGCTGGGCAGATCCTTGTATGAGCGCACGCCGCTGTAGAACGGGTGCAGCTTGTCCACCGGGACGGCGAGGATCTTCTCGTCCGGGCCGCCCTCGTCCGTCATCAGCATCGCGCCGACCGGCCGGCAGCGGATGATCGCGCCCGGCACGACCGGGCCGGGCCCGACCACGATCACGTCGACAGGGTCGCCATCCCCGGACAGCGTGTGCGGGATGAACCCGTAGTTGCCGGGATAGAACATCGCGGTGTGCAGGAAGCGGTCGACGCGCAGCGCGCCGGACTCCTTGTCGAGTTCGTACTTGACCGGTACGCCGCCCTGCGGGATCTCGATCAGGACGTTGACGTCCTGCGGCGGCGCTTCGCCGATGCCGATCTTGCTGATGTCCATGCCGGCTCCCTGATCAGGCGTGATACGGCGGCGACAGCTCGTGCACGGCCTCGACCATCGCCTGGGCGTGCTCCGGCAGCACGTCCGGGTGGATGCCGTGCCCGAGATTGAACACGTGGCCGTGGCCGCGGCCGTAGCTAGCCAGCACCTGCGCGACACGATCGCGGATCTGCGGCGGGGCGGCGTAAAGCGCGCTCGGGTCGAGATTGCCCTGCAGCGCGACCTGATCGGCGCAGGCCCTGCGGGCCTCGACCAGATCCGTGGTCCAGTCCACGCCGAGCGCGTCGCAACCCGTCGCGGCCATGCCCCGGAGCCAGGCGCCGCCGCCCTTGGTGAACAGGATCACCGGCACCCGACGACCCTCGTGCTCGCGCACCAGGCCCTCGACGATACGCTGCATGTAGGCGAGCGAGAACTCGCGATACTCGGCCGGAGCGAGCACGCCGCCCCAGGTGTCGAAGACCATCACCGCCTGCGCGCCCGCGGCGATCTGCGCGTTCAGGTAGTTCTGCGTCGCGCGCGTGAGCAGCCCGAGCAGCCGGTGCAGCTCGCGCGGCGCGCCGTACAGCAGGCCCTTGATGATCCCGAAGGTCTTGCTGCTGCCCCCCTCGACCATGTACGTCGCGACCGTCCACGGACTGCCGGCGAAGCCGATGAGCGGCACGCGGCCGCCGAGCTCGCGCCGCACCAGCCGCACCGCATCCAGGACGTAGCGCAGCTCGCGCTCGGGATCCGGTACCCCGAGCCGATCGATGTCCGCCGGCGTGCGCACGGGATTCGCAATCCGCGGCCCTTCGCCGGCTTCGAACTCGAGCCCGAGGTTCATCGCGTGGGGAATTGTGAGGATGTCGGAGAACAGGATCGCGGCGTCCAGCCGGAACCGCGCGAGCGGCTGCAAGGTCACCTCGCAGGCAAGCTCCGGCGTCGTGCAGAGCGCGAGAAAGCTCCCCGCGCGTGCGCGCGTCGCCTGGTACTCCGGCAGGTAGCGCCCGGCCTGCCGCATCATCCACACGGGCGTACGCGGCGTCGGCTGGCGCAGCAGCGCCTTGAGGAGCAGATCGTTCTCGAGCGACGCGCTCACGCCCCTGCGCCGCTGAAGATACTCGCGATCGTGCCCTGGATGGCCTCGGCTGCCGCACGCGGGTCCGCTGCATCGCGGATCGGGCGGCCCACCACGATGTAGTCCGCACCGTTGGCGAAGGCCTGCGCGACATCGACGGTTCGCTTCTGGTCGTCGACGGGCTTGTTGTCGACGGGGCGTATGCCGGGCGTGACGACGAGCAGGCGCTGATCGATGAACTGCCGCAGCAGTGGCGCCTCGAGACCGGAGGACACCACGCCATCGCAGCCGGCCTCGAGCGCGCGGCGCGCGCGGGAAAGCACCAGCTGCTCGACATCGCAGGCGAAGCCGAGGTCGTCGAGGTCGCCGCGATCGAGGCTCGTGAGCACCGTCACGGCGAGCACCTTGACGTCGCCCTTGGCGGCACCCGCCGCTTCCATCATGGCCTGGTTGCCGTGCACCGTAGTCAAGGCCACGCCACGATTGCGCAGCTTCTTGACGGCAGCAGCCACGGTCGCCGGCACGTCGAAGAACTTGAGGTCGACGAACACCTGCTTGCCGCGCGCCACCATCCAGTCGAGCAGCTCGAAATAGCCCCCGGCCATGCAGAGCTCCAGACCGAGCTTGTAGAACTCGACACTGTCGCCGAGCTGGTCCGTCATCCGGCGCGCCGCATCGGCGTTCGGGACATCCATGGCGAAAATCAAGCGCTCGCGGACGGGGATGTTCTTGTGGCTCATCGGCACGCTCATGAACTCAGGCCCGGGATCGGAAGGGTATTTCAGGTCCGCTCGGACGGATCGAACAGGCGTCGGTGCTCGAGGATCGCGAAGCGATCAGTCATCCCCGCCACGTAGTCAGCGACAGCCCGGGCGCGGCCGGCGCGGCCCGCTTCAGCCTCCATCCGGCGCGCGATGTCCTGGTGCTCGGTGGGCATCAGCTCGGTGTCGTCGAACAGCGCCTCGAACAGCTCACGCAGCACGCGGCGCGCCTTGTTGGTCATTCGCAGCACCCGGTAGTGGCGGTACAGCTGCTGGCGCAGGTAGCGCTTGAGCTCGAGGTGCTCCTCGCGGACCGTGTCGCTGAAGCGCAGCAATGGCGCCGGCAGCGATCGTACCGCGTCGGCGTCCACCGGCGCGGCGTCCGCGACCGCGCGGCCGGTCGCATCGATGAGGTCGTTCACGACGTAGTCGATCATCCGCCGCACGACCTCGTGGATCAGGCGGCGCGCGCCCAGCTCCGGATAGCGCTCGGTGACCGCTTCGTACTGGCGCCGGAAGATTCCAATCCCGCGCAACTCGTCGATGGCGATCAGGCCGGCACGGAGCCCGTCGTCGACGTCGTGGTTGTTGTAGGCGATCTCGTCGGCGAGATTGGCGAGCTGCGCCTCGAGCCCCGGCTGGCGCCGCTCGAGAAAGCGTCGCCCGAGCTCCCCGAGTGCGCGCGCGTTGGCGGCCGAGCAATGCTTCAGTATCCCCTCGCGGGTTTCGAGCGTCAGGTTGAGGCCCGGGAACTCCGCGTAGCGTTCCTCGAGCTCGTCCACGACACGCAGCGATTGCAGGTTGTGCTCGAAGCCGCCGAACTCGCGCATGCACTCATTGAGCGCATCCTGTCCCGCGTGGCCGAACGGCGTGTGCCCCAGGTCGTGTGCGAGGCAGATCGCCTCGGTGAGCGACTCGTTCAGCGCCAGGGCACGGGCGACGCTGCGCGCGATCTGGGCGACCTCCAGCGAATGCGTCAACCGCGTGCGGTACAAGTCCCCTTCGTGGTTCACGAATACCTGCGTCTTGTAGACCAGGCGGCGGAAGGCCGTCGAATGCACGATGCGGTCGCGGTCGCGCTGGTACTCGCTGCGGTGCCGTGGCGGCGGCTCGGCAAAGCGCCGGCCGCGCGAACGCTCATCGTGCTGCGCGTAGGGAGCCAGCGTGGCCTGCGCGCGCGTCATGCGGCGCCGGGCCCGAAATGCTCGCGCAGCGTGGCGCTGAGCGCTTCGGCCGGGTACTCCGCGGTGAGGACGGCTTCGCCCAGGCGCGTGAGCAGCACGAGCCGGATGCGGCCGGCCAGGACCTTCTTGTCCATCCCCATCAGCTCGAGCGCACGCTCGGCGCCGATGCCCGGCGCTGCGACTGGAAGTCCTGCGCGCCGCAGCAGGTCCTTGACGCGTTCGACATCGGCGCGCGCCAGCCAACCCTGTCGCCCGGACAGCCCGGCCGCGAGCACCATCCCCACGGCGACCGCCTCGCCGTGCAGCCAATCCGCATAACCCGTCGCGGTCTCGATCGCATGCCCGAAGGTGTGGCCGAAATTGAGCAGCGCGCGCGGGCCGCGCTCGCGCTCGTCGGCGACAACCAGCCGCGACTTGATCTCGCAGGAGCGTTGCACGGCGAACGCCAGCGCGCCCGCCTCGAGCGCGAGCAGGGCCTCGACGTGGTTGTCCAGCCAGTCGAGGAACCCGAGGTCGGCGATCAAGGCATGCTTGATCACCTCGGCGAGCCCCGCCCGGAACTCGCGTCGCGGCAGGGTCGCGAGCGTGGCCGTATCGGCCACGACCGCCACGGGCTGGTGAAACGCGCCGATCAGGTTCTTACCGGCCGAATGATTGACCCCGGTTTTGCCGCCGATCGAGGAATCGACCTGCGCCAGCAGGCTGGTCGGCAGCTGCACGCAGTCGACCCCGCGCTGGTAGCAGGCCGCGGCGAACCCCGCCATGTCGCCTACGACCCCGCCACCGAGCGCCGCGACGCAGGCATCGCGGTTCAGCCGCGCCGCGACCATCGCATCGAAAATCCGCCCGACCGTGGCCAGGGTCTTGTGCACCTCGCCATCGGGGAGCGCCAGAGCGTGTACGCGCCGGCCGGCGAGACCCGCCCGTACCCGTTCGAGGTACAGAGGCCCGACGACCTCGTTGGTCACGACCAGCACGTCCCGCGCCGTCACCACCGGCCCCAATACGGCGGGATCGCCCAGCAGATCCGGGCCGATCAGGATCGGATAGCCACGCTCGCCCAGGTCGACGTCGAGCCGCAGGCTCATGCCTCCCGCCCCCCGCCCAGTCGTTGCACGATCTCCTCGACCACGGCCTTGACCTTGCGCCCGTCGGTGTCCACGGTCACCACAGCCAGTCCTTCATACAGCGGCGCACGCTCGAGCATCAACCGCTCAAGCGTCCCTCGCGGGTCGGGATTCAGCAGCAGGGGCCGGTGGCTGCCGTGTCGGGTGCGCATGAGCTGCTGGTTCACGGAAGCCCGAAGATACACGACGCGGCCGCGCTCGCGGAGCCGGGCGCGGGTGCCTTCATCGAGCACCGCGCCGCCGCCAGTCGCGAGCACGATGCGTGCGCGCGCAGTCAATTCGTCGATGACTGCGGCTTCACGCTGCCGGAAGCGCGGTTCCCCTTCGCGTTCGAAGATATAGGCGACGTCGACGCCCGTGCGGCGCTCGATCTCGGCGTCGGCGTCGATGAAGTCGAGATCGAGCAGCCGGGCGAGCTGCCGGCCCACGGCGCTCTTGCCCGATCCCATCGGCCCGACCAGGAAGACGTTGGCGCTGTCCGGCATGGAAAGAAAAGCGGCTGCAGGATCGCTGCGGCCGCATATTCTCCCACCGGGAGCGCGGGGCGTCAGTAGATGTTCGCGCCCTCGCGCAGGATCTTCGGCGTTACGAAGATCAGCAACTCGTCCTTGTTGTCGGTCTTGGCCTTGCTGCGGAACAGCACGCCGAGACCCGGGATGTCGCCGAGATAGGGCACCTTGTTGACGGTATCGCGGCGCTCGGTCTCCATGATGCCGCCCAGAACCACGGTCTGACCGTCGTTGACCAGCACCTGCGTCGTGATCTCACGCGTGTCGATGCTGGGCACGAAACCGCCCGTGGCACTCGGCACGACCGCGCCGACGCTGTCCTTGCTGACCGTGAGGTCGAGGATGATGCGGTCGTCCGGCGTGATCTGCGGAGTGACCTTGAGCGACAGCACCGCCTTCTTGAACTGCGTGGTCGTGGCGCCGCTCGACGCCGATTCCTGGTAGGGAATCTCCACGCCCTGCTCGATGCTCGCCTCCTTGCCATTGGCCGTGATCACGCGCGGCGCGGACACGATCTCGCCGCGGCCCTCGTTCTGCGCGGCGGTGATCTCGAGGTCCACGACGTAGTCCGAATCGAGCAGCGTCATGGCGATGCGCCCGGCCGGATTCGCGATTGGCAGGTTCACCATGTAGCGGTCGTCGACCGTCGGCGTCGTGACGAGACCCTGCTGGTTGATGGCACCGGTCGGGTCCAGGATCGGGCCGGATTCACCGGGGACGGTGTCGAGGCCGCTCGAGCCCACGAAGCCCATGCCGTCGCTGCCGCCGTGGCTGAAGACCGCGGCCCCGCCGAAGCGCACTCCGAGCTCGCGGCTGAAGTCGTCGTTGACGATCACGATGCGCGCCTCGATCAGGACCTGCCTGACCGGGATGTCGAGTGTGGAGACCAGCCGGCGGATGTCCGCGAGCCGGTCCGCGGTGTCCTGCAGCAGCAGGGTGTTCGTGCGCTCGTCGATCGCAACGCTGCCGCGATCCGAAAGCAGCGAACTCTTGCCCTGCGACTTGATCAGCGAGGCGATGTCCGAAGCCTTCGCGTAGTTGACCTGCAGGTACTCGGTGCGGACCGGGGACAGTTCGGTCACCGCCTTGCGCGCCTCGAGCTGCTGCCTTTCGCGAGCCGCCAGCTCCTCCGACGGCGCCACGTAGATCACGTTGCCCTCGTCGCGTTTGTCGAGCCCCTTGGTGCGCAACACGATGTCCATCGCCTGGTCCCAGGGAACGTTCTGCAGGCGCAGCGTGACATTGCCCTGCACCGTATCGCTGACCACGATGTTCTGGCCGCTCGTCTCGGCGAGCAGCTGCAGCACGGCACGGGTCTCGATGTCCTGGAAGTTGAGCGTGAGGCGCTCACCCTTGTATTCCTTCTTCGCGTCCGCCGCGGCGATGACCTTCGATACCGGCCGCAGCTCGAGCGCGTACTCGCGGTCCGTCTGGTAGGCGGTCTGCTCGTAATCGCCGGTCGCAGCCACGACGATGCGCGAGCCTGCAGGTGTGCTCGTGACGTCGAAGGAGTTGACCGGCGTGGCGAAATCCGTGACGTCGTAGCGGCGGGCCAGGTCGGAGGCGACCGTAGTGTTCGGGAAGTCCACGACGACACGGCCGCCTTCCTGACGCAGGCTGGCCTGCGACTTGGTCGCGCTGGTCCGCACGATGATCCGCCCGCCGCCGTCAGGCGAGCGGCGAAAATCGATCTTCTCGATCGCCGCACCGACGGCCGACGACGCTGCGGCGGCCGTCGAGGCGGCAGGAGCGGGCGTGGCCGCCATGCCGCCGCGGCCCACGGTCACGTAGACCGTGTTGCCCTCGGTGCGCACATCATAGGGCTGCATCTGGTCGAGGTTGAAGACGAGGCGCGTGCGACCCGACGCTTCCGCGGCGACGATGGTGTCGACGCCTCCCGACTTGACGTCGATGCGACGGGAATCGAGCGCCAGGGTCGTGCCCGGCAGGTCCACGGCAAGGCGCGCGGGATTGTCGATCGTGAAGGTGACCGGCTGCGGCGCCGGGCCATCCAGCACGAGCCGCACCTCCACCTGTTCGCCGGGTTGCGGCTGCAACTCGATCTTCTCGAGGCGGGTCGCCGCCTGCGCCCATGCGGTCTGTGCGGCCAGCGCGAGCATGCCAGCCAGCGCCAGCAGCGCCGCCGGACCGTGCCGGCGTTTCGCCTCGGGCCGGCTCTGGCGGCGGTGGTTCGGGTGCAACGATGCAGCGGTCATGCTCGGATCTCCTTGCAGATCATTCGCTCAGCGCGAGTGCGGCGGGCCTTTCGATGAAGCCGCCCATACCGTCGGTGACGATCTCGATGAGCGAGATCTTTCCTTCCTCGATGGCCGTGATCCGGCCGTCGCTCTGGCCAACTCGATTACCCGGCAGCACGCGATGCACCAGCCCGTCCTGCGTCTGGAGCAGCCCGTACGTGCGGCCCTTGAGGCGCAGCGTGCCCACCATGCGCAAGGTGTCGAGCGAAAACTGCTCGAGGAACTCGCGCGGCCGGTTGACGTCGGGGCGGATCGCGCCCGGCGCCATGGCCGAGGACGGCATCCCCTCGATGAAGGGCGAGCGCTGGTCGGCCAGCGCGTAGCTGAACGTCTCGTAAGGCTTGACCTCCGGCAGCGGCTCGATGCGGCCGCCGGGCCGGCTCTTGACCGCCAGGATCCTGGCCTGCAACTCATCGATGTCGCTCGAGCAGCCGGCCAGCGCCACGATGACGGCGGTTGCCAGGGCGATGCGCTTGGGTCTCATCATGTGTTCGAAGCCTCTGCCGGTGCCCGCGTCAGCGTTTCTTCTTGCCCGCCTGGGCTTTGGCGGTGGCCATTTCCTGCTGCTCGTCCTCGTCCAGGTAGCGGTAGGTCTTCGCGATGACGTTGAGCACGAGATCTCCAGCAAGCCCGCCCTGGGTTCCGCGGCTGCCGCGTACCCCGACCGGCGTAATCTCGATGTCGTGCAGCGTGACGATCCGCGGCAGCGCCGCGATACCGCTCGCGAACGCGCCCATCTCGTGATACCCGCCGGTGAGGCGGATGCGGATCGGCAGCTCGGCGTAGAAGTCCTTGCGCCTCTCGGCCTCCGGCTGGAAGAGCTTCTCCTCGAGGCCGGCGGCCAGCCCGCTCTGCGAGATGTCGACCAGCAGGTTCGGCACCTCGGTCTTGTTGGGCAGCTGGCGCAGCATCGCGCCGAAGGACCTCTCCATCTCGGCCAGCTGGTCCTTATAAGCCTGCAGGTTCGCGGCCTTCCTCGCTTTGGTCTCAAGCGTGGTCCAGAGTTCGGTTTCCTTGGCGCGCGCCTCGAGCAGCTCGGGCCGCTTGGCCTTCCAGACGAACCAGTAGTAGCCGGCGGTCGCCACCAGCACGAACAGCAGCACCGCCGTGCCGAGACGGATCCCCAGCGGCCAACGGCCCGGGTCGTTCGGGTCGAGGCTGCGCAGCTCCTCGAAGAATGCCTTCAACTTGTTCATTGGGCCGCCACCTTCTCAGCCGCGGCGCCTTCTTCCTCGACCGGCACCTGGCTGCGCTGGTTCGCGAATAGCGTGAACTCCGCGCCGCGCGTGGCGTCGCTGCCCTTGGTCTCGACGATCCGCAGCACCGGATCGGCCAGCCACTGCGAGCTGTCGATGTTGCGCATGAATGCCGACACACGGGTGCTCGACTGGGCAACGCCGCGCATCTCGATGCGCGGGCCGTTCTGCCGCAGCAGGGTGAGGTAAACCCCCTCCGGCAGGACGCGCACGATTTCGTCGAACACGTGCACGATCTCGGGGCGGCTACGCTGCAGCGTCTCGATGATCTCCATGCGCGCGATCAGGGCGCGCTTCTGGTTCTCGAGCCCGTTGATCTCCGCGATCTGCTTGTCGAGCTCCGCGATCTCGGTCTCGATGACGGCATTGCGCTCGTTCTGGTTCGCGATCGCGGCGCTCATCTCCCAGCGGCCGAGCAGCGTCACCAGCGCCGCGGTGACGACCGCGGCGCCGATCGACAGGAAGAACTCCTGTCGCATCCGCTTGCGCTGCGCCTCACGCCACGGGAGGAGATTGATTCTTGGCATGTCAGTCGAAGCTCCTCAGCGCCAGACCGCAGGCCGTGAGCAGCGCGGTCGCATCCTTCTTCACGCCCTGGGCGAGCGCGCGGGTGGCGATCTTCATCTGGCCGAGCGGGTCGCCGCGTTCCGCCGGAATTCCAACCCGGCTCGCGATCACGTCGGCTACGCCCGGGATATTGGCGCAGCCGCCGCAGACCAGGATCTGCTCGGGCTGCTGCCGGCCGCTGCCCGAGGCGAGATAGAACTGCAACGAGCGGCTCACCTGCTGGCACATGTCGTCGATGAACGGGTCGAGCACCTCGGCCTGGTAGTTCGCCGGCAGCCCGCCCTCCTTTTTGGCGCGGCCGGCTTCCTCCATGCTGAGGCCGTAGCTGCGCATGATCTCCTCGGTCAGCTGCTGGCCGCCGAAGGCGAAATCGCGGGTGTAGGACACCTTGAGATCACGCAACACGGAAAATGTCGTGCTGCTCGCGCCAAAGTCGATGACGGCAATGTAGCGCTCCATGCCGCCGTCGGGCATCTGGTGCGTCAGCAGCCGGCAGGCATTCTCCAGCGCGAAGGCTTCGACGTCGACGATGCGCGCTGCGAGACCCGCGGCCTGCACGGCCGCCTGGCGCTGCTCGACGTTCTCGGAGCGAGTCGCCACCAGCAGCACGTCGTACATGTCGGGGTCTTTCTCGGATGCGCCGATGACCTCGAAGTCGAAGCTGACCTCCTCCATCGGGAAGGGGATGTACTGGTCGGCCTGCATCTCGACCTGCGACTCGAGCTCGCTGTCGCGCAGCGAGCGAGGCATCTGGATCACCTTGGTGATCGCCGCGTCGCCGCTGATCGCGACGGCGCAATCGCCGCTGCGCGCGCCGGCGCGCTTGACCGCGCGACGCACCGCCTCGCCCACGGCCTGGGCATCCACGATCGCTTTCTCGTTGATCGCGTTCGGCGGCGACGGCTCAGCCGCATAGGACTCGACGCGATAGCCGTCACCACTTCTCGACAGCTCGATGAGCTTGATCGAGGAGGTGGTGATGTCGAGCCCGATGACCGGTCGATGCCTGCGCTGGAACAACACGAGTGAGTCCTTCTAGTTCAAAGGTTTGCGCAGCGATTATGGTGTGGATTCATGCCCCCGCCCCACTATATATCAGCGGTCCGGCAAATAGAATTGTGAGAGCCTTGGCAAATCCGAGTACTCGCCGCACGACACCCCCCTGCGGTGGTCGAAATCCACGAACCGGACACTCGGGCTGGCGCCTGCGGCCTGTGGGCTCGCCCGACGGGCTCCGCTGTCCGACGGCGCCGGACGGTGCGCGCCCGCGGCGGGCGCAGCGAGTCCATCCGGACCGGCAACCCCGCTGTCGCAGGCCGAAACCCTTAGACCGGAGGCTGTGCATCCCCATCTTTCGATGAGTTTGCCCTAGTGTCGCGGCTACTATGCACAAGCCCCCGGAAACCCGGCAAGGACTGCTTCTCAGAATTCGCGATGCAATCAAGCTTCCCACGAGTGCTCGTGATACTGCTCACGGCCGCGCTGATCGCCGCTGCGGCGCTCGCGCTCGGCTTCGCGGGTGCGCTGCAATATCTGGGCCCGGACATTCCCGCTGCCGCACAGCTGCGCGAGGTGCGCGTGCAACTGCCACTGCAGGTGCGCTCGCGCGACGACAAGCTGATCGCGCAGTTCGGCGAGCAGCGCCGCATACCGCTGGCCCGCGACGACATCCCGCAGGTCGTCATCGATGCGTTCCTCGCCGCCGAGGACGCCCGCTTCTACCATCACCCGGGCGTCGACTGGCAGGGGCTGGTGCGCGCGTTGCTCTCCAACGTCGCCGCCGGCGGAGTGCGCGAAGGGGGCGGCACGATCACGATGCAGCTGGCGCGTAACACGGTGCTGACCTCGGAGCGCACGTTGCGGCGCAAGCTGAAGGAGGTCTTCCTCGCGTTGCGCCTCGAGCGTGAATTCAGCAAGCAGGAGATCCTCACTCTCTACCTCAACCGCATCTTCCTCGGTCAGCGCGCCTACGGCGTGGGGGCAGCGGCGGAGGTTTTCTTCGACAAGACCATCAGCGAACTCGACCTGGCCGAGGCGGCGCTGATCGCCGGCCTGCCACGCTCGCCGTCGCGCGACAACCCGGTGGCGAGCATCGATCGGGCCCGCGGTCGCCGCGCCTACGTGCTGCGGCGCATGTTCGAGACAGGCAGGATCGACGCCGCCGCGCGCGACGCGGCCTCGCAGGTGCCGATCGACGGCCGCCTGCACGGACCGGACATCGAGCTCGATGCGCCGTGGATCGCGGAAATGGCACGCGCGGAAATGATCGAGCGTTACGGCGCGGCCGCGCTGACTGATGGCTATCGCGTCATCACTACCGTCGACAGCCGGCTGCAGATGCTCGCCGACTCGGCGGCGAGGCGGGCAATCCTCGAGTACGAGCGACGCCATGGCTACCGCGGGCCGCTCGCCCAGCTCGAGTCCACCGCGCTCGCGGACGCCGCCGCGCTGCAGACGACGTTTCGCGAGCACCGCGACCTTGGCAGCCTGGAGGTCGCGGTCGTCGAATCGGTTGCGGAGAAGTCGGCGGTCGCACGGCGTCGCGACGACCGGCGAATCGAGCTGCGCTGGGAGGACCTGTCCTGGGCGCGGCGGGCCATGCCGGAGGACACGCTCGGGCCCGTGCCCAGGACCGCGGCCGAAGTACTGGCTCCCGGCCAGTTCGTGTACCTCGAACCGCTCGCAGACGGGCACTTCCGCCTGGCACAACTGCCCGCGGTAGCGGGCGCGCTGGTGGCGCTCGACCCGAGGGACGGCGCCGTCGTCGCGGTGACCGGCGGGTTCGCGTTCTTCGACAGCAAGTACAACCGCGCATTACAGGCACGGCGCCAGCCCGGTTCCGCCTTCAAGCCGTTCCTGTATTCCGCGGCGCTCGAGCGTGGCTTTACGCCCGCGACGCTGATCAACGACGCGCCGGTGGTCGTCGAGGCCGGCGCTACCCAGGAAGAATGGCGGCCGCAGAACGTCACCAAGCGCTTCTACGGGCCGACGCCGTTGCGCGAGGGCCTCGTGCGCTCGCGCAACCTGGTATCGATACGCCTGTTGCGCGGCATCGGCGTGGGGTCGGCGATCAAGCACATCGGCGAGTTCGGTTTCGGCGCCGAGGCCATGCCCGCGAACCTGACCCTGGCGCTGGGCACGGGCCAGGTCACGCCGCTCGAGATGGCGCGCGGCTTCGCGGTGTTCGCCAACGGCGGTTTTCGCGTCACGCCATATATTGTCGAAAAGGTGACCGACACGGCGAACCGCACCGTGTATCAGGCGGGCCCGCAACTGGCGTGCCCGGCCTGCGCGCAGGCGGCGGCAACTGAGGCGGTCGCATCGGGCCCGGTGCCGCCCGAGCGGCGGGCGCCACCGGCGATCACGCCGGCGAACGCGTTCGTGATGACCGACATGATGGTGGACGTGATCCAGCGCGGCACCGCGCAACTCGCCAAGTCGCTCGGCCGGCGCGACCTCGCCGGCAAGACCGGCACGACCAACGACCGTCGCGACGCCTGGTTCGTCGGCTACAACGCCGATCTCACGGTCGCGACCTGGATCGGCTTCGACCAGGAACGCTCGCTCGGCGAGCGTGAGGAAGGCGCGCGCACGGCGCTGCCGATGTGGATGTACTTCATGGAAGAGGCCCTGCGTGACCGGGCCGAGCATCGCCAGCCCGAGCCGCCCGGAATCGTGCGCATGTGGGTCTCGCGCGAAACCGGCGCGCCCGCGGGCGCGGGCGCGTTCGGCGCAGTATTCGAGACGTTTCTCGCCGGCCATGCGCCGCAGCCCGGAAGCACCAGCGAGGCCGGCTACCTCGATGGCATCGACGCGGAAAGTGTGGAGCAGCCCACAGCCGAGGAGTCGATCTTCTGACGGTGCATTGCGCCGGCCCGCGATCTCCCGCTAGTGTTGCGCGTCCGCGCAAGAAGATGGGCACTGCCGATGACTCGACGACCGAACCCGAGGGCGGACTTGCTGCGCCAGGCCGTTGCCGACGAAGCGGCCCGCATCATGAACGAGCAGGGCGTGGATGACTTCCTGCTGGCAAAACGCAAGGCGGCCGAGCGGCTCGGCGTGACGGACGCCTCGATCCTGCCGCGCAACACCGAGATCGAAGCCGCGATGATGGCCCACCACCGGCTGTTCGCGAACGGCCGGCACGAGGCCGACCTGAGTGGACTGCGCCGCGTGGCGCTCGAAGCGATGCGCCTCATGGCGGATTTCCAGCCGCGCCTGGTCGGGCCGGTGCTGAACGGCACGGCATCCGCGCACTCCGACATCAATCTGCACCTGTTCTCCGAAACGCCGGAGGCCGTCTCGCTGCGACTCGAGGAGCGTGGCGTGCCGCACGAAGTGCTCGAGCGGCGCTTGCGCTTCGAGCGCGATCGCAGCGTCAGCTTCCCGGCGCTGCGCTTCGTGGCGGGCCGGCAGACGGTCGATGCCGTCGTGTTTCCTCTGGACGGCATCCGGCAGTCGCCGTGCAGCCCGGTCGATGGGCGGCCGATGCGCCGTGCGAGTGCCGCCGAGGTCGAGGGAATGCTGGGTTAGCCAGATACCAACAGGGTGCCGGCGCGAGGACGCCTCCGGGAGAGCCATGCAGGGCGGCCATCCCGAGATCACGTTGACCTCGCCCACGACCGCGACCGCGACCGGCACCTGGTACCAGAACGACTGGTTCCTCGACCTGCGCTCGAACATCAAGCTGTCGGGCGCCTGCCTGTACGACGATCGCTACCTCAAGGTCGACGGCACGTGGAAGATCCTGCACACGGGCTATGAGCGGCTCTACGAGATTGTCGAGCAGCTCGCCTCGCCGCCGGTGGTCACGGCGCACTATCTGGGAAAGCACGCGCGGCCACCGCGCAGCTAGAAAATGGGGACATTCTCTATTTCGTCACACTCGCACTCGACCTTTTAGCACCGAGATCGAAATAGAGAATGTCCCCATTTTCTAGCTGCGCTTCTCGACCTCGACGTAGTTGCGCTGAGCGGGGCCCGTGTAGAGCTGCCGCGGCCGCCCGATCTTCATCGCGGGGTCGCTGATCATCTCCTGCCAGTGCGCGACCCAGCCCGCCGTTCGTGCGATCGCGAACATCACGGTGAACATCGAGCGCGGGATGCCCAACGCGCTGTAGATGATGCCCGAATAGAAATCGACGTTCGGGTAGAGCTTGCGGCCGATGAAGTAATCGTCCTTGAGCGCGATCTCCTCGAGCCGCAGCGCCAGCTCGAACAGCGGGTTGTCCTGGCGGCCGAGGCGGGCGAGTACCTTGTGACACATCTCGCGGATGATCTTCGCGCGCGGGTCGAAGTTCTTGTAGACCCGGTGACCGAAGCCCATCAGGCGCGTGTTGTCCTGCTTGTCCTTCACCCGGTCGAGGAATTTCTGGATATTGTCCACCGTGCCGATGTCCTCGAGCATCATGAGCACGGCCTCGTTCGCGCCGCCGTGCGCCGGGCCCCACAGCGCGGATACGCCCGCGGAGATCGCCGCGTACGGATTCGCGCCGGTCGAGCCCGCGAGCCGCACCGTGGAGGTGCTCGCGTTCTGCTCGTGATCCGCATGCAGCACGAACAGCAGGTCGATCGCCTGCGCCGCGATCGGGTCGACGACGTACTCCTCGGCCGGCACCGAGAAGAACATGTGCAGCATGTTCGCGCAGTAGTCGAGGTCGTTGCGCGGATAGACGAACGGCTGGCCGAGCATGTGCTTGTAGGCGGCCGCCGAAATCGTCGGGATCTTCGCCAGGATGCGGTGGGTGAAGATCTCGCGGTGCCGCGGGTTATTGATGTCCATGGAATCGTGATAGAACGCGGCCATGGACGCCACGACCGCCGAGACCATCGCCATCGGGTGGGCGTCGTAGTGAAACCCGTTGAAGAAACGCAGCAGCGTTTCGTTCAGCATCGTGTGGTAGCGGATCGAGCGGTCGAACTGTTCGAGGTGCGCGCCCGAGGGCAGCTCGCCAAGGTTCAGCAGGTAAGCGACCTCGAGGAAGCTCGACTTGGCAGCGAGCTGCTCGATCGGATAGCCGCGGTGCAGCAGGATGCCCGCGTCGCCGTCGATGTAGGTGATCCGG
>Ga0299906_10001639_pt1 | contig 19076 bp, 17 predicted proteins | sample RVTome_14_FD_200259 | JGI IMG/M metagenome (GOLD analysis project Ga0299906, IMG submission 200259) | Soil microbial communities from uranium-contaminated site in the Upper Colorado River Basin, Wyoming, United States - RVT145D125 (version 2) ...
CCGCGCAGGGCGTCGAGCTCCGGACGGCCCGCGAGAGCGTTCAAGTCTCTGGACGCGAGCCGGGCCGGGAAGTCGACCAGGCCCTGATCCCGGGCGCGGCGCAGCCACTTGAAGGCGGTCCCGGTGTCTCCCAGCAGCGCGCAGGATCGCGCCGCGTTGAACGCCGCCTCGGGCGACTTGCTGCGGTCGAAGTGGCGCTCCGCGACGAGCAGGGCGGGCGCGGGCCGTCCCCGGGCGAGGAGGTGGAGCTGGAGCCGCTCCAGCGTCGGCTCGTCGAGGGCAGCCGCTCGCGAGTCGTGGGCGAGCCGCTCGGCGCCGGCCAGGTCGTCGCACTGGATCAGCGCCTGGACCAGTGCCCCCCCCGAGTTGGCGGATGGAGCGGTATCGAAGGCCTCGGCCAGCGGAACCAGGGCGTCCGCGTTGCGTCCGGCGGCCTGGAGTGCCAGGCCTCGCAGGAGCGGCTCGCCACGGGCCAGCTCGCGGTCCTCCTCGAGGGCGAGGAGCGCACCCTCGGGGTCCCGGGAGACGAGGCGGGCGGCGACGAGCAGGTGGAGGGCCTCGCGCCGCGCCGTGTCGCGCTGAGCGGCCCCCCGCGCCTCCCGCGCCACGGCCTCGGCTCCGCGAGCGTCCCCCGAGTCGAGGAGCCGGAAGCCTTCCTCGAGACGCCGGCGCACCTGGCGATCGGGGCCCACCGCCCGGATCGCCCGGAGCTGTTGCAGGTTGCTCCAGCCGAACATCCCGCACAGGATGGCTCCGAACGGGCGCCCGAGCAGCAGCGCCGCGGCGAGAGCCACGGCGCAGAAGCCGATGGAGACGGCGTGGGCCGCGGTCGCGCCGCGGTCGGGAAACGCGTGGAGCAGGCCGGCGCGGAGGATCTGGCCCCCGTCCATGGGCAGGATCGGGAGCAGATTGAGCAGGCCCCAGTACCAGTTGACCTGCTCCGCGAGGGAGAGGACGTTCCAGGTGAAGGGGTCGAGCCCCGGCTGCGCCTTGAAGGCGCCGGCGAGGGCTCCGATCGCGAGGCCGGTGCCGGGGCCCGCGAAGCTCACGGCCACGTCCTGCCAGGTCGACAGCCGGGTCCGGCCCTGACTCGCGGTGTGGCCTCCGAAGCCGTGGAGCTCGATCAGGCACGGGTGCCCGAAGGCCCGGAAGGCCGCCGCGTGCCCCAGCTCGTGGGCCAGCACGCCGGTGAAGACGACTGCCAGCCACGCCACCAGCAGCCTCGGCTGCTCGGCGAGCCCGGCCCCGAGCAGCGCCGCCATCAGGAAGAAGACCGGCTGCACCCGGACCGGGACGCCCGCGATGCTGAAGCGGATCAAGTGCCCGGGATCAGTTCGCGGTGGAGATGTAGCTCTCCAGCTGCTCGATGGTGAACTCGTGCTGCGAGATCACGGCGCGCACCACGTCGCCGATCGACACCAGACCGGCGAGCCCGTTCTCGTCCAGCACCGGGAGGTGTCGGATGCGCTTCTGGGTCAGGAGCGCCATGCACTCCTCGGCCGTCTGCTCGGGCCGCCCGCACACGACCCGTGTCGTCATGATGTCGCGCACGGGCAGCTCCTTCGACGACTTCCCCATCAGGATCACCTTCCGCGCGTAGTCCCGCTCGGAGAAGATCCCCGTGAGGGTGTCGCCCTCCTTGACGAGGAGCGCGCCGATGTTCTTCTCGGCCATGAGCTTCAGGGCGTCGAACACCGTGGTGTCGGGGGCGACCCAGTACACCTCCCGGCCCTTGCGGTCGAGCATCTGCCGAATCGTCGTCTTCATCGGATGGGTCCTCCATCCAGGGGCCGGAGCCCGTTCCCGTGCCGGCGCGAAGACGAGATTATGGGCTCGAGAAGCGGGGGGCACAAGCCTGTCGGGGCGCGGGCAGGCGCCGTCGCGAGGGCCCCTGAAACGGGACGCCCCGAGAAACGCCGATCGGCGGCGACCCCGGGGGGGCGCGCCGCCGATCGGTTCAGTGCGACCTGGGCCCGATCAGAAACGGGCGGGGCGACACGTCAGCACGTAGCCGTGGGGGTTCACGAACCCCTCGCCGTCCACGGGGTTGCCCAGGACGATGTCGTACTGCTCGCTGAAGTTGTTGCTGTCCTTGACGCCGATCTCCTCGTGGGGAGGGCCCTGGGTGCAGCACAGCCCCTGGTTCTCGATCTCCTCGCAGACGGCGTCGATGAAGCCCTGGACGTCGGCGATGCGGTCACCGCTGAAGAGCTCCGGGCGCTCCCGCTCGACGAGGTTGATCGCATCGACGACGGCGAAGCCGTGGATGTCGGTGTTCTCCTCGCAGCAGCAGCCGTAGCATCCCGGCGGTCCCTGGGTCGAGGCCGCGCACTCCGCCATGTCGCTGAGCGTGCAGCTCAGCGCCGCCGGCGTGGGAGTGGGCGTGGGGGTGGGAGTCGGGGTCGGGGCGGGCGTCGGCGTGGGGGTGTTGCCGCCCTGGGGATCGTTGGGGTTGTTGCCGTCGGTGCCGCACGAAGATAAGGAAAGAATGAGACCGCAAGCCACAAGAACACGTCCGGTCCACTGCATCAATTTGGCTCTTCTCCTCTGAACGTCCGGTATCTCGGGTGAATTTAGCAGAACGGCCATTGGAGCACAACAACTTGTGCCTGCCGGCCGAGCAGCCCGTCCCTGTAGCGGTGGCTACACGGGATGGCCCAGGAAGGACGATAACTCCCTGATAATACAATGGAATTTACTCGATGCGCGCCTGCCTCGTCTCGGTCGCACTGCTCGTCCCCGCCCCGTCCGTCGACGCCGCGGAGCCGGGGACCGTGCGCTTCGCCCAGTTCAACATCTGGGAGCTGAGTCGCAACAAGCTCGACGAGGTGGACGAGCGGGGACGGGGCTCCAACCGGCAGCTGCTCAAGGCCGCCGAGATCCTGCAGCGGATGCGTCCGGACGTCCTGCTGGTCAACGAGATCGACCACGACGGCGAGGGCCGCAACGTGGAGCTGTTCCAGGAGCGCTACCTGGCCCGGGCTCGGGAAGGTCAGGCCCCGCTGCGTTACCCGCACGTCTTCTTCGCGCCGGTGAACACCGGAGAGCCGAGCGGGCTCGACCTCGACAATGACGGATCGACCGACGGGCCGGGGGACGCCTGGGGCTTCGGCCGCTATCCCGGCCAGTACGGCATGGCGCTCCTCAGCCGCTTTCCCATCGCCGGCACCCCCCGCACCCTGCGCACGCTCCGCTGGCGGGACATGCCCGGAAACCTGATTCCGGACGGTCGGGGGGGGCGGCCCGCGTGGTACGACGAGGAGGAGGCCGCGGCGCTCAGGCTCTCCAGCAAGAGCCACTGGGACGTCCCCCTCGACGTGGGCGGAACCGTCGTCCACGTGCTCGCCGCGCATCCGACACCGTCCGTCTTCGACGGTCCCGAGGACTACAACGGCCGGCGGACGTTCGACGAGATCCGGCTGCTCGCGGACTACATCGCCGGCGGGCCCCGGGGAGCGTACATCAGCGACGACGCCGGCCGCCCGGGCCCGCTCGCTCCCGACGCGCCGTTCGTCGTGATGGGGGACCTCAATGCCGATCCGGTGCTGGACGAGGGGCCCTACGGCGAGCCGGCCGTGATGCAGCTCCTCGAGCTGGAGAGGGTCCAGGACCCCGCCCCGGCCAGCCCGGGTGGGGCGAAGCAGGCCGTCTCGACCGGATCGCCCGGGTATGGCGAGCGCTGGACGACCCGCTACGGGAGGCTCGACTACGTGCTTCCGTCCCTCGGCCTAGAGGTCCGCGGTTCCGGTGTATTCTGGCCGGAGCCGGGGGATCCCCTGGCTCGCCTCGTCGACGACCCGGACGCGGCCAGCGATCACCACCTGGTCTGGCTCGACATCGCTCTTCCCGAGTGACGTCTTTAACTAGCTGAAAACAAGTCGGCAACCCTCATCTGCGAGAGAGTCGCTCTCTCTGCTTGACAATATGAGCTGTGAACACTAATATTATCTGCGTAGAGTTACTCACTGCGATGCCGGCCCGGATACAGGCCGCTCAGCGGTACCAACCAGAAGGAGGTTGAACATGGCGCTCGTACGATTTGACCCGTTCCGCCAGATGCAGGACACGATGAACCAGCTCTTCGACCGCCGGCTGGGCGATGCGCGCTGGGACGACGTCAACGTCCTCGCGAGCTGGGCTCCGGCAGTGGACATCCGCGAGGAGAACGGCGCGATCCACCTGACGGCAGAGCTCCCCGGGGTCGAGCTGAAGGACATCGACATCTCGGTGGAGAACAACGTGCTCACCCTGCGGGGCGAGCGGCGCGTCGAGAAGGACGTGAAGGAGGACAGCTACCACTGGCGTGAGCGGTCCTACGGGACCTTCCGACGGACCTTCACGCTTCCGACCACGCTGGACCGGGACAAGATCAAGGCGACCTTCAAGGACGGGTTGCTCCAGGTCGTGCTCCCGCCCAAGCCCGAGTCGATGCCGAAGCAGATCGCGGTCTCGGCCGCCTGATCATCGCTCCGACGCGCGACGCCCTCGAGCGACACCGGGTCGCCGGGGGCGTCGCCATCTCCGGGTGCTATCCTCCCGCGCGCAGGAGGAATGATGAGCTCAGGCCGCATGGCGGTGCTCGGCTTCGTCGTCGTCTGGGCGTCGACTGGCCTCGCTGCGGAGCCCCCGGTCTCGCCCGACCTCTACTCCGGGCTGCGCTACCGCGCCCTGGGGCCCACCCGGGGCGGCCGCGTCACCGCGGTGGCGGGCCATCGGGCCCGCCCCGGGACCTTCTACCTCGGCGCCACGGGCGGGGGCGTCTGGAGGACCGACGACTACGGACACTCCTGGCGAAACCTCTCCGACGCCTCCTTCGCCACCGGCTCGATCGGCGCGATCCGGGTCGCGGAGTCCGACCCGGACGTGGTCTGGGTCGGGACGGGCTCCGACGGGCTCCGTAGCAACGTCATCATCGGAAAGGGCGTCTACCGGTCCGACGACGGCGGCGCGACCTGGACCCACGCGGGTCTGGACCGGGTCGGCAACGTCGGCGCGCTCCTGGTCCACCCCCGGGATCCGGAGCGGGTGCTGGTGGCCGCCATCGGCAACCCCTTCGCGCCCAACCCCGAGCGCGGGATCTACCTCACCCGCGACGGGGGCCGGAGCTGGGAGCATGTGCTGTTCGTGTCCGAGCGCACCGGCGCCGTGGACCTCGAGGCGGCGCCCGACGACCCCGACACGATCTACGCGGCCACCTGGGAGGTGGAACGCCGGCCCTGGACGATCCTGAGCGGCGGTCACGAGGGCGGCCTGCTCCGCTCCGACGACGGCGGCGAGAGCTGGCGCCGGCTGAGCGAAGGCCTGCCCTCCGGGCTGCGGGGCAAGGCCGACCTCGCCGTCACCGCCGCCGCTCCGAATCGCGTCTACGCCCTGGTCGAGGCTCCCGAGGACGAGGGGGGCGTCTACCGCTCCGACGACCGCGGCGGGAGCTGGCGGCAGGTGTCGAGCTTCCAGCCGATCCGCAACCGACCGTTCTACTTCACGAACCTGGAGGCGCACCCGCGCGATCCCGACGTGCTGTGGGCCATGGCGGAGGAGCTGTGGAAGTCCAGCGATGGCGGCGGGTCGTGGGAGAGCGTCACGACGCCCCACGTCGACAACCACGACATGTGGATCCACCCCGACGATCCGAAGCTCTTCATCGCGTCCAACGACGGCGGGGCCGCGATCACCCGGGACGGCGGAGCCAGCTGGTCGAGCCAGCTCAACCAGCCCACGGCGGAGCTGTACCAGCTCGACGTCAGCGACGACTTCCCGTACCGGCTCTACGCGGGGCAGCAGGATCACCCCACGATCTCGGTGCCGAGCCGGCCGCCCCGCCGCCTTCCCGGCGGGCCCGCCGCTCACTGGGAGGAGCACGGCGGTTGCGAGACCGGCCCCGCGGTGCCGAAGCCCGGCGCGCCCGAGGTGGTGTACGCGAATTGCAAGGGGCGCTTCGGGGTGTACGACCGGCGCAGCGGTCAGGAGCAACAGCACTACGTCGGCTTCTGGAACCTCTACGGCCACAACCCGAAGGACCTGCGCTACCGGTTCCAGCGCGTCGCCCCGATCCACGTCTCCCCCCACGATCCCGATCGCGTCTACCACGGCTCCCAGTACGTCCACGTCACGGAGGACGGGGGACGGATCTGGGAGACGATCTCGCCCGACCTGACGGCGTTCACCCCCGAGACGCAGGTGGTCTCGGGTGCGCCGATCACCCGCGACGTCACCGGCGAGGAGCACTTCAGCGCCCTCTACGACATCCAGGAGTCGCCCCACGAGCCCGGGGTGATCTGGGCGGGCTCCAACGACGGCCCGGTCCATCTCACCCGCGACGGCGGGCGGACCTGGAGCGACGTCACGCCGCCGGGGATCGGGCCTCACGGCCGGGTCCAGCAGATCGAGGTCTCCCCCCACGAGCCCGGGCGCGCCTACGTCTGCATCCTGCGCTACCTGCTCGGCGACTTCGCTCCCTACGCCTTTCGCACCGACGACTACGGAGCGACCTGGACGCTGATGACGACGGGGGCGAACGGGGTCCCGGCGGACCACCCCGTCCGGGTCGTCCGGGAGGACCCGGAGAAGGAGGGCCTGCTCTACCTGGGCAGCGAGTTCGGGATGTTCGTCTCCTTCGACGGGGGAGCCCGCTGGCAGAGCCTGCAGCTCAACCTGCCCGCCGTACCCGTGACGGACATCAAGCGCGTCGGGGACGACCTGGCCCTCTCGACCATGGGGCGAGGGTTCTGGGTGCTCTACGGCGTGGGCGCGCTCCGCGAGCTTCCTCTCGAAGAAGTTGGCGCGCCCCACCTGTTCGCGGTGGGCGACGCCCTGAGGCTCCGCTACGAAGCCGGCTCGTCCGGGAAGGTGCCGGATTACCCTCCGCCCGGAGCCATGATCGACTACTACCTGCCCCGATCGGTGGAGACGCTGCGCCTCGAGATCCTGGACGACTCCGGCGCAACCGTGCGCCGCTTCGAGGCACCGGAGGAGAGCCCCCCGCCCGGCGCGAGAGCCCGCGAAGACGAGATGTCGCACGAGCAGGCCCGGACGCCGCCGCCGCTGGCCCTCGAGCTGGCGGCCGGGATGCACCGGGTCGTGTGGGACCTGCGCCATCCCGGGCCCTGGCACGCGGAAGAAGAGGACCCGGACGACGGTCCCCTCGTCGCAGGCGGGATCTACCGCGCCCGGCTCACGGCCGGTGAGTGGTCCGCCACCCGCCCCTTCGACGTGAGGCTCGACCCGCGGGTCCTCGAGACAGGGCGGGCCGCTCCCGAGGACGCGGCCGAGCTGGAGCGGCTCGCCCTGGCGGTGCGGGACGCCATGAGCGAAGCGCGGGGCGCGGCGGCCCGGATCGAAGCCGCCCTCGGGGAGGAGCCCGACCCCCGGCTGGAAGTAGTGCAGAACGCTCTCGTCACGGGAGAGGTCCGCTACTCGCAGCCGATGCTGATCGACCAGCTCCTCTACCTGTACCGCGCCCTCGACGTCGCGGACCAGGCGCCGGGGAGGGAGGCGGAGGAGCGCTACGGGGATCTGCGGCGGGCGCTGGACGAGCAGCTCGCGGTGGTGAGGGGTGTGCTGGGGGAGGCGCCGTAGCGCCGCCCCGGGCTCGACGCGACCGTGAGCTGACTCACAGGCGGTAGCGCGGGAGTCGCCCGCGAGCGTCCTAGCCCTGGATCGCGAGCCCCTCGTCGGCCACGCGCTGCCGCATCTGCTCCACGCGGCTCCGCATCCGGGCCACGAGCTGCTCGAAGCGCGGGTCGTCCCGGAGCTCGCGGAAGGCCGGCTCCTTGAGGTCCCAGAAGTAGTCGAGGTGGCCGGCCTCCACGGCCCGCTCCAGCCAATCGAAGGCCTCGGCGTCCTGGCCGTGGATCGCGGCGATCATGGCGAGGCTCCAGCGCCGGGTCCAGCTCTCGTGGCCGTGCTCGATCGACTGCCGGCACCCCTCCTCGAAGCGATCGAGGAGCGGCTCCGCGGTGGCGCGATCCCCGCGGCGCCAGAGCACCTCGGCCAGCCGCAGGCCGGCGTAGGGGTCGAGGCTGCCCGAGACGTCCTGGGCCTCCCGGAAGTAGCGCTCGGCCTGGTCGTCCTTCCCCGCGACGAGCTCCACGAGCCCCGCGAGCACCCACATCTCCGAGTCGCTGCGGTGCAGCGCCCGCATCCGCACCATACGCTGGCGAGCGGCCTCCACGTCGCCGCGGCGCAGCTCGTCCCGGGCGAGCAGGTAGTGCAGGTTCACGTTGGTGGGGTCCTGCTCCTCGAGTCGCCTCAGCCAGTCCAGGGCCTCCTCCCGGAAGCCCAGCTCCAGCAGCGACTCGGCCAGGCCCGCGGTGGCGAAGGGGTGCGGCTCCTGCAGACGGATCCGGCGCCGCTGCCACATCAGGGCGGCGGGCCACTCCCCGCGGGTGAAGTAGAGGGCGCCGAGGTTGTTCAGCACCTCGGCGTAGCCGGGCCGGAGCCCGACCGCGCGCCGGTACGCGTCGATCGCCTCGCCCTGCCGCCCCAGCGTGCTGAGCGCCAGGCCCAGGGCCTTGTACCCCTCCGGAAGCCCGGCGTCGAGGGCCAGGGCCTGCTCGGCGGCGCGGACCGCGGCCTCCGACCACTCGCGCCGTGGGCCGAGCTGGAACGTGCGCTGGGCCAGGGCGTTGGCCAGGGCCGCGTGAGCCGGCGCGAAGCCGGGGTCGAGCTCGATCGCGCGCTGGAACAGGTGGAGAGCGTTCTCGTTGTCGGCCCGCAGGTAGCGCTCGTAGTACTCCCGCCCCCGCAGGTAGACGTCGAAGGCCCGGACGTTCCGCGTGGGGTGGCGCCCGAGCATGGCGCGGTCACCCTCGGTCAACGACACCTCCAGAGTCGAGGCGATGCGCTCGGCCAGGGCGCGGCGGATCTCGAAGACGTTGTCCAGGGGCTGCTCGTAGCTCCGCGACCAGATCACCTCGTCGCGGTCCGGGAGCCGCAGCGTCGCCGTGACCTGGATGCGGTTCTCGGACCGCTCGACCTCCCCGGTCAGCTCCGTCGCGGCGCCGGTGTCGCCTCCGGCGCTCGCGTCGACGACCCGCAGGTCGTGGACCCGGGAGAGGTTCTGGACGATGTCGTGGCGGATGCCTGCAGCGAAGCGACGCCGGTCCGCGTCCCGGGCGTCGGTCTCGAAGGGCAGCACCGCAACCGAGGCGTCTCCCACGGCGTTGCCGCGCGCGGTGCGCAGCTCCGGGGCCGCGACGGCGATGGCCACGGCGGCGCCCAGCAGGCCCGCTCCAGCCAGGCTCACCCCCCGGCGCATTCTGGTGCGGGGCTCTCCCGAGAGCGCGGCCCGGAGGGATCTGCGAGCCGGGACGCGCTCCACCTCCCCGTGGAACCTGTAGCCGCGTCCCCGCAGGGTCTCGATCCGCTCGCGGCCGCTCCGGTCGCCGAGCGTGGCCCGCAGCTGGCTCACGCAGAAGTTGAGGCTGCCCTCGTACTGGTCGTCCGAGGTGTCGCCCCAGAGTGCCGCCTTGATCTCCTCGCGGCTGACGAGCTCCCCCGGGTGGCTGGCCAGGATCGCCAGGAGCCGGAACGGCTGCGGGGAGAGGCGCACGGCGACGCCGTCCCGGCGCAGCTCCCCGGAGCGCAGGTCCAGCTCGTACTCCGAGAAGCGCAGCGCGGCGGCGTCGGCGATTCCCCGATCACCCGGCATTGGTACGATGATATCAGCCGCCCGGGGCCCTCACACGTCCCGGTGGTCCCGGGCCAGCTCGAGCAGCCGCTCCACGTCCACGTTGTCGCCGGAGCAGACCACGGCGACGTCCCGCCCCAGCTCGAGGTCCCGGGGGGCGTCGAGCAGCAGCCCCAGCCCCACCGCGCCGGCCCCCTCCAGCACCAGGCGCTCCCGGCGCAGCGCGAAGGCCATCCCCCGGGCGATGGTCCGCTCCGTCACGAGGCGCAGCTCGGTGACCAGGTCGCGGCACAGAGCGAACGTGTAGGCGTTGTCGGCCGGGATCGCACCCGGGAGCGCGTCGGCCAGCGTGGGTGCCTCGCCCACGGGGACGATCCGGCCCGCCCTCAGGCACTCGTACATCGCCGGGTGACGATCGTTGGTCACGCCCACGATCCGGATCCCCGGCTTCAGCGCCCGCGCCGCCACCGCGATGCCTCCGATCAGGCCTCCGCCGCCCACCGGAACCACCAGCGTATCGACCTCGGGCCGCTCCTCGAGGATCTCGAGCCCCGTCGTCCCCTGGCCGGCGATCACCTCCCGCTGGTCGAAAGGATCGACGTAGCTGAGCCCGCGCTCCTGCGACAGCCGGCGTGCCAGGGCCGTGGCCTGCTCCTGGTCGTCGGGCTCGTCGAGGACCTCGGCGCCCAGCTCCCGGATCGCGCTCCGCTTCACCTCGGAGACGAGGCGCGTCAGGCAGACCACCGCCGGGATGCCGAGGCGGCTCGCGACCCAGGCCACGGCCCGGCCGTGGTTGCCGGAGGAGACGGTCACGACCCCGCGGCTTCGGGCGTCGGGAGCGAGGCTCAGGAGCGCGTTCGCCGCGCCGCGCAGCTTGAAGGCACCCGTGCTCTGCATCGACTCGAGCTTCAGGTGGACCGGCCGTCCGAGGCGTCGGGTGAGGGCGGTGGAGGGCTTGAGGGGCGTGCGGCGGGCCAGGCCGGCGATGCGGTCCGCGGCCTCGCGGACGTCCCGGATCCCGAGGTTCACCCGTCGCCCTCCCGCGCTCCCGAGATCGACGCCCGCGGCCGACGCCGGTCGGCGACGGCCGCGGCGAGCAGCACGACCCAGGCGCCCACCAGCAGCCGCACGGCGCCCTCGAAGGACTCCACGGCAGCCGCCAGCGCCCGGATCCACGCAGCCTCCCCGAGACCGAACAGCAGCGGAGCCAGGAGCGAGCCGCGCTTCAGCCAGAAGAGAGCGAAGGCGAGCGGGCTCCAGGCGAGCGCCCAGGCCGCCAGCCCGGCAGCGACGGTCCGGAGGCTCTCCGCGCCGGAGGGCGCTTCCGCCGCCAGGATCTCGAAGCGTTGCGGGCTTCCGGCGGAGGTCCCCGCCTCGCTTCGCGCTCTCACGCGGCGCAGCGGAACCACCGGCAGATGGAGCAGGGTGAGCCAGATCGTCCCGGTCAGCTCTCCGCCCGACTCCCGGCCGGACCGGACGAAGTGACGCCCGGTGCCCAGGGCTCCCCGGCCGGCGCGCAGCTCCAGATACGCCTTCGCCCGCGCGTCGGTGGGAGGCGGCATGGCCTCAGAGCGCGGCCATGCGCCCCGCCGTCGTGGCGGCCACGAGCCAGCTCACGAAGATCAGGACCCAGAGCGCGATCTTGAAGCGCACCTCCGCCTTGGAGTCCAAGCTCGCCGCCGCCGTTACCAGCGTCGCGGCCAGGGCCCACGCCATCGGGTACGCGCACCACTTCATCAGGAAGCGGATCGTTCCCACCAGGCTCAGGGGGATGCCGCCCGGGAAGGGGAGAAAGAGCATCCGGGCCACCAGGACGGGCAGCAGCAGGGCGAGCACCGCCACGAGCCAGGCCCACTCTCGCGCTCCCCGGAGGCCCAGCCGTTCCCTGAGCGAGGGCATCGGGCTCAGCCTTCGGGCTCGGGGGCGTAGCCGGGGGGCGGGGCCCGCCTCCCGCGCCGGACCCCGGCCCGAGCGAAGAACGCGTCGAACTGGGTCTGCGCGGCCTCGTCCACGCCGAGGGCCCCCTGCTCCCCCCACGAGGTGTGTACCTCGGCGCGCTCGCACTCGAAAGAGGCCACGATCTCCACGACGTCGTCCCCGCGCACCAGGTGGAAGCCGTGCCGGGGCATGAAGCACAGCCCGTCGGGCTGCAAGCGCCGGAAGCTCTGCGGGAGAGCCACGGCGAGCGCATTGCGGGCCAGGGCCTCGACGAGCTCTCCCCGGGCCGCCACGGACCGGTCGTGGAACCGCTCCCCCGACGTCGGCCCCACCTCCGGAACCAGCCCCAGGAGCGTGACCTGGTCCGGCGCCCGCAGCACCTCGAGGATCCGATCGGGGAGAGGAGAGACGCGCCCCTGGGAGACCCACTCGACGTGGGCACCCTGTGCGCCCGCAACGCTCCCGGCCAGGCCGATGGCCAGCGCCGTGCCGGCCCGTCGAAGGCGCGGGCGGGTCAGGGCTCGATGACGCGGAGCACGGCCCGCTTGCGCACGAGCTGGAGCCGGTTGCCGTTCCTGAGGCACACGAACCTCTCGTGGTGGTTCATGCAGTCGAGGACCCGTCGCTGGTGCGCCGGCATCTCGATGGAGAGCGTCCCTTCGTGCCGGCTCGCGGCGCACTCCAGCACGACGTGGTGGTGCGGGAACGCGTCGCTCGCCGGCGTGTCGATCTCCTCGGCGCCGCCCTCGGGCGCCGTGGTGGTGAGAGCGACGATGGCCTCCTTGGCGTACAGAGCCGGCTTGGCCGCCCCCTCGGTGTGGAACGGGAAGAACTCCTCCAGCTCCTCGATCCAGTCCTCGACACCCCGGGAGCCGGCGTAGTCGGTGGTGGCCGCGGGGATGAAGATCTCCCCCTTGAGGCGCTTCCCGTCCACCAGCAGGATCTCGGCTCGGACGGACTGGGTGGGGACTCGCAGCTCCTCGGCCATGGGCTCTCCTCCGCGGACGCCGCCATTATCCAGCTTCGCAGCGCCCCGGGCAACGAAGCCGTCACCCGAGTGCCTCGCGCGCTCACTCCGCGGCGGCGCCGTTGAGCCGCCAGTCGTACGGCGTCTGGCGCAGGGCGAGGCGGCCCTGCTCGAGCAGGCTACGCAGCGGTCCCGGCGGGTAGTACCCGGCCACGAAGCGGGCGATGGCTGTGTCGTCGCCGCCGAAGCGCGTGCGGTGCTCCACGAACACCGGGCTCACCCAGAGGATCCCCTCGGCGACGTCGACCCGGTTCTTCTCGGGGGAGCCGAGTACGAACAGCCGGGCCTGGTCCTCGAGCTGCGCGTCGAGGCTGGCTCCGCGGTACGCCTCGCTCCGCAGCGGGGGCGCTCCCCGGGCCGCCGGGGTCAGGGCGAAGTGCACCCGCGGGTCCTCGGGAGCCAGCTCGACGATGGTGCTCTCGATCTCGTCCAGGGTGTGCGCCGTCCCGCCCACCGCGGCCAGGCGCTCGCGCCAGGGACCGCGGAGCCGGAACAGGCCGAGCGTCCGGTTGATGTTGCGGATGGACTCCCGCTCGCCGTGGGCGACGATCAGCCGGATCGTGTAGGCGTTGTACGCGTTGATCCAGAGCGCCAGGCGCTCCGGGGGCTCGAGGCGATCCGGGGACGCGCTCCGCAGGGCCGCGAGGTAGCGCTCGAACCCGGGGGCCCGGGCGAAGGCGGCGTAGTCCACGCGCCCGACGGCCACGTGGCTCCGGAGCAGCGTGTCCAGCTCGGCGTGGTCGAAGCCCCCGCCGGCGAGGAGCGTCAGGGCGAGCCCGAGCGCGGCAGGCACCCGGGCATGCTAGCAGGGTAGCCCGGGGCTGGCGGAACGCCCGCGGCCTGGAATAACCTCGACTTCCCGGGGGAGGTGTGCCGTGGAGCTCCGACGCTACGTCTACAAGCTGCTCGAGCCCGAGCCGGGCGACCGCGGCGCGGAGAAGGCCCTCAACGTCGCGCTCTCGACGCTGATCGTGCTCAACGTCGCGGCCGTGATCGCCGAGACGGTCCCCGAGCTGCGCGCCGGATACCACGGCCACTTCGTGGCGTTCGAGCGGCTCTCGGTGGCCGTGTTCAGCGCGGAGCTGCTGGCCCGCCTGTGGTCGTGCAGCTCGGCACCGAAGTACGCGGGTCCCTGGGGGCGCCTGCGTTTCCTGGCCGCGCCCCTGACCCTGGTCGACGTCCTGGCCATCCTGCCCTTCTACCTGCCGTGGCTCCTGCCCCTCGACGCCCGGGCGCTGCGGGCGCTCCGGCTGGTGCGGTTGCTGCGGATCCTGAAGCTGGCCCGGCACATGGAGGCGCTCCGGGAGCTGGGGCAGCTCTTCAAGGCGAAGCGCGAAGAGCTGACGATCACGGCGATCCTGGGCTTCATCCTGCTGCTCACCGCCTCCAGCACCATGTACTTCATCGAGCACGAGGCGCAGCCGGACCGGTTCTCGAGCATCCCGGCCTCGATGTGGTGGGGCGTCGTGACGCTCACGACGGTGGGGTACGGCGACGTCTACCCGGTGACCCCGCTGGGGCGCGTCGCGGGGGCCTTCGTGCAGGTGATCGGCGTCGGGCTGTTCGCGCTTCCCGCGGGCATCCTGGCCGGAGGCTTCTCGGAGATCCTGGAGCGCCGCCGGATGCACCGCTCCTGCCCCCACTGCGGCGAGCCGATCGCTTGACTTTCCGGGAGCAGCTACTCGGCGCGCCGTCCCAGGCAGAACAGCTCGCCGTCGAGGGAGCCGATCACCAGTCTCCCCGAGGCGACGGCCGGGGAGGCGGAGAGCGGTGCCCCCGCGTTGAACTCCTGCACGAGCGCCCCGCTGGCGAGCTCCAGCACGTAGAGCCGCCCGTCGTTCGATCCCACGTAGACGCGATCCCCGGCCACGGCCGGCGACGACTCGACTCGGGAGCGGGTCTCGAAGACCCACAGCGCCTCGCCGGTGGCGGCGTCCAGGGCGTGGACGCGCTTGTCGCGCCCGCCCACGACCACCTTGCCGTCCGCGACGGCGGCGGAGGCGTAGAAGGGGAAGCGGCGATCGCCGGGCTCGTACCGCCACGCCACCCGGCCGGCGTCCCCCAGGGCTAGGGAGAGCACCTCGCTGTCGAAGGTCCCGTAGTACGCGACGTCCGCGGCGATCGCCGGAGAGGCGCCGGTGTACGCCCCCGACGAGACCTCGACGACCTGCGCGCCGTCCGAGAGGCGGATCCCCCGGAAGTACTCGTCGCAGCCCGCGATGTAGGCGAGGCCTCCCGCCACGGCAGCCGTGCAGTGAACGGGCCCCTGGCTCTCCGCCTTCCAGGCCAGCTCGCCGCCGCTCGTCTTCAGGGCGTAGAGGAACCCGTCGTAGGAGCCGACGAGTACCAGCTCTCCGACCACCACCGGTGACGACTTGATCTCGCCGTCGGTGACGTGGCTCCAGGCGGGGGAGCCGTCGTCGCGCCCGACGGCGTGGAGCGCGCCGCCCAGGTCCCCGACGAAGACGAGATCGCCGGAGACCGCGGGGGACGACTCCCCGATCCCGTCCTCGGTGACACGGGTCCGCCACAGCTCGGCGCCGCTGTCGAGCGCGAGCGCCACGAGGTCGCCGTCGCTGGTCGCCGCGTAGACGCGACCCTCGGCGATCGCCACCGAGGACTCGACGGCCTCGCCCGCCTGCACGCTCCAGACGACCTCGAGGGGGTCGGGCAGCGCCGCTCCGGCGACGCCGGTCAGCGCCGGGTTGCCGCGGAACTGGGGCCAGGCATCCGGCGGGGCCTGCGCTATCGCCAGGCCGGGCAGCGCGAGCGCCACGACCGCCGCCGGGAAGCTCACTCGGAGAACGCCCACTCGTACACCTCCAGAGCCCCCTGTGCGTCGAAAGGACGGGGATTGAATCGGCCCGTCCACTGCCGGGCGGCGTCGTCGGCCAGCGCCGGCAGCTCGCTCCGCTCGATCCCCGCCGCGGCGAGGCTCCCCGGGAGCCCTCCGACCCGCGCCAGCTCCTCGAGGCGGCTCGCGAGCCGCTCGGCCGGCTTCTTCCCGGCATCGAGCCCCGCGATCTCCAGCAGCTCAGCGTAGCGCGGCGCCGCCACCCCCGCATTCCAGCGCGCCACGTGGGGAAGCAGGACGCCGATGGCGATGCCGTGCTCGGTTCCGTGACGGGCGGTGAGGGGGTTCGCGCAGGCGTGGGTAGCGCCGAGCATCGAGTTCTCGATGGCGATGCCCGCGTAGTGCGCTCCCAGGAGCATCGCGCCCCGGGCCTCGAGGTCGCCCGGAGCGGCGAGGACCCGCTCGTAGTGTCCCTGGAGCAGGCGCCACGCCTCCCGCGAGAAGAGCTCCGAGAACGGCGTGCGCTTCGTCGTGACCCAGGTCTCGACGGCGTGCGAGAGCGCGTCGTAGCCGGCCACCGCCGCCACCCTCGCGGGCTGGGTCAGGGTCAGCTCGGGGTCGAGGAGCGCGATCCGGAAGGCCGCCCCGGGGTCGCCGCACGCCATCTTGGCGTGGCTCTCGGTGTCCGAGATCAGCGCGTAGCTCTGCGCCTCGCTCCCGGTCCCGGCCGTCGTGGGCACGCCGATGGAGGGGAGCGTCCGGGCCCCCTGGAGCTTTCCCCAGCCCCAGTAGTCCCGCATCTCCCCGCCGCCGCTGAGCAGGAAGTTGATCCCCTTGGCGCAGTCCATCGAGCTGCCGCCGCCGAGCCCGATCAGGATGTCGCTCTGCTCCCGCCGGGCCAGCTCGGCTCCCCGGGCGACCATCTCTCCCCTGGGGTTGCTGTCGAAGTCGTGGAAGGCGGTGATCTGCAGCCCGGCGGACCGCAGTGAGGCTGCGGCGCGGTCGCCGTACCCGGCATCCCGGACACCCGCGTCGCAGGCCAACAGGGCGCGTCGGCCGCCCAGCTCCCGCGCCAGGAGCCCGAGCCGCTCGAGACCGCCCGCCTCGAACACGGTCCGCGTGCGCGGCGTGTAGTCGAAGGACGCCATCCCGAGATCTTAGCCGAGGCCGCGCAGATTTGACCGCTGGTGTGCGGATCACTAGGGTGAGCCAAGCCCGTCGCTCGACCCGGAGGAAACGAAGGCGTGAGCACCGCCCCGACAGGAGAAGCCGGCTCCTTGCAGGAGAGGCTGGGTCTGCGCTGCCACCCCGTGGTGTTCCCGGTATCGGCGGGCCTGATCGTGGGCTTCGTGGCGTTCAGCCTGGTGTTCCTGGAGCAGGTGGGAGCCGCCTTCGCGGCGCTCCAGACGGGGATCGCCGAGAGCGCGGGCTGGTTCCTGGTTCTCGTCGTCAACCTCTACCTGGGCTACGTGGTGTTCCTGATGCTCAGCCGCTTCGGGCACGTGCGCCTGGGCGCGCCGACGGACCGGCCCGAGTTCTCCAGGGTCACCTGGTTCTCCATGCTCTTCAGCGCCGGCATGGGGATCGGGCTGCTCTTCTTCAGCGTGGCGGAGCCGATGTACCACTACGTGGCGCCGCCCACGGGAGAGCCGAGGACCCTGGACGCGGCCCGGCAGGCGATGCGGCTCACCTACTTCCACTGGGGTCTCCACGCCTGGGGGATCTACGCGCTCGTGGGGCTCGCCCTCGCCTTCTTCAGCTTCAACCGGGGGCTGCCGCTCACGATCCGCTCCGCCTTCCACCCGCTCCTCGGCGATCGCATCCACGGGCCGATCGGCAACGCCATCGACGTCCTGGCCTGCGTCGCTACCCTCTTCGGGGTGGCCACGTCCCTGGGGCTCGGCGTCCAGCAGATCAACGCCGGCCTCGACCACGTGTTCGGGATCGGGGAGGGGCTCGGGTTGCAGGTCGCCCTGATCGCCGGCATCACCGCATGCGCCACCGTATCCGTGGTCTCGGGGGTCAACCGGGGCATCCGCCGCCTGTCGGAGCTGAACCTCGGCCTGGCTCTGCTGCTGATGCTGCTGGTGCTCGCGCTGGGGCCCACGCAGTTCCTGCTCAACGCCCTCGTCCAGAACCTCGGTGCCTACCTGCAGGCGCTGCCGAGCCTCTCCTTCTGGACCGAGGCCTACCGCTTCACGAGCTGGCAGAACGACTGGACCGTCTTCTACTGGGCGTGGTGGATCGCCTGGTCTCCCTTCGTGGGCATGTTCATCGCGCGGGTCTCCCGGGGCCGCACCGTCCGGGAGTTCCTCCTGGGGGTGCTGTTCGTCCCCACGGGGCTCACCTTCGTGTGGCTCTCGATCTTCGGGAACGCGGCCCTGTTCGAGGAGCGCTTCGGGTCCGGTGGGATCGCTGACGCCGTGGCCCAGAACATGCCCGTGGCCCTCTTCGTGCTGCTCGAGCGCTTCCCCCTCGCGACGCTGACGAGCCTGGCCGGAGTCCTGATCGTCATGACGTTCTTCGTCACCTCCTCGGACTCGGCATCTCTCGTGATCGACATCATCAGCGGGGGCGGAGACCTGGAGCCGCCCATCAAGCAGCGGGTGTTCTGGGCCGTGCTGGAGGGCGTCGTGGCCGCGGTGCTGCTGGCCGGCGGAGGCCTGGTCGCGCTTCAGACCGCCGCGATCACCACGGGCCTGCCGTTCTCGATCGTCCTCCTGGTCATGACCTACAGCCTCTACCGGGGCGTCCGGGGCGTCACCGACGGCCGGAAGGCCGCCGAGGCAGCCGCCGACTGGAGTCCGAGCCGATGAGCAAAGCCTCGTCCGAGGCGGCGCGCCGCGCCGAGGAGTACTACGACGGCGGCGACGCCGACGGCTTCTACTACGCGATCTGGGGTGGAGAAGACATCCACATCGGCATCTACGAGAGCGACGAGGAGCCGATCGCGGAGGCCAGCCACCGGACCGTGGAGCGGATCGCATCGCTGTCCGAGCGCGTCTCCGGGGACGCCCGGGTGCTCGATCTGGGGGCCGGCTACGGGGGCTCGGCCCGCCACCTGGCCCGGACCCTCGGCTGTCGCGTCGAGTGCCTGAACATCAGCACCACGCAAAACGAGCGCAACGAGGAGCTGAACCGCCGACACGAGCTCGCGGAGAGGATCGTGGTCACTCACGGGAGCTTCGAGAGCGTGCCCCGGCCCGACGCGAGCGTCGACGTGGTCTGGTCCCAGGATGCCTTCCTGCACAGCGGCCGGCGCCGGGACGTGCTCGCCGAGGTGGCCCGGGTGTTGGCCCCCGAGGGCGAGCTGATCTTCACGGACATCATGCAGACGGACGACTGTCCCCCGGGGGTGCTGCAGCCGATCCTGGATCGGATCTACCTCGACACCCTGGGCTCGGTGGCGTTCTATCGGGGAACCGGCGAGGAGCTCGGTTTGAGGTTCGCGGCCTTCGAGGACCTCTCCGAGCAGCTTCCCAGGCACTACGCCCGCGTCCTGGGGGAGCTGGAGAGCCGGGACGAGGAGATGGCGAAGCGGTGCGGGCGCGCCTACGTCGACCGCATGAAGAAGGGCCTCCGCCACTGGGTGGAAGCCGGGCGAGCCGGCCACCTTGCCTGGGGCATCCTCCGCTTCCGCAAGCCGGCCTGAGCCCCCCGGGGGAGCGGGCCGGGGGGGAGTATACTGT
>Ga0299906_10001640_pt1 | contig 19064 bp, 15 predicted proteins | sample RVTome_14_FD_200259 | JGI IMG/M metagenome (GOLD analysis project Ga0299906, IMG submission 200259) | Soil microbial communities from uranium-contaminated site in the Upper Colorado River Basin, Wyoming, United States - RVT145D125 (version 2) ...
GCGGCGCCGGCGAGCCTGCGTTCGGTTCGGTGTGGTACACGTTCGAGGCGACGCACACCTCGGTTCATGTCGAGACGTGCGCCGGTCTCAGCGGCGCCATCCCCGGCGATGACTCCAACTTCGGCGTGTATGAGTTCACCAACGAGATCGTACCCTGCCAGTCTCTGGTCGAGATCGGCTGCGACGATGACGGCTGCCCCGCGGGCGCCGGCACCTTCCTGTCGACGACCGACGTGATGGGCCTGACGATCGGTGAGACCTACTACATCCAGTTCGGCGCCTGGGACCCGAGCGAGCAGGACGTCTACCGGCTCGACCTGGTCAGCCCCGCTCCGTAACCTGGATTGACAATTCTGACCCAAGCACCCCCGGCCATTCGGCCGGGGGTTTTCTTTTCCCGGCGCATGTCGCGGGAGCCGGCGTCGATCGGACTCATCAGCGTGCGAGGGTTCCGGGGCGGCGGAGATGCTCGTTGCCGAGCTGGCCGCACGCCGCCATGACCGTACGGCCGGTGGTGCGGCGGCGGGTCACGCGGCGGCCATGGGCCGCCAGACGGCCGAGGAACCGGTCCACGGCGTCGTCGGCGGGCGCCGGCCAGGGCGAGTCGCGTCGCGGGTTGTAGGGAATGACATTCACCGTGCACGGCAGGTCGCCGAGGAACCGGTCCAGGGCGTCGGCCTGGTCTGGTCGGTCATTGACGGCCGGGATCAGCACGTACTCGATCAGCACGCGCCGGCGGCCGGACGCCGTCCACTGCACCATCGCGCGGCGGAGGTCGCCCAGCGGCTCGGCCCGGTTGATGGGCATGAGCTCGCCTCGCAGGCGGTCGTCGGCGGCGTTGATGGAGACGGCCAGGCGCAGGCGGCCCAGGCCGGGCTCGGCGGCCAGCGCGGCGAGGCGCCGAATGCCATCCACCCGGCCGACGGTGGACACGGTGATGCGCGAGGGCGCGACGGCGGCGCCGTTGGCGTCCGTGAGCACGCGGATCGCCTGTGCGACGGCCTCGACATTGTCCATCGGCTCGCCCATGCCCATGAAGACGACGTTGCCGACGGGGGCGAGCAGCCGGAAGCGGGCGGCGAACCACTGGGCGACGATCTCGGCGGCGGTCAGGTTGCGCCGCAGGCCCATCCGCGCCGTCTCGCAGAAGGTGCAGCCCATGGCGCAGCCGACCTGGGACGAGACGCACAGCGTGTGGCGGGGCTGGCCGGACCGACCGGTGTAGGGCAGGATGACCGTTTCCGTCTCGAGTCCGGCGTCGAGGCGCTGGGTGAACTTGATGGTCTGGCCCTCCTCGCGTCGCTGTGCGATCGGCATGTCGGGCACGGCGATGTCGCCCCCGGCCGTCCGCCCGAGGCGAAAGAAGTCCCGATAGGCCGTGAGGGCATTGCCGCGCGGCACGCCGCGGACGGCGGAGGCGGCGATGAACTGTGCCGATGTCAATTCGAGGATGGGCAGGGGGTCGCTCATGCTGGTCTCGCCTTCATTCGGCGAGCAGTTGACTCGCGCGGCGGCGGCGGATGAGCATGATATTGCGCAGGTAGACGATCCAGCCCACGGATTGGCCGAGCAATCCCACCGGCTCGCCGCGCAGGGCGAAGTAGATGAGCAGCAGACTTGCGCCGGCCAGACTGAGCCACCAGAAGGCCATGGGGACGTGCGATTCGCCGCGCTGCTCGCTGGCGAGCCACTGCACGATCCAGCGGCAGAAGAAGAGCGACTGGGCAAGGACTCCGAAGGCGACCAGCCACAATTCCCACGGCGCCGAGACGTTGGCCCATTCCAGCACCCTCGCCCAGAGCGTCGCGGGCGCCGGGGCGGCGGCTGCGAGCAGCGCCACCACGAAACGGGCGATCATCGCTCCACCGCCCGGCGCGGGCCGGCGGCCGCGGTCTCGACGAGCGGCGGATCGGCATCGTCGGGCGGCGCGCCGGTCAGCTCGACCGTCGATGCGTCCACCCGGCGCGAACGCATCCAGCGCATCGCCAGGCAGTCGATGAACCCGGGCCACGCGCGGCCGAGATTGCTGTATTTCGTGCGGCCGCCACGGCGGGGGCGATGATTGACCGGCGCCTCGATGATGGCGGCGCCGAGCTGGCGGGCCGCATGGGGGATGAATCGGTGTATGCCCCGGTACTGAAGTGGCAGGGCCAGGGCCAGGTCACGGGCCATGATGCGCAGCGAGCAGCCGGTGTCGCGAACCGCGTCACCCAGCAGCAGGCGGCGGGTGATGCGGCCCACGGCGGACCCGATCCGGCGCACGGCCGAGTCGCAGCGGGCCTGCGCGCGGTCGCCCTGCACCATGTCGGCGCCGGATCGCCGCCACAGGGCGAGCAGACGCGGCAGGTCGGCCGGGTCGCTCTGGCCGTCGGCGTCCAGCGTGGCGATGAGCCGGCCGCGGGCGGCGTCGATGCCGGCCTTGAAGGCCGCGGACTGCCCATTGGGCCGGTGCGGCCAGGCCGCCGGGGCGTCCAGGCGAAGCGCCCGTAGCCGCGGAAAGGCCGGGAGCAGGTGCCTCAGGAGGTCGGGCGTGCCGTCCGTTGAGGCGTCGTCCACGATGATGATCTCATAGTCGAGCCCTGACCCGTCCAGGGCCTCGGTGATCTCCCGCACCAGATGGGCGAGGTTCTCGCCTTCGTCCCGGGCGGGGGCGATGACGCTGAGGTCGAGGCCGGCGGTGGTCGGTGCCATGGCGAGTCCAGACAACCATCTTACGGACCGCGCCGGGTCGATGCAGAAACGCCCGGGGCATCGGGCGACGATGGCCGCCCGGGGAGCGCATCGCTACGATCGGCCCATGTCGCGGACCCGTTTGCCGGCCCTGTCGATCGATGCGCCCGCCAGGCACGCGGCGCTGCCGGCGCGGCTGGGGACGATCCTGGCCTCGCACACGATGGTGGATGTCTATGCGGCGCTGGTGCCGCCGCTGATCGGCGTTCTCCAGATCCGATGCGATCTGACGGATGTGCAGAAGGCGTGGTTGCTGGGCATCGGGTCATTGTCATCGGGCCTGAGCCAGCCGCTGGGGGCGTGGATCTCGGACCGGGCCGATTCTCGCCTGTTCGGCGCCCTCGGTCTGCTGCTGGCCGCGGTGTGCCTGAGCTGCATCGGCCTGGCCGACAGCTTCGCATCGCTGGTGGCGCTGTTCGTGGTCGGAATGATCGGCGTGGGCGTGTATCACCCGGTGGGGGCGTCGAGCGTGGGCCAGATTGCCGACCAGTTGCCGGGACGGCGGCGCTCGCTGGGGATCAGCTTCTTTTTCGTGTTCGGCATGGCGGGCGGGATCGCCGGATCGCTGATCGCGGGGCGGGTGGCGGCGGCCGGCGATGCGGGGTTCGACCTGCTGCGGTACGCACTGGTTCCGGGCGTTCTGGTGGCGATGGCGCTGCATCTGTGCATCCGCCGCGTGCCGCACCGCAGCCACGGGCATGACCTGATCACGTTCGACGAGGGCGAACTGGCCAGACGCTGGTCGATGATCGTGCTGCTCTATCTGGCCAACGCGATGCGATTCACCGTCAACGTCACCCTGTATTTTCTTGCGGTGCTCTGGGCCGAGGCGCTGGTGCGCGAGTCATCGCCGGCGCTAGCGGCGGAGGCGGTGGTGAAGCGCGGCGGCGAGATCGCCGGACTGCTCAACGCGCTGCTCATCGTCGGCATGGCGGCGGGCGGGTTCGCCGCCGGCGCCCTGATCCCGCGCGGGCGCGAAAAGTGGTTTCTCGTGGGCGTGCCCGTGCTGCTGTCACCGGCAGTCGTGGCATGGGGCGGCGCCGGGCTGTGGGGCGGATATGCGTGTGCGCTGCTGTCGGGGGTGGGATTCGCCTCGATGATCCCGGTGACCCTGAGCCTGGGGCAGCGCCTGCTGCCGCACCGGACATCGCTGGCGTCTGGCCTGATGCTGGGCGGCGCGTGGGCGGTGGCGGTCGCGGGGCCGCGCACAGCGCAGTACTGCCTGGGGACGCTGCGGTGGGATATCGAGCAGACCTTCCTCTTCCCGACGGCGCTGCTGCTGGCCTCGGGCCTGATCTGCCTGCCGTTGAGCGCCCGGACGCTGCGCCTGACGGCTCACGATGACGCCCATTGAGGGGCGGAAGCCGGTTACAATGCACGGGCTGAGGGCACGAGCCGTTTGCAAAGCCGTCCGATGACCGCCATCCACGCCAGCGTGAGTGACATGACCGCCGCGACTGATCCCGTCGTCCAGCCCGACCGCGGCGGCCGCCGCAACACCGCAATCCTGATCACCGGCGCGGGCGGGGAGGTGGGTCACGGCCTGATCATGGCGCTGCAGACGGCCGGGCATCGCGATGTGGTGGCGATGGATGTGCGAAAGCTCGACCGGTCGATGCGCGACCTGTGCCAGGAGAGCTACGTCGGCGATATCTGCGACAAGGCCCTGCTGGAGCGGCTGCTGGCGATGTACGAGATCCGGGAGATCTACCATCTGGCGGCGCTGCTGAGCACGCGGGCGGAGTTCGCGCCGGAGACGGCGCACGCGGTCAACGTCGAGGGAACGCTCAATCTGCTGCATCTCGCGGCCGAACAGGCGCGATCGCACGGGCAGCGGGTCAAGTTCATCTTCCCCAGCTCGATCGCGGCGTACGGCATGCCCGACCTGGCGACCAAGGCGCGGGCGGGGGCCGTGCGCGAGGATGAATACTGCCAGCCCACGACGATGTACGGCTGCAACAAGCTGGCCTGCGAGAACCTGGGGCGATACTACGCGCGGCACTATCGGCAGCTCGCCCAGGACCGCGTGTCGGACATCCTCGACTTCCGCTGCCTGCGCTTCCCGGGCCTGATCAGCGCCGACACCCTGCCCTCGGGCGGGACGAGCGACTACGCCCCGGAGATGATCCACGCGGCGGCGTCGGGCCGGCCGTATTCGTGCTTCGTGCGCCCCGATGCGCGCATTCCGTTCATGACCATGCCGGATGCGATCGAGGCGATGCTCACGCTGGCGTCGGCGGATGAGGGGCGGCTGACGCGGTGCGTGTACAACGTCGGCGCGTTCAGCCCGATCGCCGCGGAGATTCGCGACCTGGTCGTGGGCGCCTTTCCCGGGGCCGTCGTCACGTTCGCCGCCGACGAGCAGCGGCAGGCGATCGTGGACTCGTGGCCGGCGGATGTGGACTCGTCGGCGGCGGTGCGGGACTGGGGATTCGCGCCGGCGCACGACCTCCGGCGGGCCTTTGATGAGTATCTCGTGCCGCGCATCACGGCGCGGTATGCGGCGGCGGGGGAGTGAATTGGTGGCACGGGCTACAAGCCCGTGCAGCAGGAATTCGCGCGGGCATGATGCCCGTGCCACCGGAATCAGGAATCGCACTTGATGACCACCACCGAAATGACGGGCCGAGAGATCTTCAATCAGCGCACGGATGAGACGCTCCGCCGGCTCGAGGAGACCGGGCAGCTCAAGCGTCTCCAGATGATCGAGGGGCCGATGGACGCCACGATCCGGCTGCGCGGCTATGGCGAGGTGGCGTGCTTCTGCTCCAACAACTACCTGGGGCTGGCGAATCATCCCGAGGTGCGCCGCGCCGGCATCGAAGGGATCGAGCGCTACGGCGCGGGCACGGCGTCGGTGAGGTTCATCTGCGGCACGTTCGCGCCCCATGAGACGCTGGAGAGGACCATCGCGACGTTTCTCGGCGTGGAGGCGGCGTACACGTTCGTGTCGTGCTGGAACGCCACCGAGGCGCTGTTCCCGACCTTGTGCGAGCCGGGCGACATCATCATCTCCGATGAGCTCAATCACGCGTGCATCATCGACTCCATGCGCCTGGCCACGGTGATCAAGAAGGGCGTGGCCAAGACCGTTTACAGGCACAGCGACATGGAATCACTGCGGCAGGCCCTCCGGTCGGCCCGCGAGGACCCGTCGGTGACGGGGGCGATCTGGGTGGTGACGGACGGCGTCTTCTCGATGGAGGGCGACATCGCGAAGCTGCCGGAGATTCGCGGGCTGTGCGATGAGTTCGGCGCGATCCTCGCGGTCGACGACTCGCACGGCACGGGCGTGATGGGTCCGACCGGGCGCGGCACGCACGAGCATTACGGCATGAAGGGGAGGGACATCGACCTGTTCACGGGCACGCTCGGCAAGGCGCTTGGAGGCGCGGCGGGGGGATACCTGGCGGGCACGAAGCGGGCGATCGACCTGATCGGGCAACGGGGGCGGCCGACGCTGTTTTCCAACGCCCTGCCGGTCACGGTCGCCTGCTCGTCGAACAAGGCCATCGAGATTCTCATTGCCGAGCCGCAGCGGGTGCGGAAGCTGCGCGACAACGTGGCCTACGCCCGCAAGGGCATCCGCGAGGCGGGCTTCGAGGTGCTCGAGTCGCCGACGGCCATCTGCCCGATCATCGTGGGCGACACGGCGAAGGCGATCGCCATGAGCACGCGGCTGCTGGAGCTTGGGGTGTTCGCGATCGGCTTCGGCTACCCGGTGGTGCCGGAGGGCACAGCGCGGATCCGCGTGCAGGTCTCCGCCGCGCACGAGAAGGCGCACATCGACAAGCTGGCGAAGTGCCTCAGGCAGCTCAAGACCGAGATGAAATAGCCGGCACGTGGAAATGATCTCGGGATATTGACCGGATCATGCGGAAGACCCTCTGGCGTCGGGGAACACGTTCGGAATGGATGACAAGCGGGATCATCCAGCGGTCACAGCGCACGTCTCGTGCCTCAAGTGCGATTACGACCTCTTCAGTCTTCCCGTCTCGTCGAACTGCCCCGAATGCGGTCATCCGATCATCAATTCAATACCGCTGCCGCCGGCGACTCCTTCGGGAATCGAGGTCCTGAGTGCGGACGGAGTTCTTGATATCCACGTTGGCGGCAATCGGACCTCCGTCGTTCTGCATGTGGGCGCGATGTTGGCGCTCACCGTCCTTGCACTGGTGTACTCGTTCGCCCGAGACGACAAGGTCGCGAGCGCATTCCTTCTTCTGGTCGTGGTGCTGGTTCTCGGCTACGCCGTGGCATCGGCACGGCGCCAGGAATCGGCGCGATTGACCATTGATCGAACTGGCCTGAGGATCCGGCGGCAGTTTCGGAAGATGCATGAGAACCACTATTGGCCACACGGCTCGATCATCGGCGCGGCACGGATGCGCCAAACCGATGGGGCCGGCAGACCTGTCGTCGTGCTGAGAATCCGGCTTCGCGAATCAGGCCACACGCTGGAGCTGCTGGCACACTACGACGTTCGACAGATCGACTGGCTCGTGGAGGCGCTTCGTCCCTTTCTTCATGTTCCAGAGGAAGTGGATGAATAGATCAAGTTGCCTCGCCCGACAGCGCCTTCGCACTTCACTCTACCCATGAACTGCAAACTATCCGCCGCGCGCCTCGCGCACGGCCCCGACCAGCTCCCGCGCCCTCTTCGCGCACGCCGGGTTGGCCCAGTGTCCGTCCTCCTTGTACCACGAGCCGACGATGAGGGCGTCGGCGTAGGCGTAGAGGTCGGCCACGGAATCGGGCGTGACGCCCGAGCCGACGAGCAGCGGGAGCTGCGTGGCGATGCGTGCGGTCCCCAGATCGTCGATGCGGATCGCCTGGCCGGTGGCGATGCCGGTGATGATCACGCCGTCGGCGCCGAAGAACTCCGCCGCGCGGGCCATCTCGCTCACATCGAGATCCGAGGTCAGGGCGTGGGAGCTGTGCTTCTTCTTGATGTCGACGAGAATCCTGACCCGCTCGGCCCCGATCTGCTTTCGGTAGCGAAGCAGCGGGCCGGCATCGGCCCGTTCCAGCAGGCCCTCATCGGCCACGGACGAGAAGATGAACCCCTCCACGCGGATGAAGCGCGCGTGCGCGGCATGGGCGATGGCCAGGGCATCGTGATTCGCCGCCGCGAGCACCTGCACGCCCAGCGGCAGGTCCACCGCCCGCCGCACAGCGCACGCCACGATGGTCATCGCGGCGACGATTTCCGGGCCCACCCGGCGCTGGAGGTAGGGCACATCGTGCATGTTCTCGATGATCACGGCGTCGAAGCCGGCCTCGGCCAGCAGGCGAGCTTCGTCCGTCGCACGCTCAACGATCGCCTCGACGCCGAGTGTGCTGCCGGGCGTGCCCGGAAGCGCGGCAAGATGGACCATGCCGATGACGGCCTTGTCGCGGCCGAAGATTTCGGCGGCAGGCGGCATGGCGGCAGAATACCACGAGTCGGGAGAAGTTGTCTTCGGCGGGGTCACCAGCTCACGCCGTCGCCACCGCTTCCCCGGCGCGAGAATCGCGGTTCTGTGGGCCCTCGGGCGACACGGAGGGCCTCGCCGCGCCCCTCCCCGCACGGCACAGGCGTGCGGCGCGGGTGGTTTCCGGACGTCGAGCGGTGAAGACTTTTCCGGCGATCCGGTCAAGGGCGCTGCGCGTTCGACCGACGTTAGCGGGTGATGAGCTTCAGCCTTTTCAAGAAGTTCTCCCCGCGCAGGCCGGGCGGCCGGGTCATGCGTCGCGCCGAGCGGCATGCGACCAACATGCTCTCGTGCCATCTCGGCCGGGTCATCGACATCTCCGCGACGGGCATGCAGCTCCAATGCGAGGGCAAGCCACCGGTGAAGCTCGGCCAGATCGTCGAGGCCAAGCTCGATTCCGGCCACCAGCGGATTCCGATCAGGGCCCAGGTGGTCTGGATCCGCCGCCGCGGACTCAAGGCGTTCCGCCTCGGCATGCGATTCGTGAACATCTCGCGGAGTCTCCAGGCGGCCGTCGAGTCGCTGGGCAAGTTCGGCTATATCGACCTGGAGGCCGCGGCGAAGGCCCGCCAGCAGAAGTTCGGCGACCCCTATCGTGCCGCGCAGGGCCGGGCGATCAACGCGTCGGCGAACCTGCCGGATTACTACGGCATCCTCGGCATCTCTCACGAGGCCGCCGCCCAGGACATCAAGCGTGCCTATCACACGCTGGCGCGTAAGCACCATCCTGACGTCGCCCGGACCGAGGCGGACGCGGCGACCTTCCTGAGGATCACCGAAGCGTACGAAGTCCTGAACGACGCGGCCAAGCGCAAGTCATACGACCTGCGCCGAGCGGGCTGACCGCCGTCGCGGCGCGATCGGGTCGAGCGCGCGGCCGCCGGCCGGTCAGCCGATGTCTCGCTTCATGCCCAGAAGGGTCATGAGCTCCAGGCGCGACGCCTCATTCTTGATGAAGCAGCCGTGCAGCTTGCTCGTGGTCGTCCACGAGCCGGGCTTCCTCACGCCCCGGTAGCACATGCAGAAATGCTGGCACTGGATGATGACGGCGACGCCCTGGGGCTTGAGGCAATCCCAGATCGTGTCGCAGATCTGCGCGGTGAGCTTCTCCTGCACCTGAAGCCGCTTGGAGTAGGCGTCCACCACCCTCGCGATCTTGCTCAGTCCCACCACCTTGCCGTTGGGAATGTAGGCCACGTGGGCCTTGCCCACGAAGGGGACCATGTGGTGCTCGCAGTGGCTGTGCAGCTCGATGTCCGAGATCAGCACCAGCTCGTTGTAGCCCTCGACTTCGGTGAACGTCCGGCTGAGGTACTCGCAGGGATCCTCGCGGTAGCCGCGGAAGTGGTCCTGCATCGCGCCGATCACGCGCCGAGGCGTGTCGAGCAGCCCCTCGCGTTCCGGATCCTCGCCGATGTACCGGAGCAGGGCCTTGACGTGCGCCATGGCCTCCTGGTCGTCGGGGCCGGCCGGGCCCTCGAACTCGCCATTCCGATCCGGCTGCGGCGGGGGAGCCTTCTCCGGTTCGACGCGGGTCTTGTGTGCGGACTTCTCGGCCATACGCGCGCCTTTCAGCGGCCAGGGAACGATGCCGGCGGCAAAGGTCATTGTTGGAGATGGAGCTTCCACCAGTCAAGAATCTGGTGGAGGCGATGCAGGCGCAGATCCGGGGGGCCGCCGCGGCTCATGCCGTGGCTGGTCGAGCGGGGGTAGCGAACGAACCGGGTCGGGACGTTGAGCAGCTTCAAGGCGGTGAAGACCTGCTCGGCCTGCTCGATGTTGCAGCGCAGATCGCCCTCGGAGTGGATGACGAGCGTCGGCGTGCGGGCGTTGCCGATGAACTTGATCGGGCTCTGGTCCCAGCGCGGCTCGGGCCGGTCCCAGAAGTTGCCAGGGAAGTAGCCGTCCTCCTTCTCCACCCAGTCGCTCGACCCGCCCATCGAGACCAGGTTCGACACGCAGCGGTCGGTGATTGCCCCGGCGAACTCGCGGCTGTGGCCGATGATCCAGTTCGTCATGTAGCCGCCGTAGCTCCCGCCCATGACGCCCATCTTCTTCACGTTGACATTCGGGTGGGCCTTCATGTGGGCGATGACGGCCTGCATGTCCGTCCAGTCGGCCGTGCCCCAATGCCCCTTGATGGCGGCGGTGTGGTCCTGGCCGTAGCCCTTGCTGCCGCGCGGGTTGGCGTAGAAGACGATGTAGCCCGCTGAGGCGATCGCCTGAAACTCGTGAAAGAACCCCTCGCCGTACTGGGCGTGCGGGCCGCCGTGGATCTCGAGCACGGCCGGGTACTTCTTCCGGGGCGAGAAGCCCGGCGGAAGCATGGTCCACAGGTGGACCTTCGTGTCATCCGCGGTGGTCAGCCAGGTCGCGGCGGGCTTGGCCAGCGTCCGCTGGCGGAGAATGGGGCCGTTGAAGTTCGAGCGCGGCGTGGTCCTGATCGAAGCGTCCGAGAGATCGCCGGCATGGATCTCGGCCAGTTTCGTCGGCTCGGAGGCCGTCAGGGCGATCGTCGAGGAGTCGCCCGAGCAGTTGCCCATGTCGTGATCGATGCGCCCGCGGGTCAGCACATCGACGGCGCCGCCCGACGGCCTGATCGACGCGATATGGACCTGGCCGTGCCGGCCGAGCTTGAAGAGGATGCGGCGGGAGTCGGGCCGCCACTGCAACGATGGACCGAACGCGACCTCGGCCGTGTCCGAGATGGCCACGGCGAGCAGGCAGTGGTCCGTTTTTCGCGTCAGACTGCGGGCGTTGCCCTTGACCGGGTCGCACACCCAGAGCTCCAGGTTCTCGACGCTGTAGATGTCATCCTCTCCCTTGCGACCGGCGTAGGCGATGCGCGAGCCGTCGGGGGACCACTTCGGACAGGCCTTGGGGCCCTCCGGCAGGTTGGGAATGGGCACGATGCGACCGGTTGCGGCGTCGATGCGGATCAACTCGCACAGCTCCGGTCGCACGAGGGCCTGGCGATGGCGATTGGTGGCGACGACGATCTGGCGGGAGTCGGGCGCGATGTCGAAGCTGAACAGGCCGAGGGTGTCCTTGTCGTACAGGAGCCGGTGCGCGCCGGAATCGACCTCCACGCGATAGAGGTGGAAGCGCTGGGCGTTGAAGTAGCCGTCGCCATCGAGGCGGTACCACCAGTCATCGAGGACGCGAGGCGGGTCCGCCAGGCCTTTCTCCTCTCGCTGCTTCTTCGCCGCTTCCGTCCAGGCAGGATCCTGCTCGCGGACGCTGGCCGCGAGATACGTGCCGTCCGGAGCCCACTGGAAGCTCGCCAGCGCGCCCTCGGGGAACTTCGTGAGCGGCACGGCCTCGCCCCCGCCCGCCCCGATGACGTAGATCTGCGGCTGGTGCTTCTCGCGCGCGCCGATGAAGGCGATGCTCGAGCCGTCGGGCGACCATCGCGGATGCGAGTCGCGCCCGCCGCTGGTGAACTGGCGCGGCGCTTCATCGCCGCGGGCGTTCACGATCCAGAGATTGCTCACATATTCGTTCTTCTCGCCGACGTGCTTGCGCGTGAAAACGATCCGGGCGCCATCCGGCGAGACCTGCGGGCTGCCGACGAGCTTGAACTCCAGCAGATCCTCGGGGGTGATGGGGCGTTTTCCCGGGCGCCGGCTCGATCGCCGGTTCGTGGCGGCGCGGCGGCCTTTCTTCCTGGTGGCGGTGGCGGGCATGGAGTTTCTCGCATCGCGGGCTGGATCAGCAGGGTTGCGGGACACGCGTCCGGTTCCTGCGGAAGCCGCTGATTGTAACGACTCGCGCCGCGGACCTTATCGGCTACGATGCCGGGCATGTCGGCATCGCTCAGCAACCGCGAACTGCTCCGGCGCCTGGTCGGCTTCGATACGACGAGCGTCAATTCGAATGCCGCCCTCGCGGACTTCATCTGCGGGTACCTCGAGCGCGATGGCGCGCGCATCGAGCGTCAGACGTGCGATGATCCCGCCAAGGTCAACCTGCTGGTCATGGCCGGGCCGGAGCCCGCGGATGACTCGGGCCTGCTGCTGTCGGGGCACATGGATGTGGTGCCCGCCGTGGAGCCGGAGTGGGAGAGCGATCCCTTCGACCTGACCGAGCGCAATGGGGCGCTGTACGGCCGCGGCTCGTGCGACATGAAGGGCTTTGTCGCCCTGGCGATCAACCTGTTTCGCTCGTTCGACCGCTCGGTTCTGACGCGTCCCTTCGGCCTTTTGCTCACCTGCGATGAGGAACTGGGCACGCTGGGGGCGCAGCACTTCGCGAACAACTGGCCGGAGGACCGGCCTCTGCCGCGCAGCGTGCTCGTGGGAGAGCCGACGTCGCTGCACGCCGTTCGCATGCACAAGGGACACGTGACCATGCGCATCGAGCTGACCGGCGTCTCGGCCCACAGCGGCTCGCCGCACCTGGGCGTCAACGCGATCGAGCCGGCGGCCGAGATCATCATGCTGCTCAGGGCGTTTCGACAGGAGCTCCAGGAACAGCGCGGCGAGACGAGCCGGTACTTTCCCGAGGTCCCATACCCGGTCCTCAACATCGCCACGATCGAGGGCGGCACGGCGGACAACATCGTGCCCGACCACTGCGTGATCCATCTCGGCATCCGGCTCCTGCCGGGGCAGACCTCGGCCGGCCCCGTGCAGCGCGTGTGCGAGGCCGTCGAGTCGGTGATGCGCGGCAGGGCCTTCGAGGTCGAGGTGCTCAACGAGAGCCCGCCGCTGCTGCTGGATGAGCGCGCCGAGGTCTGCCGGGCGCTGTGCGGCCTGATCGGGCAGTCGCAGACCTTTGGCGTCACGTATGCCAGCGATGCCGGGCCCCTCCAGCAGACGCTGGGCATGGAATGCGTGCTCTTCGGCCCCGGCACAATCGACGTGGCCCACAAGCCCAACGAGCACCTGCCCATCGCCGAATGGGAGCGGGCCGTGCCGATCGTCGAGGCGCTCGTGCGCCGGATGTGCACATCGTGAGCCGCGCCCAGGTGATCGAGGCGGACCTGGCGTGGACCGGCGCGCGGTTCGAGCGCGGCATCCGCATCGCTGTCAACGGTGACGGTGTGATCGAGCGAACGGGCGAACTGGACTCGGAGCCGACGCTGCGCCTGCGGCATCGCGCCCTGCTGCCGGGCTTCGTCAACATCCACAGCCACGCCTTCCAGCGCGGCTTGAGAGGCCTGGGCGAGACGTTCCCGCCCGGCGGCACGGGCAGCTTCTGGACGTGGCGCGAGGCCATGTACGACCTGGTCGAGCGCCTCGACGAGCCGTTGCTCTACGACCTGTCGCATCTGGCCTTCACGGAGATGCTGCGCGCGGGGATCACCACCGTTGGCGAGTTCCATTACGCGCACCACAGCGCTTCCGCCGCCGATTTCGCACTCGATGCGGTCGTGCTTCGGGCAGCGCAGGACGCCGGCATCCGCATGGTGCTGCTCGAGACCTGCTACGAGACGGGCGGGATCGGCCAGCCGCTACAGGGCGCACAGCGGCGCTTTGAAACAACGTCACCGGACGAGTTCTGGGGGCAGGTCGACCGGCTGAAGACCGCGGCGGCGAGCGCCGGGCATTCGGTGGGCGTCGCGGCCCATTCCATTCGTGCCGTGCCGCTGCCGCGCCTCATCGAACTGCACGAGGAGGCATGCCGCCGGGGGCTGGTGTTTCACATGCACGTGGAGGAGCAGCCGCTGGAGATCGAACAGTGCCTGGAGGCCTATCACAAGACGCCGATGGCGCTGATCATCGATTCGCTCGCCGTCAATCCGCTCTTCACGGCGATTCACTGCACGCACGCCGCCGCCAGCGACATGAACGAGTTCCTGATCGCCGGAGGCAACGTCGGAATCTGTCCCCTGACCGAGGCGAACCTCGGCGATGGCCTGGCCAACGTGCCTCAGATCCTGCGCGAGGGCGGCCGGATCTGCCTGGGCACCGATTCCAATGCGCGGCTGAGCTTCACCGAGGAAATGCGCATGCTCGAATACGGCCAGCGACTGCGGCACCAGAGACGCGGCATCTGCACCGATGACGCCGGACGCAATGGCGCTGTGCTGCTCGAGGCGGCGACGATCAACGGGGCGCGGTCGCTGGGGATCCGGGCCGGACGCCTGGCCGCCAATCACCTCGCCGATTTCGTCGCGATCGATCTCGAGGCACCGATCCTCGACGGCTGGGCCGACGACACGTTGCTCGAGTCGTTGGTTTTCGGGTCCGGCAACGAGGCGATCGCGGCGGTCTGCGTGGGAGGTCGATGGATCGAGACGGCGGGATTGTCACGCTGAAGCGTTGATTGCGTGCGGGGACTGACGAGCGGCAGACGCGGCCCGGTGTGGCCCCGCGCTGCTCGACGACAACCCTGCAACCGTGTACGCTTGACGCCCTATCAATCAATCGTTTGATTGAATACAATGGCCGCGCAGGAGGTATCACAGCGATGTCCGAAGCACTCAAACAGACCCGGGAATGCCTTCTCGAAGCTGCTGTAAACCTTTTCAGCGAAAAAGGTTATGCAGCGGTCGGGACGCGCGAGATCGCAGAGGCGGCCGGGGCCAACCTCGCGTCGATCAAGTATCACTTCGGCTCGAAGCGGGACCTGTACCTTGCCGCGATCGGCCACGTGATGTTGCGGAATGAGGGCGAGAGTGCCTGGCAGATTCTCGCATCGCTCCAGGAGACGCCGGCGCAGGCCGATGGCGCCCTCGAGGCCGCCGTGGCCCTGGTGCGGTTCATGCGGCGGTTTCTCCGGCATCTCATCCAGCCGGGAAACGGATCCCAGTCGTGCAGCAGTCTGATCATCCGCGAGGCGCTGACGCCCAGCGAGGCGATGGACACGATCGTCGATGAGTTCCTCACGCCCAACAACGAGCTGATCGTCGGCGCTCTCGGCCGGCTGGTGCCCGATGCCGAGCGGAGCCACCTCGAGCACCTTGCCGCCGCGGTGCTGGGACAGTTGCTGCACGTGCGGATCTTCCGACCATTCGTGGAGCGGCTTCAGGGCGTGGACCTGTCCGATGCGGCGGAACTGGACGAGATTGCGATGCACATCGCCGAGTTCTCGCTCCGCGGGCTGGGCCTGAACGATTTGTTCATCATCGAAGCATTGCAGGCGGCGCGCGACAATGATCTTGTGGCCGCAAGGGGGCGCCGCTCATGAGCGCCATGATGACGATGACGCGGCGCCGCGGCGGCCGCGACCGCGCGGCGGCGACGCTGGCGGTGCTTGCGACGATCGCGGCGACGGCCGGCGCCGGGGGGCAGATGCCGCCGTCGCCGGTGCGGGTGGATGAAGCGAGGATGGAGAACGTGAAGGAGATGCGGCGGGTCACCGGCGACCTCCGCGCCATCGCCCGCTCGCGCGTGGCGACCTTCGAGGAAGGCATGGTGATGACCCTGCCCGTCACCGAGGGCCAGCACGTGGAGAAGGGCCAGGTCCTGGCCACGATCGACAGCCGCCGTCTGTCCCTGCAACTGAAGCGCGCCGAGGCCGTGGAGCAGGTCGCTGTCGCCACGCTCGCCGAGCGCGAGGCCCAGGCCGAACTGAGCCGCTACGACGTCGAGAAGCTCCGGCTGCTCGAGCAGCGCAGCTCCAGCAACCCCAAGGAGCTGGCCGACGCCGAATGGCAGCTCACGGCCGATGAAGCGCGGCGGGACCAGGCCCGCCAGCAGGTCGACGTGATCCGCGCCGAGACGGACCTGCTCCGAACACGCCTCGAAGATACGACCATCATCGCCCCCTTCGACGGCGCGGTGATGATCAAGCACACCGAAGTCGGCCAGTGGATCGGCGAGGGAGATCCGGTCGTCGAGATCGTGGCGATCGGCGCCTACGACGCGTGGCTCGATGTGCCGCAGCGCTTCGCGGATGCGATCATCGGCAAGGACGTGACGATCCAGGTCACGATCGAGGCGATCGGGCGCGTGGTGGAGCCGCAGACGCCGCGCGTGGTGCGGCAGGTCGATCCCACCGCGCGGACCTTCGCGGCGATTATCCGCGTCGACGACGAGGCCGACGCGCTCGCCCCGGGCATGTCCGTCATCGGATGGACGCCGACCGGCAAGGTGGGGGAGCACCTCACCATCGACAAGGATGCGCTGCTGAAGAACCCGACGGGCTATTACGTCTTCGTCGTGCGCGAAGGCCGCACCGGCGGACTGGCGGCGATGCCCGCGGACGTCGAGGTCGAGTTCGACCTGGGCGAGCGCCTGGCCGTGCGCAGCGCCATGATCCGGCCCGGCGACCGCATCGCAGTCGAGGGCAATGAGCGGCTGTTCCCGACCGCGCCGGTCACCATCACCACCGCGGCCCTGACCGAGGTGCCGAAGCCATGAGTCTGATCCGCCTGTTCATCCGCCAGCCGGTGACGGTGACGGTGGGGGTGGTCCTGGTCATCCTCGCCGGCCTGATCGCGCTTCAGCGCATTCCCATCCAGCTCACGCCCAACGTCGAGGACACGGTCATCAACGTGAGCACGTTCTGGGAGGGGGCCAGCCCGGAGGAGGTCGAGCTGGAGATCGTAGACAAGCAGGAGGAGCGCCTCATCGGCATCCCCAGCCTCCGCGAGATGACCAGCACCTCCTCGCAGAGCTTCGGCGGCATCCGCCTGGAGTTCGCCCTCGGCACCCCCAAGGCCGACGCCCTGCGCGAGGTCAATATCAAGCTCCGCGAGGTGTCGGACTATCCGGAGAACGTGGACGAGCCGGTCATTTCCGCCTCCGACCGCGAGTCGCGCGACTACATCGCATGGATCATGCTCGGCGCGACCGATCCGGACTTCGATGTGCGCACGCTGCGCGACTTCGCGCTGGATCGCATCGAGCCCGCGCTGGAGCGCGTGCCGGGCGTGTCGGAAATCAACGTCCTGGGCGGGCGCGAGCGGGAGGTGCAGATTCAGTTCGATCCCGTGCTGCTGGCGCAGTACAAGGTCACCCCCCGCCAGTTCGTGCAGGCGATCCAGCAGAACAACCGCAACATCTCGGCGGGGGCGGTCGCCGACGGCAAGCGCGATGTCCGGCTGCGCACGATCGGCCAGTTCGAGTCGCTCGCGCGAGTCGAGGACACGATCATCGCCCACACCGCGGGCGGGCCCGTACACGTGCGCGATGTGGCCGACGTGGTCATGACCTACAAGGAGCCGGCGAGCTTCGTGCGCTCCAAGGGCGAATCGGTCATCGCCATCAACGCCCAGCGTGAGCCGGGCTCCAACGTCATCGAGGTCATGGCCGGTCTGCGCGACGCCCTGGAGGAACTGAACCGGCCCGGCGGCCTGCTCGAGGAGCACGCCCGCCTGATCGGGCTGGACGGGACGCTCTCTCTGCGTCAGGCCTATGACCAGACCGTCTACATCGACGACGCCCTGGCCCTCGTGCAAAGCAACATCTGGATCGGCGGCGCGCTGGCGACGCTGGTGCTGCTGCTGTTCCTTCGCTCGGCCCGATCGGTGGGCATCATCGCCCTGGCCATTCCCATCTCCATCATCGGTGCGGTCGTGGTGATGGTGATGATGGGCCGCAGCGTCAACGTGATCAGTCTCGCCGGCATGGCCTTCGCCGTCGGCATGGTGGTGGACAACGCCATCGTGGTCCTGGAGAACATTTTCCGGCACCTGGAAATGGGCAAGAAGCCGCGCGCGGCGGCCTTCGACGGAACGAAGGAAGTCTGGGGCGCTGTGCTCGCCTCGACCCTGACCACCATCGCGGTGTTCATCCCCATCCTGCTCATCCAGGAGGAGGCGGGCCAACTCTTCCGCGACATCGCCCTGGCGATCTGCGCCGCCGTGGGGCTGAGCCTGATCGTCTCCATCTCCGTCATCCCCGCCGCGGCGGCCCGGGTGCTGCGCGTCGGGGGCTCGTGGTCCGGCCACGAGGCGTGGGAAGAGTCGATGATGCACAAGCACCCCGTGCTGGGCTGGGTGCTGTTTCCCATCGGCATCATGGCGGCGATCGACCGCTTCGCGCGAAGCTGGCCGGGCGGCCTCGCCCGCTTCATCCGGTTCTCGAGCGGTTCGACGACGGTGCGGGTCGGCGTCGTCGCCGTGCTGACCATCGTCTCGGTCGCGGGCACATGGCTGCTGCTGCCGCCGTCGGACTACCTGCCCCAGGGCAACCGCAACCTGGTCTTCGGTCTGCTCATTCCGCCGCCGGGCTACAACCTCGACCAGCAGTTGCTGCTGGCCGAACGGGTGGAGGCGACTGTGCGGCCGTACTGGGAGGCGGGCGACCTCAAGCCAACGGACCCGGCGGCCTACGCCCGGGCCCGCGACGGCCTGGCCGAGGTGCCGCTTGTGGACTTCATGGGCCGGCCGGAGGGCGAGCCGGTCCAGCCGCCGCCCCTGGAGAACTACTTCTTCGTCGGGGTGGAGAACATTCTCTTCCAGGGCGGGGTGGCGACCGAGGCGGACCGCGTCGCGGACGTGGTACCCCTGCTCCAGTACGCGGCGAGAAGTGACGTCGCGCCGGGCGTGTTCGCGTTCGTGCGGCAGATTCCGCTCTTCCGGCTCGGCGGGTCGAGCGGCTCGGCGGTCAAGCTGGAGTTCGTCGGCTCGGACCTCAACCAGATTTCCGCCGCGGCCAGTGCCGCGCAGGATCGGCTGCGGCAGAAGGGCTACAACGATGTGCAGGCGAATCCCGGGAATTTCAACCTGCTCACGCCCGAATTGCACATCGTGCCGGACCTCGATCGCCTCAGCGACTTGGGCATGACGACCGTGGACCTGGGCCTGGCGGTCCAGGCGGCCGGCGACGGGGCGATCATCGGTGAATACCGCGAAGGCGGCGAGGCGATCGACCTGAAGGTGATCACCGCCGACGCGGCAAACCGCGAATCGACGTTCGGACTTGGCTACCTGCCGATCGCCACGCCCACGGGCCATCTCGTGCCGTT
>Ga0299906_10001642_pt1 | contig 19050 bp, 13 predicted proteins | sample RVTome_14_FD_200259 | JGI IMG/M metagenome (GOLD analysis project Ga0299906, IMG submission 200259) | Soil microbial communities from uranium-contaminated site in the Upper Colorado River Basin, Wyoming, United States - RVT145D125 (version 2) ...
GGGGGGGTTGTTCGCCACCGACGCGCTCAACATTCTGGTTGGATTGCTGCTCGTCACCGCCTATCGATGGAGCGTTGCGAGCGTGCCCTTCTTCGCCGTGCCGCTGCTCGTCGCGCGCGAGGCTTACCGGCGCCACATGGCCACCGTCGTCCTGCAGCATCGATTGGAGGCGGTGCGACGCGCCGCCCATGAGATCGGATCCACGCAGGACATAGGTGATGCCATCGCCGGCTTCCTGGTGGAGGTGCGCGACTGCTTCGATGCGGGAGGAGTAGAACTCGCCGTTCAGCAGAAGGACGCAACCACGATCCACCGACTTGCCGGGCATGACGGCCACCCGCACGCCTCCTCGGTCCGATACCAGCGTGGCACGTTCGTTCAAACGCTGATCGAGCACGGGCGCGCGCTTGTCGCTGATCGCGATCACCCACAGGTCGGAGCGCTGCTCGTCGATGGCGGATGGGACAACGCGATCGCGGTGCCGCTGCGATACCAAGGACGGACGACAGGGCTTCTCGCCGTGTATGACCGCGGGGGACAGATCCGCGATGAGGATGATCTGTCCGTCCTGGAAGCGCTCGGCGCTGAGGTGACGGTTGTGATCATGCGCGGGATCCTCGAGCAGGAGGTTCGTCGCGAACGGCGGCGGTTGGGCGAGCTGGTCAACTACACCAGGGATGCGGGCCTGGCGCTGGATGAGCACGGGATCGTCTTGATGTGGAACGCAGGTCTCGAGCGGATCACGTCATACCCGGCCGAGCAGATCGTGGGGACCTCGCTCCCCGGCCCGCTCGACCCCACCGACCCGGCGGGACGTCCGGTCCGCATGGAAGCCTGGGCAGATGGTGAGGCTCTGCCGAACGAGCTGATCCTGCGAACGCGGACCGGGCAGGCGCGGTGGCTTTTCGTCTCGTATACCCGGCTGCCCGCGACCGCATCGAATCCGGCGATGCTCGTCGTCGTCGGACGAGACGTGACGGCGCAGCGCGAGACCGAACAGATGCGCGAGGCGTTCGCCGGAACCGTTGCGCACGAGTTGCGCGCGCCGCTGTCGCCGATCTTGGGCTGGGCGGGAACGCTGGTGGATCACTACGACAATCTGACGCGGTCCCAGCGGCTCGACATCGTGAGTCGGATCCGCGATCAGGCGGAGCATCTCGAACGCTTGATCTCCAAGCTCCTCGAGGTCTCCACCTCGCAGACCGGCAGGACCCGTCGGCGCGCGACCATCCCCGACGTCGTCGCGCTCGTACGCAAGGTGCTGGATGGAGAACGGGACGAGGAACCCGAGCGGATGATCGTACTTCGCGAACCCTCACGGCCGGTACGCGCGAGAGGTGATGAGATCTGGGTCGAGCAGATCCTCACCAACCTGCTCTCGAACGCGCGGAAGTACTCACCCGAAGGAAGCGCGATCGAGATCGACGTCCGCGAGGATGACAACGAGGTTGCTATCGCGGTGACCGATCACGGGCCGGGGATCCCCGATGATCAGCTCGAGAGGATCTTCGAACCGTTCAGGCGCGCACCCGGCTCCGACGGCGTCGAAGGAACCGGCCTGGGTTTGTACGTCTCGCGCCAGCTCGCGCGCGCCCTCGGCGGCGCGCTGACGGTTCAGAGCAGGCCGGGGCAGGGCGCAACGTTCACGTTGCTCATCTCAGCCCACCAACGGAGCCACGTGCCGGATCGCAAACCCTCATCGTTGGGGGCCTGAAGGTCTCGGTCGCAGGCCCGGAGCCGGTGCGTCAGGACAGCTCGATCGGCGTGTTCCTGGCCAGGCGCACGGTCTCGATGGTGACGCTGCCGTTGCCAATCGCTGCTCGCGCCTCGGCCTCACCCGCCTCGGCTGCGGAAGCGAGGTCGATCTTCGCCAGCACCGAGACCGTATGGACACCGGTTCCAACCGCGCCGATGATGAAGTTGAATGAGTTCGCGTTCATGGTGTCGAGGATGAGCTGAGTTTCCTCCGGAGTCGTTTCGCACTCATCCTCGGTGGTCTCCCCGTCGCCGTTCTCGTCCTCGCACTCCTCGATGCCGGCGTAGCGGCTCGACAGGGTCTGCGTGCGCCGGCAGAACGTCGTTTCCCCCGGCGAGGCGACGCGCTCGCTCGCGGTGCCGGCGTCGAGCACGACCATCACCGATACGCCGCTCTCGGCGGTGGAGGTGTCGAGGATCCCCTCCTGGCTGACGGTCTTGGTGCGCGTGTAGAGGCCGCACTCCAGCGAGACGTCGATGAACAGAGCCTTCCCGTTTGGCGTCTTGATCGGTGCGGCGAGGATCTGCGTCCAGCCGACGTTCTCCGACGACAGGATGTTGATCTTCCCTACTTGCGCAGATGCCTTCGACGCCGGTTGGCCGGCGCCGATCGCGGACGGAGTGGCGACCAGTGCGGTCAAGGCCAGACAGATCCCGAGCATGCGGATAGCGTTCCTCACGAGCGTTCCCTCCTTGTGCGCGAACCGGTTCCTCTGAACGGTCCTATGAACGAGGAGAGCTGCCACCGGTTCGGTCGCCGCGCAGTTCGAGGGTGCGCCTCCGACCGTTTCGCCGCTGTTATGGCATCTTGTGCACGAGCGACCCGCTGGTGTTCGGGATGTGCTAGCAGGCGTCCGCGTGCTCGGTTGCGATGCGTCGGTGGGCGCGCCGCAGGTCCTCTGCTACGCGCGCGGCGAGTCGAAGCGACAAGGCGGGGACCGCGTGCAGCACGCCCCAGAACTCTCGGCGCGCCAGCACGAAGCCTTCCACGTCGGTGAGCGCCCTGACGGTGGGAACCTGGGGTTCCCCCTCGAGCAGCGTCAGCTCGCCGAAGTGATCGCCCGGCCCGAGGATGCCGATCCGGCGACCCTCCACGGTGGCCTCGGCAACGCCACTGGTAAGGATCATGAACTGGGGCTGCGGGTGCCGCTCGGTCGCGATGACTGCTCCCTCGGGGATCGAGACCGGATCGGCGCGCCGGGCCACCACGGCGAGCTGGCGCCGCGGGAGCCCGCGGAACAGCGGCACTTCTTCGAGTCCCCCAAGGCGGTCGATCCGGGATCGGCCGCCCAGCATGCGCAGGGCGCGTGCGGCTTTGCGTTCCTGCCAGAACCTCATGGGGGTCCCCTTTCCTGAAGGGCCCCGTCCGTCGGGGCGTGTGCCGTGCCCGGCCCGGGAGATGAGGCGCTGCCGTGCCGCCTCGGCGAGGAGATCCTGGTGTCGCTGTCGCACCAGTTCCTCGTGGATGAGGATCATCGTCTTCCCCCCTTCGCTGGTGACTCTTGACCTGGCGCCCTGTAATGGGCAAGATGTAGCTTGGTCATTACGCTACACCCGGAGAGGTTCATGAGTCAAGCAGATTTCGGTCCTTACATGGAATGTTCCCTTGCGCTGGCCGTAGACCTGGTCAACACCCGGGATCCGGTCGACGGAAGCGAGGACCTCAGCGACGTCGACGCGCTCGCGACCTTCCTCCGCGAGCACGAGATGAGCGACGTCAAGCGCCCGACCTCACGCGATCTCCAAGAGGTCCGGAGCCTGCGTACCTCGCTACGGGAGGTGTTCGAAGCCGACGACGAGCAGAAGGCCGTCGCCATCCTCAACGAGCTGCTCGCGTCGGCGGACGCCCGACCCGTGCTGACCAACCACGATGGGCCGTGGCATCTGCACTACACGCCGAGCGGAACGCCGCTCGGGCCCCGCCTCGCGGCGGAGGCGGCGATGACCTTGTCTGTGGTGATCGCCGGGGAAGGATTCGACCGGCTGCGAACCTGCGACGGGGACAGGTGTGTCGACGTGTTCATCGACGAGTCGCGCAACCACTCCCGTCGGTACTGCAGCCCAAGCGTCTGCGGGAACCGCGCGAGCGTGGCCGCGTACCGCGCGCGGCAGAAAGCGGCGACGCCGCCTCCCTGAGCGAGACCTCCGTGTCCCGGAGCTACCCTCACCATTTTCCCCTCGACGCGCTCGACCCGGCCGCCGCGGCTCGGTAGTTTGGCTCCGCGATGACGGCGCCGACCATGGACGAGCCTCCGAAGCCTGCATTGCGGGGCAGGCTCCATCAGGTCGCGTTCTTCTTCTGGGTTCCCGCGGGCGTCGCGCTCGTCGCGCTGGGACGCACTCCGGCTGCCCGAGCCGCATCGGCCGTCTACGCGGTCTCGGTGATGGCGCTGTACGGCGTGAGCGCGCTCTACCATCGCTTCCCCTGGTCCCCCCGCTCCCGGCAATGGATGCGTCGCGTCGATCACTCGACGATCTTCGTGTTCATCGCCGGGACGTATACGCCGTTGAGCGTCTTGGCTCTGCAAGGCGCGTGGCGGGTCTCGATCCTTGCCGCCGTCTGGGGCTGTGCAGCCGTGGGTGTCGCTCTCAAGATCACGCGTCTGCGCGCGGCGAGCCCGGCCGGCACGGCGATGTACGTCGCCCTGGGGTGGACGGCGATCATCGCGATGCCCCAACTTGTTCGCGACCTGACCGCCACAGAGATCACGCTGCTGTTCCTCGGCGGCGCGCTGTACACGGCGGGGGCGATCGTCTATGCCCTGCGGAGGCCGGATCCCAACCCGCGCGTCTTCGGCTTCCACGAGCTGTATCACTCGCTGGTCATCGGCGGCAGCATCTGCCACTACGCGATGATCCTGCGCTTGTCACTTGCGGGTTCCTAGGAGGGGGTCACGCGGGGCGCGGCGAAGGTGGGGGTTGGCAGGAATGCCGCCTCAGAGGGCGAACCTCGAGAAGGGCAGGAATGCCGCCTCGGAGGGCGAACCTCGAGAGGGACCGCGCGCGCTGCCGCGCCCATCAGGCTCAAGCAGGGGGGACCGATGAACACCATCTCTCGACGCCGCGTTGGCCTCGCGACGCTCGCTGTGCTGGCTGCCATGCTCGCGCCGGCGATATCCCCGGCGGCGCGCCCCGGCGCGATCTACGGCTACATCCCGATGGAGGACGGGGTCACGCTGAAGTATCAGGTGTTGCTCCCCGATCCGGATGTCTGGGGCGATGGCCCGTACCAGATGGTGATGGATTACTCGGGGTACGTCCCCGCGCAATCCATCTACGACGGGCTGCACCACCGGTTCCGCGAGTCCGGCTACGCGGTTGTGGGCCTCAACATAAGAGGCACGCATTGCTCGGGCGGCTACTTCGACTACTTCGAGCCTCTCCAGGCGCGTGACGGTGCGCGCGCCATCGAGTACCTCACCGGACACCTCGAGATCGAGGGCTACGAGCGGCCGGGGATGCTCGGCGACAAGCTCGCGATGGTCGGCAAGTCCTATCCCGGCATCACGCAGCTCTTCGTTGCCGCGGAACGGCCGCGCGGGCTCGCCTCGATCGTGCCGGGCCACGTCTTCGGCGACCTGTACCGCGACGTGCCGTTCCCCGGAGGGATCCTCAACGCCACCTTCGCCGGTTACTGGTCGGCGTCGCGGGCGGCCGAGACGATGTACTCCGGGCCGGCCTGGTGGCAAGCGAACCAGGACGACGATCAGTGCATCGAGAACTGGCCCGAACACGCGCCGAACACGCCGTACAACCCGTTCGTGCAGGCGACCTACAACCAGTACGACGGACCCTTGTTCTGGGAACGCTCGCCTTGGTGGTGGGCCGACCAGATCGACGTGCCCACGTTCTTGGTCGAGGCGTGGCAGGACGAGCAGGTCGGATCGCGCGCGACGCACCTGATCGAGCGGTTCCGCCCGGGGCTGCCCTGGAAGTTCCTCGCCGCCAACGGTGACCACGGCGAGTACTACGGGGAGCAGGTGCTGCCGCATATCTATCGGTTCCTCGAGTTCACCTTGCGCGGCGAAGACTTCGTCCCCGGCGACTTCGGGGAGGCGTACGACTTCAACCCGGACGATGAGCGGAACGGCTGGATCGGCTCCGCCGGGTTCCCCGACGCGACGGCGGCGGAGTACTGGGCGGAAGACCCGGTGACCATCAACTTCGAGAACGGCGCGAACGGCGGCCGGCGTGCGGCCTTCGCGCAGACGTTCTCGGCATGGCCGCCCGCGGAGACGGTGGCCACTCGCCTCTACCTGACCACCGACGGGACGCTCAGCGCGGATCCGCCGGGTTCGACGGCGCCCGATCCCGACGCCGGACCGCTCGAGCGGCTTCCCGCGACGGAGGCGCGACTGGCGGGCGCGGTGGACTACCTGTACGCGCCGTACGCGGGGACGCAGGAACGCGGCGATGCGGAACTGGCCGACGGCGTCGGGGGCGACTGGCAGCGCAAGCCGCCGGAGGGCTCCTACGCGATGTTCACGTCGGAGGCGTTCGAGCAGGACACCATGTTGCTCGGCACGGCCAGCGCCGACCTGTGGATCACCTCGACCGCGCCGGACACCGACCTCGAGGTCGCGTTGACCGAAGTGCGGTCGGATGGTCAGGAGGTCTTCGTGCAGAAGGGCTGGCTGCGTGCGAGTCACCGGATGGAGGACGCGCGCTTCTCGACCGAGCTGCGTCCGTTCCAGACGCACCGGCTCGCCGACGTGGCACCGCTGGTGGCGGGGCATCCCACGCTCGCGCGCGTCGAGATATTCCCGTTCGGCCACGCGTATCGCGCCGGATCGAAGCTGCGCATCTGGGTGAACGCGCCGAACATCGTTCCCGACCTGTGGGGCTTCGCGGCGCTGCCGATACCGGCGCTCAACACCATCTACACGTCGGCCTACCATCCGTCGTCGATCGCGCTGCCGGTGATCGAGGGCGCGACGGTGCCGACCGGCTACCCCGCGTGTGGCTCGTTGCGGAAGCAGCCCTGCCGCCCCGAGGGATAGAAGGTCGCGCACGGGGCACGTTCCTAGGCGGAGCCCGGGGCACGTTCCGAAGGGGATTATCCTGTTCGGATGGTGCGCGGCTTCGAGCGGCGGCCAAGGCGGGGCGGATGATCGAGCAGCGAGGCCCGGAGTCGCCGGCGTCGAGCGTCTTCGTCGGCCGTTCCCACGCGCTCGCAGAGCTCGACGCCGCGCTCGATGCGGCGGAGGGCGGTCGGGGCAGTTTGGTCCTGGTAACCGGGGACCCCGGCATCGGCAAGACGCGGCTCGTCGGGGAGCTTGCCGTGCGTGCCCGCGCGCGCGACACCCTCGTGCTGTGGGGCACCTGCTGGGAAGGCGGTGGTGCGCCCGCTTACTGGCCCTGGGCGCAGGTCCTGAGGGCTTGGATGCACGAAACCGGCGTCACCTCGCTCGATCTCGTTGGCCCGCGAACGTTGGATCTTGCTCCGCTCCTCCCGGAGCACGCGAGCGATGCCTCGGGGGCGGCCAAGGCAGAGGACGCCGAGCGGGTTCGGTTCCGGCTGTTCGACGCGCTCGCGGACGCGCTGCTGCATGGGGCCGAGCACCAGCCGATGCTGGTCGTGCTCGATGATCTTCACTGGGCGGACACATCTTCGCTCCTCGCGCTCCGGTTCGTGGCCGGCGAGTTGCACCGCGGGGGGCTGCTCGTCGTAGGCATGTTCCGCGACCTCGAGGTGGACCGCGGGCACCCTCTCGCCTCGGCGCTGGCGGATCTCGACCGGATGGCGTTGCGGCTCCCTCTGTCGGGCTTGGTGCGTGCCGAGGTCGCCCGGGTCATCGCGATCACCACCGGCGCCGAGCCCGAACCGGATGTCGTCGATGCGGTCCTCCGGCGGACGGGTGGGAACCCGCTGTTCGTCCGCGAGCTCGTGCGGCTCGCCTGGGTTGACGGCTCGATCGAGACGCTCGCTGATGACCCGTCGGCTACCGGCGCCATGCCGGCGAGTGTTCGGGAGGTCATAGGGCGCCGGCTCGTCAGGCTGCCGTCCGAGGCGCGGGCGATCCTCGAGGTGGGCGCCGTGGAGGGCGAGGAGTTCATGATCGGATCGGTCGCGCGGGTCGCGGGGATCGAAAGGCATGTTGCGCTCGACGCGCTCGAGCATGCGATCGGCGCCCGGCTCGCCGCCGGGATCCCCGACGCGCCTGCGCGCTACGGCTTCGCTCACCCTCTGATCCGGGAAGTCCTCTACCAGGGGATGTCCGCCGAGCGCCGGGCGTCCCTGCATGGCCGAACCGGCGAGGTGCTCGAAGAGCTTCACGGCGACGCCCCCGAGCACCTGGCCGCGATCGCCTTGCACTACGTGCGGGCCGCGCCATTGGGGGAGGCCCGGCGAGCGCTCCGGTACGCGCAGCTGGCCGGCGAGCAAGCGATGGTCACGCTGGCGTGGGAGGAGGCCGCCCGGCATTATGAGCGCGCGCTCGGGATGCTCGACCTCGAGCCGGGGGCGGATGGCGAGAACCTGCGATGCGATCTACACCTGGCGCTTGGGCGCGCGCGGGTGCGGGCAGGTGAGACCGAGGCGGCGCGGGACGCGTTCCGCGCGGCCGCCGCCCTGGCGCGCGACGTGGGCGACTCGCAGCGGCTGGCGGCAGCCGCGCTTGGCCTCGGCTCCGCGTCGCCGGTGTGGGGCGTGGATCCAGAGCTTGTCGAACTGTTGGACGAGGCCCGCGATGGGCTTGGTGAGGCGGAGGATGCGTCCCTGCGGGCTCGGGTGCTGGCGCGTCTTGCGCAGGCGCAGTACTACACGGTCTCGGACGCGGACCGGGATGCCCTCAGCCGTGAGGGAGTCGAGGTCGCCCGCGCCGCGCGGGACGACCGCGCGCTGGCCGACGCGCTCACCGCGCAGCGCGTGCTTTGGGGGCCCGACGATCTTGCCGGGCGGATGGCCATCGCCGACGAGCTGGCGGCGGTCGCGCGCCGTTTGGACGACCTCGATCTGGAGGTGCGCGCGCGCTCCTGGCGGGTGGTCGATCTCGTTGAGGGAGGCGATCTGAGCAAGGCGCGCGGCGAGATCCACCGCCACGCTGTGCTCGCCGACAGGCTCCGGCAGCCGATCCACCTGCGCGACGGGGTGGTCTGGCGTGCGATGGAAGCGCTGATCGACGGCCGGTTCGATCAAGCCGAGGTGCTCGCCGACGAGGCGCTCGTGATCGGGGAACGGATCCAGGATCCCGGAGCGAGTTCCATCCACGGCGTCCAGAAGGTGATGATCCTGGCCGAGCAGGCCGACCCGGCGCGGCTCGACGAAACCGTCGCCCTCGCGCGTGAAGGAAGCGAGGCTCATCCGGACATCCCTGCCTGGCGGGCCCTGCTCGCGTTCTCCGAGGCGCGCGCCGGCCGGCTCGACGACGCCCGGGCAGACCTGGAACGCGCCGGGGGAGACGGTTTCGCCGGTGTGCCTCGCGACGCGGTGTTCCTCGTCACGCTGACCCACGCGGCCGATGCGGCGGCGATGACCGGTCACCGCCAGATCGCCGGGCATCTGCGGGGGTTGCTCGAGGCTTACGCGGATCGTTGGGTCGTGATCGATCGGGGACTAGCGTGTAAGGGATCGACCGAGCGGCTGATCGGTTTGCTCGACGGCGTACTCGGCGATACCGGCTCGTCGGTGGAGCGTCTCGACCGCGCGCTCGCACAGCATGTCCACCTGGGCGCGCGCGCGTTCGCGGCGCGCAACCGCCGCGAGCTCGCGAGCGCGCTGCTGGCCCGCGGCGGCTCCGGCGACGCCGGGAGGGCCGCGTCGCTGCTCGACGACGCAGAGACGGAAGCGAGCCGCCTCGGGATGCCGGGACTGCTCTCCGAGATCGCCGCTGCGCGGTCGGGTGGCCGGGGCGCGGTCGCAGCGCGGGCGGTGTCGGACGAGGAAGGCGTCTTCCGACAGGAGGGCGAGTTCTGGACGCTCAGCTTCGTCGGCCGTTCGGTACGCCTGCGAGACGTCAAGGGTCTGCACGACATCGCCTCATTGCTCGCGCAGCCGGGGCGCGAGACCCACGTCCTGGATCTGATGGGAGCCGCCGACACACAAGGGGGCGGGGACGCGGTCGATCCCCACGCGCGTCGCGCGTATCGTGCGCGACTCGAAGATCTGCAGCAGGAGATCGACGATGCCGAAGGGGACAACGACCTCGAGCGGGCTGCGCGCGCCCGCGCGGAAGCCGAGTTCCTCACCGCGGAGCTATCGGCTGCGATCGGTCTCGGGGGACGACCTCGCCAAGTGTCCTCCGCCCCCGAGCGCGCCCGTAAAGCCGTGACCTGGCGGATCCGCGCCGCCATCGACCGGGTCGAGCGGGAACACTCCGAGCTTGGCCGGCACCTCCGCGTCTCGATCCGAACGGGCACCTTCTGCTCGTACATGCCCGAGCATCCGGTCGCGTGGCGGGTGGAAGGGATCACCTAGCCTCGCGCGGCGCCGCCTCGCGCCCCTCTCATGGAAGAGCGGTCGTCCCCGCTGAGATGGCGGGTCACGAGAAAGGCTGAGGAGGTGGCAGAGTGATGGCGGAGATCGCGGAGCAGGCTGGCAAGATCTTGGGGCCCTTGTCGGGCGTGGCGACCACCTGGGCGGTCGACCTCGGGCTGCGATTGGGGGTCTTCGAGCACCTCGCCCGCAGTGCCGACGGCGCGACGGCCGACGATGTGGCGAAGGCGCTCGAGCTCGACCCGCTCTACACGAAGGTTGTGCTGCGCGCCGCGTACGCCGGCGAGGTCCTGGATCAGGATGACGGCCGCTACCGGCTGGCCGAACATATGGGCACGCTGCTGCTCGACCCCGACGCGCCCGCGTACGCCGCGGGCGCCGTACAGACCCTGGTGGCGTTGCGGGAGACGTTCCTCGACCTGCGCAGCTTCGCCCGCACGGGCGAGCGGGAGTGGTGGGGAGATTTCGATCCGGAATGGATCGACGCGGTGGGCGAGAACGGCCAGACCTACTACCGGCGCATGCTGGGTTCGGTCGTTCCGAAGCTGCCGTCGGTTCAGGCGTCGCTGGAGCGGGGCGCGCGCTTCCTCGACCTCGCCTGCGGCGTGTGCCGCGGACCGGCGAAGGTGGTGGCCGCGTACCCGAAGACGCAGGTCACGGCGGTCGACTGCGACCGCTACAGCCTCTCGACCGCCGAGCGGGAGATGAAGGAGCGAGGCGTCGGCGAGCAGTTCACGTTCGTGCAGAGCTTCCTGGAGGATCTCAACATCGAGGGCGGCCACGACCTTGCGATCATCAACATCAGCCTTCACGAAGCGCGCGACATCGAACGGGCCATCGAGCGTGTGCACCGCGCGCTGGACGAGGGCGGCACGTTCCTGGTGTCCGAGTTCCCGTTCCCCGAGCGGGAGGAGGACATGCGCACCGTGCCCGGCAGGCTGATGTGCGGCGTCCAGGCGTTCGAGGCCCACATCGGATGCCAGCTCTTGCCGACGAGCCGGTTCGTCGAGCTGCTCGAGGGCGCGGGATTCAACGACGTCGGTTCCATCGACGTCACGCCCACCCACGTCGTGATCCACGGTACGAAGTGAGCACAAGGAAGGAGACGAAGGATGAGCACTAACCCGGTAGACCGGTTCGTCGATGCCGTGCAGACGGCGGGGTTCGCCGACGCCGACGTCTTCGTCGACGGGGTCGTCTCGGACACGACGGTGCCCGACTGGCGCCTGCAGGTCCACGGCGCACCCGAGCTGCGCGCGCAGTACGCGAAGTGGTTCGACTACCCCGCCGAGCTTTCGGAGGTTCGCCGGACGCCGCTGCCGGACGGCGAGCTGCTCGAGTACACGCGGACCTGGATCGAGGACGGCGTCCCCCACAAGGGTCACCACATCCACCGGTTCACGGTCGCAGGCGACCGGATCGTCGAGGACGCGCACTGGTGCGGCGGACGGTGGCCGCAGTCGCTGCTCGAGAAGATCGCGGCCGCCGGCCACCGCGTCTGACGGCCGGCGTGTCGAGAAGGAGGCAACATGCCCGCATCGATCCTCGTCGCCGCGGTGCAGGCCGCGCCCGTGTTCCTCGACCGGGAGGCCACGATCGACAAGGCCTGCACCCTGGTGGGCGAGGCGGCCCGCGAGGGCGCGAGCCTCGTCGTATTCCCAGAGGCATTCGTGCCCGGTTACCCCGAGTGGGTATGGCGGACGCCCGCGTGGCGCGACGGCGCGTTGTACCGGCGTCTCTGGGATCAATCGGTCTCGCTCGACGACGCCGCGACCGGCCGTCTCGGGGAGGCCGCGGCGGCGGCGGGAGCATGGGTGGCCGTCGGCGTGAACGAGCGCGACGGAGCGAGCGCAACCCTCTACAACACCTTCCTGTACTTCGCGCCGGACGGCTCGCTCGCCGGCAGCCACCGGAAGCTCATGCCGACCGGCGGCGAGCGGACCGTATGGGGCACCGGCGACGGATCATCTCTCACCGTTTGCGATGCAGGATTCGCGCGCGTCGGAGGTCTCATCTGCTGGGAGAACTACATGCCGCTTGCGCGTGCGGCCATGTACGCGCAGGGCGTCGAGATCTTCCTCGCTCCCACCTGGGACGCCAGCGACGCTTGGGTCGCGACGCTGCGCCACATCGCGAAAGAGGGGCGCGTGTACGTGATCGGGACCAACATCTGCATGCGCGGGAGCGACATCGCCCAGGACGTTCCACGGCGCGATGAGTTGTGGGGTGGAGAGGACGACTGGCTTTCGCGCGGCAACACGGCGATCGTCGGACCCGACGGCGAGATCCTCGCGGGTCCGCTGCGGGAGCAGGAGGGCATACTCTACGCCGAGCTCGACATGGAGAGGCTCCGTACGCAGCGCCGTGAGTTCGACCCCGTCGGGCACTACGCGCGGCCGGATGTCTTCCGTCTCGAGGTGGACGTCACGCCTCGTAGCCCTGTGAAGTTCGCAACTCCGTCGACGAGCGAGCCGCTCGGCGCGCAGGCGGATGCGTGAAGAACCCCGGTGCCGCCCGGCACCGGGTTCCGAAGCGGCGATCGAGTTCGCCTGCATCGACCTGTTGGGCAAGGCGCTCGGAGCCTCGGGTGCTCAGATCCAGCCGCGGCGGATCGCGGCGATGGCCAGCTGGAAGCGGGTGCGCGTGCTCGTCGCGGTCTCCATGTCGGCGAGCCGGCGCCGGACCGTGCGAATCCCGAGCCCGAGGCGGTGTGCGATCGCGGCATCGTTCGAGCCCGCGGCGAGCAGCGCAAGGATCGCGCGATCCTGCTCGTCGGGATCGTGCGCGCCCGCCGACTCGTCTCGCGCGAATGGAAGCGGCACGGCCTGGCGCCACACGACCTCGAAGAGATAGTCGAGCGCCTGCAGCAGCGCATGGGGGTGGACGATCACGGCGTCCTCCAGCCCGTGCTCGCGGATGTCATGCGTGAGCGCGAGGTCGCGGTCGGCGATGATCAGCTTCATCGGGAGCCCGTCCACGACGCGCCCGACTTCCCCGAGTTGTGCGCACGCGCGCGCGGAGTCGAGCTTCCCGGTCACGTCGAACGAGGCTTGGTCGTAGATGACGCGGTAGGCGACGCCACGTTCCAGCAGCTCCAGCTCGACGGGGTTCGGGCGTCCGGGCGGCATGACGTACGGTGGCTTGTCGAAGAGGCGCACCTGCGTGTGCGCGCTTCGCTGCACCTGCACCCACCGCTCGCGGATCGCTTCCTCGCCGGTCACCAGGTCCACCGGCTGAGCGATCTCCTTCGGCATGCCGCGCCGGTAGGTCTCGAGCAACGAGGCGATCTCGACCCGGACCCGGTCGAGCTCGCCGCGCCGCGACAGCAGCAACGAGTCCAATGCGATGTCCGGTCGCGCGGGCACGTATGCCGGACGGCGCCCCGGCGTTCGGCTGACGAGCCCCTTCGATTCGAGTTCGCGCAGGAGGGCGCTCGTCGCGGCGCGGCCGGTCCCCAGCACCGCGGCGAGCTCCGACTCGGTCGCGCCTTGATGCTCGAGCAGCGCGCGGTAGCAGGACTCCTCGGCTTCGGACAGCCCGAGCGGCCCTAACATGGCGACGGCCCCGGTAACGGCCCCGACAATGGCCCGGGCATGGCAGTATCATGCCACAGCATCATGATGCCATGCCTGGGCGGAGGGTTGATCCCTGCGCCGTCGAAGACGTCCGGCATGTTTCGCAGGGACCGGTTTGGGGCGGCCGTGGCGGTTGTCCTGGTCGCCGTGCCGCTGATGGCCTTCTCGGCACCGTCGTTGCAGATTGCCGGGCCACAGGTGCGGGTCGGGCAGGCCGGGCATCGCCTCGGCGAGTTCTCGGTCGCGCGCGACCCGAACGATCCGCGGCACCTCGTGACCGCCACGTTCGACCTCGACCACGAAGCGGGCGGCATCGGGTGCGTGGTCTACGAATCGTTCGACGCGGGGGCGGCGTGGTCTTCGACCGGTTCGATCCCCGGAATGCAGGACGGACATGCGCACCTCGACCCGTGGACGGCTATCGATGGCGACGGACGAACGCATCTGGCATGCATCGACAACGAGTTCGCGGCACTGAGCGCCGCGCCCTATGTCCCGAGCGAGTACGCGCGCCGCGTCGATGGGACGTGGAGTGAGAACACGACCCTGCCGAACCTCGCCGGAGCGACGTTCCGCAACACCGACAAGCTCTCGCTCCTCGCCGACCGCCGCGGCCATGTGTACGTATGCGTCATCGAGTCGACGCCACAAGGTCCGTTCCTGGTCGTGCACCGCTCGCGCGACGGCGGCGAGACGTGGGAATCGCCCACGAAGGTCGGGACCGACCTGCAGGCCAACTGCAACGGCTTCGTCGAGGCTCCGAACGGGGACATCACGCTCCTGTGGATCAACCTCGCGGGTCCGCTCGGATTCGCGACCGTCGGGACGGTCAGCTCGTTCGACGGAGGAGACACGTGGCAACATCGCAGCGTCGTCGGGCAATACATCATCCGGCCGGGCGTCGAACAGGACACGCCGCAGGGGAGATACGGGGTCTTCTACCCGGTCGGTCCGCAGCACAACTTCCCGGCGCTCGCCGTGTCGCCGGTCAACGGGCACCTGTTCATGTCGTACGCCACGTGGGTCGAGGACCGGTACACGACCAAGCTGTTCCGAAGCACCGACCGGGGAGCCACGTACAGCCCTGTGGCCCTGCCCGCCCCGTGGTCGCCGACGTGCACCGACTGCAGCGACCTGCAAGCGGCGCTGACCGTGGACGATGCAGGGAATCTCGGCATGCAGATCGTGCTCGCCGACGAGCTGAGCCTTCAGCGAGAGGTCTGGTTCATGGCTTCGCTCGACGAAGGAGACACCTGGCTCGCGCCCCTGCAGATCGCATCAAGCGGGGCGGACGCCTCGTGGCTCGGCCCCGGGCACTATGCGGGCGAGCCGAACCTGCTCAACGGTCTGCCCGCAACGACTCCGGACGATGCTGCGAGCGATGGGTTCGGAGTCGCGGCGCCCAGCATCTTCAAGACCCAGCGCCGTGACGGCGGGGACTACTGGAACATCATCAGCGTGCCCGAGGGGTTCCTCTGCATGTGGATCGACCACACGGACCGGGGCATCCAGCAGATCTGGTCCCGGCTCGTCACGATCTCGTAGATCCCGGAGGGCAACGGCGAGGACCCGGTGCCTCCGCTCGAATGCTCGGGCGCGCGGCGCTGGCGCCGATCTTCTGAGCAGGCGCTACGCGGTGAGCCCGCCGTCGATCACCAGGATCGTGCCGGTCATGCACGCCGCGGCGTCGGACGCCAGGTACAGCGCGGCCTTCGCGATCTCCTCCGGCATGCCGAGCCGAGTCGGTCGGACTGAAGCGCTCGTGCTGGCGGCGGACGTCAACGGCGGCGAGTTCGACGTAACGACGGACCATCACCAGGCTCGTGTGGCCCAGGAGTTTCGGCGGCGTGAACACATCACCGCCGTTCAGTGGTTCCGTCGGATGCATGAAGGATCGGTATGTGGGGTGAGGTCCACGCGGCGCAGGCCTACTCGATCCTTGGGCGTGAGCTTCTCCCACTACGAATCTGCAGAGCACGACGACGCACCAGATGGCCTTGAAGGCGCCGAACGGCCAGGCGCCGGACAGGAATCCGTAGGCGCGCTGGAAAGAGCGCAGCCGGCGGCGAATCCGAGGACGACCAGGGATCCGTGATGTTCGAGGCATGCATCACCATCATGAACGTGAGCGACGCGACACCGAAAGGGGGTCAGCACAGGCTCAGGTGTCGCGGTAGGCGAGCTTGCTGGTGACGCCGCGGGTCCGCGCGGCCCCTTTGAAGTGCTCCAGGGCGATGACCACCTGACGTGCTCCAGTGCCTCAGCGGTAGGCGGACGCCTGTAGCGTGAACAGCTCCGCGTAGAGCCCACCGCGCGCGAGCAGCTCCTGATGGGAGCCGGTCTCTGCGATCCGTCCCTCGGCAACGACAACGATCAGGTCCGCGTTGCGCACCGTCGAGAAGCGGTGCGACACGAGCAGTGTGATCGCGCCCTCGGCCGCGCGCGCCCGCGCCGCCTCCGCATAGCGACGGAACAGGCCGTGCTCAGTCTTGGCGTCCAGGCTCGCTGTCGGCTCATCGAGCATCAAGACCAACGGCGCGTCACGCATGAACGCGCGTCCGAGCGCCAGCTTCTGCCACTGCCCCATCGACACGTCGATCCCCCCGTCGAACGAGCGCCCGAGCAGCGTCTCCAAGCCGGACGGGAGCACATCGGCGATCTCTTCCGCGCCGGCTCGTGCGAGGGCGGCGTCGACCGCCGGTAGGTCCTCGATGCGCGAAAGATCACCGACGCCGACGGTCTCCCGCGCGAGGAACTCGAAGCGACAGTAGTCCTGGAACGCGGCGGACAGTTGCTCGCGCCAACGGACGGGATGGATCGCGGCCAGATCGACGCCGTCGACGGTGATGCGTCCGGCGGTCGGCTCGTAGAAGCCGCACAGCAATTTCACCAGCGTCGTCTTGCCGACGCCGTTATCGCCGACGAGTGCGACGCGCGCGCCCGCCGGCAGATGCAGGTCCACGCCCTCAAGGACCGGGGTTTCAGTGCCCGGGTAGGTGAACGACACGCCTTCCAGGCGGATCCCGTCGCGCAGGCGCATCGGCGGTTCCGACTCGCCCGGGGGCGGTGCGGTGCTCACCATGTCTTCGAGCCACAGGAACTGATCTGCCGAATGCAGCGACCTCATCAGCCAGCGGAGCGTGTCGACGAGGCCCTCCACCGTGCCGTTGACCTGGCCGGCCAGGGTGATGCCGAGCATGACGTCGCCCAGGGTTGCTTCGCCCCGGGTGGCTCGCACCGCGACCAGCCCGATCGCGCCGATGTATCCGATCGCGAACGCGACCCAACCGATCGTCTGGAGCCAGGCGCCGCGCACGCCGGCGCGCTGGACGGTCTGCGCGGCCTCCTCGCGCTCGGCACCGTGACGACGCCGGATCTCTTCGTCCAGCCCGAACACGCGCAGCTCCTTCGCCGATCCGGGCTGGATCGCGAGGCCGTAGAAGTGATTCGAGCGACGCCAGTTCGCGCTGACCGCCTCTTGTGCCCCTTGGTCGAGCTGCTGCGCGCGCGCGCCCAGCAGGACCGACGGGATGCCGAACGCCGGCAGCACGATCAGCACGGGATGCAGGGTCGCCAGCAGCGCGGTGGTCGTCACGAGGTGGGCGACGGAGCCTACGCCGCCAACGACGCCGATGATCGATTGGCCGAGGCCCGCGCCGTGCAAACGCTCGAGCCGGTCGTGGTAATCGGGCCGTTCATGGTGCTCGAGGCCGGGCAGGGCAGCGGTGAGATGCAGGATGCGTTCGTCGAGCCACGCGCCGGTGCTCTCCAGCAACCGGGTTCGCAGCCGCCATCCCAGCATCCCGATGATCCGCCCCACCCCGGTCGTCACCGAGAGCCCGATGACGGCCCACAGGACCGCGCGGTTGTCGCTGCTGGTGACGCCGTCCACGATCAGCTTGAGCCACAGCGCGGAGAACGTCGTGATCAGGATGCCGGCGGGCTCCATGAAGAAGCCTAAGGCGGCGATCCGAGGTTCCGCCTTGAAGCCGGCCGCGAACAGCAGACGGACCGCCCGAAACAGCCTACGCATCGGCCGGCCCCTCGTCGTGATATGCGGAAGCTTGGGCGGTGAACATCCGCGCGTAGTGGCCGCCGCGCGCGAGCAGCTCCTCATGGGTCCCCAGCTCCGCGACGCGGCCCTGTTCGATGACCGCGATGCGGTCGGCCCGACGCACCGTCGAGAATCGGTGCGAGATGAGGATGGTCGTCACGCCATGGGTGATATCCAGGAACCGCTCGTACACCTTGGCTTCGGCGCGCACGTCCAGGTTCGCGGTGGGTTCGTCCAGGATCAGCAGGCGCGCCCCGCCGTGGACCGCGAACAGCGCGCGCGAGAGCGCAACGCGCTGCCACTCGCCGCCCGAAAGCTCAACGCCGCCCTCGTAGCGGCGCGACATCGGGGCATCCCAGCCGACGCGGTCCATGATCCCGTCCGCGCCTGCGCGCGTAGCCGCTGCGTGCAGCGCCTCGTCATCCGCGGCGTTCGCGACCGAACCGAACCCGATGTTCTCGCGTCCGGACAGCTCGTAATGGACGAAGTCCTGGAAGATCACTCCGACGCGCCGGTGCCATGACACGGGGTCGATGTCCGCCAGCGGGACGCCGTCGACGCGGATCAGGCCGCCGGTGGGGTCGTAGAGACGACACAACAGCTTGATGAGCGTGGTCTTCCCCGCGCCGTTCTCGCCGACGATAGCCAGGGATGTGCCGGCGGGGATCGTCAGGTCGATCGCGTCGAGCACGGTGCGATCCGCCCCCGGGTAGGAGAACCGAACGTCCCGCAACTCGATCGCCTGTTCCAGGGCGGGCGCCTCGCGCTCACCCCGGAGGTCGCTGTCGGGCCGGAAGACCACCTCGCCCAGGGTGCGGGCGCGCTCGGCCCGCCGCGCGCCGACCTGCATCTGCCAGTCGGGATCACTCTGGCTGCCGAAGCCTTGCATCGCGAATGCGGCCTGCAGCATCACGACGACTTCGGCTACCGAGAGTCTCCCCGCTGCGCCGGCGGCTCCGATCTGGTAGGCGACCAGGCCGGTTGCCGCGACCAGGGTCGTGACGACCGGGCCCGCCAGGACGCTGATCATCATCCGTTCGCGCCAGACGCTGGCGATGCCTTCGTCCCAGGCGGTGCGGTAGCGGCCGATGAACCAGCCCGCCGCACCGAAGACGCGCATCTCTTTGCCGGCTTCCCCCGATGTCATCAGGTCGTGGACGTAACGGGAACGTCGCAGCCCCTGGGTGACCGTCTCCCATCGGCGCAGGTACATGAACCCCGACTGATGCGAG
>Ga0299906_10001643_pt1 | contig 19048 bp, 17 predicted proteins | sample RVTome_14_FD_200259 | JGI IMG/M metagenome (GOLD analysis project Ga0299906, IMG submission 200259) | Soil microbial communities from uranium-contaminated site in the Upper Colorado River Basin, Wyoming, United States - RVT145D125 (version 2) ...
AGACCGCGCCGAGAGCGGGTCTTTTGCGCCAGCTCTTCGTTGCCAAACCTCGGAATACTCCCGGTATGCCTGCGGTTTGGCGCCTCGATCTGACGCAAAACCCCTCGCTCTCGCCCGCGGTGCACTTTCACCACGGGCTGCTAGCTCCTCCCCGGCGCAGGGTTGCGGGACAGGTCCAGCATCCTCAGGCTGAGCGAGCCCCAGTTCTCGGCGGTTCGTCGTGACCTGGCAAGCTGTCGCGCGTTCCACAGCAGAGCGCGGGTTCATCCAGGCTTTCCCGCTAGAGAAGTCGCGCAGGCGGCCGCCCCGTGACGACCGCCATCCTCCCGGGAAGAGCTGGGGTACCCGGACAACTCCGGAGCCGAAGGTTATAGGTTCGAGCCCTATCGGGCGTACCAATTCCCTCAATAAGTTACAGCCGGGCCCTCCCTACCGCTCCGTCTCGGGGTACCGTTGGGGTACCACTGCGAAAAGCGAGACGGGATCGGACGCCGCGACTCATCAGTACCTCCAGGAAGGCTCAGGACCCCGCTCGGGATCCGGCAGCTTGTGCACGACCGCCCGCTCGACACGCTCCGCGTAGGACCGCAGCCAGGCCAGCCAGCTCGCCCGCCGCTCCTCCTCGCCGTCCGTCGCGGGCATCGCCTCGATGGCCTCGGCGAGCTGTCGGTAGCGCCCCGCCGCTAGCCAGAGGTTGAGCCTCTCGTCGAGGTCCTTGACGAGCGCCTCCTCTCGCCGCCGATGTTCCTGCGCCTCCCGGTACTCCTCCTCCTCCCGACGACGCTCCTCCGCCCGTCGCACGGCTTTGGCCTCGGCCTCCCGGATCGCGACCGCGACGGCCTCCACCAGGAGGATGAAGCTCCCCAGGCGCGCCTCGATCGGCTCCCCCTTGGTGTCGCTGAGCGTGCGTCGCTCCGAGCCAGGCGAGTTGAGGATCGTGAGAGTGAGCCGTCCGTTCGGGATGCGCTCCTTGACCGGGCGACGCAGGTCCCACGAGCGCGTCTCCCGAGCCCCCGTCGGCGGCGGAGGCGGCAGCTCGATCGTGTCGTAGCCCTCCTCGAGCCCGAACCGGACCGCGGTCTCCCCAACCACCGCCACCGTGTGCCATTCCGGCTCGGGGGCTGGGGGCGGGGCGCCGTAGTGGTGCTCGCGAACCGGAAGGTTCACCTCGCGCACCTCGACACCGTGCCCACGCTCCTCGAGCGCCTTGACGAGGGCGTCCACAACCCTCAGAGCCCGGTCCAGCGTCGTGCTGCTGACGGAGACATTGAGGGCCTGTCCCTTCGGACGGGAACGGCCGTCGTCCTCCTTGGCGACACGCTGCAGGAACGCCTGGCTCGTCCGAACCAGCCGGTGCGGGCTCTCCAGGCTCGGCGGAACGGTCACGGCCGGAGCGTCCTGCTGGGCGACCTTGACCTCGATGGGATCCACGGGCGCCCGCCAGCGGCGCAGCCTGTGGGACTGGGGAGTCGTCGACGAGGCGGGCGGAAGCGCGGGCTTCTTGCGGGGCTGGCCGGCCGCAACCCGCGCCCAGTATCCCCGTGCCGGCACCGGCACGTTGAGCTTCCGGCAGATCTTGGCCACAGCGACGTCGGAAATGCCGATGTCCTTCGCCACCTGGGTGACCGGACGCGTCCAGACGTCCTCGTACAGCTTCTCGCGCGTGAGCGTGATGTCGTCGTAGGGCATAGTCGCGACCATATCCACACGTGAGCCACCGCGCGAGAGCGCGTTGACCCTCCCCCACCAGGCCCGATACGGTCAGCAGCGTGTCGACCGACCACCGGGACCCGCCTGACCCCACGACCCGCGAGACCTGGGTCGACCCGCGCCGCTCACCCAAGCTGCCAGCCGTGCCGAGGGAGCCGGCGGAGGATCCCGAGGAGATCGAGCCGCTCGTGCGGCTGTGCCAGCGCGGACACCTCTACGCCGTCGAACGCTGGATCGCAGAGGGCCGACCCATCCAGGCGGCGCGGTACTACGTCAAGGGCCGCCGCCAGCTCGACTCCCCACTCGAGGTCGCGATGGAGTCCAGACAGCACGACCTGGCGCTGCTCCTCCTCTGCAACGGCTACCGCACCGAGCTGGAGGTGGAGCACCCCCTCTCCAGGGCGCTCCGCCTGCGCTACCGGGAGCTGCTCGACCTCCTCCTGGACTGGGGCGCCGACCCCACCCGCGTCGACCCGGATGCCGTCCTGGGAACGAACAACATCGACGTGCTGGATCGCTTCTGGAACCTCGGCCTGGACCTCACCGCAGAGAACCGGCTCGCCTGCTACCTGTCATCCCCGACGACCAAGCCTCTGTGCGGCTGGGCGAAGAGACACAATGAGGACCCCCGGGTGGCCCGAGCGCTGGCCCTGGCGCTCGTCCAGGTCATCTGGAACCGCAAGGAGCGTGCGGCGCACCTCCTCGTCTGGGCCGGCGCCGACACCCATCGGCGCGTGCCGATCCTCGAATGGCATGATGTCGAGGACGAGGACGAGAACGAGGACGACGAGACCTACACCGCGGTCGAGATGGCGGTCGACCGCGGCAAGGGAAGCCTGCTCCGGATCCTGAGACCCGACCCGCAGGTGGACGACTTCGCCAAGCTCTACGCGAGCGTCAGCGACCCCGATACCGTCGACTTCCTGATGCGCTTCAAGCCGCCCGAGGACTGGTCCGCCGGGATCCTCCGGAACATCTACTGGATCACCAACGAGATCTTCGACGACCGGGCGGACGACCATCGGTGGTGCCTCGAACGGATCGCCCACCACGGCGGCCGCCTGACGACCGTTGACCCCAAGCGCGTGAACGACCTGCGCCGTGACATCCTGCGGATGCTGAAGACGGAACGACAACGCTGGCTGCTCGACTGGCTGGGGAACCCACGCCACTGCGATCCCAGCATCTACGATGGGCTGATGCGCACGCCGGCCATGCAGGCCAAGATCGGTGAGCTGAGGCTGCGCAGCCGCTTGCAGATGATGCGAGCGGCCCGCGCGGCGTCGCGAGTTCCCTGAGAGGGTCGATTCCACACCCGCTCGCCTCACCTCGGATCCCGATCGACAGCATGCCTCCTCCGGGCCGCGCGAAACCGATCTAAGCCGGGGGGCCGGGCCCCGTGGAACCGGCCATCGTGGTACCTTTTGGCGGGAGCGGAGAGAGCGAGGCTGCGCGAAGTAAGCGAGGAGAGGGATGCCGACCGCAGATCAGGTCAAGGCGCTCGTCCGTAGCCACGCGGATGGCGACCACACCCGCTTCTATGCCGTCGCCATGCAGGTAGCAGCCCAGGCGGCGCGCACCGGTCACCACAAGTTCGCGCAAGAGCTACGCAAACTCGTCGACGCGGCGAAGTCCAGGACGGCCGAGCCCTCCATTGCCCCACGCCACAAGCCCATTCCGCTCGTCCAGCCCCGAGGGGAGCTGGCCGGCCTCCTGACGGTCGCCTACCCCAAGACGCGCATGGCTGAGATGGCGCTGGACGAGGGGATCGCGGAGCGCGTCCAGCGTGTCCTGCTGGAGCAGCGCCAGCAACACCGCATCAAGGAGCACGGCCTCGCGCCGCTTCGGCGGCTCCTCCTCATCGGGCCGCCGGGCACCGGCAAGACGATGACCTCGGCCGCGCTGGCTGGAGAGCTCGGACTCCCCCTCTTCGCGATCCAGCTCGACGGGCTGATGACGAAGTACATGGGTGAGACGGCCGCGAAACTGCGGCTCATCTTCGACGCCGCGCAGCAGACCGTGGCTGTGTACCTATTCGATGAGTTCGACGCCCTCGGGGGCGAGCGCGGCGCGAGAAACGACGTGGGCGAGATCCGGCGCGTGCTGAACTCGTTCCTCCAGTTCCTGGAGCAGGACGACTCGAACAGCTTGATCGTCGCCGCGACGAACCACCCGCAGTTGCTGGATCGCGCCGTCTTCCGCCGCTTTGACACGGTCATCCACTACGGCCTGCCTTCGAAGGAAGCGGCCAGGGCCGTGATGATGGGCCGGTTGGCGCTTCTAGACACAGCTGGAGTCGAATGGCCGGCCGTCGTGGCCGCCAGCGAGGGCCTGAGCCACGCGGATATCGCTCGGGCCTGCGAGCAAGCGGCAAAGAACGTCATCTTGGACCACCGGACGGCAGTCGACACAGGGGCGCTGGTCGCAAGCCTGAACGAGCGGCGGGCGGCGCACGCCTGACGGCGGCGCACTGAATGGCGGCCCCGCGCAACCGGCGCCACATCCCGGTTCGGGCACCACCGCGCCGCGAAGACTACAGGCCTCACCCGCGAAAGGTCGACCTGCCCGCCCCGCCCGCGCCTCAGAACCGGCGCCGGCACGCGAGCACGCTCAAAACGTCGCTCCGTGACGCCCAGCGACAGGCGCAGGAGCGCCGACGAGCCGCAGCGGTCGTCGTCCACGGCGCCGAGCCGGGTCTCTACATCGAGTTCGACAGCCAGCCGGGCGTCGAGCTCAAGCTGGAGAGCCTCGAGGACCGCCGAAGAAGCATCGAGCTGGTGGCCGTCACTCGCGAGGAAGCTTCGGACGGGACTGTTACTCAACGGGCGACGGTCTTCGTTCCGGACGGTGCCGTGAAGCACTTCATCACGCGGTTCGATCAGTACGCCAGGGAGCGGACCAAGAAGAAGGGCGAGCCGCGCCACAAGGAGATGATGGACCGGATCGGAGCTCTCCGGCTGGCCACTCTCCGCGCCCTATGGACCGATGCAGCCGAGACGTACCCTGGCGATGGGGAGGCCATCTGGTGGGAGGTCTGGCTGCGCCGGCAGGATGGCCAGGAGCTCCAACGCCTCGCCGAGTTCGCAGGACTCGCTGATATCCAGCTCAGCGACCGACGGCTGGAGTTCGACGACCGCATCGTCATACTCGCCTACTCCACCGCGGAGCGTCTCGCCGAGTCGCTCGACGTGCTCAACGACATCGCGGAGCTGCGACGGGCCAAGGAGTCAGCGGGGACCTTTGCCGACATGGTCCCTCCGGAGCAGCCCGAGTGGCTGCGGAATCTCCAGGAGAGGACGACACCCGCGCCTGGCGACGCACCTGCGGTCTGTGTCCTGGACACGGGAATCAACCGGGCACATCCGCTCCTCGAACCATCCCTGGCCGCCGACGACACCCACGCCTGCGATCCGACCTGGGATAGCAACGACCACGACGGGCATGGAACCGAGATGGGAGGCCTTGCGCTGTACGGGGACCTAACGCCCCTGCTGGCCGGAAGCCAGCCCGTGCGCCTGACGCACATCCTCGAATCCGTCAAGATACTTCCGCCCCCGACCGCCCCCCCGAACCGCCCCGAGCTCTATGGTGCCGTGACCGCCGAGGCCGCAGCCCGAGTCGAGGTCCAGGCTCCTGAGCGGAAGCGGGCCTTCTCGATGGCCGTCACGGCAACCGACGAGCGCGACCAGGGCCAGCCTACGTCGTGGTCGGCGGCGATCGACGCCCTCGCGGCCGGCCGCTCCTTCGACACAAGTTCCCAGGGATTGATCTACCTCGAGGAGAGCCTCACGCACCGCCTCTTCGTTGTCTGCGCCGGCAATGTGACGAACCTCGATGTGAACCACCTCGACAGGAGCGACACCGAGCCCATCCACGACCCGGGACAAGCGTGGAATGCGCTGACAGTGGGGGCGCACACGGAAGCGGCCTGGCCCGACAGTGACCCGGAGTGGGAGGGTTGGAGCCCAGTCGCCCGCCCAGGGGAGTTGTCGCCTTGGAGTACGACGTCAGTTCCTTTCGCAGGGGCATGGCCGGTCAAGCCGGATGTCGTGTTCGAGGGTGGCAACGTCGTTCACGACGGTGCCGGCCAGTTCAACTTCCCACTGCCGGCGCTGAGTGTCCTGTCCACTCACTACCGGCCGACGGAGAAGCTCTTCGTCCTGTCCTGGGCGACCAGTGCTTCGACTGCGCAGGTGGCTCGGATCGCCGGGGCAATCACCGCCGATTACCCCGACTACTGGCCCGAGACGGTGCGCGCCCTGATCGTCCATTCCGCGGAATGGACATCGGCCATGAAGGCCCGCCTCGGTGGGGCGGACAGCCCAAAGAGGGCTCGCCTGCGTCTCGTCCGCCGATACGGGCTCGGCGTTCCGAGCCTCGAACGAGCACTTCGAAGCGCCAACGACGCTCTGACGATGGTCGCACAGGCGACTCTGTCGCCGTTCGCGAAGGGCAAGATGCGCGAGATGCACGTCCACGCGCTGCCTTGGCCGAAGGCGGCCTTGGAGGCTCTCGCGGACACGCCGGTACGCCTCCGCGTGACCCTGTCCTACTTCGTCGAGCCGAACCCGGCGCGCCGCGGCTGGAAGCGCCGCTACCGGTACGCCTCGCATGGCTTGCGCTTCGAGGTCAAGGCGGCCACTGAAACCCCGGAGGAGTTCCGCAAGCGTCTCAACCAGCTCGCCCTGGACGAAGACGAAGAGCGCCCGAGCGCCGGCAGCGGTCCGCCCGGGTGGTTCCTGGGCGAGCAGGCTCGCAACAGGGGGTCTGTCCATTCGGACATCTGGGTCGGCACGGCAGCCGATCTCGCGGAGCGCGGATTTGTGGGCGTCTACCCGGTCTCCGGCTGGTGGAAGGACCAGCCGACCCGGGACCGCAGCGACCAGGGTGCCCGCTACTCGCTGGTCGTCTCCATCGCTACGGAGGCCGTCGGCGTTGATATCTGGACGCCGGTCGCGGTCGAGGCAGGGGTCCCTATCGAGATCGCGGTTGAGTGAGGGCGGCGGCGCTGGCATTCGTAGAGAAGATCCGCAAGAGGGCTCATGCGCTCAGGTGGTGAGGCCGACAAGCTCGGGGGTCAGTACGAGTCACTTTGGACCGTCCGGTGTCTCACCCGCGTCCTAGCAGCTGAGGCCAGTGCCCTAGAACTCGAGCCGCTCACCGACCCGATCGGCATCGAGTTCGTTCTTCACGGTGAGCCTCCATACCGCGAATACCACTCAGTCAAGCGCAACGCCCCGGGTCAGGGTGCATGGACTATCGCGAAGCTCTGCGCCGCCAACCCGAAGACTGGGCGCAGTGTGCTTGCAGACCTGATCCGACGCATCCAGATGGGCGAACAGCATGCTGCGGTTCTGGTGTCAATGAGTTCCGCCGACGTGCTGCGCAGCCTCACTGACGATCTCCGCAGGCGTGTCGATACAATCGAGGCCTTCCGAACTCGCCTGAGCCACAACGCACGTCTGCAGAGCGACTACGCCCGGATCAGCGACCTCTGCGGCGGCGATCGACCCTGTTTCGAGGTGCTCTCGCGTCTGCATGCTGAGACGATCAGTCACAACCAGCTGGTTGCACTGGTCGAGAACACACTCCGGTCCCAGGTCAGCGCCCGCACTGGTGCATTGGACCCCTCGCTCCTCTGGCCCGCTCTTTCGCAGTGGCTGCTCGCTGAGAGGCTCGGGCGGGTCACCACCGCGGACGACGTGTGGGCCTACCTTGATCAGCGTGGATTCCGGCCCCACCCCCTTGCCGGGAAGTCCGCTGCGCTGCTACGCCGACAAGCGCTCGACCGGCTCGAGGCCGCTCGCAGTACTCACGGGCTGACTAGGCGGCCGTTCCCCATTCGCCTGCGACTGCGCACTAGTAGCCACGAGCCAGTGGTCGTTTCATCAGACAGTCTACCCCACCTGCTGCGAACGAATCATTCCGTCGCTCTGTCGGGCAGCGGAGGAACCGGTAAGACCTGGATCGTCCTCGCGACAGCAGCGGGGCTGCTGGAGGATCCCAGCGCGGTTCCGGTGTTCGTGCCCGCCGCCGAGTGGGCCACGCAAGGTGGCGACCTCGTGCGTTTCGCTTCCGCGGAGCTGGCGACCGATGAGCCGACGATCATTCAACACGCAAAACGCGGCGTCCTCACATGGCTCATCGATGGATGGAACGAGCTTCCCATCGAATCCATGCGCGAGGCCGACGTCCACCTCCGCACATTGAAGCGCCGGTTCCCGCGAGCCGGGTGTCTCATCACAAGCCGCAGTTCCGAGACGCTCCCATCGCTACGCGGCATGGAGGAGTGGGAAGCTTTGCCTCTCTCGGACCGAGAGCGCAGAAGGCTGATCCAGGACTCCGGTGTCGCGAGTCCTCAGGATCTGGCCGCCACGATCGAGCGTGCGCCAGATCTCGATGACTTAACACGAGTACCCCTCTTCCTGTCGGCGGCCATTGCGATCACGGCAACTGGCGGAAGCCTTGAGTCATCCGCATACGCCCTTCTGGCCGAGCTCGTCGTCGTAGCAGAGGGGCGACGGCGCATCGAACTTCAGGACGCCCTCAAGGGTCAGCATCGCCGATATCTCGCGGTGCTTGCGAACGAAATGACTGCGCGGGGCACCACACGCATGAGGCGCGATCATGCGGTGGCTGTCGTCGGCCGGTGCTCCGCCGACCTGCTGTCCGCCGGAGTCCTTGGCCAAGCGCCGGACGCCGAGGCGGTGCTGCAATGCCTCGTTTCCCACCACCTGATGAGGACACCGGCGTCACCCGGGGAAGCCGTCGGCTTCGAGCACCAGCGGTTCCAGGAGTGGTTCGCTGCAGAGTACCTGGAACGAGCCCACTCGTCAGCGTTGGCTGGGAGCTTGGCAGGACCGAATGCCAGCTCCTTTCAGGAGCTCCTGAACGATCAGCATTGGAACGAGAGCATCGTCATGCTCGCCGAGCGGCTCTGTGCTGAGGAGCGCCACCAGGACTCCGCGAGCCTCATCCGGTTGGCACGCCCCGTTGACATCAGCCTGGCCGCAGCGATTGCAGGACACTCGTCGGACCAGGCATGGACGAGTGCCGAGGCCGTGGTTCGTCGCGCTCTGATGTCCCTCTGGGAGGATCCCGATGAACGCGTACGCGAGTACGCGCTCTCACTCATGGCCATTACGAGGCGATCCGTCTTCGCCGATGTCTTCTGGCAGTTGCTAGCTTCGCAGGAGGAGGAACGGGCTTGGGCGTGCGAGGCGCTAGCGGCCTACGGCCTAGGAGTTCTCGGGAAAGACTGGCCAGCTCGCCTACGCGCGTTGCAGCCCGCGTCGCGAGCTGCTGCGCTTGTATCGATAGGGGTACGAGGGGATCCGCGCGTTGCCCACGTCCTCGTCCAGGCTCTGGCGGCCGATGACTCTGCACCCGTTCAGGCCGCGGCTATCAGAACGCTCCTCTGGCAGGGCTACGTTGAGGAGGCTATTCGCTGGCTTTCCAGCACTTCCTCCGAGCTTGCCTCCCAGCCCGATCTCTCCAGGTGTTGGGAGTGGATTCCCGCGGAGGCACTCGAACCCGCGATGTCGTGGCTAGCGGCAGCCGTGCCCCACGTTCCATCTGGCCCAGATCGCATCGCGGTGCTTTCGATACTCACCGAGCTTGGCGATCCGCATGCGGCTTCAGAACTGAGGGCCGCCCTTGCCCAAATGAAGACACCGCCAAAGCGTGCACTGAGCCTGGTCGGTCGTGAGGAACACGCGTGGATGTTCGATGTGGCCATTGAGAGGTGCCGACGCCAGCCCGACAGCCTGGAGCGCTGGTTGCCGGAATGGCTGGACCTCACCCCCGACCAAGTCGGCCGCCTCCTAGACGCCACACTCCACGAAGGCTTCCCTGCCCATCGACTCACACCGGTCATGACCATCGCAGTCCGCAATGATGCGCCTGGCACGGTCGAGCGACTGGCTCACATCGTAGCCATGGGTGTGGCCGCTCGGAAAGGCCACATGCACGCAGGGTCTGGTCACCTGGAGTGGGATCGCTCCCTTCTCGAGGAAGTCGACCTCGCCATCCGTGCAAGTGCCGTATTGACAGCTGCGCCAGAGCCAGCGTCGGCAAACGGACTGAGCTTTCTGCTCCAGTGCCTCGTACCGTGGGGGGCAAAGGGCACAGTCGAAGCTCGTGCGTTGAGCGCACCGGTACGAAGCGGGCTGAGGGACAAGGCGCTGCGGTGGCTGGAATTGATCACGAGATGGCCAGATCGCAGCGCAGGCCTTCGCGCGGAACTTGCGCTTCTTGTTGCCGCGGTCGGTCAGAGTGAGGACACCTCGGCCATCCTCCGACTGATAGACGAGGACCGCCATGACGCGGCGCGCGTGCTGGCCGAGTCGGGTCGACGTCGGACAAACGTGTTCACCAATCAATATGTCGACGCGTTGGTCCGGATCGGCTCAGAGTCGGCGAAGCTGATCTTGGAGCGGCTTCTGGACGATCCCGAGTACCTGGGCGATGCAAGTCGCGGGCTCGCCGACTTCACAGCGGCACCCGAGGGTCTCGAGCTGTGGCCCCCGCGTCGTTGGGCGCAGGCTGCGGAGGCGCACCGCACCGCAGCAGGGCGAGTTTCCCGCCGCCATCCCGATGGCCAGACAATAGAGCACGCTCTGACCCGCCTCGTCGAGGCTCGCCGAAGTCCACGCGACCCACCATACGCGCACGAGGTTTCCCAGGCATTACGCGCACTCGCGCGTCTTGACGCACCCGCTACGTATCGCTCCATCGAGAAGGTCCTGGACAACCCGGGCGCAGATTGGGGCGTCCTTGATGCTTTGGAGGCACTCGCCGTGGGTGGTGATGTGGCGCCGGTGCACATCGCCCGGCGTACCTCAGCCCGATTCGTCGAGGAGTTTCGACGGACTCGGGATCAGCAGGCATGGTATGCCGTGCTCCGAGCCGTATCCGTCCTCTTCTTCTCGTCAGAACCGGCTCAAGGCGTCACCGCCGTGCGGGAGCTGCAGTCCTGGATCGGGCCGACGTACTGGATGTGCGAGCTCGTCGAGAGAATCGGCCTGCTTGGCACGGCGGACGCTAACGGGCTGGTCTTGGAGTGGTATGGAGATGCCAGCATCCAGCCGCGATGTGCTCGTCAGCTGTTCGCTGCACTCGCGGCTCACCCAAGCTCGGCAGGCGACGTTCGGCTGATCGAGGCCCTTAGCATGCCGCCAGATAGCCGCCATGAGCGCAGCGCTCTGGTTGCAGCGTGCCGCAGGAGAGCCGAGAACCCCGCGTTCAGGCAGGCGCTGCTCGCGCGCACGTCGTCCTCGATCCCTGAGGAGCGAAGTGTTCTGGCCGAGGTGATCTCGTGGCTCAGGGGCGACGATGTCGCCGAAGCGGCGTGCTGGCTGCTGGACGACGGGAGACCAGGGGTAGGGTGGTCGCGCATCGAGGACGCGTTCGAGGGACGAGAAGCCCTCGACTCCCCGGGCACGTATCGCCCATTCCCGAAGAGCTGCGCAAGGGTTCGTGAGCAGCTGTTTCAGATGTACGTGTCGGACGGCGATCGCTCCGAGAGCGCACGCCGGCTATTGATACGAGTTGAGCAGTCGCGACTCGAAATGGGGCGCCCTGACGACGAGCCCCGCCACCCTCGATGGTCGCCTACCAGCGATGCGCCGTGGCCCGAGCCAATCGGCAGGCAAGTGCCTGGCGATGGATCTCGCCCTTCGGCCCCGCGAGCTCCTGGACCCGAATGACGGCCAGTCTGCCCCTCGAGGGCACTTTGCGCGCTCTCCAACAGCTTGACGATGGCCCGTTCCATTTGCTCTGCGACGCGCTGATACGCCGAGCGAGCGCCCGGTACCGCGACCTTCAGCCGCACGGGATCAACGACCCGGGCCAGAGCATCAAGGGTCAGCCGGACTCGTTCGTGGGCGACACGGCCGCCGACTGCTCGATAGCCACGTGCTACTCGACCCAGCGTGGAACGGCTTGGCCGCGGAAGGCCGTCGACGATGTGGCCGCGGCGGGGCAGGCGTGCCCTCGGGTTGAGGAGATCCTCGTGGCGTCGGCCCGCGATGTCAGTCGTGAGCTACCCAAGTCGATCCGGCGCCAATGGGTGAGCGACCTCCACGAGGAACATCACGACCTGCGTCGCGAGTACCTGGGGATTCCGTACTCACGACTGAATCTCCCCGCCCTCATCGCGTCTGCCAAGGCCTCCAGTCGCCGCGTCCTCGAGCGGCTCAACACTCAAGGTCGGTTCCTTCCGGGCTGCTACTCAGTTCGCAGCGCCGACCGCGAGCTGTACGATCGCTGGCAGAGTGCGTGCGATCCGGAGCACCACTCGGAACGACGGGCGACCCTTGTCCCCGTCGTAAGCGGCGCAGGGATGGGCAAGACCAACCTGGTCGCACACTTCGTTTCCTCCTTTGGCGACGTCCTCCCCATCGTGTTCATGGAGGGTCGACGTCTCTCTTTCGCCGACGAGCAGGCGCTGGTACGCGCCGTGATCACCGAGTTGCAGGGCGTGCTCTCATCGGAGCAACGCAGCCAAGAGGAAGCTTCGCTTGTCCACCATCTTGGTGAGGATCATCGGCTCACGGTGGTCATCGACGCGATTGACGAGGCTCGGGCTCCGGCGCATAGCGTGATTCAGGCTCTGGAGTTCTGGCTCGAGTCGCGACTGGGCCGCGCGAGCGTGCTCATCGCCTCGTCTCGTCCGGACTTCTGGCGGCTAATGGGCCCGGAGCGGTGGCGACACTTTTCAGTCACGCGCACCACGGGTCGATTCGCACGACTGGAGCGAGCTCGACCGGGCGCGTCCCTTGGCGCGCAGCCTGACGGACGCGCTTCCGATGCGTTTCGCCGCGAGCGAGTTGCGCGATGCCTGGCGCCGAGCGGGGAGACAGTTGCCGGAACTCTACGGGCTGCCGGCCCCCGTCCGGGATACCCTAACCCATCCGTTCACGCTCCACGCTTACCTGACCCTCACCGCCTCGCGCGCTCGTCCCGATCTGACCAGCCGAGGATCCATCGTTAGTGAGTGGATCGTCGCGCGCCTTGCCGCTGAAGAAGACACGACCGAAAGGCTCACGGCCAGGGAGCTGGCCGACACGCTGGAGTGGACCGCGCGACGGCTGGACGAGCGCGGCACTCGTTGGCTGGCCATACACGACTTCGATGGTGCTCCTCGGTTCAACCCGCAGGCACCTCCGGGACCTGTGGTCGACCGACTCATCGCAGCGAGCCTGCTCGAGGTGCATCCAGAGGACGCCCAACTCATCGGCTTTGCCGAGGAAACAGTCTTCGACCACTTCCTGGCGGCCGTCGACGCAAGAGCGGCTGAGACCACGAGGGCATTGAAGGCCCTCCCCTTCACGAGGGCTCAGCACAGAGTCGAACGCCTGTGCGAAGTCGGGGTCCCCGACCCCAATGCCTTCGTGCGGGCAATGAGTGAGGTTGACCCGGCCCTCGCGGCGGTCGCCGTAGGCATGGATGCGCAGCTTGTCGCCCCAGAGGTCCGCGCAACCGTTGCCGACGCCCTTGCCTCACGCCTGTCTGCCAGAACCCGCGTCGATTCTGCTTTCGCGCTCGAGATGCTTGGTCGCATGCGTTGCTCCGAGGCGGAGGGTGCGCTGCGAGGCTGGCTCGACTCGACTCCGGAGCGGCCCCCGGTACTGCGGGCGTACGCGGCATTGGCAGCGTTGCGGCTCGACACGGTCAGTGGAGCGGATGCTGTCTACGCCTACCCGTGGGTCGCTCATGGAGGCGATACCAGATACTTCGTGGACCTGCTCGCGATGTTCAGGCGTGCGTCGGAACCGCTTCGGCGGGCCATCGGCGAGCGGGCCATCGCCGAACCTCGCGAGCGACGATCCACGCACACGCGCGCGGGCCCTGAACTTCATCGGCTACGTCGGAGACGCTCGGGTCTTGCCCCACCTGGAACGCCGGCTGGAGGAGGAGGGGTTGCTCGACGCCAACGAGAATCACACCCTGTTCGCCATCGGCGAAGCTGCCGCTCCTCTGCTCGATCGTTCGGCGCGCCGTACCGCAGAGCGCATGGACAGCTGTCGCCAGGTACGACGGAATCGTCAAACCTTTACCACAGCATCGTGCTGCTTCACGGCGACCTCAGCTACCTGGCGCCCGGCGCCACCGATAGCCTAGTTGCCAACTGGCTCGGCTCCGAGAACAAAGAACTTCGCGGTATGGCACATCGGTTGGCCGAGATCCTTCGATCGGTTCCGCTGACGTTCGCGGCCGTTTGCAGGGATCCCACCTCGGACTTCATGCCACACCAGCTCGCGCACGGGCCCGAGCGCGCGGTCGACCTCGCGGCTCCAGGTCCCCTCGAAGTGCCGCGCCTCCTCGCGCGTCACGGCCGGCGCCGGGCCTCCGTCCGTGCGCCGGCTGCTCAGGTGGGCATGGATCACGGGTTCCAGGCCCCCGCGGTCCGAGGGCTCGAAGCGGGCGACGTACACGCCCTGCGCCCGCGGCCACTGGCGGACGATCGCGTTGCGGGCGGCCTCCGCCAGCCGGGCCTCGACGGCGCGCGGATCGAGCGCCGCGAGCCGCTCCGCGAGCCGGGGCTCGACGCGCAGCGCCATCCGCGTGAAGTGGCCCTCGGGCGCGTGGAAGCCGTCCTCCCGGAAGAGCGTGGTCGTCCGCGCCAGGTCCTCCCTCGCCTCGAAGAAGCGCGCCCCCAGCGGCTGGAACTCGATCTCGCGGGTCGTGTCGAGGCGGCTCCGCGCCAGGTCCTTGACCCCGCGCTCGGTCAGATCGGCCGCACGGAAGCTCCGGACGGAGACGCGGTCCACCTACCCCTCCAGCTTCCCGGCCAGGGCTCCCGGAGAGAAGAGCCCGCGCTCGGCGAGCTGCCCCTGCCACTCCTCCTCGGCGACCATGCGGCCCTCGGCGAGCAGCTCGTCCTCGGACACGCGCAGGCCGCCGGTCTGGGCCGCCCAGTGGGTGAGGATGCGCTGCGTCCCGAGCGCCGCGGGCCCCAGGACGTCGACCATCTGCCGCAGGTCGCGCAGCTCGCGCTGGAGGTCCTCGACGTCCTCGCGGAGCCCCGTGCGCTGGCGCTCGGCGAACTCGAGGCCCAGGTAGAGGAGCGCCGAGATCGCCTCGCCGGCGGTGAGCCCCTCGCGCCGCGCGTAGGCCGCGACGCGCTCCTGCAGGCCGTGGTCGAGCCTGATCCCCACCTCGTCTCGCTTCGGTTCCATCGCTTGCCTCCGTTCGCTATCTCGGCTTGAGCCCCAGCGACCGCGCGCCGCGGAGCATCCACAGCGCGTCGCGGATCGGCACCGGCACGAGGCCGGTGGCCAGGCGGAAGGTGGTGCGGCGCGCCGCGCGCTCCGGCTCGCGCGCCAGGGCGTTCAGGCGCGTCCCGGGTCGGATCAGCCGGCTCAGCCAGCGGCTCGCCAGCCCCGCGAGGCGCCGGGCGCGCTTCGTCCGCAGAAAGAAGACCCCGAGCGGGCCCAGGGGCCGGCGGGGCCGCGTCCTCGGCGGCATCAGGGGGAGCTGACGGTCGTCGCGCGGGCGGTGGGGCGTCAGCGCCCAGAGCGGCGTGCGCTCGTGGCGCGCGTGCTCGAGGCGCCGCTCCTGGCGCTCGAGGGCCCGCAGGACCTCCCTCTCCCAGCGCTCCCGCACCGCCTGGATCGCCCGCGGCGACAGGTGCGTGGGCGAGCGGTTCTGGAGCCGCGGGCTCAGCAGGGCGTGGACGTGCGGGTGCGCGGGCGGCCCTCCCCGCCGTGCTGGTGGATGGCGAAGACGCCCTGGACGCCGCGCGCGGCGCCGTGGAAGGTCTTCTGCACGGAGTCGCGCAGGACGCGCTCGGCCAGGTGTCCGTCGAGGCGCGCGAAGCGGTCCGCGGTGCGGTTGTCGACGGTGAGGATGAAGCGGAGGTAGACGGGGTTCCGCAGGCCCCGGGCGTCGTCGAGGAGGGCCTTGCGGATCGCCGCCTTGTCGCCGTGGAAGGCGCGGTACCGGGGTCTGGTGGATCGCTCAGGCTGTCCTCTGGAGGCCGGCTTCGCAGGGGACCCGATCCGACCGCGTGCTACATACACTCGGACCGTGACGATCGCCTGTGAGGTCGTGATCCCTTTGGTATCGGGAAGGAGTCGGCTGCCGTGGGGAGCGAACAAGGTGGGGACAGCCGTCGAGTTCCTGGAGAACCCGCTTGGCTGGCGCTGAGCCGCCAGCTTGACAAGCATAAGGGACTGGACGTACCTTATGTTTGTGAGGTAGCAGGATGGCTCGACACAAACTGCTCGACGGAGAGGCAGTCGACACCTCTGCGTTTTCGGAAGCACAGCACCGGTTCCTGAAGGCTCTCGCCCGGGACGGGCGCCGGGGGGTCGAGTACTTCGATCTGCTTCGACGCGTCAAGGGGCCCGGTGCCGTCCCTCTCCAGGGTGGCCGTCTCACCCCGCGGATTGCGAGGAGCGCGTTCTATCGGGTAGCCCATGACATCGCCGATCGCATTGGGGTCGAGCAGGGCTTTCTCCTCGAAGCCGGCGTCGAGGTGCCCGCGAACGCCGATCTCCACCAGGACCTGCTGAGCTTGACGGAAGCGGCGGACCTGATCGGGATCTCGCGACCGGCTGCGCACCAGGCCTTGGTGGAAGGGCGCTTGCAGGGGCAGCGCGTCGGCAACGCCTGGGTCGTGCGGCGGACGGAAGCACGAGCGTTCAAGGAGAGTCGCGGCAACCGCAAGTCTGAGTCAGCGACGAAGGCCGCGTTCGCGGCCGGCAGCGGGCGCTAGCTGAGAGAGACGTCCCGACGTCAGCGTGATCTCTCGGTTGCCCCGGTCCCGCCGATGATCTCCAGGTTGCGCACGACGGCGTCGACGGTCCGCTGGTCGGCGGCGAAGCTCTGGCGGCTCAGGCCGGCGGTGTCGTCGCGGATCCGCCCGATCGACGTGAGGACGTCTTCGAGATGGACGTCAGAGTCCCGGGGCATGAACAGCCTCTGCCAGGATCGCCGGCCGCAGGCGCGGTTTCACCGCGTCCGCGAGCACCAGGTCGACACTGCGCCCGAGCCGCCGTTCGAGGAACAGCTTGACGTCCATGTAGGAGTCGAACGTCTTGGGCTCCAGCTCGACGAGGAGATCGACGTCGCTGGTCTGGGTCCCTTCCCCGCGCGCCAGCGAGCCGAAGAGCGCCAGGCTCTTGACGCCCATCCGGCGCAGCTCGACCGCCTCGCCACCCAGCGTGGCCAGGATGCTCTCGCGGGTCAGAGTCTCGAGGTCGTCCACAGGCAAAGCCTATCCTCCGGACGGCAGGTAGACGTAGAGACCGAGGACGTCCACCGGCAGCGTGGGCTCGACACGCTGGGCGGCCCCCCTGGCGCGGCTCGCGCGGTGGACGCGGCGGTGCGCGTCGAGGAGGGCCGCGCCGCGCTCATGGGCCATCCTCGAGAGCGCGGGGTCCAGCGCGCGGAGACCCTCCAGGATTCCTCTCGAGCTGCGGGCGGGCGAGATCGGCGGGGACGCTCGCGTCGGGCCTCGCCTGGACGAGCTGCTCCGCTCCTGGTCGGTCACACCTGCATCCAACGTAAGTTACATTGGATGTAGGTTACTCTGTGACCATGCGGGCATTCGTCAACCGGGAAGGCGAGCTGGAGCGCCTCGGCGAGTGGTGGAACCGCGCGGACGCGATGCTCGGACTCGTCTGGGGCCGGCGCCGGGTCGGCAAGACCGCGCTCCTGCAGGAGTTCGCGAAGGACAAGCCGGTCGTCTTCCACACGGGTAGCAGCCGCCCGGCAGACGACGAGCTGAGAGTGGTGAGCCGCCTGGTCGCCTCGACGGCGAGGCCCGACTTCCGCGACCTCGCCTCGCGGCCCTTCGCGGACTGGGACGACTGCCTGGAGACGCTGGCGGAGGTCGCCCGTCGCCGTCCCCTCCTCCTCGTGCTGGACGAGTTCCCGGAGCTGAAGGTGAGCTCGCCGGAGCTGGAGAGCATCCTGCGGGCCTTCTGGGACCGCGCCCGCGGCAAGACGAGGCTTCGCCTGCTGCTGTGCGGCTCCGCCGTGCGGACGATGACGGCGCTCCAGGAAGAGCGGGCGCCGCTCTACGGTCGCTTCGATCTGAACCTGCGCCTCGACCCCTTCGCACCCCACGAGACCGCGCGCATGCTGCCGAGGCTCAGGCCCGCCGATCGAGCCGTGGTCTGGGGGCTGGTCGGCGGCGTGCCGCTCTACCTCGAATGGTGGGACCAGGCCGCGTCGCTCCCGAAGAACCTCGAGCGTCTCCTGTGCACACCGGGCGGCTCGCTCCTCACGGAGGGCGACTTCGTCCTGGCCAGGGAGGGAGGCAGCGGCGAGCTGGCCCGGCAGGTGCTCTACGCCGTGGCCGGGGGGCGCACGAAGTACAACGAGATCGAGCAGGCCGTCGGCACCAGCCCCAGCCGCGTCATCGACAACCTGATCGAGCTTCGGCTCCTCGAGCGGGTATCGCCGGTCACCGACACATCCCGCCGCACGCGCCGGAGCAGCTACCGGGTCGCCGACAACTTTCTCTCGTTCTGGCTGGGTGTCGTCTCCAGGTACCGGGCGGAGATCGACCGGGGCCTCGGCAGGACCATCCTCAGGGCCCTCCTCGCCGACCTGGACGACCTGATGGGGCCGCGTTGGGAGGAGTCGTTCCGCCAGCACCTTCGCCGGATCGCTGCGCGTGGAGAGTTGGGTGACGACGTGGTGGCTGTCGGACCGTACTGGAGCGATGGACGAGACGCTGTCGAGATCGATGCTGTCGTGCTGGCGGGGCGAAGGCGCCGCCCCGTCCTGGTGGGCGAGGCGAAGTGGGCCCGCGTCGTGGACGGAGAACGCGTTCGGCGCTCGCTGGAGGGCAAGCTGCGCAGCCTGCCCGGGGCCGCCGGCGAGATCATCTACGCCGCCTGCGCTCGCGAGAGGGTCACAGCGTCGACGGGCCTGCGAGCCTTCACGGCTCGCCACATCTTCGGCCGTTGACCGGAGACTTCTGGTCGACGCCATGCCGCCGCGCAACTGTCCCGCCTACCGGGCATTGATGGCGCGCCCGGAGACCGTGCGAAGGCCGTCATGGCGCTCCTCGTCCGTCCGCACTTGGTCGAGGCGCCGTACCGGCTCGTAGCGGAGGCGGCGGGCGTCGCGCTCGGCACCGTCGCCAAGTGCATGAACGACCTCGTGGTCAGAGGACTGCTGCGCGACCAGCAGGGCGGGCGCACGATTACCGATCGACCGGCGCTCGTCGCGCTCTGGGTGCAGGCGTACGTCGACACCCTTCGCCCCGGCCTGAAGGAGAGACGCTTCCAGGTTCGCATCAATGACAAGCCACAGCTCTGGGCCCGGCTTCGAGCCGTGCTGGCCGAGCGCGAGCAGCGCTGGGCCTTGACCGGCGCCG